>WLWD01001551.1_pt1 | contig 114388 bp, 89 predicted proteins | sample 6712731 | NCBI WGS metagenome assembly WLWD01 (sample SAMN12718690, study PRJNA576275) | sponge metagenome | isolation source: marine sponge | host: Mycale hentscheli | place: New Zealand: South Island, Marlborough, Capsize Point | collected 2014-11-01 | reverse complement strand
CCCCCCCCCCCCCCCCCTCTCCCCCACCCCTATGACCCTCCTCAGCATACAATGGAGGTATGAAATCAATAGAGTATAGTAGTGCATGACCAGCTCCTCCCCTCTTTGGTGGTGTACCACTACTGTACTTATCTAAGACTAGTACATTTAAAGCTTGGGATTAGACTGGTACTCCCTTGCCAAACTATGAAGAACTCCTCATTTTCTCAAACTGAATGAGAATGGGAGAAATCTTATTACATCAGTACAACAATGGCAGCATAAAAAATGCCAACAACAATCACATGACACAAGAATAGGCCACATTAATTTATTTTTCTTTTGTGTAATTTGTGCTCATGTACCGTGTATGTATGTATGCATGAATGTATAATGAAATAGATTCAGCTGATTTGTGTATAATGACAGTGTAATAATCTGCAAGATCAGCCACCTGGGTTCCTATCTACAAGCTCCCAGTTTACTAACATAACAGAACAATAACACATGCACAAACACACTCGGAAAGACGTACCTGAGATTGATAAATGCTAAAAGAGTGTGGATAGAACGGAACTCATATCCTAAGTATACTGACCTAATTGGTACTCTTGAATTTGTAAACATCTGGCTACTTTGTGCTGTTATTTATTGTTCCAACGTAGGGGAAAAAAATCAGAAGACTAAGTGACCATTTGGACATACATGCAAACATGCAATATCCTCTACCATGCCATGTGCTGTCTCCTTAAAACCTACCTTTGAGTCAGATGAATGAAGGCAATCTTTAAAAAGTGACAAGCAGCCATCAAACAAGTTGGAAGGGGCGGGGCACACATCCTGGCACGTACGGAGGAGCAATACAGCCACTATGACCAGTCGAGTCCCATCATCCATCTCTGATAGCTCTGCCTCCTCCTTAGCTCCACTCATCGTAGCTGCATGCCTTCCAAGGACAGAGACCAGTGCAGATTGCACAATGGCCGTGATCTTTTCACCGAATTTTGAATCCGCCAGTGGGAGAGAACTGCATATCTGTCCCAGAGATTGCATCCCGGCAGACGAAATAGCTGAGACAAGATCTTGCAAGGCCGAACTCTGTGCTAAAGCACACACGTAAGCTTGTGTACTCAACAGCATATGAAAGACAGGAGGGAGTGCTGAGAGAGAGCCTTCTGGAGCACAGATGCCCAATAGTGACCCGAGCACCTTGATGGAATGAAGGATCACCAGAAGTTCCTCCCTCTTGGGGGGCTGGGAAGTTGGGCTGGCAAGGCGCGAACCAGAGCTGTCAGTGAATTGACGTAAATTGGGAACCAAACGAAGCTGTACACAGGCTACTACTTGCAAAATAGCGTACACACAGGATTTTCCAGGATCCAAGCTCACTTCAAGTTCTGCCACCCTACTATGACCCTCCCCAGATCCAGAAGTTGATTCTTTAGACTCAGAAGAAGATGTATCGGCAGGACTCTTCTGCATTGAAATAGCGTGTAATAGAATCTTCCCAATGATGCCAGTTACCTGTATGGCAGTGACATGGATCGACAGTGACGTGCTGGTTAATAATAATCGGTGCATGACTCCAAGTAGCTCCATGCCCACTCTGCAGTCAGAAGAAATCACTCGGCGAGCCACATCCGCGCAGAGAAGCTTGCGCAGAGTCCTGAGACAGTTAGACAGGACGTGGGGCTGATCGAGAGTGGCTGGTACGCACAGAGTTTGTACTGCTAGGCCGAGGAGCAGGTGAAATCTGTCCAATCTCGAGTCTGAAGGTGATGGTGCTGGCTTGGGAGGAACAGCCGCAGCAGAAACGGTTGAGTCTGGCAGTAATGGCACAGGAAGATTTACCGATGTAGAATCTTTTACTGTGCTTGTGTCTTCATCCTTCTTATGAAAGCCTCGTTCCTGCAGCCAGATGGCAGCAGCTAGGAGCAAAGAAGACCAGTTAGCCTCATAGTACTGCTTCACATCATCCATCACGTCCATGCTAAAGAACATCCCTCCTTTATTAGAAGGCAATTGATCTCGAAGTTCAAGGGGTAGGAACAAGAATGCTTTATCCTTGAGAGCAGCCAGCCAGAACTTACTAAGAGAAGGCAAGTGAGGGTCAAGCAATTCTGATGTGCTGCCTCCACTGCCGCCGCCAAATGAAGTGAAGTCAGCTAGTTCCTCTCCAGTCGATGACAAGGCAGTGGAGTCTTCAGATACTTTTATATAGAGCTGAAAAGAAAGGAAATATAACTACATAAATACAACCAGTCAAGATCTAAACTATGTAGTTCCATTGCATTACTCAAGCTATACATAAGTCAACCAATTATATCAATTTCTTAGCCTTGACAATCTCACACCCTCTCAAATGACACGGAACACAAATCAATTTGTCATTCTTAAATGTAATCTAAAACTTTAAAACAAAATTCTTGACCATGAAAAGACCGCATCACATAAGCACTGGGCACTCATACCCGGTTGCCATGTGGGCTTGGATACATCAAGGATCCATTAGTTCTAGCTAAGAGGGGCTAATTGCATGGCTGGACTCCTGTAATGGTACAACATTTCTTCGTGTCTATCAAACAGGACTACGTGGCATTCCGAACTACCCTGGAATGTTTCAACAACTAGACCTCTGACACCATACATGTCACAGATTAGACCAAACATATCAACACCCTCCTGGGGAGAAAATAACCATATCAAAATGTTTGCTTATTGATTAAAAGACAATTTACTCTCATATAATATACTAGCCTTTTTCACTCAGCCAAAAATTGTACTATGTTGTGCTGACTCAGCAAAAGACTAACACGTGTATGTGAAAAGCCACAGCATACCAGCTTTCCAGTAACTGCTGCTCTTATCCGGCTTATAACATCAAAATGAAATTTTAAAAATAATTTTTCGACACTGAATGAGCATATTAGACTGCATAAAGGGAGGAAAAAAAGAGGGGAAAAAAAAAAGAAAAAGAATTTAACAAAAACAAGCATGATATAAACATACGTACAAAAAAGGAACTCAAAACGATATCCTAACACCAACACTTTCACAGCATATACTAAACACGGTTATATCTCTCCCATCAACTCATGTATACATAATGACAATAAATTGAGCCTCTTGAACCAAAGTATTTAGTGCCTGTGAATTTCTAATTTTTTTTCTAGTTCCATGATTTCACACCCATAGCATTAGGATATTGCAATCTGATTGGGCAGTACTGTATGATACAAGGTAAGTGCCTGGCTGACACCCGACCTTTTGTTTTCAACAGTCAGTATGGCTCTAAGACAACCCATAGCAAAGTAAGGTAGGTTTATTTTTGAAGTACAAATATTTCATCAAAGGATTCTGTGGCTATGTTAAAACTTGGGGGTGGCCTTTCATTAGAACCACCATATGTGCCACCTTAATCTGTTGCAAGCTGTTGATTTGAAATATCCATGCTTTTTTCCCAAATGCAATATATAATATGCATGTGATATAGTTAAAAGTGCTAATGGTAAATAAGGTACCACATAACTTTGCACACAAGCAATTAAAACAACAACAACAACAACAACAACAATTGAAGCTTTCATTGTGACAGTATTCTTTCACTCTGCTGAGTAGCATTGCTACAATCCAAACTCTTTCAACATAAAATTTTAATTCACAAACAAGCAATATACCTATGAAGTACACACTCAAAATAGACATTCCAACAAATGTGCTGACATGATCCCCCTTCATGCACACACCAGCATGCACACACGTAGCCATACAAGGGCATCATCTGGGACATTTCCTCCCTCTTTAGTCTATACTTGGGAGTGACCACAAATCAACATCACATGTTACAAATCTTCCCTTCTGCAGTTTCCTCCTCTAAAACAAGAAATATTTGTAAATTGCAAAAAAAGAAAGAAAAAAAAAGAAGGTGTAATGTGTAGGATACTGCAGACCCTTCAATGAAAAGATTCCAAAGAATGGACAGAGACATCTCCTTCTACCACTGACATCTTCTCCCTCCTAATTCATTATCTGCATACTGACCTTTCCCGACACTCTGACCCTACTCACCTCCGCCCATGCCTTGAGCACTGCCAGAGCCTCCATGCTGGCCACAGCCTCTCCATACACAGAAGCCTCACTCCTTCTCTTCAGCTTCTCCAGGGAGGAAACCAGGAGCTGCTGTACTCTCCGGAGGTCATTGGGGTCCCGGGAAACCCCGCTGCCGAGCCACTGGCTGCAAACCTGGCAAGCCATGGCTGTCACATGAGGGGCACAGTCTGATGTGAAGGCTGGACGAAGGGCGGCTCCAATCTGGGATAATAGAGAAATCAAAAGCTTTCATTTTGGCTAAAACTAGAAGTTATTGTGACCCAATATCATACTCAGTACTGGACATAAAGTGCCCCTCCCTTTTAATTATCAATTCATCATCCAAAGGTACAGTCATCTCATGTAATCACTCCATTGGAGCAGACTGAAGGAACACCTCTATTTGCATTGCATTATGCTTACTTATTGTAACAACTGTTGCACACAATCAGTCAGCCATTTTAACAATTTTTGAATTTTTCTGTCATGGTTAGCTTTCAAAGTGTATGTGCATGAGGGTTAATGTAGTCCCCTACCATTCACTCTGTCATGCAACAGGTCTCAAAGCTGTGCCATCTAAGCTTTGAAGTGAGCATAAATTTTAGACAATTTTAGATGGTTTAGTAAGCTGAGAATACCTCCTCCCTCCCCCCTCCCCCCTGGCTGGGTGCATCCTGATAACACCAAGTGAAGTCCAGCTCGAGGGCCAGACATCACTGTATGTACCAGAATTTTTTTTTGTTATGAGATATCCCTGATGAGGAATTCAAACAAAAATAAATCACCCATGCAACAAGGGTATATCAAAAGCTGATCCCATGTAGTTGGAGAGAAGTGAGACGGTGCAACACATTGGTAAGCTGGGACACAGCATAACAGATTGGTATGTTTTTCTTTAACAGTATTAATAGCTAACCTTAAAGATAGCCAATCTGATTATCTGTGTCCAGTAGTTCACTTTTTCCCCATTTCAATAACAGCTTCGCCATTTATATAAACATTAAATGTTTGGGAGCTTTATTGTTCAGAAGTTATGATAGCAGGTAGTGTAACTATATCGAGTGTAATTTTGTATCGCTATAATGCCATCACTTATCTATTTTGTATCACTATAATGCCATCACTTATCTACTTGACTATTCAGGAATGGGCGGAGTGTGAATAATATGATTTGACAATTAAAAAAAAAAAGTTTAACTCACAAAATTGGTAATGATCATCACAGCACTGTAAAGGAGTTTGTTATTTTATCATTTGTTACCTGTGCCTGGTATTGCTCCAAAAGAGAGTGGCCAGGAAGATCGGGGTCAGGGGTCATAGCAAATAGTCCAATCACATCCTATAAATCACAAGTGTAATAATAATAAACTACAAAACTTGCGACTTCTAAATACCAACCTCCATAAAACAAAAAAATATTAAATAAATAAAATAATAAATAAATAAAAATAAATAAATAAATAAATAAATAAACAACAAACAAATTACATAGTGGTGATGAGCAAGCCATCATGTAAGTTGGACTTGATTCTTGATTATACTACACAGTTACTATAAACACTAGCCATGGGTGTTTAAAAAATCTCGGCAAGGGTAACCAATGCAGCTTGAAAAAACAAACAACAAACAAAATAACTGATCTAACAGTTTGATGTTCACTAAAGTGACTGATTACTGCAAAGAAAAATGCTGAGTCACCCGTTACACTATTTAAAAGGGCCACATTTATAAACCACGTTATGACCAATTCTTAATTGAACACCCCTAATAATGCCTAGCTCATATTAATTGGTAAACAAGAGTAAAAAAAGGCAACTAAATACCAAACATTTCATTATAAGAACAACAGAAGTTACCTTGAGAGCTTCATAACCAGCTAGTTTGAGTTGGTCTACACTGGCAGTGGCAGAGATGAAGGATGTACGCACAAGTTCATTCAAATGCATGACCAGATAGTCTCCTGCAAATGAATAAAACAAATGTTACCAAGCATTTTAAATTACATATGTAAAAGTGAAATTCAGACTGCAGCAAGTTCTCTTACCAAAATACAAAAATTGGTAAGTGATCGTCACACTTACTGAGCATTGAAACCATTATGAGCGCAAAAAACAAAACAAAAAAAAACAACAACAACAACTCTAGATAAGCCTACATTAAAATACTGACTTTCCCACAATCTTATACCTACCTCCTTTTTCATTCTTTTTCTTTCTTGCTAGAGAGAGATCAAAGTGAGCCTGATCACTACGACATACGGCATACATTTTTCTAGAGCATTCCACTGCAAACACCTTCGATGGCCACCGCGGAGCTATCTTGGTGACAGACTGAGCTTCCTCCGACTCTCCAGTCGTAAACTTGGCAATATCTTCATCTTCATCACCCCCGCCTCCTCCTTCGTTCTTCTCATCTCCTTCATTGTCCCATTCACCTCCACGACCCCCAGCACCTCTGCTCCTTCCTCCTGTCCCGATTCCACCTCCAGCTGATGTAGCCGATCCTCTAGACGAAGCATCCGAGGCTGACAAGACTCCATTGCACAAGTGCAACCACTTCATGGGATCCTCCGGGGCCAAGGAAGTCATCAAGCTGAACAAAATTTCCCCCAAATCCTCACAAAGTTTTGGATCACTCTCGACGTTAAGCTTAAACAGCACTAAATCTTCGAGGCTTCGTGATGGCGGGGAGCCTTCTTTCCCCCCAAGTTTCGACAGGGACCACACCGTTTTGGCATCTCGCTGGGAAAACTGCCGTAAACCGTTAGCAGCAGCTCTGCGGAGAAGCAGATGTGAGCTGTCGAGGCTGGAACAAAGGTCTGGAACAATGAGGGGCATAGATACATAAGCAGGGGCAAAGAGTTGCAGCTGTTGCAGGCAACCCACGGCAGCCGAGCGGACCACAGGGTCAGGATGCTCCTGAACAATGCTGCAGCTGCACAGGCACATCTGGCGGGTCACCTTCATGGAGGAAGACGTGTCCTGGAGCTCTGGCCCGAGAGTGGTGAGTAGTGAGCTAAGGCACTTGGCCAGACATTGGTGGACTTCCACTAGGGAAGGGGGCGTGGTCACTAGCAGGCGGAACATGAGTGCGAGCGTGTTCTCCACATAATTTCTGAACATTGGTCCTCCTGAATCTGCAATCAGGGCTAGTGCATGAAGGGCCCACACCTAGGTGATACCACAACAGATATGATAATAAAGAGAGAGAATAAATCTAATGATAATAATATAAAAACAATACAAATAATAATAATAATAATAATAATAATTATTATTATTATTATTATTATTATTATGCTTGTGTGTCAGTAAAGATGACAACAACCAATGGTGTGTGCATTTATAAATAATTTATAGCTCAGCAGAGTTGGTAAAGCATCTTCACTACTTTGTCCTAGTCAGGACTCAAATCCGCAACCAACAGCTTCATTGCCACGCATACTTACCATTCAACCATCGGGAACTTTCATCTCATTGACTCTTATTAACCTATTGTATCCTCTTTTTTTTTCCCCCTTCTTTCATTCCACACTCTCACATATCCTCAAATTTCACTTATCTTAGCCTTTTATCTTTTTAAAAAAATCTTTTCTAACCCTTTACCTATCACCTATACCCTTTCTAAAATACGCAGGATCACTACTAATCTAGACCCATTTAACAAGTTGTTATAGTTTGTCAGAACATTAGAATACTAAGCGATGCATGATATTCCACTACTTCTTGAGGCTGGCTGACTGGTGAATCCTAGAGATACCACACTAAATTAGTTGAAAGCTCATTCCATGACTCTTTAATAATCTCAAGATATAATACATGGAGGTTGGTTATTCTAATTCAATTACAAATCAGTTATCTCAGTATTGTACACACACACACACACATATACTACACCAACTTCCACGACACTCACACTTTGTACTCCGGAAATCTTAATTTTGACCTACCAGCCAAGAGTAGTACAACACTGCATGGCAACACAGATACAACTTTTACTGTGCCACAAAAAAGATAGTGAAAGGTTCAATTATTAATATATTATTTGGATTTACAACAGGATATGTGAAGTTACTCCAGATACTACCAATGAAAAACACTCGCAGGCATTGTTTGTACACACAGGTGGCCTACACCGACTCATTGCAAAGTATATACATCCCTGGAAGTGATGGGACTATCACTAGCAGCTAAAGTCTTGGTAAAGAAAGTGGAGAACTGCTTCATGAGTGGATTCTATATTTCTATCAATCTAGTTAGTGGTTACTTAAGTCACGCTGTTAACAATACAAGGCATGACTATAATAGTGAAAAAAAAAGTCTTCAGTTTCTCGAGGCTTAATAACTGGATAAAAAGTTTATCATTACATTCTATTCACACCTCCTCTATTTCGGGCACTTCTCTCTGCCGGGTACCTTTATAGGCTACACACTCACTTCCAGTCTCACCATTACCTGCACAGTGGGTGAAGAGGTGTCCTGAGTGAGAGAATGCAGAGTGGACACAGATACCTGCAGATGCTGGCCCGATCCCATACCTCCCACGTAGCGGTGGAGACATCCCAGCACGAGGGAGTGGCCGGTCCGAGATATGGCATCGCGATTGGCCTTGACGCACTCGAAGCTGGCCTGGGCAATCTTAGCCACAAAACTGGAGTCTCCGCCCACCTGAGACATGCGGCCCATGGCTTCTCCAGCAGCACAACGGAGCATAGGATCAGAATTGGCAAGAGCTCCCTGAAAGTATTTAACAAGGAATAAAAACGAAAATAAAACTGAGTATTTTAAAATACATTACTTAATAGTTCTACCCAATTAAAACTAATGAAATTACATTTTATCTCAATGGTAACCCAGGCCCGTAATACCCCTAATTTCTAATATGTATACAAATGCTATCCTTTAAACTGATCCTCGGCAAACTCAGAAAACTTATTCTGCCAAATACATCCAAAAACCTTACTCCATCATGAGCTTTAAACTGTCCTAGAATTTCTCTCCCCCCCTCTCTCTCTCTCCTCCCCTTTCTCTCTCTCCCTCCAACTCCATGTTTCACAAGAGTGTGGTCTACACCATTGTCCAGTCAGTTTCCTCCCCAGACCTTGTGATGCCAGAGTGCATCGTTCATTACTCTTTTGTGTATGTGTTGGGGAAGGACCATTAGGATGAGCTGGCAGATGTGACATGTGAAGCAATTTCCTGCGCCACAATGTCTCGGATTGTAATGCATGGCTTTTAGTATCCTCCATCTTCCTCACCATTGAGTTTCATCTCAAAGCCTTTGCTTTACGTCATTTTGCACGTCATGTGTTAATGCAAAAGGTGCAAGCATGCTCACATAGATCGAGTATTCCCTTGGGGGGGGGGGGGGTTAATGCTTTTTGCTGCGCTGGAGCTTCAACTGGAGCATTCTAGCCTTAAAACTGCTGACTGTGCATAAACATGATTCCTTGGTTGTTACACTTGACAATAAAAAATGGCTTCAATGTAACACCGATAATGCCTCCTTTAAGTGCACAGCATTTTAATTTGTCATTTTACAAACCATAAAAGCTAGAGGGAAAATCCTACATTAAAAAGAATCTTGCATGAATGTTTCAAAGAAAGTTTGTTAATGGCCATTTAACTGCAAGTTAGGTGGGGTTAATGCTAGGAGGGAACTCCTACGACATAATGAAAAGGGGTGTCTGCAAGGCGGAAAAGTTGCATGCGGCCTTGCATCACGTGGGGTCAGGTGGGGGAAAAAGCAGGTGGATTTGCCTTCCGGCCAGTCTACCCCCCTCTGGGAAAACGGAAAGAGTGGGAAACCTCAAATTCCAATTCCCGCCCACCCACGCCTTACCTTAACTGAGTTCAGGGGGATGGGGGTTCTGTCCAGTTAGCTTTTTAATTTATTTTGCTTATTGTTGTTGTCTTTTTATTTGCTACACTCCGGCGGGTAGCTTCGTGCTGCCTACCGTGATAACGTGTGCTGCCGGGATTAAATGGGGCATTTGCCCTACCCCATATAATTGCCCCGAGCCAAACAGATTGACTTGGGGGAGGGGCTTGCGGCAGCCACCCTTGGCCAAACCACTCAGCAAGAATGCTGCGGAAGTACATAGGGGGCAGTCAATAGGAGACAGGAAAGGTAAGGGGAACAAGCATGGGGTGTGGGTACATTAGGTGACAAGGGTAGTTAGAGCCAGTTGGTCACTGAGCCGTCAGCATAAAGGAGGCCACAATGGTGGGTGAGGTGACCTTTGAGTAGGATGGGGACGCAGCATTAAACCAGTCATAGCACAAAAATAATCCCAAAACCTTATAAATAAGCATCACCAGATGCTAACTCTTGGTGTCAGTGCTGTGGCCCACAATACAATTGAGACAGTAAATAAACTTTAGGACAAGTCATTCTTAAGTGCACCTGTACATTGCTATTATTTTGGATATTGCTAATTGTGTAACATAAGTTTTACTATCATTATTGTACTGTCTTCACTTTCACTCCAAACTGACTGAACCTTCAGGGTGTAAACTTGCTATTGGAATTTGGACCACACGACATTGACGGATTAGGATTTAAGGCAAAAGAAAAAATAATAATTCTGGCATAATGTCAATTATGCTGTCTAAATTGCATTTTCAAGGTCTGCTGCTGGTAAATAGACAGGCAGACTGAACTAGCATGCATGCCCAGGATTGATAAACATTTTCACCCTACCAAGAATCCACCAACTCAAACAGACCGATTGCTTACAGCTATCAGAGCATATGCACTATTGAAGATGTCCTGTTGGCCAAGAACTGCCTTCTGATCTACCAGATTCTGCAAATATAAATATAACAACAATAATACAAGCATCTCTCTGAAAGAAATGTACAAATTACATACTATAGACTTGATCAAATGATCTTACAGCATTCCATGATAGTTTTGCCTTAGGAAGAAAAAAGTTATCCGGAAATAGTCAAATAGACTATCCGCTATCCGGTATTGGTTTGTAGCATGCAAAACTCCCAGACTGAAAAACAGGCTTCAGAAAAGACACACCTGTCTGAGCCTAAGTATTGTACATGACCTATACAACTAGCCCCCATTACAAGGACAAGCATGGATTGCAAGTATGCCCACTACAGCTGGTCTTGTACAGCTACATCGATACCACTCATATGCGGCTCCAAATTCTTTTGACACCAAAATTAACAACACCAAAATTAACAACATTACAGCGTGGTCTGTACTTGATCTTATATACATACTTCTTACATCCTAGTCTCCAACAGTGGGAATTAAACAGTGCTATCATTTGAAGCAAAGTTGTCAATTTTCCTTTGCTTTTCTGGATGTCAGTGACCGTTTTTTTTTAAATGTAGTAGTAGCAGTAGCTCCTTCCTTCTTCAACTGCTATCAAACTTTAAACTTAGACTCAATAAAAAGAACATTTCTCTAATTCAGCCCTTTCAGCCATTGCTTCCACATGTAAATCTGAACGTAGCTACTTTTGCTACAAAGAATATTCACTGAAATAAACCATCAGTAAATGTGTGCACGGTATGTTCTCCCGATCGGTTAATAGACGTTTCAGATGATTGACATTCAAATAATTGACGCTACTACTACTACTACTACTACTACTACTAATAATAATAAATAATAATAATTAGTGGTGTGCTTGTAGTCAAATGGCCAAGTACACTAGTCTGGCTATATAAACAATGCCATAACAACATTCACATTATCTTGTATCCATTTTTTGGTGAGGTAACTCCTTCACTATCCATTAAGGAGGAAACCAATTAGTTATTATATTATATGAAAGGCTACGCTAATGATTATGTTTTAGGTAAAGGGTTTTCAGTGTCACAGAAATCACTTGTCACTGCATTTGGTGACTTGAAAGAGATAGTGCATTTATAATCACAGAATAATAAGTATCGTTTCACCACTACAGCATCAAAGCTAACCAGCAAGCTACAGAATAATATATAAGATAGGTGAGTTAGTTCTAAGAGGAAAAAAATCGTACAATTTTTGTCCACCGGGATTAATACGGGTAAGGATTGCTTTACGATATATTTTTCAATTGGTACGGGAAACCTAAAACATGACAGTAATGGAAACATTTAGAGGGATGGCTCTAGTTAGACAGTTTGTCAATGTTCAAGTGGAGTAAAGAAAATAAACAGAAGGATTGACTAGCATGAATATTATAATAGATTGAAATATTCGCTTCCGTTTTTTTTTGAAGCTCTGGCTTAGGAATTTGATATGGGGCTTCATTGGGGTCTCAAAAACAAAGCAAGCATTTAGGAAGATAAATGTTGCCTGAAAGCTGAAATATTTAGGGTTTTGTTATGGTAAAGGTATAGTCTACTTTAAATAGAGAGTGATACCACAATTTCAACAATTTTGCACACATATACTGTGTCTTCCTCCTCAAATTTAACTCTTTACCCCCCCCCCCCCCCCCCCCACCAAATAATAATAAAAAATAAAAAAACCCACAAATAATCTTCAGTATTCTTCTTCTAACTCTCACCCTAAGAGCTGCCAAAAAAGCAGTGAAGATGTTGATCTGAATGGCTTGCTGTCTCCCTGACTTGGCCTGTGTGATACACTCCTTGAAGTGGGACAGGAGCTGCTGTCGGTGCTTGGAAGAAACAGACGGGAAAGCCTTCCCAAATAGGAGTACAGCAGCATCAATCACAGCCACGCCCAAAGGGAGTGGATCGGGCGGGTTCGTTCCGGGTCGATCAGTCATGTATACAGAGTTAGGGTCGTGCTCGAGAGTGCCTGACCCTGCGGCCGAGTTGGTCTGCAGTTGCTCCTCTACACTCTGCTGGTCCGTGTCCTCCAGCCAGGACCCCAGGAGGATAGAGTCGTCATGGTGACACATGCTGCGTAGTAGGGACGTGGTTGTGCTGGCCAAATTGTCCGCCAGTGTGAATTCTGTCACCAGCTCTCTCAGCAAAGCATTCAGACTTCCTATAGAAAGGAAAACGAGAAAAAATAAATTGCTGCTTACTTCAGAAAGTGAGCAACACAATGACAGCAGTAGTAGTAGTAGTAGTAGTAGTAGTATATGTGGAACTATCAAATAAGAAGTGTATACGTAGCTAAATGCACTATTCTTGCCCTGCCACACCGAATTCTTCTATCTTTTCTCAGCATGTACCTTATTGCATTTTTTATTTATTGAATTCTATTAGTAACCACAACTTGAAACAAAATATATAGAAAGTGAAATAAAAACAAAATGTTTGTGCTAGACCAGATGAAATTTGATCATCTTATGACATCATAATTGGGAAATAATCTCTTCACTTGCACAACTGTCAGCATTGAAATTGACACTTACTCCCAAAAATTAAACGACATCAGTCATTTGACACGACTTTCATAATGAGAACATTGACAGAAATTTAATGGAAGAATAGTTACTATCTCACCCTCTGTGGCTTATACAATTCAAAGGGAAAGAAAAGGAAGACAGGAAAGGAAAACAAAAATAAAATAAAAAGTTTAAAAAAATGTAAAGACATGTTTACTGTAGGTTTTCCAAGGATACAGGGGACTAGTTATAATGGTTTCTAGCTTGTCACTAGAAACTTTATTACTCCCTACAGGTTACTGTGCACAACTTCGAACATTTCCTAAACTCCGCTCACCCTTTGTGTATTGAAAGTAGCTAATGGTATTAAAATCCACCCACTCTCAATGATATCTCCAAAAGCTTCCTTCATTTTAATAAGCTATTTAGTGCATGTCAACTCCAAAGATACACCCTATATATTATCTGTAGGAAACTGTATTGGAAGAATCACATGTTACACTGAAATAACCCTGAATAAAATGAGCTAACACATGGAAAACAAAAAACATGGCTGGAGCTAAAAGTAAAACTATTTGTCAATTGAAATAGTGCAATTAAACATTGGAATTGCCAGTGCAATTGGTTACGTTGTATTGTGGCAAAGTATTTTGGAGAGATATATTGCTAGGTATATGATTAGTAAATAATGCTCAGTTACTGGCTCCATTATTCCTCCCTCCTCTCTCCCGTGTTTATTTTGTCTGCTGAGTTTGATGTGGTAGCTGTTGTACTTTTAGTTAATTTAATGTTAAACTATTTAACCTGGCTTTCTATGTCTTCCATAATTATTACAATTCGCAAAAACAATAACTGGTTATGCTAAAAACAAACAATGTTCTATTTAGAAGCTAAAGTAAAACAAAAACCAAACAAAAAAAACCAGTATTCATTTCCATAGCAATGCCACTGGTCAGAATGGAAGCTAACTCACACGACACATCGTGCACAAAAAAATAAATAGAAGCGAGCTGGTCTAATGGTAGAAATTTCCATGTTTTCAGTCATTTCGTTACTTAATTTAGTCATTCATATTTGGCCAGTTTTACCCATGCTCCTCAGGCATGGTATAATCATTCTAAATTTCATATCACAAAACTCCATTGGTTGGTCCTGTGATGCAAGCTTCACACTAAAATACATATTATTTCCACAACCATAAGTAAACTGAAATGAGCCAATCCAGAACATCTGTTCCACAAGATTATTAACCCCAATTAATAATACATAATACCATAAGTGATAATTAGGAGCAAGTGGCCAGGGCAGACTTCAGCAGAAATTTATTGCCCACAGGCGATGTGGGCTCATGGTGGTTACACCCTCTCTATCCCACCACCAAACCAGCTGGCTCTGGATGTGGATGACAGAAGGGAGGACAAAAAGGAGGAGGGATTTAATTAGAATTTCACTCTCACTTCACACACACACACACAGGTTCTTACCAATAATATTGAATATTAAAACCTTCCAATTGTGTATATTCAAATCTTCCGCTATTATTTTTATTATATCTATAGTTTCAAATCTTCTAATTGAATAGTTTGTATATTTAAATGGTAGCACAGCTGCAACCATAAGTACCTACAGGAAGTACTTAATCCAATTATATACATGAAATAGTGTTGCCATGGAGACTTACGTGACTACAACAGCAGCCATAAATGGGTGCCTGAATTTTTTTCTTGCTCAGGCAGTCACTTTTAAATGGACACATCTGCCAACAAGTCAATGATTTAAGATGTATGACAAAATATGAAGTGTTACCCTGAGGCAATCTTACTATGGTAGTTTACATAGCAGCTTAAAACACATGAAGAAGTTTGTGGCATGCAAACACACACATACCTAAGATTACATTTATAAATGCTTTCACGCATTTATAAATGTGTAATGAAGAATTGTAAGAATTCTCACACACAAAACCCTCCCCCCCTCCCCCACAAAAAAAAAAAAAAAAATCATAAAGTACTACATTGATGCTAATTTACTTATTCTCACTCGAGCCTTTGCATGAAAATAAACACATCATTGATGTATCCGGTATATCTCCCTCCCTCCATTGGATAAAAGGCATTTTTGAAGTATTGTGATGCCAATAAAGATTGGTATATTGTTATATTACTAGAAAAAGATTCCAAATTAAAGCTCCCTTTAACTTTGTCTATAAAACATCACAATGTTCTAGTATAAACAGTGACTATGTGACCAAATAAAGCAAATCCCTTTAAATTATAACTCTAGTAAATACTGTTAAAGATTGAAGTAGGAAAATTATAAAGTACCCTTGCAAATAATAGCAAACATTACTTCATAGTTTGCCACACAATATGCCTGAAAATGCTAACCAACCATGCAAAGCTAAAAGTTAATAGTAAATGTAAATGTGTTACTCAATAAAAACCTAAACATACTTTCTAAAAGGAAGTTGGCTTTTCTATTCTTTCTTAGTTACATGAATTCATGCAAGCACCCATGAATTGCCACCCACCCTCAGGGTGCCAGAAATAAATTTGTTAGGTAATAGAAGATGCAGTACACACAGGCAATAAGAGGGTCAGAAATAATTCCAGGAATGTTACTGCACCCTCTGCACCTGCAGACAGCCAAATTAGCTGCCATTCACAAATACAAGGAACAGCGGCAGCACACACATACATACATTTCTCTACAAGGTTTGGCAATCCAAAACTCAGCCTAGAATATGGAATTCATTCATGTTTAACAGGCAGAAAGTAAGCTCTATAGACGACAGAAGTTGGAATACTTTGAATTCTAATTGGTTCCTTAAACTGCAAAAGAATACTAGCAGAACACAAAGGATTCTTTCGCAAGGTGCGACATTTGCTGGCTAGCAAACACCTTCATATGTCCTATTTCTGATTCCCGTATTGTTGTCATTGTTGTTGTTATTGTTACTGCTGCTGTGGCCATCACCATTGTCATTATAATTAATTACCTTGGTATGATTCAGGAGGTAGCATGTGGACTGCCTGGTAGAGACGTTCCCTCAGAATGGCTCCGGCAGCTTTTAACTGAACGCCATGAGTCTTTACCAGGGATGCCAAACTACGACAACAGAAATAACCACACACACACAAAAAAAACAACTAATTAAAACGAAGTGTCAAAAAAATTGTTTTATTAAAAAAAAATTTTTACAAACGTTTGACATTTACCCTGAGATCTGTGCCAATGCCGAGTCCAAAGGCAGCATCAGTCTCCTCACCAACTCCGGAGTCAAGAGGTCTCCACAGAAATGGATGAAACTGCCAATTGCTACAAAAGCACAGACATGAGCACACACACACACACACACACACACATTATATCCCAGGAAATTGCCCCATACATAGGTTGTAGAAAAAGGAAGGATGTGGCTTGTGAGAAACTACTACAACTACCCCAACATCTAACTCTGTCCCACCATTATCAATGGATCTGGCTACACACACTTCCTAAAGGAAGGGACACACTGGGAGGTGTGCTATGGGACTCATGACTGTTCTATTGATTCTTTTACTCAGAAATACAATTTGAATTCAGGACTCCACCTCAGCCTGGATCCATAATCAAATGCTTACATAATCTGACATTCAAATTCATCTGTATCACTCCCCACTTCTCCCCCCCTCTCTCTCTCTGCCCCCTTCCCTTCCCCACAGCCCATAATGTGCTAATTAGTAAATTTCTTATGAGTCTTTAAACAATTGCATTTTGTCTGATAATGCTATGTCTATAGATTTTTAAACAGACCCTCCGTAAATGGGTTTCGTGGTCAATAAGTGACATTAGGGCACTAGGAGTACCAGAAATAATCATATTTAAAACCACTAAATCACAGTCAATTTTATAAATGAAGGGGAGAAAAAACAAACAAAACAAAACAAAACAAAACAAAAAACACCTGGGCAGTTGTCAGAATTGAAAAATTCAGTGCGAAGAAATTAAACAACACAGGACAGGATGCTCATGGCAAAGCTCCATCATGAAAACGTTCACTCATAGTTCATTCCTTGAAAATTCCTATGATGTCCTTTGCCCTACTTTGAGCCACACAAATAACTAACGCACTGCATTCCCTCCCTGCATGTGTGTGTGTGTGTGTGTGTGTGTGTGTGTGTGTGCGCTGTAGAGCAATTTCTAAGAAATATCTAGCCCCATTTTCTTTTTTGAACAGAATATTTTAAGCCGTTAGCTACAAATCAGAAAATTCCAACACACTGTTCCTGTTCTGTTGCCCTTTTGAAGATTCTTAGACTTATATGGAAGTTCGTAGCAAATAGTGGCAACGGGCAATCCATATTTTTCACACTGTCTGGACTGAATGGCAACACAGACTGGAACCATACGGAAATACTAATTGCAACTGACATTCACACACATACTTACACATTATACATGTGCTTACTCTCAGACACAACCAATAAATTTATAGCCCAGCAAATGCCCACTACCCTGTGGAAATTACATTGCTTCATAACTCATAAATTGGACAGACAGGTAAATAAAAGTACTTTTGTATTTTCAATTTTGATCCCCCCTCCCCCCAACTTCGGGGGGTTTTTTTGTTGTTGTTGTTTTAACAGAAATTCAATATAATTACACAACAAAATTAAACCACTAAAATAATAAAATAAAAATAGGTAAATTATAAGTGAAACTAGTAAATTTAATCATGCACAGTGCACAGTCACACAACACAGAACATGGAAGTTGTCACCTGAGTTATATTTCGTTGGATAAAATATTGACTTCTATTGGGTTCTTAAAATTATAAGAAGACATTCTTCTCACTCACCTGATAGAGCCCCTGCCCTGTTCTCCAGTTTGATAACCCAGGATTCCAGATTTCCTTCAGCCAGTTCCTTCTTCATTTCTTTGGCAGAATGAGGAAATGAATCCCGCCAGGCTGTCAGCAAAACCCTCAGGTGTGACTTAACATGAGCAGTTCCTAAAGTCAGAGTACCAAAACCAAATGCAAAGTTATTTGGAGGGTATAATTCCACAAAAGTGGGAGGGACTTTACTACATAAAATGACAGGCCACAAAGAGCATTATATTATTATTAATTATACAGTAACTGACCCTTTAATTATGACATTCTGAATGCAGCACTGCAAAAGTCACACTCATTTCTCACCTAGGCTAATGAAAGATCCAATTAGTGCCCACCCTCCGTTGATGTAGGTATGCGCCTTGTCCATTTCTTTCTTGCCCATCCCTATGGCAACCAACTCCTGCCCAAGGGCAAGGACACTTCTCGCTTTAGCCGAGGGGAGCCCCAGCTCATTAGAGCGCACAGTCCCCAATAGTCCAGCAACGGCATAACAGTAGCCTGAAACAGCCACCTTCACACACAAACACATGTACATAACAACACTATCACAAGCACGCACACACGCACACACCACTCCTTACTCAATGCCTTGAATAAAAATGCACCAAACTTATTTGCCACCAAAACACAATATTGCAACAGCAGTAAAATTAATAGTTCATAAAAAGCATAACAACTACCAACTTAATGCAGCTAAACACTAGTGCTGCAGCAACTGCTATAATTATAATAATAATAATAATAATAATAATAATAATAATAATAATCTAGCTATAAGTATAGACAGCTGCCAAATTAAGCATGAGGAGTAGAAAAGAATCCATTCTATCAATAGACTATTCAATAAACGGCACAAACAGTGTATAGAATAGCAAGCCATTTAAAGCCGGTAGAGCTGAGTGGGTGAAGCTGCAACCAAGACAGTGGGATGGTGAGGTGTGGATGCAGAGGACCCTCACAGAGACCACAACACCTCCACAAGCTCGCACTTCAACACATGAATGTGCACTGTGACAAAATTGGGGATTTGTAGGAAACTAGCCGAGCAAGACAGAAAACACCTGAAGGAGTTTAATACAATGGAACACAGGAATTAATATGTATTACCATTGATACCACGGTACTCATAATTCGTGACTAGTTGTAATCAGTGTCCTCAGGCTACTAGTGACTGTAACCATTTGTCATTCACTATTGGTTTACACTATATTTCAGTACAAGAGATATCAAACCCTCATGTGGTGGTCTTCAATAGAACCACGATAAACACTATGAGAGAGGTGATGATGTGACCACACCTAAAATATATTCCCTAATGTGTGAGGTCATCAAGGTAACTGGCGCACTTTTAATTAAAATCTGGATCAGAGTAGCAAACACGCAATGAGACCTGACCGAAAATATAGTCCACAATGTGTGAAGTTACTAAGGTCAATGTCACACAATCCCTTGAGGTGTTTGTAGATGTTGTTGCTTGGGCTAAAAATAAATTAGCACAACTGTTGTATACAACACATCAAAGCAGCCTGTGTCTGCATTCATTCAGCATGTTATTTAAAGGTAAACAGCTAAATTTGAACTAGTATGCCGTCTAAACACAACTTCACTGCATCGAAAGCAAATAAACTTGAGACAAATCAATTTGTTTATTTGTAGCTCATATAACATATAAAACTCTCTTTTTTTAGCTCCTTACTTATAGAAAATGAATGTACAAATGTGAACGGAACTTAAAAGTGTTCAAATAGTGACTAATACAAACTACTAGCTCCCTTATCCTGAACACACTTATCTAGAAAAACATTTCAATAAGGTACTGGCTGTGCTTTGATCACAATTACTACAACTACAATTAACACTACCGCTACCAACATTTCTAATTCAGTTGGGTACAATTACACTCTGAGACAAAAAAGAATACTGTGAAAAATAAAATAAGATAAATTAAAATTTCACTACACTAATCAAACTACCTGATTATGACTATTCACATCAATCATGAGTAACATTCCCTCTATTGAGATTACAGGGTGTCAACTAATTAACCCTTACCCACACTCCCACCCTTTACTAATTTTTGAAAAATTAAATTGTTTTACTAATTATCCTTACCTGGTTCTGCTGCTTGGGCCCATTGAGCTGTGTGAGGCAATGGGTGACCAAATAGCTGAGCTGAGAAGGCAGGGCCAGGCCCACGCAGCGTAGACACCACACTCCCGCCAAACGCACTGCCAAATGTGGCACGAGAAGGACAGAGTTCAATGCCAAGAATAACGGTGGCTGGCGGCTCAAGTCGCTGCCCCCACCACTGACAGTAGCAGCTTCAAGTCCTACTCCACCCCCTGCTATGGCATCCGAGACGACCAGGGGCAAAGCAGCCGTGTTGAGGTTGAACACGAGGAAACCGACTTCCAAGATGGCACATATGACCATGTGCTGTTGCTGGCTCGAAGCCGCTCCTTTCTCTTTATCTCCTCCTCCTCCGTCGGCTACTTCTTCTTCACTCCTAAAAGCCCCGACTGCCCCGCCCTTGTTAGAGGAAGCAACCGTCTGGGACACCACAAACTGGCAGAGATGCTTAGCGGCCACAAACTGTGCCGATTCACCCAGAAGCTGGCCGAATGTGGACCGTAAGATGAAGCTGACGCACTTCCTTGAGTAGACGGCATCAATGTGAGTGGCAGTCGTTTTGGGAGAGGACAGCAAATGCAAGATTTGCTTCACCACCGTGGGTAGGTGACGCTCCACCCAGCCTCCACCCATCTCAGTCAGGAAAATAACATAAGCCTATAAATAAATGAAAAAATCCAATATTAAAAAAAAGAAGGAAAAAACTTTATCAGGGTAAGGAAACCAGGAGTATAGTCCTATATTTAATAAGATAAAATGTACCTAGTAGTACCATAGTGATCAAGCCAAAATATAGCAATGCAGTAAAGATTGGTAACTAAATCTCCCCTTTCAATCATCACACATACAAAAATACATACTAATTAGGTTTAAACACATCGTGGTGGAAAAAAAGAAAGAAAGAAAAAAAGCAGAATATAATTTTTTTTTTAGTAAATGTGGGTTTACTTCTGACAGAACTAAAATTCAGTGGCAATAAACATTGTCAAATCCATTGGTTCACTGAAGTCCAGATTTAATGCCTTAATTGCATTATACATGCCAAGTACATGTAGTGTCAGGAATCATCACAAACACACCAGTCATCGCTAAGTCATTTATCTAACACATAACAACAAGATGGTGTTCTTAAATTATGTTACGTAAATAAATTGTTACATACATCCGTTGGTCCTCTGCACTTTATGTCTCAGGAGTCCAGTTAACTGTTATTATCATTGTATGGAACACGTCATGAACACTAAGACACAAGCACATGTACCCAAACAGTGTCCAGCACAACACATTTACTACAACTCTACACCAATTACAGACAATAAGACATTTCTAGGCATCGATCATTAAGCCCAGAGGGCTCATTTTTTATTTTTTTATTTTTTTTGTTCATCAGACATTTGATCAAAGTATCAAACTCAGGCTCCAGACTTCAGCTACCAGTGCTATACGGCACTTTGATCATTTCAACCCTTCGAAATAAAACTTGCTTTGCAAACCCAAACAATCCTTCTGTAGCTGGAGATAAAACATAAATTACTTAGTTTTTAAAGTACTTTATTTTAACCTCCTCACCTGAGTCACACCCACTCGGCACTCTCGGCTGGCCCCTGTGCCTGATTTCAAAAGGTCGGCAGCTCCTCCGGACTTCAAAAATCCTCCTCCTCCTCTGACGAATCCATTGTGTAGAACAGCAAGAGCTTCTTCCAAAGACGGTCGCTTTAGCTTCCCTTTCAAGTTGGGAGGGAGTGGCTTCTGGGTGAGAGAAAGGAGACTCCCAAGAAGCTTGGCCACGGAGCAGCGAACTTTGTAGTTGGAACCATCCAGGGACCGGAGACATGCATTGGAAAAGCTGTCAAACTCGTTGCTGTAAAGGAATGATGAATGCTTTGCAAGCTCTTGGGCACACTAAAAGGATGGGGAACAAATAAATAAATAATAAATAATATAAATAAATATAACAACTATATCTTAGTGTGTCATGCATTTCAGTAGAGTGAACCATGTATAGTTGCTGTCTTTCTTCACGCTGTTAACACCAGCTACAATACTCTGGTTATTTTACACAACATATCTTTTTCGAACAGATGCTAGTCATCACGCAACTATTCATTCACTTTTAGACAGCATGCTGAAAAGAATAGTGCTGTCTTTTAGCAGATTCTTACTTGTAGGCTGCCATGACATGTTGCAACAACACTGGAATAAAAAGTTTTTTTCTACGGCTAGCCAACTCAGCATTGCAAAGCCAGAAACTATTGCTACCCGAGTAATTACTCCATCACATGCACTACTAATACACCAAGTGCAAGTCCATAAATATATACTAGTTTAAATCTGATAGTGCCTCACTTTGCTTAGCTCGCGTGCATCATAGTCATAGTCATCATCATGATCATGATCATAGTCATCATCATATATAACGTTCAATGCCAACTGTCAGTTCTCCTTCATGACCTTGACTTATTCTCTTTCTTTTCTATTATAGCTCCCTACTGGAGCTTTATTAGCTACACAATAAATATTCTGTGAGTTGCGGATGTAAACTTTGTGTGTAGGCAAACACAAGATGATTGGGGCCACCTCACCTCATCTATTGAAACTGTGTGCTGTGTCCTATCCACAATGAAGCACCATGAATTGGCATAATGCAAAACATACTCATAGAGATGGACACTGCACACAAATTAAATCAGGGCAACACAATGAAAGTTACACCCTAAGGGGAAAAAATACCAGGAAAGATGTACATCTGAAACAAAAGGATGTGGTAATATTAATTACCGGGCAAAGGACATAGGTACACTTTTATCATCCTACAGGAATGCACTAGCCTGACTAGGACATTGGCAATGGCCAATAAACTGATGAAATTCAATGAAATGGGCTGGGTTCCTCTCTACACAATGACCCATGAATGATACAATTATGATACTTTCCTGTCTCTGCCATATTCAGGCCACCCATTTGTTATATCCCAGTTGCAAAAGTTAACAAACCCCTAGACCCTAGCACCAGGGTCCTCGAGTTTCAACTGGGATAGACATGCCAATGGCCCAAATAGCATTCTCAGACAGAATGTATACAACATTAGTATGTACACATGTGTATTTCAATGCTAAACTCACTAAATTTGAGATTTTATAGCTGATTTAGTCGAAAACAACTGAACTATTTCATTTTCTCATTGTTTCACTTATAATTCTGCCTCCTATCTCATATTCCTGCTTCTTGGAATTGCTTGTAATTAATACTTAGTCCATGACCTTACAACTGCCCCACACCTTGAACTCTTATGCATGCATCACAAACAACACACACATACTAACCACAACCATTACAATTTTGGACCTACACAAACACAAAATTACATTAAATTAATTTAGAAGTCGTAAAAGTGTTCTTTGAGAAACAATCAGTGAGAATGGGACAAAGAATAGAATAAGGAGAGAAAAAAGACAGTATGTGGAAAAAAGGAGCTAAGAAAAAAAAAGAGGTCAATATGAAAGACAGGTGAGAATGAAGAAGATAAGGAAGAGGGGTGGATAAGGAAGAGGGGTGGATAAGGAATGGAAAGAGAAACAGGGAATGGAAAGATGAGCGAGAGAATAGGAAGAAATGGACAGAATAAAGAGCAAAATGAATTAGGAAAGGCTACTATTTTATACTGAAGAAAACAACAGTGAGAAAGATATGAAATGTGGAAAGAAATAAAAAAACTTGTGATGACTAGAGTTATCAGTCGCTATCATTTGATCTTCTTCTTGCACCCCATATGGCCCAGGAGGATCTCTCAAGGGCTTTGTTAAAACCTCAGCAACAGTAACTTCCTGGTTACCATAATCTTGATGGGTGGGAAATGAAGCAGGGCAAGCTAGGAAGTGACCTCACAGCCACACATGAGAGCACAGTGGCCACACCATTCTCCACCACAAAGTCACCTTAGCATTCTTCATGGACCACACCACACTGCTGGTATACTCCTGACCTGGAAATAACACTTGTGGAGATACTAATCCCTGGAAAAGTTATACTATAGCAACTCAACAGATAAATTTGCAATTGACAGGAAGTTGAACAATCCTGTCCTGAAGAAAGACTCCATTATGATATTTGTTTAGATCAGTGAATGCATCCAGGTAAGGTTATTGTTGCAACTGGTCCTTACACAAGTGCAATTAATGGTGTAGTAAATCTACCATAGTATTGAAGTTGTTAAGTACTGATGTCTGTAAGTCACACCGCACAATGCTCATCCTGCAAGTGGGAAAAATGAAAGCCGTACAATGAGTATTCAACAAAAGGTATGGCAACATCCCACTGATGACAATACATGACCTTTATCGTACTCTGTTAAATCTAATTCCTCCACATCCAAAGCATACTATCCATTCCGTTCCAAAACCTTACTTTTGAACGTAATATAATCCGGCATATTTTCTAGGATTAACAAAGGACACAAGGCGTGCCTGAGTCACTAGAGAACACATAGAAGGCACCTGATGGACTTACTCCCTATCGTGTAGTAAACAGAACTAAGCTAAGCTTCCCATTGGATGCTGAGGTTACTTGGTTAGCATACTCCATATGAGAGTGGAGATATATAAGGCTGCTACCAATTAAATTGCAATCAATTTACCTGCTGTTTTCTTTGTCATAGATTAACTGACTGGTCTGCAAAAAAAAATTCCCACTCCAGTATTGTTCAAGTAAGGTTAATATGGCCAGATTTGCCACAAAAGACATAACCAAAAAAATCTCACACATTGTAGCCTTACTACTAAGCAAGTATTGTATATATTTTGTAGATAGAACAACAAGGAGTTGCAGTATAAATATCAACAGTCATTTATTTGAGTAAAAAGACAAATTATTAATACTGAACCGAATCAAATATTTGTAGTAATTGGTTCTACTCTTTTTTCGTTGTCACTAAAACAGTGTCCCCTATTCCACCACCAACATAAAGCAAAATATTGTGACTTTTAACAGAATACTGAATACATGCTTAGGTAATTAATTCCAATCGTAAAAAAAGCCCAAAGATCTGAGGAGGACTTCGGCACAAAGTTGAAACGTTGGGTTAAGTTAATATTGGCTGATAAAACCGAGAAAAAATGCTGTCAATGCTCAAAGGATTAGGCACACAAAGTACATGCAATTAACTATAGTTTCAAATATACTGTACTTTTCACTAGTCATAAAAAGTTTTAATACAAATGTTTCAACCATTTTGCAATGGCAATCATTAGTGTGGTGTCACCAGTTGTTGTTGTTTTTGCTCCCATTTCACCCATAGTTTCTCTTCCATCTCCTCTTCACACTTCTTTCACACACACACACACACACACACACACACACACACAAACAACAACAACAACAAAAAAGAAAAAAAAAGGTAACTTGGGCCAATGTAGCTAACTGACACTACTAGATACATGTTCTTATTTCAAAATTTGGAGAAAGAACCCATATTACATAATTTCTAGGAACACACATGTCACTGAAATATTTACTGACAATTACTGCTTTTTCTCTCTTCCTAAAACTAGTCAAGCCAGTTAGGGCGGTACATTCATTACTCTTTTGTAACCTTCCTCTGTCTCCAATACACCAATATGGACCATCTTTTTATCCCAGCAAAGCGAACAAAGTATTACAATATAAAAATGTGTTATGAACGACTCATCGAAATTAATATTTTCTAAATCATGTATGTAAGCAAAAAATATGCTAAATTTCTTATGCATGTTCCTATTGGCTTCAGTAGAAAACATACTTACACACTTGAAGTACAAATATTCAAAAATACTTGACTTGAAGACATCATCAACCGCCTCACTTACCTCAGCAGCTGCACTCCTGACGGCCAGCACCTTATCCCCCAGACCGCTCTTCACGCACTTGTATATGTCCTTGTGGGCAGAGGAAGAGGAGGGGCCAAGTCCTTCGAGAATCTTCATCAGTACGTTCAGAATCATTACCCGATAGTCCTGTACTTTCCACAACTTGATGAGAACTTGGACGGTGTCTGGAAAAGACGTACCAGCCATGCGGCCTTGCTCCTTGTAGATGGCCCCCAAGCATTCTAGAGCACATCTGGAGGAGGGAAACAAGACAAAAAGCACACGGAAATAGAGAGGAAAATAAAACAAATAGCCTAATCAAAAGTACACTACTTATTTCCTTGTTGAGATGCTGGTTGCCAAGCTGGAGGGAGCGACTGACTCACTTCAAACGAGCACATTACTACACTTGGAATATATTTTCAACCACAACCCTCACCACAAATTTTTGTGTTAATTTATTTTAGACAGGAGACAATAAGCAATGTTCTTAATTAAGCAATGAAACTGATGTACAAAAATGACTCACTAACTTAGTCATTGGAATTACATTTGAGGATATCATAAGACTCCTCAAAAAAAAATTGTGAGAATGATATAATGTCTTTATAGATGAGATTGACTATTGATTGACTATTGTTTTTGTAAGAGCATGTGTATTCAAACCAAGGAAACTCCAGTTCTTGGTAAAGTTAACTGAGTGTAAGTGAACAGAATTTAAACAGCATTTCTACACCAGTGTATCAAGTGATGTGTACACAAGTAATATTTCCTGTCTCATACAATAAACTTACTTAGGTCACTGCATGTGCTCCATGCAGGAATAGTTTATGTTAGCCAGGAAGGAATACATGTATGCTTGTAGTCTACACCCTCAAGTTCCACACATTGATAAAAAAATAAATTAATTAATTAATTAAAAACTCCATCATTGTCATCATCATTATCATCATTATCATCATCATCATCATCATCACCACCATAATCACCAACACTACCATCATCACCGCCACCATAATCATCACCAACATACCACCATCATGATGATGATGATGATGATGATAATATGCTACCCTATTTTTGCCTCTTCTCACTTTTTCACTGAGTTTACAGTTCGTCCAGCTTAAAGAGTAGAAAGTTCTGTTTTTTGTTAATTGTTCTTTAAATGTATACATGTGCAGTCAGATTGATGTCAGGAAGCTGAAACTTCACACACACACAAATTAATATATATTGAAATTGATTATGTTTAAAAAAATTGTGGTTTGTGGTCACAACTGTGGTAATAGATAGAAGAAGTGACCCTATAAATGGAGGATATTTTTGATGTTTTTAAGCCAGAAAAAGAGTAAATTGAATTCGAGTGTCTAAAGATTTTGCAGACTGAATCTATGGCTCATTAATTTGATTTGTACCAAATTTTTATATTTTAATACTATTTTACTTATTTTTAATTTCATTTTTTATAAAAAACTGAACTCCCCAAATGCTTTAAGCTGGTAATTTTGCAATTTTGAAGTAAGTGTCTTGGGAATTTAATATAAAATACCTAAATAGTTGTATTTTAATCCATATGAATTTGAAACCCCTATCTTGAGAATTAAGGGAAATAAAAATGCTTTTGTGAGAGTTTTAGTATTTTCGGTGTAAGTTGTGACGTTTGCGGAAGCGCTTATCTCAATGACGACGTATTTGTGATGTCAGAGTGTTGCGCTTGCGCATTTGTGAACTAAACCAGGGGATGTTGGACACCGCTGGTAAACCAGGGGATGTTGGACACGCTGGTAAAACGCGGAAGATGGCCCGTAACCGAGCCACGCAAACAATCAATTAACTTTGGCGCCAAAAACCGCGAAGCAGGTGGACACAAACGGTCTCTGAGCTATAACTTGTATGTAGTGTACTAGTCTGAGACAGTCATTTAGAATAACATCCTTCTATTATACTTGCAGGGGAAGCCCATCATCACTTCAGTTCTTTCCATCGGGATTGCTACCGCTATACTCTTCAGCCCTATCGCCTACAAGTCTAAATCTTGTGCTGAACTACCCCTCCCACTAATGAGCAACCAACTCCAAGCAACATCGGGAATACGCCATCACTTTTGCTCGAGGGACTATTTCCAAAGTTACAACGGCCATCTCACGGCTCATTTGTATTTCTTATTATTGTTTACAAATGGGCTCTTTTTAGAGCTGTCACAAGTTAATTGATTATCTTACCAAATAATTGCGCGTTCGCGGAGCTCAACGTTATGGGGGGGCGGGGTGAAATTGCGAATCAGTTGTCAACTTGAAAATAAAAATTGATATTTCGTGGAACTGGATCACTGAATTGAATCCAAATTTTGCGCACAAGCAAAATACCCCCCTTAGAATAAAGTTACAGAGAGTTTTTTTAGAATAACGCACGAGTAAAACGGCATGAAATTTTACTGTTTACAAAAAAAAAGAATATAGATATTAGAAATATGGCTCTGTAATGTTGCGAAGAAGCCCTCAGGCTACCTCTGGAAAAAAAATGAGCGCAGTAGCTCTTTCGGCCGCTTCGAAATGACTCTGAATAGTAGCCAGTGTGCAGAGCTGTATCTCCGTCCCAGGCGGGTCTTCATTCTTCAAATTTGGCTTGCTGGAGTCCTCTATTGGTGCTCATTCCACCTGTAACAACAAAGTAAGCCCACAGTACACAGAAAAAGAAATATAAAGACATAGCAAAAACAGTCAATTTGCGAAGGGAAGTTCCCGAATAGGAGCTGCCGTGTGAGGGCGCGGCTCCAGTTTAACTACGAGTTGTGACGTAGGACGGACGAATTTGTGACGTCAAAAAAAATGGCGCTTAATGTATGGAATGTCTATGGAGATAGCGTAGTTCTTATACTTATGCTGTTTTATATGACTTAGTTTCGAGTGGATTGGGATCTAACAACACAAAAAAGGTATGGCTAAGCTTATTGTGATTGCAACTAGTCTAAGTTTTGAGATCTGTACTTTCTACTCTTTAAGCTGGACGAACTGTATAAAAAGGGAAAATCAAAAATAAAATAAAATAAAAATTGCATTCTCTATGATCCAATGTATAACCTCACTCACCTGTGTCAGTGTGTATGCATAGGTTACACTACAACTGAATGGGGGGGGGGTGCAACAGACTTGTACCATAGCTCTTGGCTATAAGAAATACATAAAAACTAATTTTGATTAGACTGTTTATTTATTCACCTCCTAGGAGGTGTGTATGTAATATATTCACCTCGATTTGAGCAATTTAATTGGACAGTTTGAACGTACCATGGTACAAGGCTACAAGCTTTCACCTGTAAAGCTGAAAAACGAACCACTTCTTACCATAATAAAAATTCCATTGCTTGTATGATCATATCGTTCACCTGTGTGAGAAACTGATAAACCAACCATTACATACCACAAGATAAATTCCTCAAGATTTAATAGCTCACATGACCATCTGCAATGTATATTAATAATTATACTTCTCACCTGCATGAGAAACTGAGAAATTAACTACTATGTACCACCACGAGATATATTGCTCACACGACCTTCCGCAATATATAATATATATTATTAATAATACAACTGGCCGTCTGCTATACATTAATCCTAGAGCAGAGCCACTTCCAGTACATAGAGAATTGGATTATAGAGCAATGTTTTATGCACAATGTAAATGCAACAGTAAACACACACAGTAAAGTCACCTAGTCTTACACTGCTTCACTTTCACTACCAGCCACATCACAAATACAGTCCAGCCGGGGGAGCACCCCCACAGGGACCACATCACTAACTTCCACTCCGTTAGACAGCAAATCTAATTATTCCACTCTTTGAATGGCATAATATAAATGGGAACCAGACCCGGAGACATATACAACAAAATGTTATTCCAAAACAGTTGACGACAATTATGCAAGACTTAGACGGATACAATTTCATTTTGAATATATTATTTAATTGGACATGCTGAAACGAGACAAACTGAAGGAGAGAGAGTGTGGGGAGTTTATGTGCTTAAACTTTCGCTGAATTCTACAATCTTAAATTTGTTAGTCCATGTAACTACATATCCTCTTTGTGAACCAAAATAAGATTAGTAATTATTACATGTTAATGAAGTAGTAAGCAAAGTTTCTCATTAAAAAAAATTAACCTTTTTTTTTTCCCTTCCCTTACAATTTACAACTAAAGAGCTTGCCCCCAATAAATTCCTAGTTTATTGTACTGTTCAGCACACCCTTCATACACACAAAATAAATAGAATCCTCAGCAATCTATGAGCAGACCTTTTCCATTACTTGCTATCACTGGACGAGTAAGTTAGAAAGATCAACAACCCACACAGTGCTACTAAAGAGAAGCGAAATTGCAACTTAAATATTAAAATTAGCTTGGATGGTTGACAAAGAGGCGAACTAAAAAAACAGTCTAGTACATATCACTTCAAGCTCATAAAAATATAATATAGTTCTCTTTAAGATGAATTTAGTTTCACCATAACAGGTTCGGTCAAGAGTCTTCAAAACAATTGACAAGTCATAGTTCATGTTTCTTCTATTACTGCCAATTAATAAGAGAACTGGGAAAAGCAAACATTTTGGGGAGGAAATAAATCCCAGCACAGGATGTTTACAACTAACAACAATAGAAAGGAAAGGGAAAAAAAATCAGATTTGTTAAAATAAAACGCTTCCTACCGAAGCACACAACCTGAAACATCGATTTCTACTATGGACCACTCCCACCCCATTTCATGCTAGGAGAGCTGTCCGTACCAAAGCTGCACAGATCGCACAATGATGTTGTGCACTTATACCACCACAAATGAGTACATGTGTAGTAAACTTGTAAGTTTTCTGGGCACAGCTAACACCTGTAGAATTAATTGCTTCACACTACTCACACACAAATTCACCCAAGCACACACACAAGCATACATACACATACACAAAAGGGGAAAAAAAGAAAAGAAAAAAAAAGCCAACATATACCCTGCTGTCTAGCCCAAACATACAGCTTGTTACTACATGTAGAACTACATCATGCAGAGTAAGAACACTGAGAATGCATTCTTCCAACCTTTCACCTTATCCAATTTATTTGAAATTCAAATTTGTGGCTAAGGAAAAAAATTAAAATTGAAACTTCAAAAATTGGCTTCAGACTTATTATGTAACTGATAGTGGATAAGTGAAAGAGGATGTGTCTAACCTCTGGAATTATCAGACAGCTGATTTACATCCTTACAATTAAACTGTGGCTGTACACATGCCAGGTTGATCAATGTTATTACCCCCACCTGATCCCTCCACAGTGGTTCATCACTGGTAGCACATTGGCAGCAGAGCGTGTGCAGGATAAACCAACATTGGTCCAGTCAGTCCGTGACCATGACCTTATAAACTTCGTCCCTATACAGGCTAATCGACACAGCCAGACAGAGTAAGTGACTACAATGACACTCGATTCAAAATAGGGTCTTCCATGCTCTTGGCAATTAGTGATAGAACAGGGTTGGGATTTTGGGGGAGGAGGAGGGTTAGAAATTAAAAAGTGTTGATGATAATATCATTGTACTCAAGATAGAATGAATCCTTTCCAACATCCAATCTCGGTCCAACATCCAATATTTTGCAAAGTTTCTCAAAAAGTACTGTGGTGCTAATCGGTGTCACCAAACAGTGATAAACTTGACAAGGAACAGTCCACACAGCTGCGGCTGTGCATGCTTGCACAGCTTCAGGCATGGCTTCCCCAGATACTGCATTGCATATAGATAAGCACACACACATTGACTACTAAGGCTTGCCGGAGGAAAGAAGTTCTATAGCAGACAATAGAATACACAATACACTACTATTTCTACCGACTGTGTTCCTGATTCTCAATCACGAAAGCACAGTGTCCTCAGAGTTGAAGCTAACCTAGAGAGCTCATAATTCAACACTGCCATGAGCTGTTTCACCTCTCCACCCCCCCCTCCCCCAAGTTCTATAGCAGACAATAGAATACACAATAAACTTCTATTTCTACAGATTGTGTTCCTGATTCTCAACCATGAAATCACAGTGTCCTCACAGTTGAAGCTAACCTAGATAATTCTTAATTCAACACTACCATGAGCTGTTTCACCCCCCCCCCCCCCACCCCCCTCCCAACCACCCAATTACCCAATTTACCTTCAGCAATTCAAGTAATTACTTTATGGGACAGAAATCACAGCACAGCAAAGCACAGAAGCTAACCAATGCCACATAATGGAGCTGCAGCCTCTATTGCTTCTAGCCTGAACTTAAAATGAAGCCTTACTTGGAGTGGACCAAATGCAAGAACCCCAAAGTGTGGACTGTGGAAAAAGAAGACCTATGAAACTAAACCTAGACAAAAGACAAATATAAACCATGCCTTTCAGTCTGGTCAAAAACCAAAAAACCCAGTAAAAGCAGAGGGGAATTCAAAGAACTCCCTGATAAGTTGGAATGGCATAACGATTGCCTCATCAAAAGAAAGTACTCCCAAAAATGACCCTTTTGTGACAGAACACTCAATAAAAAAATTCATTGTTAATTAAAAACAAACAAACTACTTTATCCCAGCATAGTCTCAGATTATTAGTTGAAAATTATATTTAAAACTTTTTCCACTTCTTTCCCACAGTACCCACCCCCCACTTTTCCTAACCAATGCAAAGATGCTGCCTCAAACACACTATAGGTCTCCTATTGAACTTGGTAGACTACAAAGTATATATTGAGCAATACTGTGAATTCAACCACAGTGGGAAGGTAATGGCTCCCAGTGCTAATCAGTGTTGTCCAACATTGATTTTAAAATGTTTCCAAAATAAAAGAACATTCTTAATTAACACTTCCACATAAACTCTGTGCCACAAAACTATCAAATATTACAAGTGTATATGTTTTACATGGATATCTAGTATCATTCACATAATTCAGTCCACCAACATACTTAGACTAAGAGCTAATATTATTTTCCTCTTTAAGTCGCATTTAAGAGCACATTTCATCAGTTACTTCAACACCAAATATAATAACTTAACACACACAATACAATAAACATCCGTATAATTCAACAGATGCAACCTTAAAACTGTGACTTTACTATAACTATTCCATTAACACACCAAGGAGACTACAATAACAATTAAATCACGTTTCCAAGAATGTCCAAGCTGCTAAACTTACAGTTTATTGGCACCTGTATTGCTTGAGTCTTCTTTCCCTTTGAGAACTTCACAACATTTTCCAATAGTGTCGTGCATACTCATTGTTTCTCCAGCTCCATAGAGAGCCACAAATGCTTTCCCCAAAGACCTGCAGAGAGGAGGGCCCAGTCCATTGCCAAGCAAAGCCTGCAACTGGGCTACCAGTGACTTCTGTTTGCTTTTTAGCACAGGCTATAAGAAACATTGCCCGGTCATAAAGCTTCTAATTGGAGCACACTGTTTTGACTCACTCTTTCTGTATCCTTAATGACTTTAGGTAAATTCTGGAGCCATTGTAGCAAGTACAACACCTTAGAATTTTCTGCAAGCGCTTTGTAGGCCTTTTCATCCAGTAACAACATCCCCAAGGTACTGTGTATCGCAGACTCCTCAGATAATAATAATAATAATAATAAAAACTTGGTAATGGTAGCCCCAACGAAGAGCCATAACATAATGTTCGCAAAATAATAAATACTGCGTGGCGTTCAGAACTGAGCGGATATGGTGAAAAGGCCACGCACCTTTAATAAACCGCACATTTCGATTTAATTTAATGGCTTGCTAGCTGTGTGCAGTGAGCTCTTGTTTTTTATTTTCGATGTAATTGAAGAGACTTTAGTTTAGAATTGCAGCTGTTCTGAAGTGTACCGCATTCTAAAATAATGTCGACTTGCCGGTGTACTTCGTTATCTGCAGTAGTAGTAGTAGCAGTATTCTTATTATTCGCTAGAAGTTGCTACTCCCAGGTAGCTCTATGTAAGTTGTTTATCATTGTACAGTTGGTGATGCATCTACTGTAGCAATTGTTTTATTTGGTCAATGCATTTTTTTTTTGCCATACTCGGCTACACAGGTAATGCTGTGACAAGCTTCTAATGTAAATGTAATGTAAATTTAGGAGCTGTTAATGGATATGCTAGCTGGTATGAAATTTTTCAGCTCCATACACAAAGTGAAGATCTACTTTTATTGCATGATCATAGAATAAACGTGTTACTTATTATTACGTTGTTTTATTATCCTTTTTTTTTTTTGTGTGTATGAAGAGTGGTTTAGTGTAAAAAAATTTTTTTTCTGCATTCCTGTGATGGGTGACTGCATTAATTGCTCACTTACTTGCTTGCTCTATCAAATTACCACATTTTAATAGCACACCATAATTACAATCCAGGAATGTATCTGATTAACGATTAATGCCAACCTACAATTAAGTTCTGGCAGGGCCCAGTTTAATTGTGTTGGACATCTGTTGATTGTAGACCTGTTGGCCTCTTAGACAGATGCAATTTCACCACCAGACCCTTGCAAGGTTTCATTTAGGCAGAGAAACTGGCTGACTCAGACAAACAACCTCCATTAAAACTGCCCATAGTCAGCACAGTTATAGCCAGCTAGAGGACGAAAATTGACAGCTTATTAAGTTTTCCTTTTTTGTGTGTGCCTGTAGCTGTTTGCAAGAATGGGGAGCACGTGGTCTTGGGAAATCCTTTTAGCCTCTCTTTCGACAAGGATTTGGTCACAGGGCTCATGCCTGCTTCTAATGAAAGCTGCTCTTTCATGGACTTTGGGATCTCGCCACCGGTAAATCTTCTGAGCGGCAATCAATGGACTATGCAAGGTATAACAAAATGCTAACTTGATTATGGTGATGATGATGATGATAATGATGGTGATGATGACAATGGTGATTAATATTATCAGGTAACTGTAATACAACTAAATATCTTTTATACAGGGTCTCAGTACGTATTCAACTCCACTGGTACTTATGGCTACAACTGCTACAACGGGGACATAGGTAATGTCACTGTGGTGCCATCCCAGTATGTAATCCCACTGTGCAAGTCTTGTGAAGCTGCAAGAGCCGAGTACAGCATTCGAAAAGGTGGTAGCTTGCGCTGGGTTCTGGTCCCAGACCACACTGTTTGCAGAGTGGTCATCAATGATACCAGTGGAAGTGCTGTCTTCAATTCTATACAATCAGGTACAGTTCCCTAACAATGTGTTTTATTGTTTTTGTATTCTATTCGGCGTGGTTTTGTTTTTGTATTATTGCTGGCTTGCGTAGCTTCCAGGAATTTAAGGATATCTGATAGTGGACTAAAAAAATAGAAAAACAAAAACAAATTGCTGAAAAGTGATTGCTTTAATTTAGCTGGCTTGTTCTTTCTTTAAATTTTCATAATAAATTTGTCTGATATGCTACATCTAGTAGTCTTACAGAATTTATACCGCCTCTTCCCAGGGCTGCTAGTAGCATTTGAAAGGTTTATGTTTGCTAAATTGAACAGTGCACAATGTTTGCAACATAAAAATACATTTTAAATTCTGACAGTGACCGTAGCCCGACCCATGGCTTCTTCCTAACATATTGTTATCTTAGCAGTAATGACATCATTTAATACAGCAATATGAGGCTAGTAAGGCAAACTGTGACTTGTTGCTATAATAACTGACTAAATAAAGCATAATTATTTCAATTTTTTTCCTTTTTTTCCTCTCCTCTCTCTCTCTCTTTTTCCCTTTATAGATAACTCAGAGTACATTTTCCAAGAAGTTGGTACTTTTGTGCTGCACTGTGAGGAGGATGCTGGGTTCAGTGCCACCATTGTTGTGCAAGATGACCAGGCCACCATGGTTGCCACAAACCAATTCCTCCCCCTATTGTATGCCCACACTGCTCTCATGATAGCAGCTTTTGGTGTTCTGCTGCCCATTGCAGTCTTCCTGTACTATCTCAAGCAGACCGTGGCTTACCTCACTCTGCTGGTCGTGTCCTGGGTATTAGCCTTGTGTGGCTTAGTGCTGATAGAAGTCTACATACAGTTGACCGACAAGCACCATGTCCAGTTTGTCGTGCATGCAGTGCTCAGCTATTTTGTCCTCTTTGGCTTCATCGTCGTTATGCCTCTCCTTCTGCTCCATGAGAAGCTCAAGGCTATCCATCGGAGGTTGGGTCACGTTGTGATGGCAACCGGCATCACCTGCCTCATTGCGGTATGGAGAAATTTGATTGTGTTGCTTTCTTTTTTTTGTATTCAGTCCAGAAATAGTGTAACGGTTTAAACAAATATTTTATTTTATTAATTCTTTGTATTCCTTTACTACCACTTAATTTTAAGTCTACTATAATTAGTAACTGATCATAAGTTTCCTTCACCTTCAGAGATGAACAACTTAAGATAGAAGTTGCTTGTCTCCAAATTAATGTATCTAAATTGTTAATCTAAAGATCAAGTTGTTCAAAGTCTCATACTAGCTCCAATTGTTAACAAGAGAAAATGCTGAACATTTTTACTGAAAAGTGCTTTTAGCAAAAATGTAGTGATAAATGATTTAAATTGATCAGCTGCAATGAATTACATTTAATATTATCAAGAGAAGCTGCTACTTTCCTAATACTTTGGTTAACTTCTGCTGGTCAATTACATTGCAGGCCAACATGTTGTTGGGTCGTTGGGTTGTATTGTAACTTGTACATGGCATGGGGGATTGTCGATAAGTAAATACATTTGAAACTAGGGGCACACGAGAACTTAGTTGTGTCAAAACAACAACATTTGGATTCATGCAAACAATCGTACGACTGTACTATGTAAACCATAGTGCCTCAAGCTAGTTTATATCTACTACTAGAATTGCATTAAATTAGTTGTCCTCCATTGTGTTGTAGGGCTTGCCAATACTTCCAGCTCCATTTGCAGCTGCTGTTTCCCTCTGTGTCGTGTACGCAGTATGGATGGCAATTATGGCGGGCGTTTACGTCTTCTACTCGCCTAAGAAAACAACGACAAAAGTGGAAATATCTGCTACTAATGCTTCTCTGGAGTTGAAGGAGAAAGTACGACCAAACGGAACACTCAGTCACAACCCGTCTTCTTCCAGCCTCCAGTCGCGAGGGCCACAACCGCTGACAAAGAACGTGATAAGTGATGCCAAAATGGTTCAGCTGAGAAAGAAGAGCATGGACTTTCTGGAATCCCAAAGGCAGATGAGGCTTATCAATGAAGAGCTCGGGGTGAAGCACAACATGGCCATGGAGCTAGAGATTGAGGAAGACGAAAGTCGTAAGGTCAGGGCGGAGCAGAAAGTGTCAAAGAGCCCATCTCCTGAGGACGACTCTCCTACGTTTGATGAATTCAATGATGACTCACATGCTCGTTTAAACCCATCTTCACCTGAAATGGAGGACCCTTTCTCTCCCCACGTACAAAATAGCCGGAGGCGGTCGTTTTCGAGTGATGATGAAGATGACGATAATGAGCGGACCACCCCGGGAATAGCGAGGGCTAGCACATTTAACTACACCTCAAGACATCACATGCACGAGGACCGATATCCTGACTCTGACACGTCTGAGAAAGGTGGGTCGGTAAGGATCACCAGGCACTCCAAACGGGCACGTGTCAAATTGGAGAACATGTTTAATAAATCTGGGTTACTTGATTCAGAAGTGGCAGGCGCTGCTCCAGCTCCAGTGTTTAGCATCACTCCTTCTACTCCACAAAGAAGTCCACGAGAATCAGTGGAGTCATCGGAGCTTCAGGATCAGTTTGAGGTACAGACACAAGTACCCCCATCTATTCCAGTCCTTGCACAGCCAAATGCCGGTTCTGCTGTTGCTGGGCGGAGGAGGAAAGCGGCCATGGTGCCTCCTGTTATTCCGGATCTTGACCAGCCTGTGTCAGTTGGCGAAGAGCAGTGTCCATTCCATTCCAACCTGGCGGTGAAAGGGCGGAGTCCATCTCCAAGACCTATCCGACGAGGGGCGTCGCCACGTGCTATCTCCCCAAGTGGATCATCCGGCGGTGAAGTTGACCCTAATGCTCCTCCAAAACGAAAGAAGAAAGTGAGTGTGGCTCAGATTGAAGCGACTGTGGTCCCACCCACCCCTGTCAATCTTGTGCCCCCACAGGCACACGCCTCCCTCTCACGCGCATCCAGCTTTGAAACGCTTCGTACTCACCAGGATGCATTTGCTGACAATGCATTTCGATCTATCATGCAAATCTCCCAAAATGCTATTGTTTGTGCCAATAACATCGGAGACATTGTATTCTGGAGTGCCGGAGCTTGCAAGATGTTTGGATACACTCCTGGAGAAGCTGTGGGGAGCTCTTTGGAGGTAAATATGAATAGATGTATTGTTCTTGTATAACTATAATGTGCATACAAAAGAGTTTGCACGATTCTTCTATTAGGAAGTATATTTATTACCACAATTTTATATAAAAACCAGTAATCTAATTCGTTACCACTATTCCTATTTTAAAGTGTATAGAAGACAGGGAAATTGTGTATGTTCTATTGATGACTTCATGTGTTTGCAAGCCATAAACAGCTTTTGTTGAACCGTTTTCCTTCCAGATGATCATCCCCACTAGCTTCAAGGAAAGACACAGGAACGGAATCACCAAGAGGACAGAGAATACGATGAAGTACATTCGTAAGCATTCCTACGCACCAGAGGAGCAGAAGCACGCCCGACTCTACGAGGTTCGTGGGGTCACGAAAGGCGGCCACGAACTTCCTGTTGAAGTGAACGTCACGAGCTTTGTTCTGGACGGAGAGATGTTTTACACCGGAGTCATATCGGAGATGGCCAAAGCAAAGGACTCCAAGAGAAGCTCTGTCTCCAGCTCAATGAGTGATCTTAATGAGGTTGCTCTTCACCAAAGGGTAAGCTCACACATTGGATTGGTGGGGAAATTAGTGGTTGACTACAAACAAAAAAAAACAAAAAAAACAAAAAAAAAGAAGGAATATCTGAATGCCCATTGAGTGTTGTGATCATTGTGTTGTTCTCTCCTTGTGCTACTGTACAGGCATTGGCAGTAGGTGCTCAGATGAAGATGGCCCACAAGCTGCGCAGTCCAGAACATATTTCCAGGAGAGAATTGGAGAAGGTCCTAAAAGGTAGCTTGGGTACCGCATTTGAAGTGGAGCCAGCGGAGATGGAGATCATGATCACTGGGATAATGAAGGTTAGGTGGATTCTTGTTCTAGAGTGATAACAAAGTTTAGAAGGGAGGGGGGGGGGGGGGGGAAGGTGAATAAGTTTAATTCATTTTGTACGAGTATCTTTTCAAAGTGTTTAATTCTTTGATACATTTGTTTGTCTGTTTGTTTTAACAACTCCCAATATTTTCTCTCTCTCTTTCCACTCAGGCTGGAGATCCAGAAGACACTGGAGCCATAACATTTGTGAGTCTTATCCAGCTTCTGTCTAAGCACCAGCTGTACATCAGTGAGTCTGGCCTCATTGCTCGCTATGGCAAGACCAAAGGCTTGGAAACCCAAGCCAGAAACCTAACATTTTCCGACAAGCTCCAGAACTTTCTCTCTGAACATGCCACCTTCAGCTTATGGTTTCTGATCTATCTAGCACTGAACTTGGTCCTGTTTGCCGCTGGCGTTGGATCGTATAGTACAGACATGAAGTACAGGGATACATGGAGAATGTGGGCCTACGGCACAGGTCCTGTGCTCAGTATGAACACTGTACTGGTTCTCCTGCCAACCTTGTTTGGACTGATACAATCCATGAAAAGCACTCGATGGATGAACATTGTAAGTCCATGAAGCTGCAGCTCAGCTGTTGTCAGTATCGTGCTCTACTCTTCAATATAGCTAGCCATATGTGAGCAATCAGAGTGAATATTATATGCACCAAGTAGTGTAGTTAATTTATAATCCTGTAGCAACCTTTTATTAGATTATTGTATTTCAAATCGATTTTGTTGTCTATGTTTTTGGTTTCTGAACCTCTGTCTTACTACGATAATACTACAATTCAAGGTCTTTGATTAAATTTAATAGTTCCATAATGAGCTGATAGAAAATTTTATTTCTGCATCTTTCTTATCCAATGAACAAGTATAAACAAACATTAATGGATTATTTTAAAAGTTACAAATATCTATGTACTAGTCCTGAATAAGGTGCTTAATTTTAGTTCAGAGCTTTGGTGCCAGTATTTGTGCAAATGTTAAGAAAGATGAATAATTCAGTTGCTTTTGGTTGTTTTAGCTATTCCCATTGAAGAGCCCAGTCATCTTTCACGTCATTATTTGTGGTGGCATTGTCTTCTGGACAGTCATCCACCTTATGACTCACTTGACTTCCTTTGCCATGGACAACCTCACAAAGACAAGCAACCACACGTTCAGGACAAACATCAGGCACCACGTCTCCCCGACGGTGACAGGGCTCCTCATTCTCATCATTTTTGTGACCATGGGCGTGAGCAGCATCAAGCCACTGAGAACTCTCCTCCGCTACATTCCTTTCCGCCTCATTCACTGGGTGGGCGGAGGCCTATTCTACTTCCTGCTGCTCATCCATGGCGTTAATCACTGGAGTCCTTCATACTGGAAGTGGCTGCTTCCTGCCCTCGTGGTGTTCTCTGTTGAGCGTCTTTATCGGCATGTGATTGTTCGAAGGGTGAAAGTGGGCGTGAAGTGTGCTGGGAGGTACGACTCTGTTTCGCGCACTGCCATTGTGGAGCTGGAGAAGCCCATGTATCTGGATTATGAGCCCGGGCAGTACATCATGCTTAACTTGCCAAAGATTGGTGAGTGTGACATGGGCTTAGAACAACATGCACTAGTTTGTGAAATCAAGCCACTGTCTGTTGTTGTTTCTTATTGTTGTTATTATTACTATATAGAGTTCTAATCACTGTTTATTTTATTATGTTATTACTTACTATTAGGTCAATTTGAGTGGAAGGCATGTCATATTAGTTCTGGACCAAAGGAAGAGGTGAGTGCATGTCACTGTATCACACACACACACACACAACTCAGACACACACACACACACACACACCCTTCCACCATGTATTTATGTAACTCTCCTGTCCCTGTCTGTGCACTACCGATGTTGCATGTAATAAATATTGTACTAAGGGGAAACTAGTCATAGAGCAGAATACGTACATTGTTACGTACTATTTGTAGATAACTTGACTGCTTGCTATGTAACTTATTGATGTAGTTTGGCTAGTTTGAACTTAAATTTTGTTTTAAACAAAGCCCAACTTGATCGTTGTTAGTTGTACAATGATTAAATTATCATATACGTATTATTTATCTCACAGAAATTGACGATTCACATTCCGTTCTCAAGCGATCTGTGGTTCTCTAAAGCGTTCGAGTATTTGAAGAGCAACCCATATAACATGGCCCAGCCCAACAACACTCGTGGCGGAGGGAAGGCTGCTAAGAATGCTAAGGACACAGATGTGGAGAACGGAGGGGCGCCTTCAAATCTGTTCCCAGCGTACTTCACTGGACCGTAAGTTTCAGCCAGTTTGGTGGACAATGTGTTTTTGTTGATAAAAGTAAAGAAGCCTGTTTAAATTGAGGCTATTGAAAACTTCATCAGCGGTAGTGAGACATGTTGTAAAACTTAATATAAGTTGAATCTCGAGTCAGTCAATACAAACACTGTATTCATAGGTACGGAACTATGGACAGTATCAAGCAACTCTTCAAGTACAAGATCTCGGCTCTGATCTGTGGTGGCGAGGGTCCCCACGCTGCTAAAGCCATCATTAAGAAATTCCTGGATTACAGGAAAACAGTTGCCTGCCACTGCGGGTGAGTGTGTAAACAATGAGTGGGGTCCATTGCTATGGAGAAAGGTGACATCTCTCAGATTTCTTTACTACTGTCCTCTATGGGTTCTTTGTGAAGTCATAGTACAAGGTGACTGATAGTTTCCTGTCAGGAAGGAAGCCCAAAAATTACCACATGTCTCTCAAAGTTTTAGAATAACCACATTTTCACCCTGTTCTGTCAATAAGAGGCTTCAGTTGTGTAATAGGCTTCAGTTGTGTAATAGGCTCTGACAGTTCTCAGTAGGTATACCCTAAATCCATAGACGTTACAAGTTTTGTTCTTCCTTTTCCTAGGTGTCAACCAAGTCTATCGAAGCTGTATTTCGTGTGGGTTATTCCCAGTGGAAACGATTTTGAGGTAAGTTGCTCTCATTTGCAAACTATGTAGTAAACTGCTTCAGTTAGAACATAAACTGAGTTTTTTTTGTTATACTTTTGGTCTTCCCTACCAATATATCTAGTAACATTATTCCTTTAATGTGGTTAGGTTAATCTACATTTTGGTTAATAATTATTTTGTTTGTTTTTACTAGTGGTTTACGGACTACCTGTCAGAGCTGTGTGAGGATGAGCATCTGCACCACTACCTGCACATCAGAGTGTTCCTTACCAACTGTGACTCCGCCCCCGATGAGCTGGCTTCGGCACTACTCCAGCTGGGACTTAAGACTGCCGGGGACAAAGTGACAGTTCGTCGGCCCTCTCAGCCACAGCTTAACAACCTCTACCATATGACAAGCTACGGTCTGCCTGACTTTACATCTCTATTGGATTGTAAGTTAAATTAACCTATTACAATTATTATTATTATCATTATTATTATTATTATCATTATCATTATTATTATTATTATTATCATTATTATCATTATTATTATTGAACTGAAACCTACCATTATTTTTAGTATATCAGTTTTAAATATATCTGGAACAAATAGAAGCAAATTAACTGCAAAGCAATCATGTAATTTGTGTATTGGCCATGTATGTATGTAATAGTCTTTGTAAGTTCCTCGCAGATTATTGGTAGAGATTAGTTAGACATGTTTGTACCAAATACCATCTTTTTGTTATAATCACATTCTTACATGTTATTAGTCTTTTGGGAAATAAAATGTGATGGATAAATATTTTAATTTGAATTACAGATATTTCCAGCCATCACTCTGCGCTTTGGAAAGACAAGCGTAGCTCCATTTCTGGGGTCTTCACAGTTGGTGATCTGAGCTATTCCATGAACAAAGACCTCCAAGTGGCTATCGCCAAAAGCTCCAAGCCAGAGCAGATGATTTTCAACCACCACAGAATCCTTACTTAACACATAAATTGTTCTCCCTTCAAAATTTGTTTAGGTTTTTTGTTTGTGTTATTTTCGGCACTTCACGTTCTACAAGAAGCTGCACCAAATTGATATTTCCCCACCTGTTATTTATTACGACTTTTGTTTTTGTTTTTGTAGAATCACTCTTTCATTAGTAGTTGTCCTGTCTGTTGCATTTATGTTTTGTGTACTGAATTGTTTCCCCCGCATACTGAAAAAACAAACAAACTACATTTTGCACATTGTCACGGTTGACTTTCACTCTATTTTCTGACTCATAATCCTAGCTGTATTTTTCAAGGCACAGACTCCCTCCTCCTTTATTTTAATTTTTTTTTTTTAATTGCTGCTGTATCATTTTATACTATGTGGACAGACTTTTGTAATGCAACTGATGATATAATTTTGTTCTAAATTATTCCAACAAAAGAAATGGAGTAGAGATTCACAATGCACGTCAATGTGCCGCTCACCACCCCACTGCATGCTTTATGTACCTGCAAATAAATAGGTATGCCATTAGATATCAAGAGTGCACATAGTCTGGTAGTACCAGACCCACTGGGGTCATGGCCATACTAAATTTGTTCTAGAGGAATGTGAAAGTGGTGAGTGCCCCACCTCCCTTATACCTGAATTTCTACCACTGTGGAGGAGATGCAGATGGATTCTCTGGCGATAATTTTTAAAAAAAGTTTCTGTAATTTTTGCTGACACAGACTACTGGGCTATGAAAGAGTTGCTGGTGGAAGTGATCAGACCTTTAGTGGCAGGTAGAGACGTATTTGGAAAATTACAATAAAACTTCAGCTTATCGTGTATCTTTTTTCCTTACTCTAACTAGCCATGCTTGCTATACCTTAGCTGTGAAAGGGTGGCTGACACATAGGAATTTCCATTTGTGCAGTAGACAGATACTTTATTTGGGTGGCTGACAGTATAGGAATTTATATTTGTGGTTGAGGAGGGTCATTCCTGGTAATTTGCTAATTGACCGCTGCAATATGTGCAGCAAAACAGATTTGGTATGGCCATATCCCCAGACTTTATCCCAGCATAGCAATTCAGTAAAGGGTCTGGTTACGTCAGACTAGAGTGCACATTCACTTAGTTTTTCAATAGCAGAAGTAAATGACGACCATTACCCATTAAATTGGTAATGTTTGTCCGCTACTAACCTGAACATTCTACAAAAGAAGGATTCTTGCTGTAAAGCTACTAGGTCAGTGTTCACAGTATTAATATTCGTTGTCATATTTTTATGCATTTTTATGCTGCAATCTTTGAGTACAACCTGAACAAAAACAATTTAGAAATTCATATAAAAATTCTACACACCAATACCATTTTACCTGTGCCCGCTTTGGATGAAAATCATTCCTGGCTCTTTTTTGAGGAGGAGGGGAGTGTTCTACATCTAATGAAATTACAATGAAAGGAAACAACCATAAATAAAACAAGATGTAGCCAAGAAGAATTGCAGTAAAGTGTCAGTAATTAACCTGGCAATGGAATAACTACTAGTAAAAACAGGACCAGTGGATATGGAATCAATAAGCGGTTGTGGTATGAGAACTCCAGTTTGTTTGCCATAGACCAAGGAAGTGTTCCAGAAAAAATGGCTATTCGATCCGTTCTCATTGATATTACACAACCAGTGCTTGTCAAATGAATCACAATAGCAAGTGTTAGCTCCTAGAAATAATTTAATGTAAATCAATAAAAAGAAATAATAATAATTTAGTTACTTTCCTTGATATCATCTTGTATATCTTTGATGTTCCAAAAAGAATTGTGTAAAGATTCTTTGCGACTATACACAAGTTCACTTTCTTACTTTTAATAGCAACTACTGACTCACCCACCTTAATTTATACTTAACTTTAAATAATTGATTTCCATAAACCAGACATCTCGTCTTCGGTTCAGTCAATATAATATCGTCCATTTCTTCCATGTGCGGCGGCTGCTAACGCGCGTGTGCAAGTTTTCATTTTAACGCGCCCGTTTAATACGCTTGCGTGCGTCAATCAAGTATCCATAGCAACTAACGCAAGAGCAAAATGGATGTGGAGTCTTGGTGTTTGAGTGAAGCTAGTTCCAAACAATACTGGCAGAGAGCTCAGAGGAAGCACTACCCAGACTTCAATAAGAGCAGTACATCAATAGAAGAAACTCAACCTAGGGTTGAGTTTAAATATTTGCCAGAACTGGAGAAATTGGCCAAGAGAAAACATTTCAAACAAAAGTGTAAGCAGTTAAACATTAAAAGATAGATAAAGTTAAATAATGGTTTATTTCTTAGATGAGACCACTTTAAAGTAATTCACTGGATTTGATTCACAAGACTTTTTCAACAAACTCCAGGCAACAATGGTGTAATTTTAAATGTTATATTAGCTAAATATAAAGTTTGAATTCTGAAGAAAGTTAGCAAAACTGACAGAAGTGATAGAATGCAAGTCCACAAGAAAAAGCAAACATAGAACAAGCAACAAACTGGCTTGCATCTAAAGCCAGTTGGAATTAGAGCAGGATTAGCAGGATATTCTGTAGGTACCAGATTCTAATCATCATCATGAGCTTGTCTGTTGTTACCCGGACAATGGTTACTGAGATCAGCCTCATCTACACACATACAATAATACGATCAAGCAAATTAAACTTTGCAGTTGAAGGACAGAAATTAAACGTGATGCGTTATAAACTAATTCCATAAATCAATAACTGCATTGCTCGAACCTGTATAAGCAGTTCCACACCAGATGCAATAGAAATGGTTTCCTCGTAAGTACGATGTGAGTTCCTCCAGTTGATCAGAAGGCTACACACACATACATACACATTAGTAGCTCACTCAAGTGGCTCACCAAAAAAAATAAAAAATAAAAAATCATTAATTACAATAATATAAAAAAATTACTCATCCATACTTCAGACAAAGTATACTCCTCATCCTCTTCAGTATTTAGACAGATTTCATCCTTGAACCCTTGTTTATCATCAGGATCCTTCAGTACACCACCATCACAACCCTCTGCAACAACATCACTGCCACCTTCATCGGAGTCGTGCTTATCATCCCCAGCCAATCCAACTTCTTCCTTTGTGAAATCACTTAACAACTCTTCTGGCCAGTACCAATCTACTGTAGGGTGAGAAAGCCCTACATTCACATCCAATTGATGACAAGCCATCTTGCTTTTCTTCAAATCAGACTGAGTTAGCACCAGGGCCAATTCACTGCGCTTTCTATGTCTAAAGTCCACATACTGTGATGCCTCATGAGACTTCTGCTCTAGTCGTTTTTGTGTCAGGAAGCCTTTTCGACCCAAACCACTTTTTCCTATGGAAGATAAATGTATTTAGCAATAGAAGTAATAAGTACATAAAATAGTCACAAGACAACAGGTTAGAAGTAAAACATACTTTAGCTCTAACCGTCTTTCATAATAATAGGAATGGGAGTCTTCTCTCCAGTACCTGCAGTGTAAGTGCCTAAATTAGTCCAAAGTATTAGTTGAAATTTTCTCACCTGACTTTCCTAGACTGGTTCCAGCTTTGTAACCCATTTTCTGTAGCATTGCGAATCCCTTGTTGTCAGAAGATAGAGGTTCAGATAAGCCTTTAGATCTGGCTTCTTCTTCCAAAACCTTGGCTTTTTTCTGCTGTGGAGGCCCCTTTTTAATCTCATTGGCCTTTACTTTCCTTCTCGCACTGTTTGACAGCAATCCTGACCTTAAATCTACTAGGAAATTATCCGACATGTAATCATGTTCATTGTCACTGCCAGACATTTTATTAACGATCATTACCTTTTAATCATGACCGTGTAAAATATGACCGCCGACGTCATCCGTAAATGACGCACACTGAATGCAGAATAATTTGCGGCATTCATAGCTAGCCACAGCCCACACCTCGTTCAATCGTTCAATCACCCATCCGTTCCGTTCTCTTCGCTCCACCTGTTGTTGACTAGCAGTAAAGATGTCCGGGGAGAAAGCTCAGAAGTTTTGGGATAACATCTCGGAGTACGACTTCGAAATTGCTAAAGTGATGGAAGAGATGGAACGGTACGAGGATATGGTGAAGGTAAGCGTTGAGTTGTGAAGCCTTGAACAGTGACAAGGCGCTTGTCTTTAGACAATTTTACAGCTACTATAAAGGAGGTTAACTTGTGGTGTACATCCTTAACTGGGTTTTCTCAAACATTAAAACAAGTTTTTGTAGCTGTTGAATTTGTGAGGAAAGTTTCAAAGAAACACCAACGACATATTGTTGCTATCAGTTGTGTTGTGATTGAATCTAGTCTTGTCATACCATCTAACAGCTAACTTTGGGAAACTGTTGTAGTCTTTTGAGACAATTCACTTTCACTTTGTAGATCCAGATGATATTAAATTTAGCATAGAATGACTGGCTGAATATGTGCTTCAATCCTACAAACTCTTGTAACCCAGCTACGCAACCGGGTTAGTGCTGAGGTCCTGTGGCAACGTCAATTACAGCAGTTATAGGGAGTATTTATTACTGGCAGTGAATATTATCAACCAGCCTAATATGTCGTAATTAGTATGCCTGATATTTTGGAAATTAGGTGTATTCTATCTCTTCCACAGGTTTTTTTTAAACAATACAGAATTAAAAATATTTTATCGCCACCAGGAATCAAACCGAAATATATTACATGTATAGCTAAAGGAGTATGTTCCTCCAGAAGAAAGTATGCTCCTCCAGATTCTGGAGGAGGAAATGAGATTGGTGCACAATGGACACCAGACCCTTTCCCCGTGTAGTGGTTAGGTAAATGGTCTGGCTAGCGAGACTAACTTGAGAGGGGTCAAATCAACATTTTTGAAATTTCAGGAGGGTTCTCGTTTCCATGAAATTGATGGAAATCTTCGTGGCAGAGCAGCAATAAGCTTATGATTTAAGCTATTTCTTTCACCTTAATTATTCACTTTTTAACTTTGCTTTTCGCTTATGAAATTTGAAGAATATTTAAAGGGGGTGGGGGGGCAAATGACTTCAAGGGGGGAGGGGGCGAGTGCCCCTCAGCCCCCCTAAATGAACCCCTGTTACTCCATCAACTTTATGCTACAGACTGAGTATCAACAACAACAACAAGGGAACCCTTTTTAAAGTTTGGCCATTCTCATTTTCTTTTCAGTCAGACCGTATGTTAGGGTGGCGAACTAAGGCATGGATGTCACAACCAGAAAATTTTTATGTCTTCATAGGGGGCACATGCCAACCCTCCCCCCCCCCCCCTCTCGTGAAAATTATTAGGAAGCCCATCTCCTTTCTCATCTTAGTCCTGTATGAAAGTTGTGACCCCCTTGAGGTAGCACAAACTCAATCTCACCCCCTCTTAAATTGATTCCTAAATGAACCCCTGAGTAAGCCTTACTTTTATTTGGTAAAGAGGCCATAAATTGGCGGTTGATAGATCTTCAATTTACAAACCAACCAAGTGGCGTTAGTGGTATTCTCCCAGTGCATTCGAGGGGCTTACATGCCGTTTAAAAAAAAATCTTGGCCAAATTATTTCTGTTGTCATAATTGTTTATGCTTCATTGATTGGTATTTGAGTCCAGATTGTTATGGTGGTGTTAACTGACACGGTGGTGGTGGGAGGGATTTAGTGATGACACCTGATACTGAAGGAATGCACTACTAATATGGGAGACTAAAACTATTGTCAAGTTAAAAAAAATACCCTTATTGATGGGTGTGTCAACTAAACAATTAGATTTAGTTTCTTTTTCGAAAACATGGTTACCATTACTTAATAATTTGCTTTTGTGTAGTCAGTAGCTATTTTATGGACAAGAAAATGCAGCGGAACCATACAAATTGTTGTGATGTCATGGTTGGGTTACCGTGTAGTTGTCATAGTAACGAACACTACAGCATATGTAGTGGGCCAATTGTACATTGTGCTGATATGCAGTTTTTAGTGTAATCTAGTGTTACTTTGATCATCATTCAGGGTATTGTTATTTAGAACTAAACTTGAGATCAAATCAACTATTTTGAAATTTCAGAGGTTCTCATTTCCATGAAACTAATGATAACTTTTAGCAAGTGTCACCATGAATGTTGTATTCAGGGGGGGAAACCATTTCCAGGAGGACCCCCTAAAAAAAAAAGGCCTTAAAAATCCCTGGTTCATTGCTATGACAAAATAGAATGAATTTTTTTAAATTAAATAGGATCCATATCCCTATTTCTGTCGTTTTTCTTCTTTCTTTTTTTTTTAATTTTTTTAATTTTTATTTTTTTAAACATTTTTATTCCTGAGGGATTCACCCTCCATACCATAGCTGGGAGAGTACATGTAGGTGCAGGCATACAATATAGGGTCCATATAAAGTGATACTTTACCTGTTACTGCTATCATGATAACAACTTTGCAGTTGGTGTCTGCAGTTTCTCAGAAAGGAGACAGTGTGCTGAACCAAGATAACAGGAACTTGCTGTCTGTAGCCTTCAAGAACGTTGTTGGCTATAGGCGCTCTGCGTGGAGGGTTTACAGGGCCCAAGCTGCTAAGAGTTCTGAGTCACAGCTGGAGCTGATAGAGTCCATGGTCAAGGAAGTTCAAGAAGAGATTAACCAGTACTGTGACCAAGTCATTGTGAGTTCTCAGTCTCAAGCAGAATGTGGTTATCACGATACTTTCATCCTAATATTATTATTTTTTGTACTGGGCATGCTAACTTCACCAAATACGCAGCAGCAACTTTAAGTTAAGAAGAGGAGAGAATAACTTGATAATATGATGCTGTGGCAGACAAGATCATTTAAACCGAATTATAGAGAGCTGATAGGAGGTGGTAATTGCGATTTATTATGCAGTAGACAATTTAAATTATATAATTTACAATGTAGGTGGTCACATGCAAGCAATCTGATTGGTCTGTTACGTAAATCTGTTCAAGTAGAATCATACTCTGTGGCATTTAGAAATCAAGTCAATCGGATGTTTGTTGCTAAGCTCTAGGCTTTGTACAGTCATAAATTTTTAGTTTGATTCTTTGCAACTTAGTCATTATAAAAATAGCACATTTTCTTGTTCTAACAGCCAAAAAACTTAACCCGATGTTTCGACATTTGCTGAAGTTCTTCAGGGGTCAACTGGACTTCGGCAAGAAGTCAAAACATCGGGCTAAGTTAATGAAATACAATGTTGGCTGTTAGAAGGAGAAATTTTTCTATTATTATAGTTATTTCAGCCGAGAATGACTGAATTTAGTCATTGCTACGTTCTGAAACAGTTTGATTCAGATGCCATGAATCAACAACGTTTGGGCATCCTCTGCCTCGAGTAGTGTCCTAACTATGCTCAGATTCACGATATCCTAATCTATAAGTAATCAACAGCAGGCTTAGATTGACATTGTAATTGGCGAGAGAGCGTAGCAAGCGAGACACTTACAGGGTAACAAAATTGAAAATCGGGGATGTTTGTTTATTTGTATATATGTTTGGACGTACGTATGTCATTTTGTACTTTGACCCTCGCGTTTTTGTGTTAGTTGTGTAGTCGACCCCGTCCCAAATTGCACTAAACAGAATCCTCTGGTTTATCGATCAGTACCCGTATCACCCTAGAAATTGAATTGTTTACCGTTTTGAATTCTTTTGCGGGTGCATCAAACTTGAAAACTTAAGGGACTTCCATTTCTATTCGAGTTAGTGGCGGTGGTAAGTCAATGCGCTCTTTGTCATGGTTATAAGCCGTGCGCAACAGTATTCACTTGAAAATACATTGTCCACTAGACTACTACCGCAAAGGTAATTCTGTGTAGGTGCATGTCCAGTTGTGTCAAAGTATTGTGTGTTACAACCACTACTTAGCTAAAGAATATCACAAAGAAAACTTTTAAATAACGTGTATTGTTTTGTTGTTGTTGTTTTCCTTCCAAGCAGTTGCAGAGAGTTGTTACTATGGCACTGAAATCCCTTTACCCTGTATGCTAAATTAAAAAACTAGACCTTATTTTCAGTAGCTTCAGTGTTAGAAGTCAAAATCAATAGTATAGTCTTTAGGCTCGCTAGCCATTTGTGCTCAAGCACATCACTAGTTTATTTAGATATATGTTTGGACGTATGTATGTCATTTTGTACTTTGACCCTCCATATTTTTGTGTTCGCTCCGCGTTCGACCCCGTCCCAAACTTCACTAAACAGAATCCTCCGGTTTAGCGACCATTACCCGTATCACCTTAGAAATTGAATTGTTTACCGCCTTGAATTCTTTTGCGGGTGCAGTTATAACGCAAAAACTTATTGGAGCTCCATTTCTATTCGAGGAGTTAGTCGCTATTTGTCACCGTTATAAGCCCTCAACAGCATTAAATTGTAAATTCATTGTCCACTAAACGAACCACGAAGGTAAGTCTTGCGTAGTTATGTTCAGTTGTGTGAAAGTATTGTGCGTTACAACTACTATTAAGAATGTCACAAAGAAAACTTTAAATAACGTGACTTGATTTTGTTGCTTCTTTTTCAATTCAAACAGTTGCGGGGAGCGGTTACTATGGCATTGAAACCCCTTTACCGCATACGTAATTTAAAAACTCGACTTTATTTTAGTAGCTTGAGTGTTAGTTGTTAAAATCAATCATTTAACAATAATGTAGTTTAAGGCTTGCTCGCCATTTGTGCTCAAGCACACCACTAGTTATATAAGTAATCAACAGTGGGCTTAGATTGACATTGTAATTTTTTAAAAGATGATTTTTTTTTAACTTGAATACACAATAAGCTAAAATTCAATTATATTTTGCGTATTCAAGTTCAAAAAATCATTCTATTTCACTATTAAAAACGCAATAATGAGTATATACGATTATTATTGTTTTTTGTTGTTGTTGTTTTTACTTGTGCAAACATTAGCTTAACACAAAGTTGAATGACGTCTGCTGTTTCAATTAAAGTCTGTAATGTTAGTGAAGGGATGGTCAGTTTCGTGAGCTCAGTTAATAAATGCTCTCCTCTGTACGCTTCCTGCTAGCTCATGCTAATTCTGCCATTAAAACTTGATGGTGAGTTACACTCTTTCTCCCACTACTCCTTCTGGTAAGAAATCCTAAACGGTGGCTCTCAACATCTGCTAGAAGTGTATATCAATTATAAGATTCTATCACATGACGTTAAATGTAGTTACTCGATGAAGCTGAGCGGTCATATGTTAGATTCGTTCTGGAAAACGAACAAAAAAATTCTGGCCCATTATGCCAGTAAAATTAAGGAGTACTTTTTTTTCTTTTTTTCTTTTTTTTTTTCTTGATACAACATAAGGTTTGATTCAGTCTTTGAGATGCATGTTTATTGTTACTAATGTGAGGACAAAAAGTTCAATTTTACGCATTTCATGTATTGTGTGTTGTTGCAGACTTTAATAGAAGACAATATTATGGGTAAAATAACTGAACTTGAAGATGGAAATGATAAGATAGAACATCAAGTATTTTTTTTCAAGATGAAAGGAGATTATTATCGCTACATGTGTGAGGTCGCCAGTTCAGAGGACCAAAAAGGTTGGTGGGTTAAAACAATTTTGAAAATACACTCTATGATGAGTTCTGAAGTATTGCAATGGAATGTTCTGTACTATTATCATTATAATTATTACTACTAGTGGTTTGCTTTTAAGCACAAATGGCGAGTGAGCCAGCCTAGTGGTATTTCAAACTTAAACAGACATTTTAAGTTTAAATCTGTTTTAAGTTATTACATGATATTTATACAGAAAGCAATTAATCTTTTAAAGGTACTTCAGCAGAAAACGTCTAAACACCATGTTCGAATAAAACAGTGGCTGCTAGAACTACTGTGCAATATATACTAGTAACATGCACCTAAAATTATTCACAAACGCGCTTCCTAATATAGCACTCGTATAATTCTGTTGTGAAGTCAGTTGTTGCCGGTCAATATCAGGTTTGAACCCAATGAAAAAGTGAGTGTATCAGCTGCTGTACTTAGCCATACCCTTTTTTAAAGCCCACACAACTTTGATGCACATGCCCCTATAACTATCAATAATTTAGGGGGGGGGGGGGGGGGGGGGGAGAAGGATTCCAGGATGCCCCTACCTCTGTATGAATCCTGCACGCAAACACACACACTTGATGTCTTTGAGGAAGCCTTAGGGTAAACAACTTTTATCTTTATTTCTGAGTCTGAGTTATTTATTTTGTCAATTCTCAATTTCTTTCATATTCATTCCAACAGACCTTGAAAAGAAGGCTAATGAGGCATATAAGGAAGCTTTGTCAAAAAGCGAGGGTCTTGTCGCCACGCATCCTATTAGACTCGGTCTGATTCTCAACTACTCTGTGTTCCAGTACGAAATTGTGAACAATTCTGAGGAGGCTTGTAAATTAGCCAAGGAGGTAAGTTGTTGTTGTTTGCTGTTGTTGTTGTTTTCTGTAGTTGTTTAACTGTTCAGAATTTTGTGATTTTTATTTAGATAATCTGAGCTCTTTAAATTAGCTGGACAATAATGGTAATGCACACATTTCTAAAGGCATTTTTTCATAGATCTGTTTTCACTGTTCTTTGCTTATAACTTTGGCTGGTGTGTTATAGTGTTCATTAATAAGAGTCATGGTAACCCAACAGCATATCCAGAGCATGAAGCACCAGAGATTCAGTATTTCTGTATATAATACTTGCCCAACCTTATCCTGCGTTTAATGTCTATCTACATTTGGAAAAATGTGATACTTTGTAAAACCCAGACAACTAAAATTTGATTTGTTGAGACAACCTTGTTGGCATGGTTTTCTATACTGTACTTTGGTACCTAATTTTGCGCTTCGGGCGAGGAAAAGGGGGCGTGGTCCACTTAGCCTGCCAAGTATTAGAATTTTGTGATGAATAAGCTAAAAAGGTCTTGTCACTTGTATCAAAATTGTCAATATTCGAAAAGTTTAAGGATGTAGAACTATTTAGACACAAAAGGTTATTGTGCAAATATCAAGTGTTCTTCCTTCAATGGACAGTTCCATGTGGAGTGAGCTATGGCTATAAATGTAATACAACCCATCCATAGGACTAATAAAACTGGAGAGAAAAAAAGTTCTCAGTCGGGGACGAGGTTAATGGACAAAAGTAACCCTGTATTGATGGAGCTAACTGTAGTTTACTGTTCTAGTTTTTGTATTTCTCGTTGTAATCTATTTCATAAATTTGCTGCATAAATTGTGTTAATTTGTGTTTTTTATTGTTGCTTTTCTCCCCTGCTTGTAGGGATTTGATAATGCCCTTACTGAATTAAAGGAGAATGAACCCAGTCACAAGGACAGCAGTTTAATAATGCAGCTCCTCAGAGACAACCTCACTGTAAGCAAATATTTATCAGAAAAGGAAAGTTAGGAAGGGGGTGTGGGGAGAAGAGAGGTCAATAATGTACTTAAAGTGTTTGTATGTCTTATTCTTGCATCTGAATTACATAGACACACATTGTGTGTGTGGGTTTTTTTTTACAATATCTTATGCTTTGGTTAGACTTTTAAGAAACACACAATAAGATGTTACCCTGTGGAATGAACTCTGAATTAAATAGCAGATGTGATATTTCATTGTTCTTGTTTTTAGCTTTGGACTTCTGATAGTCAAGCAATGGATGAAGATGAGGAGGATTAATTTGGACATAGACTCAAGTTTTTGTTGTTCCAGTGCTTGCTTACTGTTGTTAGTTTTAAAATTAATTGTTAGTACTGAATTAATTTATTAAACTAAATATTTTTGCCAATTTTTTTACACCACTTTTTCATGATGTAGAAAATTGTTTTGATTTTTTTGATACAGAGATAATTAATAATAATATTAACAACAACAACAATAATAATAGAAATAATAATAATGATAATAGCAAACTTTCTCATTCTAACTGCCAATATTGTTACATAACTTGAAAATCCATTGTCCAATAGCCCAGTCACTAAGAGAATACAATATGATGCTTACTTGTGAAGAGAATCCACCAAAGTAAATCTAGTGCTGGTATATTCAGTGAACAAGTGTGTATAAAAGTGTTGTGATGTGTTGCTAAAGAATAGCACAAATTAAATTTAAAACACTTAACTAAAGGGAAAACGTCCAATTTGAAATTCAGCTTGCTCACCATTTGATACTCAAAGTCGAAAGCACATCACCAGTGTACACAATGTTTTTGCTTGTTTGCAGTAAGGAGCCAGACCCTTTACCTACTGCACAGTGACGGTCGGTAAAGGGTATGGTTCGTGAGGAGTGTTGTTTTGGTTAACTAAAATTAATTTTAGTTACACCTAAAACATTTTAATAAACTAACCAGAACTAAATTACATTAACATAGAGCTCTTGAATATAAACTTTTAATCAAAACTAAAAATATTGCTAACTATTTGTAGTGACATCTCTGAAAGAAGATGAATGACCAGTAGTCCCAGGAAGAAAAACCCTTCCGTGCTGTGTTTGCTGTCCGTTCAGTGGAGACTGGCCACAGGTAATAATAATTATTTCAAAAACTAAATTATTGTACTCCAGTTAGGAAAAACAAAACAACAACAACAACAACAAAAAAAAAAGCTAAAAAACCAGCTAACAATAATGGTGGAATACAAAAACTAAATTGATGTCTGCATTTGAAAAACAAAAACTATCTAAAATATGACTAAAAAATTTGAATTCTAAAAAACCAAAATTAAAATTAAAATAGAAGTTAGTAAATTTGAAAAACTAAACTAGAATTGAAATTAGTACATTGGAAAAACCAAAACTAAAACTAAAATTGTAGTCTTTGCTAGTAAAAAACTAAAACTAAAATTAATCTTGAAATATTGTTTGTAAAAAAAAACTATAACTAAAACGTAAATGTTCAACCAAAACAGCATTACTAAACAGTAGTATTGTATGTCAGTGTGTACAATTTATAGTGTATAAGCCAAATCATCAAAATTTCGACTTTGAGTATCAATTGGAGAGTTCTTACTTTTATTTTCAGTTATACTGGTGTTTGTAGTGTCTTAAAATGTGTGATGGACCTGTCACAAGGTAGCTATTAGGACTTTAGATGAAATCTTTCAAAATGGCAAACACATTCAAGTGATAAATGCAATGAATATTCTTACTGATATTTTATCAATCATGTGATTTAAAAAACTCATCATACTTCAGTTTTATTAATATTGATGATAGGCCTATTTTTCTGAGTATTACGAGGAATATTTACAGAGATACAAGTCATAAAGATTGCCACTAAAGTACAGACTATGACAAAGATTAGGTGCTAAATCCTGCTACCAGACTTTATTGTGCCAGGATTTTTTTTTTTTTTTTTTTTTTTTGCAGACTATGGCTAGCTAGCTATGCACTTTCCAGAGACAAACTTCTCATCTTTACAACTCTCATTTGCTTATAGTAGCTACCCATCCAGATTGTGAACCCAGGAGTAATAAACTGGTTGACTCCAAACTTTAGACTTCCCAGAACTTCAACTTGTGCACTTGTCTTGACAGAATAATGGGCAAAATCTAGCAAATACACTGTAAAATGTTTAGACATAGCTATCTATGATTTCATGACTTTAGCCAGGGTTTCCTAGTGGAGGGAAACCTGGGATTTCCCATTCCAAGCGAAAGTTTTCTCCACACCCACCTCCCCAAACAATTACCAATTTAATTGCTTAAATCAGCTACAATATTAAAACAACAAAGAAGTGAAAAGAATGACCATTACAGTAATAGTAAAGCATTATTCTTGTTTGAATTTGTCTTAGCTATAATTCAGTAAAATATATTATATTTTGAAGTTGAACCTTCAATGATAATTCTCATATTGATGCCAAATTATTAGTTCACTTAGCAATTTCATAGTCAAATTTTTATCAATCTCTCAGCTGTAGCTGTACCAAATTGAAGCTCAAATTATGAAATAAAAAACAAAAAAAATTCCACTAAAGGCAGCATAACTTGTCAGTTCTTCTATAACTATAGGTACTCTTTGAGCCCTATAAGTACTGTTTCATAACTAAGCACATAGCTAGCTAACTGGGTTTCCCCCTCCCCTCCCCACCAGGAGCAAATCCTGTATGGGGGATTTCAAATATAAAAGTTATTTTTTGTTTGCTTGCAAAGACACCAATCAAACTAAGAGTTATTGCCAAATGGACTGTTTTCCAATAGATTCAAAGTCACTGGAGAAAATGAAATAGATTATACCTTGTCACTCTTTATGTTGCTGTGAATGAGATGTATTATTGTTTTAGCATTCACACTATGCTTTGCTGTAGACTTCAGGCTCACAAATCCTAACATTGTACAACCAGAATCAAAGGCAAAATAAAGAAAACTGCAGGTTGAATATGGGACTTGTATTATTGCAAAAATCGAACCCTAATTTAAGTTAAGTCGCTTGCCGCTTTGTGACATTAGGAGCCAATTTTGCAGCTAGCTGGAGAAGGAGACTGTTCCTTCAACTTCACTTAGACAGTCAGCTAGAGATGAGTTTACTTCAAGTCATCAAAAAATTACATGCTTCGTTTGAAAGTGTAAGTATATGAAGAGAGGAAGGATAAGAGAGACTTATTCCTGCTACTGATTTTTGAGTGCAGACACTAAAGTTGGAGAGATTTCAATATTACCAATAGTGAATGACTCTGAGCTGTAACTTCACGAGTCATTGGTGCAGCACAAGCCCATTATCATACTACTTGCCGTTGTGATTACAGACCCAAAAAATAATAATTAAAATTTGCCATTTAGTCTCGCGGGATTGTCACGCAAAATTTGGTCCCCCGCCAAATACGGTCCGGCCGGGGACGACGACTGGGGATCCGCCCTGCTAATTTCGGTCCGCCCGGGTGCGCTCGAATTAAATAAAAATTTGAATTATAGTGGCTTGGCGGATTCCAATCCTGTGGTTGATATTGACACCGATAAGGACGTACTTTTGTTGTTTTTTTTTTTTTTACTGTGTCTTATTGTTGAAATTTTTGAGACAACACAAATTAAAGTCAATTGATTAAACTACTCATAATATTGAAAAATTAGGAAAAAAAATAAAACTAAGCATTTAGCTAAGATACTTTTTAGTACTGGAATCTCTCAACCAAACCACACTAATAGCATTATTGGACCAACTTCTGGACATTTAGGCACGAAAAAGACTTTATCAAGAGTTAGTGAGCGGTTTATGTGGCAGGGAATGGTCAATTATGTTAATAAATTGGTAAGCAAATAAATAAACTCACACAGAAGTGAGTGTGGTCAACTGATGACAAAGAGTGTTGTTATTTTGTAATTGTGATATCAATGACGTTGCCGATTTTTACCTACCGTAGAGGTTCTGTCACGCGAAATTTGGTCCCCCGCCAAATACGGTCCGGCCGGACTGAAATTGGCAGCCAAAATAGGTCCGCCCTGCTAATTTCGGTCCGCTCGAATTAAGTAAAAAATTGAATTATAGAGTTCCAATCCTGTGGTTGATATTGATTGACACGTACTTTTATTGTTGTGTTTTTTACTGGGTCTTATTGTTAAAAATTTGAGATAACAACTACAGTCAATTGATAGTAGCTATAACTAAAACTACTCATAATATTGAAGAAAAATTAGCTAAATCTTCAAGGGAAAAAACTAAAACTAAGCATTTAAGATACTTTTTAGTACTGGAATCTCTCAACCAAACCACACTAATAGCATTATTGGATGATGACTGGGAATTAAATGGGAGATGCTTCAGTTTGGATATACATGAAGGCATTTACAAGTTTCAAAGAATATTTACAATTGTATAAATTTGCAATAGATAGCGATGTACTAGCTTTTTAGATAACTGGGTTCCAGAGTTTCTAACAGGAATGTTTGTTGGAGATATAGCTATATGTTTTTCCACACCAAAATACATCATCTAAAGTTTTATTATTGAGACCTGATTAACCAAGGGCTGTTCAGAACATTTAAAAAAAAAAGCTTTAGTTAAAAATGTTACTGTTCCAGTTAGCTAAATGTTACTATTAAAAATTGTGATTAAAAAAGGAGAAAACTTCATAATGACTTTCATAACTTATGTTTGTTACATTACTGATTTGGATGAGAGATCTGAATTCTAGCATCATGCCACAGTGATCCCACTTCTGGACATTTAGGCACGAAAAAGACTTTATCAAGAGTTAGTGAGCGGTTTATGTGGCAGGGAATGGTCAATGATGTTAATAAATTTGGTAAGCAAATAAATAAAATCATACAGAAGTGAGTGTGGTCAACTGATGACAAAGAGTGTTGTTATTTTTTAATTGTGATATATCCAGGTTAGTAATTGTGATCTGTGCCATGGCAAATTAAGCCAATCTACTCCAGAGCTCCATCCAGTACCAGTTGTGTCACCATGGCACCACATTGGTATTGACTTCATTGGCCCAATCTCTCCTGCATCACATCAAGGAAACAGATACATCTCGACTATAACTGATTATTTCACAAATTTTGTTGAGGAAGTTCCTATGAAACGTAAATATTTTGATAATGTAGCTGCTGCATTGTTCAAGGTAGTCAAACATATGCACTACGATGAAGTCTTGCAAGAATGGGAATTTGAAAGGTAAGCTCATCAACAAGAAGTACTAAAGAGCAGTCTAAACATATAACTATACTGATATAACTCACCACCTCCAGTTAATCACACAATTGATTTTTTTCCTTCGGGCTAGGTGGGACTAAATTTGGCAAAGCGGACCACATCTGGCAGCCATATTTAGTCCGCCCGGACTGAATTCGGCAGCCAATTGTGGTCCCGCCGGACAGTTTTTAGCAGCCAATTTCAGTCCGGGGGACCGATTTTGGGTAGGACCCGATTTGGCGTTACAGTTCCATCCACCGCGCGAATCAGCAACTGCGGTTTGCTTCGCGTGCTGCTGCAAGTGCGAGTATTCCAGTATGTGCACCTCCACACCGCGCTCTCTAAATACAAGGCAAATGACCTACAACTTTATATAGATAAAAATTATCAGGTAACTGTACTACTCGTAAGACCAAGCAAAACTGTGCTCAAATTCCAACCTCGAGCTTACTGGAGAGTGCTCAGGTAAATTCCATGTTTCAGTTTTTTTTGTTTTTTTGTTTTTCTGCAACAATAATAATCCATTCCATTATACAGGTAATCACACATAAAGATTATTATAATGATTATTAACAACTGGTGGTGAATAGAATAAACAAACAAAATGTAGATTGGGTATTGTTAAAAGTATCTTATAGTCCTTGAATAAAGAGAGGTTCCAGATTGATTGGCAGTGAGAGAGTGAGCTGAAATGTATCCATTAAGTTTTGCAGCAAAACAGAATCCCTAAAGAAAGACTTGGGTTCATAGAATGAAGGGAGAGTTGCAGAGCCTGCCACTAGACCCAGCCAGTCTCTGAGGAGATGGTCTCTGTGGGAGCACAAACACCATCATTAATAATTTACATCATCAACTCATTAATTGCAGACTTACCTCAAGCCCAAACAGAGAAACTTCATGACCTAAAAATGAGGCAAAGACACAACATTGTACACATCAAATTAGTAGTGCCATACAAGGTCATCATGCCAACAGAGTTTATTGCTTGATTTAATCTAACATCTTAATCTAACCCACATCTTATTCCAACCCAACTAGCAATTATGTACTTGAACTGCTTCTCCGTTACCTTCTCATCTTTGCCGATGCAAGTGTTTTCATTGATTTTAGCCAGCGCCTTCTGAAAGAGATCCCTGCAGCTGAGCTCGTGCTCGTGACAATAGTATGTGCTACTGTAGCTTCCAGCTCTGTGGTAAGCATTAGCTGCACTTAGTTCATTCATAGTCATGTCTTCCGTGGAGAACTGATTATTGATGCGCTCCAGAAGGTCCCAAAAGTGTAATTTCCTTGAGAACTTCCTGCTCGGCTTGAAGCCTGCTTCAAGAACCTTCATAAATAAATATAAAAGTAAGTAATTTATGTCTTAGCTAACAGTTTAGTAAAACACATTACACACCATGCACACACACACACACACACACTCACACACACACCTGCTCCATGCACTTCGTAAAGCCCGAGTCACTGTGGATCAGCTTTAACATCACCTGCATACAATACAAAAACACAATTTATAAAAAAAAGACCAACACTAATTACAGTAATAATAATAATAATAACAACAACAACAACAATAATAATAATAATAATAATAATAATAATAATAATAATAATTATAATATAATATAAAAATCATAACCGCAATAAAATTCTTACCCTTTTATCTGGCTTCTTGCTCAGAGCAGTTGTTCTTATTTTGTCCATGATTTGCTTGAGGTCCAGTATAATCTGTCTCGGCACTGCATCTGGAACAGATGAAAGAGGGCAGAAAGGAGGAAGAATCAGACAACAAATAAAGTGAAACTGCAACCAATGGGATAGCAATATGAATGCCTTGTTTCCATGAAACAATCTATTCTAGTAGTATTTACTTTCATCTGTGTTGACTCTACTGTCTCTTCTGCGTCCACTGGGAGAAGCCGGCAGGACTGACGCAACCTCTGAAGAAAACAACAATCACAACAATGAAACTTTTAAACAACAACAACAACAACAACATTATTGACTGATAAATGACTAGTTCCAGCTAAAACCTCTGCGTTCCTTGCTAATTATTTAACTGGGCTTTATCATTGGTGTAACGGTTTAAATGTTCGTTACTACACCATCTTCTACAACCACTTTGATAAGACGGACTCATTCCACGGCTATGGCAATGACATGTTCTACACATGCCTGCCACTCTTCCAAGGTAACCAACCGACCGACGTACTTACCTAAGATGCTCATATTGATACCAGTCTTTGCCAGGGTCTGTGGCACCTTCTGGACCAGCATGAACCTCTCAACACTGCCGTCCTCATCCGCTTTGCCGAAGATCCGCCCACAGCTGGCCCTACGCACACACACACACACTCAAGTCACTCAGCTCCGCAGTGAGTGAACACGGATCTTGTTGCTCACATGTAAGTCTGTCCTGTGGTTATGTTGTGGACCAGAACACACTCCACATACAGACTGGGGGCCATCCCAGAGTTGTCATGGCCCAGCCTCAGACACCGGAGTTCACCAATATTTTCAATCTACAATTCGCGACAGGGAAAAACAACGTCACTTCACAACAACCTTTTCTAAAAATTTCAAGGTCAAACAACCATTAATTCTGGCTTCCCCCCCCCCCCCCCCCCCCCTTCCTAAAAAAATGTATTAATTAGGTGGTCTTTGGCTATTCTCTTACTTCTAGAGTCATCTCCAGTTCTCCTTTGGGTATTTGTATCTTGCCAGTGTCCCTAAAGTCTCCAGAGAGGTCAAGGTACAAGGAAGAGGTGCTTAGACCAAACCGTTTGGCTTCAGCCACAACTAATACTTGATACTTCATTGCTACACACACACACACACACACACACACCACACAAATTAACACGTATATACACATATATATGCTGTAACGAGTTGAACACAATCCCCCCACCAGTCCAATGTCTCCTCAGAGTTGACTTACTCGTCTGCACAAAGGCTGAAGTGAAGCAGCTGAACTCCCTGGCCGTGAGGGTGAGCAGATGATAGAGAAACTGCTCACGCTCATCCTCTGTGCGAATGAAGGCATACTCACGGTATCGGGAACTAGAAACAAATGAATTTTTAAAAATTACAATAAAAAAAAAATAAATAAATAAAAATAAAAATAAAAAAGAAAGACTAAACTGAGTGGGGGACACAACTAACTGGCTCGGAGACGTCCTTACTTGGTGATGATTTGGTCGTGAGAAAACAACTCCCCTAGGTGTCTGGACAATGCCTTCTTCTCCAGAGCCAGTCTGACCCAACCTCGAGCTCTACCTACATCTGTCTTCAACTCGTGCATGTTGTATACCACCCTGTAAGGGGGGGGGTGGGGGAGAGAAGTTAGTGACGACACGAAATGAAGTACAATACAATGTATTACAATAAAATCTGTTGTATATGTATTAGATAGTAACATGTTGCCCGAAAGAGGGGAGGACAATGATATAATGGAATTCAGATCCATCCCAGAAATATCTTAGATATAGAATTTGTATATAATAGTTCTTCATCCCAGGATGAAGGACTACCATGTGTAAAGATAGTCCTGATGTGATACACAAGTAATGGAATTCACCTACTGCCTTATAAGGAAGTGCCAGCTATGTTTATTATTGCATTAACCCGCCCTCTTCTATCCACACTCCACCAAGTGTGTCTGCATTTCTTCACAAACTGTTATTGTAATCTTTTCGAGATAAAGAAAACTCCAGAATCCTTCACGGAACTCTCCAGAAATTGGGAGGGTTTCCTCTGAAGAAAGAACCGTTTCACCTGAAGCATTTCATAAAAATCACAAACTTTGTCTCTAAGGTACTTGTTAGATTTGTAAACACTTAAAGTTAGGGAAAAACTAGGCAATTTCTAGGGAAAGTGTTGTTGCTTTCCAATGAAAGAGGAAGAAGAAGGAAAAAAAGACAGCCACAATTTTCCGTTTTAAAATATTTTAAAAGTTGTGTAACACATACCAGAATGGAATATACATCCACTGATATTCGAGCTATTCCAGAAGTTTTAAGTGCAATAAATTAGAAAGGCTTAGTTAGTATTAAGTTTCAAAGTGTCTGTTTAAAGCACGGGGTAGAAACACTAATGATAACTGAACTTACAGGAGATCCTCAACCAATGATGAGGGAGAAGGATGTAAGATGCCCTCCACCTTCGATCGAAGCTCGGGCGTCTTCTTTCTGAAGTGTGAACGAATTCCGCCTGGTCTTGGACTGGCAGAACTACTCATGACCGCTGGAGAAACTGGTCCCGGTTTGCTCTCTAAAGAAGCAAGAAGTTAAGCTCAATTAAATCAAACAAAATCATTCAACCAATCAACCACTCAATGTATGACAAGTTAGCAGAATACAATAGTTCAGTTAGTTGGTCACTAATTATGTACAATTCCAACAAACTAATATAAATTCAATTGTGTGTGTATCAGCATACTGTAAGTGGCCGATAAGGAAGTTGAGGAAGAGAGGGATGCAGAGCGAGGTCGAGAAATGGGAACAGATGAACTGGGAGGCGGAGAACCAGACGCAGGAGGAGAGGAAGAGGAGCCCATGCCCAGACCTGTCCTGAACTCCATCCTACCAACTGTCTCAGCATAAGCCATCAAGTGGGTCCACACTGGGGACTGGTTCTGAGGTAATATGGTACACAAAAAATAATGCACCTCAATTAGTTCTTATAGCACACAAACTATTAAAAAAAATATAGCCACATCGAAGAAAGCATGCTAGAATTTAATACACATAGTAATACTAAATACAGTGCATGCACACTGACTGGCTAACAAAAAAAAAATAATAATAAAAAAATAAATACACAAAATCGTTTTAGCAGCAATGAGAGGAAATATGCATGCTTATCCAGTGTGTAGTCCATACCTCTCTTTTCTTTATTCCATGGCCGAAGATCCTCTCCAGTAAGTCACACAGATACGCTATGTGTGTGTTCTCCTCTATCAGACTCTCACTCTCTCTGCTTGACCCCAGCATGTGCTTCACCTGGAGGAAGATAAGGAGCATTTCAAAACAAGGAAAGGGCAAGGTTACACGAAGAAGGTGAGGGGGATGGACTATTTTTAAAGAAATGTCTTACTCTCAGTCTGGTCTCCCGCATGAGCTGACTGACAAACTTGGCATGACTGTGAGCAGAAAAGATATCCTGAAGGAAAGGAAGAAAAATTGAAAAAAATTAAACTGAAGTTTATTGAATTATCCATTCTATATAATACTGTTACCATTGGACAAGGTACTTACTGGATTACGCCTAATTCTGTCAGACACTGGCGATCTGGATGAAGACAATGGGGGCGGGGTGTATCGCTCGTGACGAGGGTTTGACGGCAACTACAAAAAACAAACAAACAATAATTAAACTTAGTTCAAATCAAACCCTGAACTCCCCATAAGCACTACTCCTAGTCTGTCTGCAGCACTATACATGTAGAATTCTACCATGGAGTTGGCAGATGAATGTGTCCGCCTTTTCCCATGGACTCACTCTTTATGAATACTAGTAAGATAGAGCTTCACTCAGACACGCCTGACAATATGTGCATGTTAACCACACCTTCATGCCACACCCACCATCTCTTCCACATCTATTAGCCCTTACTCACCTGCAGAAGGTCAGGGTTCAAAAAAGGGAATCCAGCAGGAGGTGAAGACGACGGCATCTGGGTGTTGTTCGGTGTGGAATTGGAGGGAAGGCCAATGGTCTTGGGAGACGAGAGGGTGTGAGGGGGTGGGGCTGTCTCCGACACTTGTCCATCTGCGATTATGTCATCCTCTGACTCACTGGAAATACCTATAACATCCAGCACACATGTTATATGAATGTCAACACAATGTGGTCATAACATGGCCGCCAGTCAGAACTTAACAAAACTAGCAGACATTAGTTTATCCAAACACTCTTAGCTCACTTGGTTAAAACTGAGCTGTAACAAAATTAAAATTAGACGCCAAGTTTATGACCATAAGAACCGGGATATTCTAAACAATAATAAACAAACAACAAATGAACAACTGCAGGACAGCTTTAAGAAAGGGGCAGGGGAAAACTTGCTTTAAAACAATAACAAACAAACAACAACAACAACAAAAAAAAGGTAATGATAATATTAAGGGAAAATTACGTGCACCATTCCTATTATGCCTTAAATACTCTGCAACAACTTTGTTTTATTAACTAGAGAGAGAAAGACTAAATATAACAACCCAGGAGAGAAGGGACCACTCGCTGTGAGACGAGTCTCATCACGTACTATTGTGTCTGTATCCCGGAGTCCTGGGTGGGTTGGCCAAGCCGCTGTGTTCCCTGTGCTTAGAGATGCAAGTGTCAAATAACTTCAGAGTCTTACTGCACATTTCTGGGCACTTCAAAGCCACAATCTTGTCGTCTACGAACATCGAGAAAATAGATGTCTCCAAAAAGGCGGAATAAAAGGGCTTGCTGTTGGCCGGCTGGTCAGACAGGTACGCAGTCTTATCAAAATTCTGGAACTGTTCTCTATTTTTCTGCCATTGGACTAAATCCTGAGAAGGCACAATGATGAATTTGTCGTAAGTCAAAAGGTTTTCAACAAAGTACTCCACAAATGCCTCCCGTATGGCAGAGGAGAAACTGGCATCTAATCTGTCCGGGACATAGCTCCACTGCTTCTGTCCTAGCTGCTCCTCGTACTCCATGTCATATGCTCCCTCATCAACTGACAAAGTTGGAGAGAGAAGTCTAGAAGACAACAAGGATGAACAAACTCAACATACAGTAAAAGACTCCACCTAAAACAATGTTGCTTATTTCACCCACTATTACAGTTCTTGTCATAATTAGCATTTTTAAAACCCTCTTTTTCTCCTTATAAAACCTATCCTGCTATCATAGAGGACTTGAGACCATCTCCATCTTACCTTTCAGTGGTGTTGTGGATGTTGTGATTGGGGTTGATTACAGATGACCCTGAAATCTTGATTTTCTTATTGTTTTTCGAAATTTCCTTCACCAACCTGCGAACACAGAACACAATAGAGGAAGACTTGTTTGAATCTATCAAGGAAGAGGCCAATGTAAATGTAAAAAAAAAAAAAAAAAAAAAAAAGAAAAGAAAAGAAAAGATTATACATTTGTACTACTAATGTGGCTATAACAATAACTACAAAATAGTGTATGCCATTTTAGTAAACAAGTTTTCAGGCCATAACGCACTCATTAGTGTCATATATAGCTGTCTTTGATGTGAACGGGGGAGGGGCGCGGTCTGTAGGAGAAGGTGGGACGTAAGGCCAGTTTGTGGTATCAGGGACCGTCACGTTGTGTTCGGAGATAATCCGGGACAGATTGAGCACCAGCCTACTCTCGTCCGGTAATGAGGGGAGGTCTTCAGGAAAGTGGACACGCCCACTGTCCAGTTCCACAATACACAAGGATACCTGGATTCGTGAACAATTAAATGATCAATTATACAAAAACTAAATTGATTACAAACATTGAAAGAAGAAATAAACAAGAAGCTTAGGGGAAACATGGACTACTTTATATTTGTGCTCTTTGAAGAATTCTAGCTAATGAAAAAAGTTGCTATGATACAAAACAAGGGTCAAGAAGATTTCTAATCATTTGAAAAGTCTGAATATGAATATAAGTATTGCAATAGGACCAGCTATTATATTACATGATAAAACACTATCTGGAGTAGCACAGGAAGTGTAGAGAGTTCACATGTACTCAACCATCTTCTTGCCATGACAGTTCAAATACCTTGACCCAATCACCAGTATATATACACACATATCAAATTGCAGTTCCAATTCCTCCCACTAATAACGTCACTCTACCAATAACCGACAAACAGCCCTCACTGGGTCCCCCTCCCCACGTCTGCACACAACTCAAACGTACCACTTTGGATAACTCGCTGCACATTTTGCTCTCTTGTGAGCCAGCGTCCACCCGCAGGCCCATCAAGTAAGGCACGGGAGCATCCAGAAACACGCGCTGGGAGGCCGGCAGGAACGGAACAAACACGTGGGGCCAGGAGAAGGGCCACATGAGGGCCCGGGCACATTGAGACACCATGGATAACCTTTCTAGATCTGGAATAGAAAGGAAAGTGTTGGAATATGAAGACTTTCCGCTAATATGACTTGAGGTGAAATAACCATTCTTAACTTGATAGCCAATAACAAAACAATTTTGTATCTAATTCTGAGCAAGCTCATAAGCTGCAAGAAATACATAACAAACACCTCCTTGTTATAATACAATTATACGGATGTTTACAAAGACTATAAAATAAATCATATTGTTAAGTCTTTTCCACTTCCTTCGAATGAAGTCCCATAATACACTACCATACAGCTACGTACACACACACACACCGGTACTTCTAAGTTTTTTTTTACAGCCAAACGAGTAAATGTGCAACAGTACAGATTGTTCAGCAACACAGGAAGTTTTGCTCCAATATATCCAGGCTACTAATTACTACACTTCAGTACACACTGCCTACAACTTCCAGACTGGTAGATCAACACAATGGGTACCAAAGGGCATACAAGCACAATTTATGAAGATCCATAAAGGGCTCCATATTGTCTGTAGTTAGCACCTGAGGCTCGTCCAAACAATGAGGTGATTAGTAAAGAGTACAGACAATGTCTCAATGTGTTAGGGAGAGGAAAAGCCAGACAGGTGCTGAAGACCCTGAATGAAGACAGAATGTTGCGGAATTCAAAACCGCAAATATTTAGTGTCCTCATAGACATAATGATTCCCGTCTTATACAGTGTATGTGGTCAACATATTGCTATGTATGTACCCATTCTGGCTCACTGTTGAAACTTTCACTGTACAATAATTTGTTAATAATAATAATATAATAGTTAGATTAGGATACCGTGAATCTGACGCTTTAAGGAACCTGAGGCCTTAAGCTGTGGTGTCTCAGCATAGTGAGGATGCTACTCGAGGCCAATTATTATTAAACATTGCCGATACACAATATCTGAATCTAACTGCTTTAAAAAATTAACAACGGCTAATACCTACAGTTAAACAAAAATGTTTGTGACAGTAAAGTCAAGAGTGTAGCAACATGTGTCTCATATTTATATAATCTTGCTGGTTAATCGTTGGTGCAGTATTAATGTACCTGCAGACTTCAGCAGAACCTGATGTTCCAGGAACAGACAGGAGAGAAGGCGGACTACATTCTTCACACCAAGCAGCTCGAAGAACTCTCGGAATGAATAGTCGCACATCGGGAGCTCAGTGGACGAAGGAAAACTCAGCTGGAACTGTCCAAGTGGACCTGAGAACAATACAGGCAAAGACAGGAGGAAGGAAGGAGGAGGGAGAGCAAGAAAAAGAGGGAGAGACAAATAAGTGGTGTTCTTATTATTCATTAGATGTATCTCTCTCTTTCATAGTAAAAGAAGGTTGAGAAAGAAATTATGAAATGATATTATTATTATTATTATGAAATAGATCAACTGATAGCTCTGCACACAAACCATTACAAACAAGATGACTATGAATAACTCCCTGGCCACACCCACTCTTTGGATCCCGTGCAGCAATAAAATCAACAGAGCAGAAACCATAAAAAACAATAGCTGATGAGGGGGTCTCACCCAGAGATAATTACCCATTCCTAGCTCATTCACACAAACACAAGTGTGCCGGAGTGCTTCCAATCGCTGCAAAGTTGCCCAATCATCCATTTGATAGCCTATGATTGATACGGCTAGCATTTCAGCAGAACTCAATGACAACATGCAGTAGCTATAATAATTACAGTATAAAACTGGAGTCAGGACAAGTGACTATTACTAATAAGGTAAATAGAACAACCAGCTCATATTGGAAAGGGGAGGGGGAATAACTTTAGTTCCTAAATGGAAACACAATGAATCAACAGTCCCAAGTTCCCTTTCTGTGTTTCCTAATTCAGTCTGCATAACAAACATGATAGTCAGGCTCTGGCGGAAATTACCTGCACTTCCTATTCCAAGAAACTGAAAACCATTACCTCATTCTGAAACATACACTCAGGATGATAGGATGACAATTGACTAGCCGGCAGGTGATGATAATCACATGGGGCTATGGACTTTAAAAGGCTTGATTGAGAAAATAGATTTCAGGGGATTTCAGCAAGACCTAGGAGATTTCAGCAATATCTGGGGGGATTCCAGTAATATCTGGGGCAGTTATCGTACATACCAACAGCGGAATCTAGCCACAGAACTGGTTTCCTTTGTAGGAATTCTATTTCTGTTCTTGAAAAGTAGATGACTGATTGATTGTGATGATGGTGACCATGACAATGATAGTAGTAGTAGTAATAGTAGTAGTAGTAGTAGTAGTAGAAGAAGAAAATAATTGTCATCCCGATTGTCGTGTGTTAATTTTATTTATTTATTTATTTATTTTTTGGTAGCATGTTGGATTTACCTATCGGCATTATTTTCCAGACACATCTCTGTTAGTTTCAGGCACAACTGAGTTAACATTACATGTATTCATTCAGAATCACCCCAGATCTTGCTGAAATCCCCACTCTGATAACTGCCTCTCTTGTAACACAGTCCAATCTAGTGAGCAAGTCACAGAACTATTTAGAAAATTATTTGATCACTACAAAATTTTGTATTAGAATTAAATCCTTACTAGAATCAGTAGTAAATCAACCACACGCTGACAACCCTAGTTATCCTTGAAGCCTTCCTAAGAGCTCACCTTTGAACTTAAGGAGCTTTCCTGGACTTGGTGGGCTTACTTCATACAGGATATTGAATAGGTAGCTTTCCACGGGGAGATCACATGACACCTTACCCACGGTCACAGTCCACAGCTGCTCTAGGTAACTTATCAGGGGGCGAAAAATAGGCAAGGGGGTCACGAAGCAGAGTGATTTAGGAGCATAGAGCTGGTCCTTCCCTTTGGAGAAGTTGTCCTTGCCAGTGTTTACCCTTGCTTTAAACTTCTGATAGTATTTGTTTTGGAGAGACTCAAAATTATTCAGCAATTGCACATCGATGACCAGTTCGTAGTAGGTGAGGCAAGACCCATACAGCTGCTGGCCGTTCTCTCTGGTGATGCAGAAGGTGTGAATGCATTTGTGGGCGGGGTCCTGGAGATTCTTCTTGAAGCGGAGGCCATCAGGCATGCAGAGCTGAAGAGAAAAATTAACAAAAAAAAAAAAAAGTTTAAAAAGAAAGTTTTATATTAAATACATTATTTTGCATAGTAATTGGTTGATTTGAGATGACACCCAAGTACCATAACTGCACTGATTATCAAGTACCCCCACCACAACGGTCATCTTAGCTGTTAATGAGAAATGATATCCCTGGGTTCAGTATGGGCTGCAGCCAAGTTCATATCATCACTGGACTAGTACTAATTGTCTATCACACTTAGTGTTAAATACTATCACCTTACAAAACTTCACACATGACATATGGACCGATCAGTACACACTGCCACTAGAAACATCACAACATCTTGACCACTGACATTGACTTTTTTCTTCTTCTTTTTACATTGTATCGCTAGAGCCACAAATCAGAAAGAACAAAAATAGTTGGAAGAGATGGGAGAACCAATCAAGGATGCTTATTTATACCACACTATAGAAATTCTTTCCGTTTACTTCACCAGTTGCATACCCAGACCCAAGATACACACAAACACACACACATACTGCGAACTCCGCACAAAAACCACTACAAAAGCCACAAACAAAACTTAAGTTTGTGTGTGAGGAAAAAGTGGATGGTGATGTGTTAGTCCATGGCAACTACTACTTGGAACCAGACTGAATCAATTTGAACAACAACAATAGCATGACTGGAAAAACAGAAGCACAAACACTACCAAGAGAGAAGGGCCACTACGCAATGCTACAGTAGAGTCCGCTGCACAACATTATTATTACTCCATACAGCAGATAGAATAGATTACATGGTAGAGCAGATTCAACCACATCAGAGACTAAAGAATTATCAAAAAAAATAAAAATAAAATATCGATGCTAATAAACTGACATAGTAATAATGCAAGAGACCATTTAATTAGAACAAAACACTTACAGTAGTGATGGCGTTTTCATCAAAGGGGTTGCAGGCTCTGTCTAGCTTGGGAAAACGACACATGACCTTCGGCTGGAAACTTCTGTTCAACGGAGGTGCATAGGACAAGCCTGTGAAGAAAGAAGAGAGTAATGGCAGAGTAGCACAGGAAGGGGAGGAGAGAGTGTGTAGCATGATGTAAGACACAATACAGAGTCAAATATCCAGTATTGCAGCCATGACAACCCATAGGCCAGTGACCACACCACAGCTGCTAGCTACTACAGAAGCCCAAGGAGATCTGATTCAGTGAAATTTCATATTTAGAGCCAACATCCCATCACTAATAAAACAAATTTTAGAACAAATGTAATGATCATGCAGTCAGTGGAATACTACAGTGTCCTATTACCTACATTGTAACCCCTCCCCCCCCCCCCTCCCTACCCCTGAGCATCATCTCATCTGAAGGCCAAGTTGGCAGAACATACCTCCACATCATACTGCCAGCCACTCAATGTCTGGCTTATTAACACACTGAGGAATGGAAAACTCAATTATAGAATATAGAATAACTGAACAAGCCCACATCTTAACCCCCCCCCCCCCCCCCCAACCTACACACACACACACACACACACACCACACCACACATCTCCCGTGACCACCAATAGACACCAGTCAAGAGATGCTATGACTTGTGAAACAGCCTCAACACCTGGTTACTCAGTCAGAAAGCAAGAATCACCATTAGGCCGGGCGGCACTAATGGATCCCTGACCTCTCCGGTCAACTTGAAATTAAATTTGTGACGAAATTCATTAAAGTCCAGAACATTGTGACCAAGGTTCACCAACAAATGATTTTAAAGTAAGCATTCCCTTGACTAGCTCTGTGATATGATGCTTGGCAAACCAGCCAACTGGCACACAGCTGGCATTCTGGTTTGAGTGGGAGACAAGGGTGGGCATGACTCAGCAACAATCACGCTCTAGGCTCCGCACAGTCCAGTAGTTTATGCATGTAAGAGGGAAAAAACAAATACTCTATTTCGTACTATTCACCAACAACTCAAATGAGATTGGTAAAGTTAAAACAGAGCACCTCTCATGCGACTCGATCCCTCACTGCTTCAAACACTTCAGCCGAATCAGTCTTCACGACAAAAAAATAAAATAAAATAAACAAACAAATAAAAGAATGAATAAAAAACTGTTGCCTATAAAATGTCTCATGCCATCTTGCAAATCTTTTCCAACACATATTGGAACCATAATCAAGCCAGCAAACAGAACTTTTGCAGCAATGATGTACAAATCTATGAAGAATTCATCTGTTATAATGGTCGCGCACCAGTACGGTATTGGTGGTTGTCTTCGATACCCACCGTTGACAGCAGGAGGACAGAATAACAAGAAGACACAACATCGATCACACACATGCTCTGCTCACTGAGTACTAACCAGTGCCACTGCTCCATCCAGCTGTATTTCTACTCCATCTTCCTGTCCAGTAGATCATGGATACATACCTTAACATCCAACCGTGATGCCACAGTTGGTCTAAAATGACTCTACCAGACTCGGAACTAAAACTACCAATTGAACTTGGAATTAAGCTTCAAATTTCCAGGAATATACATGCACACACACAAACTTGCACACACAATGACTGGGAGTTTGTCCACAGGCAAGCTGCGTCATTTGTGATATATCTTGCACACAGGCAATTGCTATAAGTCTCTTTGAAGATGACAGAGGGTTAGTGGTGCAATAAAAAAACAAATCAAGTGCAAGACTACACGGAAATACTTCTCTCCACGTTCACAAGTCTCCCGACGCCTTTCGCAGCTACAAATCACAGGCACTCCTTCTGTATATAGAAACACTTACTACGAGAGTTGTAAAGACCCTGCCATCGTATACCGGAGAGGAGGAGGGGAGGAGGGTGTGTCGTACAACATAACAAGACAGAGTTGGAGCTACGCAGGCACGTTCAACTTCACACATGAGTGGTGAAGGAATGCATCAAACAATAATGGAAATATTTCTTGACATAGTAACAAATATTTCAATCCGTCTATAATAATAATAATAATATCTAAAGCTCTCACTAAAAGCAAGCCTCTTGTTGTATGTTAAAATCGAAGAACTCTCGCTGATAGATTTAACATACAAGCATAGAGAGAGAGAGCCGGCAATCTGTCACAACAAACACAGACTTGAAGGATGGTCTACCAACCACTTCAATCAACTTCCCAAAACATTAACTAGTATAAACAGTGAATTAATTATTGCACCCACACACAGCAAACTTCACCATCATGAGTTCAAGCTGGAAGAGAAGTTAAGTTATGTTTTCAACCACTGCAAAATCTAGCACTTAGTTCTTATAAGGACAAACAGTACCAGAGGAGCCCCTTCCCTTCGTCTTAATATGTTGGACATAAAAATGCGTGGCCAAAACAATACCTTATTGTAGCTGGTGCAATTGTGATTCATGCAAAGAGAAGCTGCAAATATAGCTATACAGTAAATGACTAATCACTTATTTCGAATATCCAAACCTTTCAAATATCCGAACAACCCCTCTCCTGAGGTGTTCGGATAACTGAGGGTCTACTGTACTAAGAGTGTACAACATACCTGTACTTTGCTCTTTTTCCAAAGTTTCCACTTGGATCCCACATACTGCAAAATAATCCACTAATGCACTCATTATTTAGTCCAAAGGTTCCTAAACGAGAGGAAAGAAACAATTTATCAACAATTACCACGCAAGTTCGTCTCGACAACAACACCCGATATATATCTATCTAGCTAGCTACAACAACAACAGCATTATTTTTAACAACCTGCGTTATTTAATCATAACAACACCAACATTAATGGGGCCAGCAGCAGGCCTGACTAACACCTCTAAAGATAACTCACTTGTATTTCCCACAACACAAATTTAACTGGGTAGCAACGACTGACGCACTCGAGAAGAAGAAACACAACGTTTCTTTATTTCAGCTCCCACATCTTTCTTTTAATAACCACGCGCAGGTAACTAGTCGGGGGTAAGAGAAGTACACACAAGATGCGCTTTATATTGCTAAAAGTACGGCTCCCGATTATCGAGAGCGGCGGCTAGTGTGCGCAGAGCTCTTTTTGTTTCCGGTAACCTGAGGCGCGGAAGTGGGGTGGAGGGGGAGGGGGGGGGGGAGGGAGGTAGGGAAGGTGGTGTGGTGTGTGAGGAGGGTGGGAGGGGGCGGAGCAGGGGAGGAGCTACAGCAGGTTTGTTTGTTTTTTCCGCTCAGCTAAACTTCCTGTTACACTGTATGCTACTTCCGGTATTGTAAGAAACAAATTTTAGAGCGTGGAGTGGTGGCTGCGTATAGCGCCGTGCAGCCTGATCTGAAGAATGTTCCTGTTCTTCACGCTTTTCGTTTTACATAGTTCTCTAGCTTACTTAGAAAATACAAGTAAGTATTAACCATTTCTGATTTGATAAATCATTTGCATCAACAATAATTGCAGCTTTACTTTATAAAAGAACATCATTGAACAGTTCCAGTGAAGTACTTAAAAACAATTCAGTAGCAATTACAAAACGTGATATTTTTGGTAATCATGGAATTGTCTGTGCAAGTTCATCAACAGAAGAAGAGGTCAGAATAGACTGGTATAGTCCACGCAATGCAGTTATTGAAGTAAGTGATGCCTTGTATACATCATCTGCACTTAGTTCAAGCACAAGGCAACAAAAGGAACTTTTGGCATCGGGTACTTTCCGGTCACGTCACAGTGGGATATATACTTGTATCGTAAACATCAGCAATTCATTCATTTATCTTTACCTGGGATTGTACACGGGCTACCAAGAATTAAATGAAGTCATTTTAAATGTCAGTAATTCTGGAGGGGCGTTGGTTTTTTCCTGTTACAGCAATGGATTGCCTGCAGAGGATGTCCACTGGTATCTTGACAACCAAATGGTTGCTGGGGGTATTAGGACAACGATCATCACAGACCGTTCTACTTCAGCATATAGAACGGATTTGACACTCCACAGCAGGGACATCACGATCAATGGTACTGAGTGCCTCAAATGTCAAGTAATTGCCAACGGAACTAACGAGGCAAATAGCAGCTGTTATATGACGGATGTAATAGGTATGAACCAGACTTAGTTATAGATTATAGAATCTCTACACACTAACTGAAGAAATTATAAAATTGTTCTTTTTAGGGAACTCCAAATGCAGAGTTGATATGTTAGTCAGAATGCATTAATTATTTTATTTATTGTTTGAATTAATTGAATCAAATAAATCTTAATCCATATATTAATTAATATGAAATTAATGATGTCTTAAACCCAGTGTCTGTAGCAGTGCCTTCAGTTTCTTTCAACGAGAGCCATCTACAATGGAGTAGAAGCACTTCAGTCCCCCCTGTAATTAGCTATGACATACGATTGGTTGGAGGACACTGCAATAGTACTTTCATAAGTTCATGGAACATAAATAATCTGAACTACACCGATCAAACTTACCAGCTCCCTCTATCTGCAATGGCAGCACTGGATGCAGGTGCAGTGTACAGCACCCAAATCAGAGCCAGCAATGGCTTTGCAAGCAGTAGGTGGAGCGATGGCATAGCAATGAGAACCTCTGCAAAATGTAAGCTTGAAGTTGTGTCATGTATTTGAAATTATCTGGTAGCAATTCTTTTTTCAGCACCGTCAGGGTATCCGTTAATTTTGACCATTGAATCAAACGTAACATTTATTTACTTTTCATGGGATGAAGTGAATTGTTCTCAGAGGAATGGAGATATTGATTCATATGTTATAACATATGAAGACTTGCAGAGAAACAGCACAACAAACAGAATTGTCCAAGAATTGGAAGTTGTATTGGATGGACTGATGCCATCCACAATTTACAGGATTTTTTTAGCTGCTTTCAACAGAAACACAGGAATGGGCCCTTTCAATAATTTCAGTGAAAAAACAACTGACTTTATCACCACTGAAAGTGAGTAAAAGTTTTATTTCCTAGACTAGATCATTAGATTTACTATTATTATATTATATTAGCCCCAGAGATAACTACACAGCTCCTCAAACCATCATTTTGCGATTCTCTTGGCTTGAATTCACTCACAATATGTGCAGTTGTGGCAGGATCAGTGGGGATGTTTCTTATTCTGCTGTTCTTCTGCTTTTGCTGTATCTTCTGCATTTTATATAGGTATGTAATAATGCTGTCCCATTGACCAAAGCACTGAAATCTTTAAGCTTGCTCTGTATCATGTTTTCCACACTTTTTTAAGAATTTGCAAAAGTTCATAGCAGAGCATATGTTGTTATTAACATCGGTTTTAACTTTTAGCTAAACACTGTGGGTAAGATAACAATGTTTAGAAGATTTAAATTATATTTTTAGTTAACTAAAACTAACACTACAACCCCTTCGTTTTGGGGTGTTTTACTTTTGATTAAAACTAAGCTGTAGAGAGTATTGGAGTATTAATTTTATTCACTTAGAATTACCAGACTAAAGAAACCATATTCTAGCCAAGGAACAGAAGCACTTCTTGAAATGGACAACATCGACCACCCATCCAAATGTATGCCTTGTAGTTTTGGTTTAGGAAATAAAAATTGTCCAGATTTGCTATTGTGTCTATATATTAATGTACCTATAAATCTATTTTACAACCCTTTTGCCTCTCATTTGACCAGCAGTACAGGTCATACCAACTATAGATATTTTCCCTGAAGACATGGAAGCATTTGAAGGGGAGCATGTCATCTTTAATGTCAGTGTGTCAGGTAGACCCTCTCCTACTCTAACGTGGTACCATAATGACAAAGAACTGGAAAAAGACTCGACTATAGACATCAGTAGCAATGGAACTCTGTCCATTACAAGTGTGGAGATGGAGCATTCGGGAATCTACAAGCTAGTTGGGTCTAATTCTGCTGGCACTTGCTCATCCCAGTTAGAATTGACCCTTGTGGAAGAGGAGGAGTTCCCACTGAGGAGTGCGGCATCCATGGCTTCTATGGTAGATAGCTCAGCCGTGCCCATTGCATCTTTTGAGGACTACATTGCTCACCACCATCTTAAGAACAACAGAAAATTTCACATCGAATTTGTTGTGAGTTAGTAGTCAATCTTTAACAGTCGGTAACATTTTAATATATTTTATCTTGTTCTGCATTAAAAAAGAGTTAAAAATAATAAAAGATGTCTCTGAATTAGTGAAATTAATGAAATTGTATTTGAACAGAGTCTCGAGTCTGGCAGTGACCGTCCAGTGACTGTGGGGATGAGTACTGAGAACAGAAACTACAACAGGTTCAAGAACATCACTCCATGTAAGTATGCTTCTATAGTTTAAGGTACTAGTTAATAGTGCAATAAACTTAGTAGATATACAATTGAGACTATTAAGCTGAGATGAGATATTTGCTTACTGTAGATGATAACAACCGTGTTGTGCTCCAGCCGCTTGACGAATGTGAGGACTTCCAGAATGAGTACATCAACGCCTCTTATGTTGATGTAAGGAACTCGTGAATTTCCAAAGTTTAGAGACCAAAGAATTCAATATGAAATACTCACCCAAGTTATCACTGGTTTGTACTTTGTTTTTGTTTGTTCATGTGTTTTGCAGGGATACGACACAACCAAGTTTATTGCTACACAAGGTTGGGCATTCTTTTAATGCAATGATTTTTCATAATTCGAATATGCTATATTGCTACAAATTGGCTGGAATCATTCTTAATTAAACATGAGCAATTAACAAAAAGCACATAAAAAAGCCAAAAAACCAAACAAAAATAAAAACAAGAAGCAAACAAAAAACAAACTAACAAAAAAAAACAGCAACAGGTAAATGTATCTGTAAGCCATTAATCCAAGTACAGAATTACAGTTTGTTTCGTGAGAGTGTTCGACTAAATATTGTATATAAAGGAAAAATTGTTGTTGTTTTTTGTTGTTTTTTTATTCAGTGAAATTATGATATTATATCTAATTAGGGCCACTCCCTCACACACTGGGTGACTTTTGGAGGCTCGTATGGCAGGAGAAGTTACAGGTCATCATTATGCTGTGCAATATTGTCGAAGGTCGCAGAGTTCGCTGCCATCAGTACTGGCCAGATTCAGGAGTGCGCAAGTACGGGGCAGTCACAGTTCAGAATCTGGAGGAGAAGAAGCTGGCAGACTATGTCATCAGGACCTTGGAAGTCACGGTAATACACATTATAGACCATGATTTATTCATTTTTTTTATAACAGAGTATGCTTATATTATTTCTCAACTGTAAACATCAATGATCAGTGTGTGAGTGTGTGTGTGTGTGTGTGTGTGTGTGTGTGTGTGTGTGTGTGTGTGTGTGTGTGTGTGTGTGTGTGTGGATATGTTAGTTGACAGCAAGGTAACACTATGGTGAATTAATTTCTCTGCCATTTTGAAGTATTTTTCTTCCTAATAATTATTACTGACTTCAATTAGGGACTGCAGTATTTGCAATTAAATAGCTAAACACACCTTGCATTTCCATTCCAACAGAAAATAATATATTCTGCATTTACTCTCTCAATATCACACTCACATTAAAGATAAATGAAATAGCTAGAATGAATAGTTTAAATAAACACACAAACCAATAAATGTACAAGTCACACTTTTAGCTAATTGTTGTTTGTTGTTGTTTTTTGTGCTAATAACAAACTGCATTTGATTGTATGTAATTGCAGATGCCAAATCATTCTAATTCTAGTTTAAAGGTGAAGCAATATCAGTATGTCTCCTGGCCTCATCATTCCGTTCCAGACAATGCAGGTGCCTTCATTTCATTCTGTAAAGTGGCCACCACACTGAACAAGAATGCAAGCATAGGACCCTTACTAGTCCATGATAGGTAGGTAATATTTGTACTTTAAGCCAAACTTAATTGTTGCATTGAGCTGTCTATGCATCAAATGTTTGTAACAATTAAAAATTATAAAATTTGATTCGAACTAGTTAAGTAATAATGGTCTATATGTATAAGGTTGTACTGTTAAATATATATCTATATATACATAAAATATTTTCCTTGATTATTTCTGCATAAATAACACTCCAACGTGCCCATGCGTAGTTCTAGATAACTGAATTTTTAGAAGTACTGTGAAGCTACCTCTGAATGACGAGGCTTTGAAGCAGTTCATAGACAGTTTTGGAGAGAAAAAAATTCAATGTATAATAAACAATTTATTATACTTGTCATACATGGGAATTTCACTCTCACACTTGTATTTTCACTTACATTTGGCTCGTGAAAATACTTACACGGGCTCATGAAATATCTCCCCATATTGCATGCTGACTTGTTCAATAAGTATTATACATACTAGTGATGTGCTTCAGCACATATGGCAAGCAAGCTGGTCTGACTGAAATTTAAATTTGAATGCTAGCTGCTAATAATTTTTGTTAAATATTTTTGTTTAGTTTATTGCTATTCTTAGCAACACACAACACTTTTATACATACTTGTTCACTGGATATACCAGCTCAAGACCTGCGTTGTATTCTCTTCGCGACTTGAATATTTGACAAAGAAATTTCAAGGCGGTAAGCAATCAAATTTCCAAGGATGATACGGGTAAGGATCGCTAAACTAACGGTTTTAGTTTAAGCTGGTCGCCTTTGCTCCATTCAAAATTCTTAGATATAGTGTTACATTGTATTCACTTAGTGACTTGACTATTGGACTTTGTATTTTCAAGTAAGAACAAATCTGTTACGTAAGGCGTATAGTTATGACGAACAGCGCATTAATGAAGTTAACTTACCACCACTGCTAAAAAATAAATGAACTCGCCTAACTTTGGAAACCTAACTGCGAACGTCTCTTCCATTCTGTGTCCGTAGCTCTTGTTTTTCTTTTCCCAGCATTATTTCAAAGTCTATTGTCCCAATTTCTTGAGCCTGCGCTAATGTTTACATTTTTAAGTAGCCTCTGGGGATGGACATGCATTGACCTCTTTGAACTTTGCCACACACACACACACACACATATATATATATATATATATAATATATATATGTGGGACACCGCCCACTGAATGAACTGACAATTTGTTATTGGTTTACTTGACACTCTAACTTGTTTCAGAACATTCCATTTATTGAGCGTGTTCTAGAACATTCTATATTCACACACATGTGTTCATTGAGCGTGTGCAGTGTAGCACACTTTATTTATGTTTCACCCGTGGGTGGACTGGCTATATATTGCACGGCTTGGTCCACTCCTTTTTTAGTCAGTCTCACCATATGTTCACCTGCATCATTGTGTAACTAAAATATTGCATCTATAACTTCCTGGACGTCCCTGGGTGCTCATTGAGACTCGTTAGTGAGAGTCTCGCTTCGCTCGCCCAATTAATAATAATGTGAACTATTGATTGAGGCATAGGGGTTGGAGGAAGCTCTATTTTAGTGGTCAGCAGGCCAGGAAAGGGTGTGGTCCTGGGTGTGGCCAGCACACAGAGATATGTATAGTGATAGCATGGGTAACCATGCACTTCGGGATTAATAGCATGAGTAACACGATTGAAATAACACTCGGCTTCATACCTCACAAGTGCTATCCCTAATAGCACAGGTTACCCAGGCTATCACTCGCTAAAATAGTAGGCCAGCTTCTTTTTTTTTAATCATTTACACCGGGAAATCTATCCGTAGTTTTCAGTTTGTCTGCTGTAGTGTAGCTGTCTGGTTTTCGGAAGGTTAGTTGAGTGAGGTCTGACTGTACTATTAGTAATGAAGTGTACCACCCTAAGTAGACATGTACTTTACTCAAATAACAATGAATTAAACTGCAAGTAACCAAAATGACAAATAATCTTTCTTATGTGATCATTGTTTGCAATGAAATTGTTTAAACATGCTTCCAAAGATAAATTGTCAGTTATTTTATTCTCTATGAATATGTAAAATCATCCCAAAAAGTGGTCAGGCCATCGCCTGGATGATGTACTCTGGCCCTGTACAGGGTGTGCTTAGTCCAGTTTAGCTTTTTCTAAAAATAATTTACTGCTTGGATTTAGAAGGAATTGATTTAGAAAAGAATATTAGACAATTCATGAACATTTAGTCCAGTGTACATTCTAGTATTTTGTTTGTACACATATCCACTGCAGTGCTGGAGTTGGAAGAACAGGTGTATTCATTGCTCTCAACACAGCTCTACAACAAGCCAAGGAAGACCAGGAAGTCAACATCATGGAGATCATCACAGACATGAGGCAACAGAGAATGAAGATGGTCCAGACTTTGGTATGATTTGCTAATCAGTTGTGATAAAATAACTCTCTAAAGTCGTTCCAATTCTTGCTAATTTTCACTATAGAAGTGAATGAAAGACCCGAGAGAAAGTAGTTTTTTACCCTCAAAAAAGAAAAGAAAAAAAGACTTAGACAGCAAAGAAACACCTAGAGAAAAAAAATTAGTATTCTTTTGAATGTAACATCAATGGAAGCATTGTCAGAGTTAATAAGTCTGAGACTTATAGACTTGTATATCATACCGTAGCTACTACTTATTTAAGTTAAAAATTTTATATTTATTTATACTAATATGAGCCGTTTTTGTATGGTTTCTCTTGACTATGTCTAGTCAGAGTATGTATTTATTCACGATGCCACGCTGGAAGCTCTGGTGTGCGGGGAGACACAAATACCAGTTACTAACTTCCGCACCATGTGGATAAAGTTAAACAGAGCTGATAAAGAAACTGGAAAAACTGGATTAGAAAAACAGTTCCAGGTATATATCAAAACCATTGCGATAGGTAAGTGGTAACATCAGCATTTCGGTTGTTTGCTGTTTTTTTTTCTTCTTTCAGTTATTGGTTAAGATTACATCTAGTCCAAATGAGATTGATCGGACAGCTGCCTTCCAGTGGCCAAGTTGCAATCGCTGCACTAAATACTTACCAAGTATGGCAATTGAAAACTTTATAATGTATGTTTTCAATAGTTAAAAATAATTTTTAAAAGGAGACCAAGGTCGAGTAGTGCTCAATTCTATTGAACGTGATTATATCCATGCTTCATTCATTGATGTGAGTTGAAATATAATTTCTTTTAATGTTTTTTTTTTAATGGTATCTATTACAGATAGATAATTCATAAATTCTAACATGCAGGGTTACAAGAAGAAGAAAGCCTTTATAATTGCCCAAGGTCCTTTGATTAACACTTGTGGAGATTTCTGGCAGATGATTCATCAGTACAAGTGTAAGACTATAGTCATGCTCTCTGAAGTGATAGAGTACAATCAGGTGAGCCTAACTGAAACTTAGAGCACACAGAGTTCCAGGTCCTAACAGTTAGATCGTATATTATAGGGTTTTTACCACAAGTAGACTGGTCCATGTGACATGACTATGTAATGGCTATTTTTTAAAATTTTATTTATTTTTTGCTTGTGAATATAATAATAATAATAATAATAATAATAATAAAGCACCAAAGGTGCGAACCCTCAGCACTATTAAACACTACCTAGCCATTACAATATAATCTCCTTCCAAAAGAACAAGCAATCTGTTAGCTATATTTAATGAAGTATCAAATAGCTCAACCAATGAAAATGGTGCATGGAAACGCTGTCTTCACAAGAGAAGAAGCTAAACTAGCCAGAAACACTCACCTGTATACATTTTCAACTTGAAACTTCACTTCTTTCAACTCCGTTAACTTCCCAGGAGTAACGCTTGGGAGCCTGAGCATAAAGCGAACTACACCGCTGGCTGCAGAAATTATTTGCTCACGTGATTATGATGTGACACTAGGGGGCGTTGCCCATAAAAGCTGGTACCTACGCGGAGTTGAAAGCTTTGCATTTCCTCAACAGCCCGAAATTAAATAAAGTAGCACAAAAAAAAAAGGTCTGACAGACAGACAGGACGACTACTATAACCCTCTCACGCATGTGCGCTGAGGGTTAATAATAATAAACAAGATTATGAAATAATTCTTTATTTTTTTATCTGAGTTTGTTTCTATACAAATGTCAATAATAACTACTTCAGTAACAGGTATTTAATCTCCTGAATTATGTTGGGTTGGTAATTTTTCTCTTACAGGAAGCATGTCACCAGTATTGGCCGGAGGTGGGGCAGTCCACATATGGTGGCACAGAAGTGTTTGTGGGCACAGAGTGCTGCGTGGGGAACACTGTCACCAGGACATTCAAGTACAGGAATAAGGTAAAGGGTAGGCTGTACTGAAGTCGTACAATGTGCACATTGGCTTATGGAGATGGGAAATTAGAGGTTTGCTGTAGTGGCATTTTGGTGTTCAGAATGGAGACAAAATTTCACCATTGATTCATCAATGATGCTTGATTCTTCATTCACTGGTGCCGTTAAGATGGTTTCAATTGTGATATCACTTTGCTTTCCACTAGCTGTAGGTATTTATAAAAAACTATTAATATGACTTGATCATGTCCCTCATTATACGATAATTTTGAGTGGAGTGCTTTAATAAACATGAAAACGATAAAGCAAAAATAAGTAGAGACAAGCCAAGATCCTAATGGAACTACATGCTTACCAGGAATTGAAACATTCTATTTTTTTTCTACTAATACCAAATGATTTTTACAATAGGTGAAACATTTCATTCAGTATGTTTAGCAAAAGCAATACCAAAAGCAAAAAAACAAAACAAAAAACAAACAAAAACAAATCAAACTAGCAAAAAAAACAACAAAACCAGTAACAAAAAAAACAACAAAGAACTACAATCGATGTGACATATTGAAGTAATTCAACACATATCTGTTTGGGTGATTAATGAAGCAGCCAATACAACTGTAGTTCCAAATGCATATTTTACAGATAATCACAATATTAAATATTAGAAATGATCGATTGGTTATTGCCACAGCAGGAGGAAGGCACAGATCTGCAGACAGTCACCCAGGTGCAGCTGATGAACTGGACTCCAGATGGGCTGTGTGCAGACTACAGGCCAGTGGTGGAACTCATGAACCAAGTGATGCTAGTACAGAGACAGACTGGAGACAACCCCATTGTCATTCACTGCAGGTTAGTTAGCATACATATGGCATGGCCCCCCCAGTCAGTGGGTGCATGTGTAGCAGTTACAGCACTCGCTGGATAAAACTATTCCTGAAAGATAAAGGCGCGGCATGTAGATGTGGGCCGTAAATCGCCCACACCTCGAGTGAGTGTAGAATTGCAACAAAAACAGAAGAGTTGGAATATTCTTTGGCATGTGAAAAGCTAACCCTTTGAATTCCAAAGAGTATGCTTCCTGGAACTGCCACATCCAATCCAGAAGTGAACCCTCACTACTTGGTCAGTCCATAGCTTATCTTGGAGATGCAGTCTTCACTTGTAGTCCCTTGCAGTCAATAGTCTCTATCATTTTTGGAAGTTACTTTCTGTATTGGCAGTCACTTATAGTAGTCATTATAAACTCATGCAGTCTCATAGGTTTTTTCAGTTTCTTATAGACTGCTGCAGTCACAGTCTTTTACATATACTCAAGATATCTTGAATCAGTATTGACCTCTTACAATTAAACCTGATAAAACACTCCAACTACTGTATTCATGACTTTAATAAACAAACGTAGCAATATTAATATGGTCTAACAGGGTTGTTGTTGTTGTTGTGTGCAGTGACACAGTGAGTCGCAGCGCTATATTCTGTGCTGCCATGACTGCAGTAGAGTGGTTCAAGACAGAGGCTGCTGTGGATATCTTCAATGTGGTCAAGTTACTGAGACACCAGAAGCCTGGTGCTGTTCTTACAGTGGTGAGGAAAAAAAAAGGGCACATTATCGATTTGTCAACAAAAAACTTGCATTATACAGTACTGTTAAGTTACTATGCAAAGATTATGAGTTAGAAATGAGCCATACATTCAAGAGGTCTCAATGGCTGACCTTATAATAATTAGAATCAGAGTAGTCACACCTCCCCCCCCCCCCTTGAAGATAATGCTTCCAATTTGATTTAACTTATAAGGCAATTCAGCAGGATCTACTTAATTTGAGTTCACTTTAAATTTTCAATTGAAGTTAATCAATTAAATTTATAAACACCATGAAATTTTGGACTTCTGAATTCAAGGGCCTAGTCAGGTTGGGTTTGATATAACATTGTCTTCTCATATTTGTATGTCAATGCAGGAACAATACTCTGCCATATACTCCATAGTCCTGGCTTATGTAGACACTACGGACAACTATGCTAACTTTCAGAAAACTTGAAAACAAAAAAACAACAAACAAAAACAATTGCAATTGATTAGCACTTTCTACCCATTGTGAAATGATAAAAAACAGCTTCAAATTTATCTTCATTTTTTACAGTGTGCCTTAACCAAAACAATAGAATTTATATGTACATATTTATTATTATTATTATTGTGTGAAAGTATGTCTACCAAAGTTTTTACATGGAACATAATGATAGCAAATTTTCTTTTCTAACAGCCAATATATGTTTAATTAAAAAATTTACCTGACATTTGCTATTATTATAATTATTTCAGCCAAGAATGACTGAAATATCAAACATATTTTCACTTAATGTAAAGAAATAAACAACCACTTGTTAAATGCCCCATTAATCCCCATTTACTTTTTTATTCTTCAGGGTTAAAAAAAAAAGCAAAAAAAAAAAAAAAGCAATAGTAAAACACAAAAAATGATGTCTTATAATTAGAATCGATGAGATAGTAGTAGCAGTAGTAGTAGTAGTAGCAGGTGAAATTCATGCATACCGGATTAGAGTGTCAGTTACCAAGCAAAGTTAGTCCAGCAGAGAATTAATGTTTTTATTTTTACCACTTTCCCCTCTTGGTCCAATCCTTGGGTATCCATTTAATGCACTTTGGGTCTATCCTTATCTTCCATTTGACCATGGATCGTGCGTGCTTCTCTAACACCTCCTCTGTCAGGCACACGATGTACTGGCCTTTGTAGTATTGCACTAAGTTCATGTTCTGTAAGGTGGACACGACGTCTTCTTTACGGATGCTAGTCTGCTCACAGATCTCACTACAACACAACATGAGGGGAGAATATGGAATGCTAGTCTGCTCACAGATCTCACTACAACACAACACGAGGGGAGAATATGGAATGCTAGTCTGCTCACAGATCTCACTACAACACAACACGAGGGGAGAATATGGAATGCTAGTCTGCTCACAGATCTCACTACAACACAACACGAGGGGAGAATATGGAATGCTAGTCTGCTCACAGATCTCACTACAACACAACACGAGGGGAGAATATGGAATATAGCACTAAATTAGGGTTAGTTTGGGGGGGACAGTAGTAGTTTGATTGAGTATGACTTGGAAAGTAATAGGGGCCACTTCTGTTTCAATTATTCAAAGAAACAAAAATAAACAAGCAAACAAATAAAACCTCTTCTTTGAAAAGTTGCCCAGGAAAATTTTATAATTTAATATGGACTGAATAGCTGATTAAGCTTATACTAAATTCCAGCTGTACGACCGTCTACATTAAAATCTTGACAACTTCTTATTCCTACTATGACGGACATATTACATACACAAGTAGAATGGCAAGTAATAAGCAATTAAACGAGCAGAAAATATCAGAGAGCTTGTTCATTGTACAGCACAGTACGAGTGCATTGTAGTATTATATAACTTGGGATGTGAAAATTAAGCACTCAGCCCACAACCATCTATACTAACTTGATGGTGATGGTGGGCGGGTTGCCTGGATCCTGTCCCTTCAGCTCCACCTCCAGCAGGATCTCCAGGATGACTTGAGACCAGTAGCTGCGATAGGAGAGCAGACCAAGGTCAGACAGAGGCTTCTCAGGTGAGCCCAACTTATTCTCTATCTTGGATAATTCATAACCTGTGCAGTATATAAAGCTGTTAACTCATGAGACATGTAATCATTGCTGCTTCATTGCTGCAGGGGGGGGGGGGGGGGAGGGGGAAGGGAGGGAGTGGCACACCAAGCAGCTGCAGACAATGTCAGATTATGCCTGGCACAAGACCTCCCTTGCTAATGGGTACATGTTGTAATAACCAAAAAAATGTATGTTTCATGTGATTTACACAAAGTTGAAATGTCATTTGGCATGTCCTATCAAATCTTCAGTATATTTTTGGACAGTCTAGCAGGCGACCAGCATACGGTTACATTGTATTCTTTATTCTATTCAGGAGTTAGTGATCCATGTTGTACAATTATCACCTCCACAAGATTACATGTATTTCTATGTAGCAAGAGCCTAGTGATCTCTATCATATTTTAGTAGAAGAAAAAATTAGCAAGTCAAACATGACAAGACAATTTTTTTCAGTGAGCAGTAATGTACATTGAATGCATGCTCCAAAAGTGTAACATTATATAACTCTAACTTACTAAATTCTATAAGAAGCTTGCCGTATCCTTTCCTCTGGTACGGAGGGAGAGTGAGAATACAAGCTACATTGTAATCCTCAGAGCTTTCTTTTTCCTGATTAAAAAACAAACAAACAAAAAACATTTAAAACACAATCACAACAACAAAACCACAACACAAACAACAACAACAATCTCCTAGTTGCTATATACCAGTCGTGTTCCGTTACCTTGGAGAAGTATCCCACTATGTGGAATCCAAATTCATCACAGTCAGTCATGACGTAGAAGAGGAATGGGTCAGTGTCATAGTACAGGGTCTTGTGGTCCAGGAACATCTTGGCTATGAGACAAAGATGCTGAGCGTAGGCCTGCAACACCAAACAGGAATTAGAACACACCAGCCATAGACATAACATTCTTTATTCAATACTTTTCCTAGACACATGTCACTTGTATATACAGTAGGTCCTGGCTCAACATACTCCCAAATCACTAGTAATGATAGTCTGGCTTCGATGGACTGACATATTGCTAGTGTGCCAGTTTCAAATGATAAAGGGTTTCAATACCACAGCCACCAGCAGATGAAATATAAAGTTCTACACTCCAGTCTTCTCATTGCTAGTGTCAGAATTAAGTCTAAAAAATACCAAATGCACTATTAAAAGGGACCCAGGTACTCCTAGTCCATAATATTATGAGAACAATCCACACCTTGTCCATGTTGTGCTCTAGACAGTATTACATTACATTGCTGTACATGACCTTGAATGCACAGAACCTTCAAATATTTAATCTCCATGTTCCAGCCTATCAGAATCCTCTCTCTTTTTAGAGAAAGTACGTAGCACTTACTTTATTTTTGCGGCCATCTATTTCAAAGAAGGAAATGGAGTCCTTCCTGTAAATCTCAGTTCCTGGCGGATGAAACAAATTGCACTTGGTCTGGAATTTTACAACAAAACAATATTATAACTAACACCAAAAGTGACATGTCCACTGCAACAACAACAGCAGCAGCAGCACAAAATCTTAGTGGTCTAGCACATGGTACATTTGTGTAAGCAAAAAATACCAATTTTTAAAACTTATATAAAGTAACATTACAACATATTAATCAAATTATTACCCAGAGACAATCCTAACAAATATGGCCATTAAATTTACTCAACCCCACCCCCTAAATACTTCAAATGATACCACCCCAAGATCGCTACAAGTATCCTTCTGTAGCTATTCTCCGCCCTCATGACCTCCAAGTACCTTGTGACGAAGGAGACAAGTCTTGCTCTTGACATACTTCAAGCAGAATTCACAGATATAGATGATGGGCTCGTTGGTGAGTTCCTGGGGGTAGGGAGAGAAGTACCACGGCTTCATGCGATAACGACCCAATTCTATCAGCTCTACGTTTTTCATTCTTGTGATGACATCGTCTGGTCCATGGCCTGTCCGACTGCCAGATGACATGCTGCCTGTCATTTGGGGCAGAGGACCAGGAAAGGGGGCAGGGCTCCCCTCAGCTGAATCAGGCTGGAGCTGTTGGGATGGAGGTGTGGGAACACGAGCAGATGCCTAAGGTAAAATATAGTGAAAATATAATTTTTCTTCCTATAATGAACTTCAAAGGACGCAAGTTGTGAACTGCCTGGCTAGAGCAGAATACTTAACAATATCCTATTTCATTTATTCTAACTTCAAACAAAAAAAATTCAAAAAAATTCACTTCAGACAGTAATTTATATAATAATATGCTTGTGTGTCAGTAACAACAACAACGGACGGTGTGTGTATTCATGAATAATTCATGAGCTTCTATGGTTTGGTAAACCCCACATTCATGACTTCTTCAGATCAGAGTTTCTCAAACCAGCAGCAAATACACACATTTGACAACAATCCATTAAATCATATCACTAGTAAACAAAATCAGTGCAGTAGTATCTGTGTAAATGGCTTTGCATGTATGTATGTGTGTATGTATGTATGCAATGTATGTGTGTGTATGATGTAATTGCCGAGCGAGCGAAGCGAGCGAGACAGTATTAGGGGTGGATAATGCAAAATCGGGTATATGTTATATGTATATATGTATGTATTGTACGTATGCCCTTTAAACGCGTGCGCGGGGAACGTTTTTTCTTAAAAAAACACGGCTTTTTAGGCTTGACCCCAGTTAATTCTGAAACTACAGCATTAAGCAAGCCTTACTTTATACTTAAGCTCCAAAGTGTGAGAAAATTCCTGCGAAAACGCTTGCTTTTCAAGAAACAAAAAGTTGATTCGATCGGTTACTATGACATTGAAGATCCTTTACCAGATTTAAATTCAAAACTTCGCCTTTTTTCCGGCTAAGTGCGGCTTGTTATTAGTTAGTTGTCAAGAGCCACCTCTGTAGTCAGTACTAAGAGAGCTATCACTACTTCTGAAAAGCGTATGTAAGCACATAAAGTATTAATGCTAAGGAAGCTACTACTACTCGAGGGATGCCGAGGTAAGTACGCAATTCCATATTTGTTAGCTTAATATGCAAAATAACTCTGGCCTTTTTTTTATAGCTAAGAGCTTGTTGTCAACAGTGACTGGTAAATTCAAATAGTCAGAAGGACTCAAATTTGGTACTACAAAAGTTACCACTGCTCAAGAAAATGAGGTAAGAAAGTAATTTGTATTTGTGTGCTAAAATTGATTGTTTTTGTTTTTGTAGGTGAGAGCTTGTTGTCAAGAATTCAAGGTAATTCAGATGGTCAAAGTAACTTCAATTTGATACTACAGAAGTTATCAATACTCAAGAATGAGGTAAGTAGTAATTCCATATTTGTTGGCTAAAATTACAAATAATAACACTGGTTTATTTTTTATCGTAGCTGAAAGCTTGTTCAAGAGTTACTGGTGATTGAGATTATCAGAATGGCAGATGTTTGATACTACAAAAGTTACCATTAATCAGGTAAGAGAGTGATTTTGTACTTGTTTGCTGAAATAAAAGGTCATAACTGCTATTATAGTGTTTGCATGAACTAAGCTAAAACATAGTAACAATACTTAGTTTTATGTTACCTAACTATCAGGCTCGCTCGCCATTTGTGCTCAAGCACACCACTAGTGTATGTATGTATGTATGCATGTGTGTATGTATGTACATCTTAATCACACACATTATTTACGTATCAATGCGATCAGTAAACCTGACTTGCCTATGCAGTGGAATTCATAGTAATATTAAGTGTTTCTCTAATTACCGTTCTTTTCCTGCCGAGAAAGGAGCCATGTTTTTTAGTTTCCACAGGGGTGGGTACTGGGGTGTCAGGAGAGGACGGCCTTGAGTTCTTTGCCAGGGCACTGACCTTGGATTCCTTGTGGGGGAACTGGACCTTTTCTATATTCAGTACATCCTCATCAACCCACTCATCTAGACGCTTGTTGACTAGACACACACACACACACACACACACAATGAGCTAAACCACTATAAAACAAAGACACTGTGGATTCATAATTATTCTATTATAGTCATTACAAAGTGTGAAAAACTGTAGATTAGCTCGGACCTAAAACAGAACCTGTATAGTGAATTTTTTTTTGTTTTTTGGTCAGATTGTATTTGGGAGTCAGCAGAAGATTGTATCACAAAACAAGTGATCACCTGAGCTCTTTTATTTTGTTCAAGAAAATTCCCATATAAAGCCAAGCAATAATTAAACCATGGGTTCGAGGAATTATCGCTGATAACCTTCCCCGATACCCAGGGCGGTTATCTAGCGATAATTTCAAGAGGTGCCATAGCTTATCTATTTTATACCAAAGTTACATTTTTCAACAGAGTACAAGATCAAATGAAAAGAGAGGATATTGTTGTTTTGAGGGGGAAAAAATGTCCTGTAGTTAAAGGAGTGAAGGTCACTCCAAAACACCAACAACAATATAAAAACATTTCATTCCTTCCGCTGCTTTCTAACAAAAACAGTGGTGATTGAGTGATGATATCCAGTGAGGGTCATAAGACAAGACTTAAAACTCCAATAAATAATTCTCATTGTCAGTTCTTTATACAGGGATGGAGTAACCATTCACAAAGAGAACTTCATATGAGTAAAAAACTAGATTTTCATTTGTAGCTAAAAACAAACAAATAACAAAACCAAAAAACAATAACAACAAACAACAACAGCACGATACATCATTTCATAACAACTTTTCGTGCATCTCACTCTATTTTGTCGACAAAAAAAATTCTCCTGTGTGCAATTTAAACTCTCTGTATGGTACACATTTTTTTTATTCCCGCAGATGATTGAAGGGGAATAACATCTTTAATCCATGGCTGTTACCACAGCAACCATGGCTGTTACCACCACAGCAACCATGGCTGTTACCACCACAGCAACCATGGTATAGTCCAAAATAAACTTCACTATGCTCCAATAATCTAAAGCTTTAACTCCTATCACAGAAAGCTATCATTGAAAATACAAGTTTACCCGCAGATGCAAAATTTATTGCAAGCTATCCACCTCTCCACCCCAGATCAGACAGCCTCTTCAGTCAATTTTTTATTCTCCTTGGATTAACTTTGCCCTTTCTGGATTTGGAAAAGCCTTCCTTAAAACCCTTTCACCGGTAGATTTTTAAAAAGAAAATATGTAAATAGATTTAAAAAATCACAACAAATTAAACATTTGAAAAAAGTACCTAGCAACCATATATTTATGTAGCACACTAGTTAGGGATTTTGAAAAACCGCATGTATGTTGCCTAGCAACAAACCACACAATTTTAATTAATGTTTCATAATATTATTTACTGAATTATTCTATGTTGATTATACAATTCGATTTACATCTAGATGATTGAATTATATATTTATAATGAAAAATCTAAAGTTTTACAAAAATGTTGCTTTTTTGCCAAAAAGTGATTTTGGAAAAAAATCTGTAAGAGTATATTTCAAAACAGTTACATTCAGGTGCAACACGTAAATGGACCTTGCAAAAGGAGCATTGAATACGACATTACTATGCTCTATTAGCTAAACCTAGAACTAACTATCCTTGCATTGCTAAACACAGCTATCTAAGACATGCCCAGTGTTTATGACTCACCTTCAGCATCTTCTAAAGCTTCCACTTCCCTAAAAGTAACTGTTGGAGATCCAATGAAAGCAAAAATATCTGTACTGCTCTCTTGCAAGTCCCTTTCATCGCTCTCCGCTTCAGATAATCCAAACTCGTCGTCGAACAACAAACTAACAACACCGTCTGCACTCAGCCACGCTACCGCTGAGTAGGCTAATAAAATTCGACGGAATAGTACGTCACGGTTTCCTTAGTTACCGTAAACCTGCGCGTTAATAAAAGTTATATGCAATAAGGCTAAGCTTAAGCTCTATTTTGGTGTTTAAAACAAGTCGATGGCGTGAGCGGTTCATTTTTTATACTTCTTTTTGTGTCGATGGGTACCTCGACCGCCATATGGCGGTTATACCGGTGAAAGGGTTAATGATACATGAAAGGACTTTTGACCAGAAACAGAATCGTCAGGGTTAAATTTAAATTATACACCATTGGCTATTAATACAAAGAAATACATATCACTACAATCATCAATTCAACCAAAATTTAATTAGACACGTTGCAATATTGTTGCTATGTGCATTAAATCAGTAAGTGTGCATTAATTTTTAGCCTAAAGGCAAGAGTGCATTATTTTTTTAGCCTAAGGTGGGTTTGCAGAAAGTAACAACACATTATAGAGAATTACATACCAAATGAATGAAATTAAATACAGTTACATCATAATAACCGTTCTTTGTTAACATATTGAAGCACCAGGCTTTATTTGGATTATTTTGATTGGATGGTGATGTTGACTGTACAATTAGAGAAATTCATTGTTGGTGTTTTGTTTATTGATATACAATTTTCAGACTTAGATTGAAGCTGAGACATCTGAGTAGAATAACTGGTGGTTGTGTCAGAGCTGAGAATGTTTGCTACTGCCTGATGCTGTGTAGTACAGGTATGTTCATATTTTCGTAAGGATTCAACAGATCTGTGCCCTGTTCTTTGTTTTATTATTTTTTCAGGAACTCCAGCCCGATACAGTTCAGTGGCACCTGTGGCACGAAGACTACGATTAGATTTTGTTCCTGCTATTCCACCATTTCTACACATTTCTTTCACAAGCATGGCCAACTTGTTCCTGCCAATTGATACAGCCGTGAACCAGACTGAATCGTCATCTCTGCTAAACTTCACCAAAGGGCGCAAATAGAAAACATCATTTCTAAACGCTTGTGGTGGCAATCGTTTAAAATACTTATCAAGCAAGTAGGCATGGCACCTTTTCCCTCCCGTTTCATTTCTCATAATTGTAATTGTTTTGTTTTCTAAATGCAACTGTTTAAAACTTCCAGAACAATTTTTTTGATGTATTTTCAGTGTATATATATTCATTCTCAATTTTCCGAAACTGTGATAATTTCAAATTTCGGTGTTCTTCACCACCTCGTAGGCAACATCCCTTCCCATTGTAAAAAAATATGGCATTTAAAAGTGATTGAGGTGAATGTGTTCCCATGATACCATCTTTCCATAAAGTGTTTTCTTCTTCCTTTGTAAAAGGCTCAGCATTTTTGGATGAGGAGCCAACTCCCTCAGATCTTAATTTCCTGAAAAGTCCATCCAACGTATTGTGTAATCCATCAAATAAATGGCAATCCTTTGAAAAAATATTCGGACATTTGGGATTTTTAGACCTCATGTATCGTAGAAGGCCAGAAAACAGCAAATCCAAAGTTTTGGGAGGGTACAATTCACCATTTGTTTTTCTTGCTTCGACAGCAAATCTCTTTAGCTAGTAATTGAGGGCTGTACGCTGTAGGCTCTTGAACTGTCAACAGGTCAAGAGGACATTTCTCCACTTCATTGATGTTGTGATGGGTTACCCAGTTTTCAAATACAGTTGTTGCCCATTTTGTACTTGCTTTTAGACATTAGTAGCTAGGCTACAAGAGCATGCCAAGTGTATATCTTTTAACAGAAGATAATATAATTCTTTAACCATAAAATCTCGGCTTGGTGAGCCTTCAAGTGGTACAGAAATGAGTAGATTGACCTGCAACACAAACATATATATGGTGGAGGTGTAGGTGACAATTGGTGGAGGTGTAGGTGACAATTGGTGAATGTGGAGCCTGCTCGAGCAAGCAAGAGCCTGCTCGAGCCGGAACAGACAAAGACAAATTAGACTAGAAATTAAAAAGAATACTGATGCATGGTGATGTGCACAGTAACAGGTCCTTCTGGCGCCTGACGAAGCTGAGGAAGGCGCCAGAAGGACCTGTTACTGTGCACATCACCATGCATCAGTATTCTTTTTAATTTCTAGTCTAATTTGTCTTTGTCTGTTCCGGCTCGAGCAGGCTCTTGCTTGCTCGAGCAGGCTCCACATTCACCAATTGTCACCTACACCTCCACCAATTGTCACCTACACCTCCACCATATATATGTTTGTGTTGCAGGTCAATCTACTCATTTCTGTACCACTTGAAGGCTCACCAAGCCGAGATTTTATGGTTAAAGAATTATATTATCTTCTGTTAAAAGATATACACTTGGCATGCTCTTGTAGCCTAGCTACTAATGTCTAAAAGCTTGAAGGGGAATAACATCTTTAATCCATGGCTGTTACCACAGCAACCATGGCTGTTACCACCACAGCAACCATGGCTGTTACCACCACAGCAACCATGGTATAGTCCAAAATAAACTTCACTATGCTCCAATAATCTAAAGCTTTAACTCCTATCACAGAAAGCTATCATTGAAAATACAAGTTTACCCGCAGATGCAAAATTTATTGCAAGCTATCCACCTCTCCACCCCAGATCAGACAGCCTCTTCAGTCAATTTTTTATTCTCCTTGGATTAACTTTGCCCTTTCTGGATTTGGAAAAGCCTTCCTTAAAACCCTTTCACCGGTAGATTTTTAAAAAGAAAATATGTAAATAGATTTAAAAAATCACAACAAATTAAACATTTGAAAAAAGTACCTAGCAACCATATATTTATGTAGCACACTAGTTAGGGATTTTGAAAAACCGCATGTATGTTGCCTAGCAACAAACCACACAATTTTAATTAATGTTTCATAATATTATTTACTGAATTATTCTATGTTGATTATACAATTCGATTTACATCTAGATGATTGAATTATATATTTATAATGAAAAATCTAAAGTTTTACAAAAATGTTGCTTTTTTGCCAAAAAGTGATTTTGGAAAAAAATCTGTAAGAGTATATTTCAAAACAGTTACATTCAGGTGCAACACGTAAATGGACCTTGCAAAAGGAGCATTGAATACGACATTACTATGCTCTATTAGCTAAACCTAGAACTAACTATCCTTGCATTGCTAAACACAGCTATCTAAGACATGCCCAGTGTTTATGACTCACCTTCAGCATCTTCTAAAGCTTCCACTTCCCTAAAAGTAACTGTTGGAGATCCAATGAAAGCAAAAATATCTGTACTGCTCTCTTGCAAGTCCCTTTCATCGCTCTCCGCTTCAGATAATCCAAACTCGTCGTCGAACAACAAACTAACAACACCGTCTGCACTCAGCCACGCTACCGCTGAGTAGGCTAATAAAATTCGACGGAATAGTACGTCACGGTTTCCTTAGTTACCGTAAACCTGCGCGTTAATAAAAGTTATATGCAATAAGGCTAAGCTTAAGCTCTATTTTGGTGTTTAAAACAAGTCGATGGCATGAGCGGTTCATTTTTTATACTTCTTTTTGTGTCGATGGGTACCTCGACCGCCATATGGCGGTTATACCGGTGAAAGGGTTAATGATACATGAAAGGACTTTTGACCAGAAACAGAATCGTCAGGGTTAAATTTAAATTATACACCATTGGCTATTAATACAAAGAAATACATATCACTACAATCATCAATTCAACCAAAATTTAATTAGACACGTTGCAATATTGTTGCTATGTGCATTAAATCAGTAAGTGTGCATTAATTTTTAGCCTAAAGGCAAGAGTGCATTATTTTTTTAGCCTAAGGTGGGTTTGCAGAAAGTAACAACACATTATAGAGAATTACATACCAAATGAATGAAATTAAATACAGTTACATCATAATAACCGTTCTTTGTTAACATATTGAAGCACCAGGCTTTATTTGGATTATTTTGATTGGATGGTGATGTTGACTGTACAATTAGAGAAATTCATTGTTGGTGTTTTGTTTATTGATATACAATTTTCAGACTTAGATTGAAGCTGAGACATCTGAGTAGAATAACTGGTGGTTGTGTCAGAGCTGAGAATGTTTGCTACTGCCTGATGCTGTGTAGTACAGGTATGTTCATATTTTCGTAAGGATTCAACAGATCTGTGCCCTGTTCTTTGTTTTATTATTTTTTCAGGAACTCCAGCCCGATACAGTTCAGTGGCACCTGTGGCACGAAGACTACGATTAGATTTTGTTCCTGCTATTCCACCATTTCTACACATTTCTTTCACAAGCATGGCCAACTTGTTCCTGCCAATTGATACAGCCGTGAACCAGACTGAATCGTCATCTCTGCTAAACTTCACCAAAGGGCGCAAATAGAAAACATCATTTCTAAACGCTTGTGGTGGCAATTGTTTAAAATACTTATCAAGCAAGTAGGCATGGCACCTTTTCCCTCCCGTTTCATTTCTCATAATTGTAATTGTTTTGTTTTCTAAATGCAACTGTTTAAAACTTCCAGAACAATTTTTTTGATGTATTTTCAGTGTATATATATTCATTCTCAATTTTCCGAAACTGTGATAATTTCAAATTTCGGTGTTCTTCACCACCTCGTAGGCAACATCCCTTCCCATTGTAAAAAAATATGGCATTTAAAAGTGATTGAGGTGAATGTGTTCCCATGATACCATCTTTCCATAAAGTGTTTTCTTCTTCCTTTGTAAAAGGCTCAGCATTTTTGGATGAGGAGCCAACTCCCTCAGATCTTAATTTCCTGAAAAGTCCATCCAACGTATTGTGTAATCCATCAAATAAATGGCAATCCTTTGAAAAAATATTCGGACATTTGGGATTTTTAGACCTCATGTATCGTAGAAGGCCAGAAAACAGCAAATCCAAAGTTTTGGGAGGGTACAATTCACCATTTGTTTTTCTTGCTTCGACAGCAAATCTCTTTAGCTAGTAATTGAGGGGTGTACGCTGTAGGCTCTTGAACTGTCAACAGGTCAAGAGGACATTTCTCCACTTCATTGATGTTGTGATGGGTTACCCAGTTTTCAAATACAGTTGTTGCCCATTTTGTACTTGCTTGGGTTTTAGGGGGTACAAATTTGCTTTTAGTTAGTCACTGCTGGATGAATAGAATCGTTTGCCATTATGACCTGAATTCTGAATTTCATCTTTTTTCTTCACAATATAGACAATTTTTGGGTCTACCATGGACAGAGATGTTGGTCGATTTTCGTCTCTTTCCGAAATAAAAGATAGAGGTATAGTAGGAACATTTACTGGTATACTAACAGTTGTTACCGTTTCTTCAGCCATTCGTTTAGCTACTGAAAATGGTTACGGTAGCAACAACGGAATAGAGCATGCGCAACGTGATCTAAATTAGTTAAAGCACGGGCGTCTCGTGCACTGGTCATTTTAATGCACGAAGCCTCGGGCTGCCATGCATTAAATCTACCAGTGCACTCGAACCCGTGCTTTAACTATTACCTAAATCATTAGTTACTGCTCTCTAGATAGTCTGGTACAACAGGATCAACTATTTATTTATGTGCTTTTATTATTATTATTATTATTAAGTTAAAATTTCTCTACTCTTTGGTCTACCATCCCTATAGCTTCCTATCCTCTACTGAGACTGAGGGAGAATTAGTGTTGATAAGTGAACAGGTGGATCATGAGCATTGAATAACAATTACTCTCAAGCTAAAAGAAGACATTTAGTTATTGAACAGATGGCTAGACCTGAATGGCACCAAACACAATAGTTATCATAACCAACATCATATATGTGAGAAAACTTGTGCTACACATAAAAAGTCCTCATTTACAATATTATTATAATATAAGAAGAAATGTTCAACATGCTGTGCTATTGTGTCTCTATCTCTTTGGGAAAAAACAACAACAAAAACTCTGCAAGATCTATCGTACACACACACACATGAGCCATACACCTCATAGTACACTAACAGCTGCCTCTACAGCTCCCAGTTGCTATCAGATCATAATTTTTCATAATGTGCTCTCAATTTATAAACAAGATGAAAGTGCCCAACTTTGGGAGAACAAAAGAAAAAAAAACACATAAACAAACCAGTATTCAAATTCATATGGTAACATTATGACAGAAGCGCGGAAGAACTGAAGCTAGCCAACATGGAAGTTAGCTTGGCTGTCTCTGTCTGGATGGTCTCTATACTTGTACAAGGTAAGCCATGACAGGCTCCTTCTTGACTTACATGGTAGTTGATGGTGTATGGGGTACATTATATTTCTTCATAGGAGGGTATACGGACCCAAACAGTAGTATTAATAGGTTCTAAATACTTAGCTGGATAGGTAATGGAGGAATAAGAATCAGAGCTAAACCACCATACCTATTCTGATGGTATAACACTGAATATGTATATTGCTGATTTTTAAGTCACAATAGACTATAGCTGAGAGTTACTTAGACTCTATCCAGCTATCCCTGATGTGTATATACCTGAAATTTAACTGAAAAAAATAAATTATACCAATCGTATTACCCACCCTGTACGAGTGATGTGATAAAAATAATGTACACAAATAGTCTATTAATTCTAACTTGCGTATTTAACTGATATAGCAGGCAAACTAAGCCTCATCGCTAACACCGAGGGTCACGACGGGCAACTCTGCCCGGAGGCAACTACATGGACTTGCACCATTGATACCAATGACAGCGTGGTTCGGTGGTGGCTGGGCAACACTACTGGAGGAATAGAAGAGATACAACAGCAAGATGTCTATGGATTGACTACGCCAATGACTCAAGATCTTATACAAGGCAAACGCATCACTAGAAATATAACTGGTGATCCATACCAGCTATATCAGATGGAATACAACGAATTGCTGTGCGGCACTTATTACTCTGAAAGAGCGACCTATAATATAACTAAATTAGATCTAGAAAGTAAGAAAGTAACAATAGCAGTACAGTAGTTCTAGTTGTAATAATAATAATAATAATAATAATAATAATAATAATACATGTCAATCTTAATTGATGATCTGTTTTCAGCACCTTCAATACCAGAGATTCTGTCACTAGACCTCACATACGACAATGACTCCAACTCACTCCGGACACTTACTTTGAATGTAGCCAGAACAGTAAGCCCATTAGCGCACATGCACACACACACACACACACACACACACACACACACACCGCCACCACCAAGCTGAACAGTCTCTCACTGTAAGCTGATTAAGGTGGGATGGATAATCTGTCACGAAATAAAATAGAATCAAGACAAAAAGCACATGTGCAAGTGTAATTGAAATATAAAGATAGGCACCCATCTCCCTTTCTATATACATGTACATACAAACATCCTCCGAACAAAATAAGAAAAAAAACAAAATAATAGCAAGCTAGAGTCATAATGGAGGTTTTAATGACTTGAATTTCCAATTTTATAAGTTAAATTCTTCCAATTTGACACTGTGATGCTAAATTCCCTGCATTAGTTATCTCTTCTCACTAAATACGTTCCTACTTTTTAGCTTCTCCTTTTCTTATTTACTTCAGAGGATGTTTACATACATCTATACAATAATACGCTCATGTGTTAGTAACGAATCGAACCCGTGACTATCACCTTAGCGGGCATGCACACCTACCATTAAACCGCCCGGAAGTAAAAGCTAAGTAAACCTTGAAATGCCATATCCTCTTCTTTCTTTTTTCTTTTCCTAGGTCTTGCGCTGTCCATCACCGACTCCATAAACACTAAACACTGGGCGTCTGTATTTATGAGTTATCTATTCACTGAACTGAGTTGGGAAAGAGTGTTCACCCTCAGTAGCTAACTATAAAACGATGGGTGGCAAAGGTCAAGAAAAATGGAAGCAGGTGAGAAAAGCTGACTGATGTAACTATGAAGAAGTGAAAGAAAATACACAGAAAGGACTGAGATACTTAGGAGCAGGAGAGGTAGACAGAGGAGGAGAATGGAATCCATGAGTTGAAACAGGAACAAGAAAATCTGGGATGGCTCAGGAAAAAGGAGAGCAGGAGGAAAAAAAACCATCGATAAAATACCTTTTGCTACTGCACTCCTAATTAGCAAAAGTTAGGACATCAAGCACCACGGTGTGGCGGGGTACTTGCTAGTTTGTATATAATTTGCATAATCAATCTAGTCCAATTTATTTGCTACATATCATGTCCACACACTGTACCAATCTTCACTGTTATGTGCAGGTTTACAAGTGGCAGTTCTGCACGTATCGGAAGTCTGCAACCTTCCACACCAAAATAGAGATAAGCGACACAAACATCCAGCAAGAGAGACTGACTCTTCTCAATAGCTCCCACTGCAATAACATCAGCTGCACCATTCAATTCACTTTCAATGGGACCTCCTCAAGCAAGCCCTTGATGGTTTCAGTGAGAGCAAATGATTCCTTCAACTATTCCGAGACCCTCAAACACTCTGTTTCATATGGTAAGGGTACAACGCTAGCTATCAGATACACTAGGATGGGAAAATACGGACTGTGGTCAAATTTGCTGAATTTTTGACTTATTATTAAGTACAGTAATTGTTCTATCATTATGCCAAATTTCAAAGCTTAAAAAGTTTGTATCACATCAAGTGCACTATTGAAAGAAAATTCTTTTTTTTAAAACATTTTATTTCTTCTCAGCTTATACGGAAATTAGCAATACACAAAGCGTGGGATGTGTGAACAATAGCAAAGTTTTCAGGGTTTTCTGGTTACTCGAAAGGTTGGTTACTACAAATAATGGAACTCTTGGTTAATTACTCACTATTGTTCCAGTGATTCTTACTACAATAGCAAAGTTTTCAGGGTTTTCTGGTTACTCGAAAGGTTGGTTACTACAAATAATGGAACTCTTGGTTAATTACTCACTATTGTTCCAGTGATTCTTACTACAATAGCAAAGTTTTCAGGGTTTTCTGGTTACTCGAAAGGTTGGTTACTACAAATAATGGAGCCTTTGGTTAATTACTCACTATTGTTCAAGTGATTCTTACCGTACTTTAGAAAGCCTATTCTTCTTAGTAAGTGGCACACCAGAAACCCACTCCATTTTTACTCACATTTGAATGTCCACAGTAAAAATCCTTTGTACACTATGTTATATGGTTCAAGTTGAGTAATTTTCAATAGGTATCAGGATTTTCAATTTTTAAAGCAAATTCCTGGATTTTGCAGAGCCTGTCACATATAATAGAGCTACGTTTTTATACGAACATAGTAACTACTGAATCATCCAAGATGTTTCGATCTTGATACATCTTCATCAGTTAGATACACACTGAAAAACTGAAAACAAGACATCTGCATCTTTTGTTTTCATTTTTCAATTTTTTATCCAACTGACGGAGATCTCTCAAAATCGAAACGTCTTGGATTATTCAATAGTCACTATGTAACTGTTCAAAAATAATTAATATGTTCCTAATAACACAATGTTCTTTACCACATGTATGTATGTAAGTATATTTTGATGTACTTCAAACAGCATTCCTGTTTCAAGTGGATGACAGAAATTGTCACAAAGTGGTGCAGTGCTCTGTAGTAGCTTCCATGGCTGATGGAGGCACATGCAACATCAGTTACACGGGCAAGCACGGCAGGACAGAACTGGGGACCATTCCAGTGAACCAGGACATGCCCATCACTGTTGCCGGGGAGACTAATTACACTATACAGGCCACCATCACACACGGACGGGACATAATTCGTCTTCAAAGAAGCGTTAACATGGAAAAGAGTGAGTCGTTTAGATGAGCGAGACTCTATTAGGAACATCAAAGATTAAAAAAAAAAAAAAAAAAAAAAAAAAAAAAAAAACACGGGCAAGCACGGCAGGACAGAACTGGGGACCATTCCAGTGAACCAGGACATGCCCATCACTGTTGCCGGGGAGACTAATTACACTATACAGGCCACCATCACACACGGACGGGACATAATTCGTCTTCAAAGAAGCGTTAACATGGAAAAGAGTGAGTCGTTTAGATGAGCGAGACTCTATTAGGAACATAAAAAAAAAAAAAAAAAAAAAAAAAAAAAAAAAAGTGGGGAGGGGGGATTTTATAGTCACAAAAACAGTTTAGCCACACGATAAAATGGTGACGTCACGACTATGAAACAGATTATTAGATGAAAACTACAAACTATCATGAATTGCTATTGAAAGATCAGAACTAGACACAGTCATGATTTTGAAGAAGTGTTGGACATTATAAAAGTAACTAGCAGTAGAGTAATTAAGCTAGTTTTTCATACTTGTACTGATCATTAAAAAACATTAGGGGGGGAAATCCCAGGGCTCCCATAGTCTGTATGAAACCCTGAAATGGTAATAGGTAATGAACAGGGACAGGGCAACACATAGAGTACAGCAATTTGTAAGCCGTCTTTCTCTTCTTCATCAATCAAAACGAAAGCGTTCAGATTCACACATATTAGTGCGCCATAGAAGCTCTGGTTTTCATCCTAATTTATTTATTGTAAAAAAAATCTATATATTAATTAATCATCATATTTTTTTCTTCCTAATCTCCTTTCCTCTCCCTCCCTTTCCAGAGCCTTGGCAGTGTGCCCACCTGGGTGTCCTGCTGGGAGTGCCCGGCGGTGCAGTCCTGCTGCTGCTGCTGTGTATCTGTCTAGTAGCAGTATTCCTCCTGTGTGCAATAAGAAGTAAGTGCGAGGAGCAGAGTAGAGTTGGTAAACATATTTTAAGAACTGGTAAAGAAAGGAATCATCCCTAGCCCTAGCCATCAGTTTTTTGGTACAACTAGCCCTATCTGTTGCTTGGGGGTTTATAATGAGACCTAAAAACATTTTTTTTGGTGTTGTTACTACTATATGTACTAATAACTAGGAAAACAGTGCACTTGATAGTGCAATCATTGGAGTGTAAGTTCAGCAAGTGATACAAGAGAAATATTTAGAACTTTCTAGTAGGCAGAGAAACACAAGGGGAGAACCTCATTCATTTCATGGGGGGGGGGGGTGAAAAGGTTTTCTAGGGGGCAAATGACCCCCTTTGCCCCCTCCCCCTTAAATAAAGCCCTGGTATATTAAAGCATTCATTACGCTGACTCCAGTTTGACTATGCAGCATGGAATTAGCCTACCTTATTCACATTATTATGAACTGCAAGGGTCTCTATACAACACAATGTGTCTGTATTTAACTCTTCTTGCCCCTCGTAAAATCTATGAAGTTGTCTTTGCCTCTCCTAGATTCGTTTTCAGTATGAAGGCCTGTATACTTGTCTGTGTTGTGGAACAAATGCTGTGGCTATAACATCATAATAAACCTGAGAGTGTCATGCTTGTTTTGTTTGCTTACCAACAATGGTGAGCGTTACTGTACTGTTATTCTAATTATAGGAAAAATATCAAAATTTCATAAATACCATTTCAGGTAAGCCTGTTAAAAATCTTGCATTGACATGTATGTTGTATCTATGTATGTACGTATGCATGCACAGAAGCTGCTAAAAAAAGTTTCCAGATTTTGTTTCACAGAAAGGCTGCCACACAATTAAAACAACAAAACAAAAAACAACAACAACAATGGTACGCTGCTACCATTTAATCTTTCATGTTTGCTGTATGCCATTTTTTAAGCACAGCATACAGTAAACTTTAAAGATTAAAACGGTAGCACGAAACGGCCTTATTTTACCAAACGGCGTACTGTTTTTTAACCGTGTGACAGTTGTACTGTGGAACAGAATCCGGAAACTTTTTTTGGCACCTAGTTGTTCTGTACCATTACCATAGAATGTGTACAGTATGTATGTATGTATGCATGTATGTATGTATGTATGCATGTATGCATGTATATATGTATGTATGCATGTATGTATGCATGTATGTATGTATGCATGTATGTATGTATGTATGTATACTCACCAGAGAATCCCCACTCTTGCTGAAAGCTTCCCAAAAAGATGAAGATAATATCTACTCTCAGTTAGAGGTATGTTTTTTTTTGTGTCTATTGTAGACTGTTTTGCCTTGGAAGGCACAAAGACTAAAATTAAATTTACGATAACAAGTAGTAATTGATAGCATTTGTAACAACTCAACAACAATTATATCATTTGGTTCAATCTTAAGCTATTTCTTCTATTAGGGACTTATTAAAGAGACATTAAATACTCCACATTTAAACTAGGGAATTGTCACTGTCTGGGGGGTCTCCATTCATTGTGGAACATGAGAATCAAGTAGGAAGTTGCAAGTGGTGAGGGAAAGTTAGCATGTCACCCTAATGATCAAATCAAAAGGCACGTGACCATTCAACCATAAAGCCAAATTTCATACTCACCTCCCTCAAGAGAACAACATAAACAGACAAATAACAACATAAAACAAAAAACAGTGACAACAATTACTATTACCTTGTATGGGCCAGGATGTCCCATCACAACATGTGGCATGTGTGTACGTATATATGTGTGTGTGTACGTATATGTGTGTGTGTGAGTGTGTACTGTGCTCACACATAAAATACTGGATTAAAATTATCTTGTAGCAACCTGCTAGCAAGTACATAGCATATGACGGAGTCGAGAACTACAGTATAGTGAAGCTGGACATACCTAATTACAACATGCTTCAACGCAGCTCAACTGGACTTCGTTTCTCAATGTCACAAGTGTAATGATACATTAATGAAAGATTCATTCACTCATTCGTTTGTTCATTATGTGATTATTTGGTAGTGAAACATTTCTATCAAAGTGTGCAGGAAAACTGGTGTAGTGTCCACCCAGTTATAATTTAATTCATTGTAATTACAGGGTTACATATTCATTAGCTAAAGACTAAGTAGTGGAGCAGTTTGGATACCAGGACACAGGACAACAACAACAATATAAATAATAAAAATTGCAGTTCTTAATTGTGATCACATGTCTAGTTTCTATGAAATAGACCATTCAATATAGATTGGAGTAGCTAATTAACGCATAAGTTACTTTATGGACTTTTAGATGTAAGTGTATATGTATGTATGTACCTATGACTTCAGGTCAGTGCTCCATCCAAGAGTTCACAGTGTTCTAAATATAGCTAGGATAAAATGCCAGACAAGGTAATGCCCAGCATGTATGCATAGATTTGGTAAAACCTAAGTTTTAGTAGAAGTTGAGATCGAAGTCGGTCTAGACGACCCACTACCTTCCCACTCACAATCCTGGTTCCAATCTGGGTAGAGGATCAGAATAAAAACCAACAGTGGCAAAAAAAAAAAAAAAAAAAAAAAAATCTACATCTTGTGGATATGATTGGTCAGGCTGGAGGGCTGGGCCTTGCACATTCCCAGTATTATAGCACGGGTAGCACCTCGGGTCACCCCCATGCCGCCAAAGGGAGGAACACAAATCACGTAACATGCACGCACCCAAAACTCGCATGCATCTACCCTAGCCAGCCTGACTCTCTCCCAATTACTAGATAGGTAGCATATTTGCAACTGAGTCAGTCAAGCAACCATAGTTAGTTAAAGCAGTAACAAATGACTACAATAAAATGTGGTCACTTATTTGGAGGCCCTCACAATGGTCTCCACAAAAAATGGTTTTCATTTCAAAGTTACGCACACTTTCAGTGGTTACAATGTACAGTGAAATATATTAAAACTTACAGTTACAATAGTGGACATAATATTCCCATCCTTCAGTTTTTCTTCTTTTTGAAATCACCTCTGCCCATGCTATAATAATACCATAGGAAACGATTAAAAAAAATTATTTAAATACAATAAGGTCATTACTTACTCCACTCCTCATCTTCTGTTTTAATTTGTCTTGCTTTATGTTTCCAATACTTTCCTGTATATACAGGCACTGTGCATCCTTCAAATACAGCATTCTAATGCAAATTATTTCATGCATTTAAAATGAATAAACCGCGCATTAAATAGAATACAACGCCCCAAACATTCATTTTTGAACTTACAGCTTGAGTAGTGGGTTCATTCATGGGACTGGGGCTGGGATGCACTCTCTCTGTGGGAGAATTGTTCCTGCTCATACTTCTCGACTACGGTACTAATTTACATTTTACATTATGACACGTCAGCCATTTTTATCTTGACATTATACTGCCGGTGGTAGCCATTTTGCGTTTATTTACGTTGACGTCATTGAAGTAGTCTCCACCCACGTGTATCAATTGTCTACCAAGCAAGCAGTCTTCCAGCAAGCAGTCACAAGATAAAGAATTGGTCATGATGGAGGGAATACCAGAGAAAATGGATGACCAGAAGACCCAGACAGAAAGTGAAGGCGGTAAGAAGTTTACTGAAGTGCGGCGAAAGAGGAAAAGGGACAAAGAATCCGAAATGGAAGTGTCCGAAGAGATGTGTGAAAGTAGTACTCCTGTAAAGCGACCATTCTTTCCACCTGTGGACGCGTCTTCAACATTGGTATAAATTCCATTTAAGCAGAAACTAATTCTATACAATTTTTTTTCATGTTGTACAGCTAACTTGTACAACTGACGATGCTGTACCCAATACATTGTTCAGTTGTTTTTTTTTTGTTTAAAATTTTTTTTTAGAACTATATTTTACTCTAAAATTATTTTCAGGGAGGTCGTCCAGAGTTTCGTAAGGTTCCAGTCCCTCCACACAGGTTTACACCCCTCAAGGAGGCATGGATGAAGATATTCACGCCTGTAGTTGACCACCTCAAGCTGCAGATCAGGCTCAATCTCAAGTCAAAAAGTGTGGAAATCAAAGTAAGGCTATTAGGGAATAAATGAGTGCAATAGTATGTAATTTATTCAACATGCGACAATAACCTCAGGCTAATGGACTTGATTTATAATGATTCAACCCTTCTTGGCTAAATTGTAACAGCATTCTCTAAGGAAAACTAAGAAATTGAAATGTTGGCTTAAATTTTACAATAATATTGTGTAAACACAGAATGTTTGCAATAATATATTAGAGGATATTCATGCTTTTTTAAATACACATTTATTTCCTTCCAGACTTCCAAGTTTACCACTGACCCTGGGGCTATCCAGAAAGCAGCTGACTTTGTCAAGGCTTTTATGCTTGGATTTGATGTGGAGGTATGTTGGGAGGGAGAGATACACATGTGTGACATTCAGAAACTGTGTGTGTGTGTGTGTGGTGCTATCAGGGGTGTACGAATTTGAGACTATATTCACATATATAGATTATGTGGGACATTTAGTATGCAATGATTGGCAAAAAATTTGGTAATAACTTTTGGGCCTTTGCAAAGCGGGCCAGCCTTGGAGCAGACCAAAGCACTTGGGGACTTTTGTTCCCTTTGTCAATGCCTAACACAATATAGTGAACTATTAGAGCTGCTAAGAGACAATGTTGCTATTCTGTAGTGCTGTCAAAAAGTGAGTACACTTCAACCTCAGTAATGTTGAATACGCATTTCACTAAATACACCATTTGGATTAAAAAGCTACAACAACAAAAAATAGCTTGTGTTATAATACAATTTATAGCCGGTACCTCGTATTGAGCTCTGTCTTCCTTAGCCCATTGCAATTTGTAGCTAATGTAAATCCTTGTTGCTGGCCAGCTGTTCCACTGATAGCATTCCAGTGTGTGATTCAATACAATATGGGTACGTAACAATCATTCTAATTGAGGGATGGAGTTTTGACATGCATGCTTCCCTTTACCAACATTATAGAAAAGGCAATTGGTAAAGGGTTTTGGATTTTAACTTTAATTATTATTCTTGCTTGTTAAATTGAGTACCCTTTACCATCTTACAAATCGATCCACGTGAATAGTTCAGTGTTTCAACATCATCATCAGATGAGCCTGCTAGAAAAGAAACTAGTGGTATTCTTCACCACTGGCAACCATGCTTTAAGAAGTCACAATGCACTCATTATAGTAATGTGCTTCTGAGCCACTAGACGCTTCTAGTAATACTCTAGTAATACTCGTGGCTTCTAGTAGTACTCTAGTAATACTCTAATCTTCACCAACCGCTGCTCCTGTGCTGTGCTTATCCCGAGTGAGCAGCTTCCTTCTCAGATTGTTGTGTGCTGAGCCCGCCTATGACTCCCTATGTTAACCCGGTTTAGCTACGTTAAACTCGATTAAGTATAGGTAATCTTGCTGGACTGAGTCGGCACTGATTGAAGTGGTGAATTGAGAACAGGGAGGGCGAGACTGCTTACAGGACTGCATAAGGAAAACGTGTCTAGAAGGGGAAAACAACTTTTTTAGATTTTTGGAAGGATAAAATACAGAGTCTGTTATGTATAAGGCTTAGAAACATATGCAGGAGCCAATGCTCCCTTCACCCCATCAAATACAGCCCTGGGTTGTACATGTATGTCCCTCCAAATTTTTAAGGGAGATGAGTTTTTTGGTAAGGTTCACACATTCACACACCCTTTCCAACTTCACCGGTTACACTTTATATGGTCTTTTTTTCTTTCTTTCCAACTCTCTTCCTTTATGTCTGTATATTTTCCCTCCAGGATTCTCTGGCATTGGTAAGATTGGACGACCTCTTCATTGACACCTTTGAAGTAACGGATGGTGAGTTCATTTCCTTCACTCTCAGGCTATGAGGTCTTCTGCCATATTAGTTATTGTTTACACTTTGCTTGGCAACAGAGTTATGATATTATAATAAGATACATGTATGGGGACTGTAAGGCAGTCATGTGATCCTGAGGATGTTATTATTTTTTTGCCCTATTATAGTAATAGTTATGTGACCAAGATTAATTGGGGGAAAAATTGCTCCAATATTATGTAAATTGGAGAGGAAATTGACCTGTATACATGTTTGGGTGTGCTTAAATTAGAACCAGAATAATGTGGTATGCTGGTGGTAAACGAGGCTGTCTTCTTTGCCAAGTTGTATTTTTAGCGCCCAAGTTCTGTGTCGGGTTTTTCTGGTTTCTCGTGTTTGCAAACTAGTTATGTGATCAAACAGGTAAATCCACGGTTTGGTTGTAAATACGATCATTGAGTAGTTGTCTCACTTGAGAAAGTACCATCCTTGAAATTAACTGCTGACTTAATAAGTTTCTTTTACTTCAATGAAGAACCTGAAAAGCTAAGTTAAGTTGAATTAAGCAAGCTGCTTAAATGATTTCTCTTCCCTTAAATACTCGAGTGTCAGGCTTAATTTTTTTTATGGTATTTTATCTTCTCCATTTAGTAAAATGAATGAAAGGAGCATATTTTCCTTCTTTGCTAGCTCGAAATTTCACCACAAATTATACATGTGGACCCAAATTTCATTTTTCTGTCCAATTTAAAGTTGGAAGGTAATGGTGACAGATAGCATTTGATGTTACCCCAGCAGCCCTGTGTGTATGTGTGTGTGTGTGAATTGGTTTGTGTAGGTATGCGCGTGATTGCATTTGTATGTGTACACGTGTGTGTGTGTTTGTGGTAAGTAATAAGGTGTGAGGGCTGGTCGTGGGAGTTATGATGTGTTCGCGAAGAAATGTTGTTTCAGACTTTGTGAGTCTTCTTTCCCATTATGGCAGGAATAGTGATGAAGACAGTCTGGAAAAAAGATCACATTTCTTGGCTTCTGGTGTTCCTTTCCCACAAACAACCTTTAATTATGCATATAAGGCTTCTTTCCTGTCGATTACTGATAATTACTATCATTTGGCAATGTGAGTTGTGGTTTACATGGATCTAAAGCCGACCATAGTTCCTCGTGAAATGACACTTGAGTCCTGTAGTAACGGAGGTTTTGTCATTAAAATTTTACTTCGTTTTATATTCAAGTAGACATATTACAAATTGTTTGGAATATAGTTACTATAGTTATGGGCTCACTTCTTGTTTTCTCCTCTATTTGCCGATGATTTTAAAGAGTGTGTGGCAACCTAAACCTATTCTATTAGCTTCCCTCATTCTGGATAAACTTATGTTAGCAGTATTATAGTATGACTAGTAAGTACCCGTCACACAATGGCGCTTGATGAACTTTCAAAAATTAGGAATGTAGTAGCATAAGGTCTTTGACTACTTGATTTAGTTACATCAGTTTCCCTCTCCTGCTCTCTTCCTTCCTGAGTCATTTCAGCTCTTCTAACCTTTCCTCTATTCAGTTTTTTTCTTCTGGAGTCAATCATGGATTCCCTTCTCCTCCCTTTCCTCACTGATTCCACCTGCTTTTAGCTACAATTACAGTAGGAGATCTGAACATCAGACAACTGAATTAACCGGGTAAAGGGACATTGCGGCGGGTATGGGGTCGTCAGGGTGATTTTTTTTTGGTGGAATTGCAGCAAAATGGCAAAAGAGTTATTATCAGTAGAAGCTTAATATTTGGAAGAATAACTGACCAAGGAATATTTTTAGTTGGAGTTGCTCAGTTTGGCTTAGGAAAGTCCACAATTATAGACTTACAGAGAGACAAGAAGAATATAGAAAAGTTTTCAGCAGAATCAGCTGACCCTAGTGGTCTGAAGAAGAGGTGCTCATCAGGAGAGACAATGATAAACATTTTATAGTGTAGTGTATTCTGGTTTACTCAGAAAAAACAACAACAACAAAACTCAAGTGTACACCATTAAATGGCCCTTTAGTCATGGATAAACTGAAATACTGTGTGTATGCATAGTATTGTAGCCATTTAAATATTTTAGTACAAAGTTAAATTATGTTATATTCAGAGTTAAGTACACCTCATTTCCCAAGGGGTACGCAACTCTGAGGTTCTACTGTAGTCGCCATTTCTAATTGCCGTCTTTCCTTAATCTCCAGCTACTGAATGTGATGATGCTTTACCCATTCAATTCGAGGTGATGCAGCTCAGCTCATGAAATATTCGTGAATACACACACACACACACTGTCATCGGTCGTCGTTACTGACACACTAGCGTATTGTTATATGATTGTGCTCAATTGCAGCTGCATTGGTTAATTATAATTTAATTATTACTTTAGGTTTTATACCGGTATTTATTTTTAAAACTTATTTCGTTTTGATTTAATCCTTCTTGCTAAATCTAGATCATCAATACACAAATAAGCAAGTCCTGAGAGGTCCCTTTACTTAACCAACATAGTTCTAAGGCATTCAACTACTTATTTTTGGGACAAGCTGAAATGTTGTCATGTTCTCTGTTGTCATGGGAGACTAACTACAAGATATTTGAGGACTTCCATATATGGGAATGTAATGCCATGGACCATGAGCTGTGTGTACATTAGGGCATTGGTTAGGTAAAGGGTCTCTCAGGGGATTCTACGTGCATATTTGTAAGAATACCAACACGAATGGCCCACACACACAAAGTATAATCCTGTTAAGATGGTGTACAAATTTATTTTAATTGGCTCGATCACTAAATATTTGATATATTTCACACAAGTGCATTGCAAAGACAAAAGAAAATTGCAGGTGCAGTGTATGATGTAATGAATAATTCAAAACAAAATGGTGGCTGATTGTGTGCAATCTTCATTCCTTTAATATATACAATATTGATATTTAGAAAAGTAATAGTATGGTGCGTAAGTTGCCCATTAAGAATGTGTGGTGAAAATCGCTGTTTAATTGAAATCGCATGGAGAAAGTGAAATAGCGCATAACTAAATGAAATAGCATAGAAACTAAGCTAAATACAGCCGTAGCTAAGTGAAATAGTATGGGTAAGTGCGCACATGTGAAGCGTTAACCTTGGAAACATACAGTTTGAGTAATTTCTAGTTGGAGACAATGTCATTCTTTGCCACAGAAGCTCTACCCGTATTAGACATAATGTTTTTCAACAGATTACAAGGAGTCGTACGTTGAAAACGAAGTTCAGTGGAAGCTAATCCTGAAATAAGGAGATAGTGAGTGAATGATGATACAGTGTAGCTACAATTGCAAATGACTTTAAAAAGCTGGCCTACTATTAGCGAGTGATAGCACGGGTAACCTGTGCTATTCGGAATTAATCGCATATATATTGTATGAGTGATTGCACGCTTACCCGTGCTATTACTCATACAATATATAATTAGTAGACACAATTTTGTGTTACTATAAAATTTTTGCTAATTATGGACTAATTTTAAATGGTGGGTGTTGTAGAGATATATCCTTACAATCTCCTCTTTCTCTTGTCATTGTGTCTCTCTGTCTCTTTCTTTTTTAATCCTTTAGTAAAGCCGTTGAAAGGAGACCATTTGTCGCGTGCTATTGGTCGTATAGCTGGCACCGGGGGCAAGACAAAGTTCACCATTGAGAACGTCACAAAGACGAGGATAGTTCTGGCAGACAGGTGAGGAGGAGTTGTAAGCAGTGGCAGGGTTCAAGGTTTAACTGCACTTTACATCCTTGCATTCTGTAAAGCTACCCTGCCAATTGAATTATGTGAAGTTTTTTTTTGATACCTAATGTGTGTTGTAGTTGATGGTTTTTTGATGTGGTGACATTTTACCATGTAGTTCACTTTGATTAGTCTGGTGGAGCCAGACCATGTAGCGCGCAAAACGCGCAGAGGTTCTGGGGGCATGGCCATACCAAATTTGTTCTAGAGGAATGTGGAAGTGGTGAG
>WLWD01000397.1_pt1 | contig 114408 bp, 71 predicted proteins | sample 6712731 | NCBI WGS metagenome assembly WLWD01 (sample SAMN12718690, study PRJNA576275) | sponge metagenome | isolation source: marine sponge | host: Mycale hentscheli | place: New Zealand: South Island, Marlborough, Capsize Point | collected 2014-11-01 | reverse complement strand
AAAAGAAAGAGGAATGAATGAAAAAAGGTAGGAAGAAAAGAAAAATGAAGAAGAAAGAAAGAAAAACAATACACGAAAGAAAGAGGAAAAGAAAGGAAAAGGTAGGAAAGGAATAAAAACAGTAGGAAGAAAGAGGAAAATAAAGAAAAATAAGGCAAGAAGACAAAAGGAAAAAGAAAAAAAAAACAGGATGAAAAAAAAAAGATGAAAAAAAAAAAACGTTGACGATCGAACCAGAGACTTTTAGGTTAGGTATTTGCTCACTCAACAACTACACAACGCAACACCTCACGCTGAATGCATGTAATTGTTAGCTATTTAAAAGTGATTAGCAACCTGCAAGCTGGCTCACGTGACAAGTAAGTTTTTTAAGGGGCGGTTCCCGCAGTAAGCCTACGATCGCACGGCTCTGGAAAGACTCGCTTTTTTCTGGAAAATGAGTCCGAAATCAAAATTCTGGCATATTAAAGGAACTTACTTCGTGAAATACTGCTGTTTGATGCCGCTTTCATAGCCTGGCTGGTTCCTACCTTCCAGAAGTGCCTGTTGACAGACAGAGTGACAGAATGACACTAGGACTACTGTAACCCTCTGGGTGCATGCGCGCTGAGGGTTAATGAATGAATGACACTAGGACTACTGTAACCCTTTTGCGCATGCGCGCTGAGGGTTAATTACGGAAAACTGCACGTCTTAGTTTTTTTCTTCACATTATCAGTGTTGTAATTGTAAATACATTTTTGTATTTATAATAGTGAATGAAAAGTACTTGCCCACACCCATGAAATATCCTTGGCCACATCCACATATTGTTTTAACCACACCCACAAATTGTCTTTAGAAACACCCACTTCCTGGCCCGATCAATTTATGAGAGCTTTAATTCCCCATCCCTGTACACTGTATGTGCACAGTTGTGTGCAAGTGTAACTATGGTGACGTGTTTGAGTGTGTATACACAACATCATACATACATTACGTATACCATCGGCTCAAATTAGTCTGCCCCTGATAATATCTCGCTTCCATACATTCCTTCACTAATTACCCTTTGCTGAATCCGAACACGCCACGCCCTATGATGAACAACCTACAAGGAAAACACATACACATGCGCACTGTCATAAAACAATTCAACGTGGCACCATGCAAAGTGTTTAAAAGATGACCAAAAGATTGAATATATGCACAAACAAAATACAACAACAACAACAACAACAACAAAACTGACCAAGAATGAAAAGATGCTGAAGATAGTAAAGCTCCAACCATCATGAGAAGCCCAGAAATAGAGAGAGTCAGTCTCCTTCCAATTGCAGTGCTTGGCCCTGTCAGATCAAACACATGTACATGTACGTGGATCATCAATGAATATAATACGACTACGTTACATTCTTACATCCACTAAAGAAAGCTCCAATTACAGCGAGGATACTGCTAATGGATGCCATCAGACCCTACAGTCACAGCCATACATGCCAATCAAGTTGTGCATTTTAATTATTCCTTTGATGAAGAAATGCAGCTGTTGCAGGCTGATGATGAGAGAGCTGGACACACCCACTATGGAATTTATAAGTTGGTGAATGAGTGAGGGGTGTGCCAATGTGAGCTTGTGATACATGCAGTAGCACTAGCACGCGTGTCCAGCAGTCGATGGTAAAGTAATGAATTAGGCTAATATTATGTAAAGAATTTCATGCTATGCATCGTCCTGACAAACTTAAAGGTTTGGTCAACTTGCCTTTCTTGTATAATAATTGCAACAACAGCTTTCAAACAAACAGTTCATGTGTACTTCATAATGAGCTCACTCGTCTGTGTTACCGATACGTGTCAACCTGCCATATTAGGACATATTGGATAAAGTGATTTTATGTAAAAAAAAAAAAAAAAGAGTGACAATTCACCCGCACAGTAATTACGGAAAGGTAAGGGTCAGCAACGCCTGACTAATCAATGTTCACTGACACTTTTCTCAGCTATAAATCGCCACAGGTGAATAGCGCCCAAGTAAAAATTCTATACAAGATCTAGCAAGATCAAGTAATTTTTGGTAAGATTATGCAAGACAAGATGCGTCCTATACTTTCTTGTGTGCATGATTTTGCAAGATCACTCAAGATCTTACAAGTATTTTAATCAAGTTTATTCTTGTGAGTTCTTATCCTTTAACTACAAGATAAATCTTGCATGATATTGCATGATCTTGTTTATTTTTAAGTTCAGATTAATCTCGCACTTTCTTGTCAAAATCGTACAAGCAAGATCTTCGATTTTCTTACAGGAATTACTACATAGGACTGATCTTGTAACATCCTATAAATGCAAGATAGTTCAAGATCTTGCTTAAATTTAAGTTGTGATACTTTTTGAACATTATTATAAGTTTAACTAGCAAGATCTTTGAAGGTTATTTGCTATGATATGCCAGTTTATTCTTGTAAGTTCTTGTTGTTTTTACTGCAAGATAAATCTTGCATGATATTGAATGATCTTGCTTATTTTTAAGTTAAGATTTATCTCGCATATTCTTGTCAAAATAGTACGAGCAAGATCTTCGATTTTCTTACAGGAATTGCTACATAAGATAGATCTTGTAACATTCTATAAATGTTTGTAGTTTATTGAGGTAAAATATATCTTAAAATTACTTATAAGTAAACAAAGATCTTGATTTTCTCTGTGAAATTATTATTTGGGTAGATTTATATGTCTACATTTACAATCCATTACTTTTGGGTTAGGCAGAATCTGTTAAAATCAAGTATAAAAAAATATAATGGACCTTGGCCTGGTTAAATTTGCCATAATATTTACATTATTAATGTTTGTAGTCATTTACACAAACATATACTGTACACAAAGACTGCAAGTTCTGAAAAAATCTAGATTTATCTAGCTACAGCACAAATTGTGATTAAGGTGAATTTTTATTATTAAGAAATATTAGGCAGGGCATTTAGAGACCATAGCAAGAGAGCAATAATACATCTTGTGTAATGAAGTACTGAAGCAAAAACAATAAATTTTTTTTACATAATTTAGAGCTATATCTGTGTAATCTGTACTTGGAACAGCAATATATATTGCCTCAACATGAACAAACAGTTGTACTACTTACAATAATAGACCTGGGCAAAATTTTTAGAATCTATCCATGCATGAAGACTTTTCAAGATTGTACAAATTGAAAATAATTAAAGCAATTAAACCTCACAGTACACATGTGAGTGATATAGAAATAATGTAGAGTGGAAAGCATTAGTGGTGTTCATAATTGTTGGGAATATTAATAATGTATGAATAACTGAGTTTTGGCAGATACTAAGACACATTTATTTATAATATTCGAAAGTGGAATTGCACAAGTGGGCTTCAAATCATTTTCAACTTGAATGACGAAAGAACTCAATAAATCCGCTCTGGCATAATCTTGTAACTTCGATCGTGCTGAATATCCGATACTGTTTAAGAAAGATGATTAAGTTTTTTTTATATGGTTTGATCAGAGCTAAAGGAGGAGTCAAAGTAAATGTTTGTACTTGGCCATACTTCTACGTACATTAGAAATAAAACAGCAAATTGAACTATTCCTTTTCCCTTTATCATTAACTGTTCATCCTCACTAAGGCTGACTTTACTCAGTGGACCAATGGAGTATACTCCAGTGCTGATGTTTGTCATGTTGCTCCGTTTTTGTGAAAGTGATGACATGGGCTTTAAGAATTCCACTGTGTCAACATTCTCCACTTTAGCTAGTTGGTTGGAAAGCATTCCCACTGTGTGTGCTACATCAATAGAAAAGATTAATTGCTCAGCTAACTTTCTTTTAGAGTGCAGCATACTAACGTGACCATTCATACTTTCAAAGCCGAATAGTGACTGTGTCCACAAGGGACCCCAGAGTCTAACATAGTGAGCCAAGTGGGTCAAACAGTGCGCATTTAACGTACAACCATTGATTCCGTACAGCTCAGGTAGCATAACGTAGAAATCTGTTAGCATCGTTTCTGCTGCTTTTATTTGAATCTCTGTTAGCTCAGAACGAAGAAGAATGTGAATCGCACAAACTAATAAAGAAAAATGGTGCAAATACCGCGGTGTTAGTTTATTTTCAAGTAGTGGAAGTGAGTAATAAAGGAGCCAGTTTCGTAATTCATTTGCCTTCCAGTGCTTTCTATGTCTTTCAAGGCTTCTGGGTGCCCTTGCAAAGTCATGTGGTGGCCTTTGACACAGTAGATCTTTATCTATCTGCTTCACCTGAATTCCAATATAGAAAGGAGATGCATGGTTACAAGAATTTAACCACCTTTCCAAAAGCCACTTGGTTACACCTTCAGCATCTTCTGCATTTTTACAACTGACTCATTAGTACGGAGATCATAAGTGTCATCTGGAGGATAATACTGAGATACAGTTCTTACTCCCGGATTAAGACATGTTGGGCATCCATTGACACCATTAAACTGGTTCATTTTCAATACTTGGGCTTTTGCAACTAAATCGAACAAACCCAATGCTGGGACAAAGTGCACAAGTTTTGTATTATTAATACTATACCATCATTTTGTAAGTCTTCAAATATGAAACAAGAGGGCTTGAGCAAAACACGACATTGGAGGTTTGGATTCTCCTGACCAAACTGCTAGTGTTATTATATTATCCTTATTCATGCGTATTGAGGGGGGTAAACTAGTTAATGCCATTAATAAGGGCCATACAGTAACCACTGAAGACTTGAAGGGAGAAATGCCATCTGTGTAAATAATGATACCACGTGTGATATATCTTTCCCTCTTTTTCGATCATGTATATCTGCCAAAATAGTGTCCTTTGATTCTGGGCTTATAATAAGATCTTCACAATTTCCTGCACAAAAAAGTGCAGAAAATATAAACATTAAAACATTTCTTAAATCTATGCACAGATGTCGGTAAGTGATTATTGGCTGGACAAACTAATTGAAGAAGTTCTAGTAATTTGGCTATTGTGGTGAACGGGAGACGGCAAGCTTCTTTAAACTCCATTATTGCACAATATGCTCCACTTATGCTAATGTTTGCCCCCTCATATAGAGGTTCAAACTTATTATCTTCCAACTTTTCCTCAGCATTCAATCAATATATATCTTCAAGTTCACTTTCTGTATATGAACTGCTTGAGATACTCACAATTTCAGGATCACTAGAGCTGGCATAGTTGTCCTGTGATACTTCTTCCAATTGCTCCTCCATGTTGCCATTCATATTTAAGTCAACTGTATTGGAGCTAGCTTGTTGTGGTAATGTAGGTGTGAAAACAATTGTATAATCCAGTGATGTAAGTTGCATGTACATACATACACTTATAGCCTTACCCTTTATGTAGTCTCCACCAAGTAGTTTTGGGAAGTGGTGCTCCATTATTTTTGACATATTTTTTGTAGGATCCAAGTGACCTGCTTTCCATCTTCTTTGTTTTTTTGTTTTTTTTAAATTTGTTCATACTACTTTACTCTATTTAAACAAAACTGTAATATAAAGCATGCATGCAAAAAAGGGGGAACTACAACATGTAGAACTATTGTAAAAAAGCACATGTATGTTAAGCAGCTGCCACCCTCCTTCCCCCAAAACTATAGTAGATAGCAAATTTTTCAACAGAATAGCTTTACTTCCAAGTTCAACTGAAGTAACTAATGTCTACCATTGAGGAGATAGAAGAAATCGAGTCAGATAATGAGAAAGAATCCACCCTAACTTCAGGTGACTCCTAATCATTAACATTAAAGACAATACATTATAATAAACAATTTATATTGAGCTCTTTTACATAATTAACTGTTAATCAAAATTTCACACTTCGGTTTGGCATATATAACAGTACCAAAGGGGTGCCAAAAAAAATTTTTTAATTAAAACAAATTTTTTAAAGTGTGAAATTTTGATTAATAGTTAATTATGTAAAAGAGCTCAATATAAATTGTTTATTATAATGTATTGTCTTTAATGTTAATGATTAGGAGTCACCTGATATTACAGGCAGCTAGACTATTTAATAGAACTAGCTACCCTGATAGCTAGCCAGGTGTAGCAAGTTTCAGAGAATTTATTTCAGTAGAATAAAACCATAATATTTCGGCTTGTGAAGCCTTCTAGTGGTTACTAACTGAATGAGGGTGACTGAACAAGGTACTTTGTATAAACAGATGATACAGAACATGAGATCATTGTGTGGTGGGGCACAGCCCCTGGGTTAGTTGGTGTTGGACAATTTCTGTGACATGTGAGTTGAGCCACTAATTCAATTATGACTACACCTTCACACCTCCCAAGAACGAGTGCCACTATTTCAATTATGACTACACCTTCACACCTCCTAAGAATGAGTGCCACTATTTCAATTATGACTACACCTTCACACCTCCCAAGTACAACTTTATTTTTGCTATAATAATTGTATTGGGCGTGCAAATAAAAAAAATTCGCGGGTATCGCCGATTATATTGACCAAAGTTTCTTGTAAGACATATTTTTGTAAAGGAATGTATATCTCGATGGCACCCCTTCTAATATTGCTGTACATACCTTCCAAAAACACTGTGCTAAGTTTCATGCTTTGGTCCACTCTGTCACAATATTGCAAAAGTACAATTTCCCACTGGACTACTAATGGTATAAAGAAATATTGTGTAGCTAACTAAATTGATTGTAAGTACCATATAAAATTCATAGAGCTCAAGAGAAGGAAGACGTCAGCGAAGTTGATGATTCTATTACTCAAGCTAAGCAAACTGTAAGTTGAATGATGTGTTTGTGTGTTGTTGTTTTTTAACTGACAAATTTACTTGTAGTTTGATGAAGTGCCAGCACCTGAAAAACATATCGAGATACATAGTAGTCCCACTCCATCCACTAGTCCCACTCCATCCACTAGTCCCACTCCATCCACTAGTCCCACTCCATCCACTAGTCTCACTCCATCCACTAGTCCCACTCCATCCACTAGTCCCACTCCATCCACTAGTCCCACTCCATCCACTAGTCAGCCAACAAATGCTGATTTACTCCATGTAATGAGAGAGATACTGGGTGTTTTGAAGAACATGGGTGAAAACAAGAAAAGTGATTCTAGCAATCAGAGGTTCATGGTAAGAATAACAATTGTACTGTTCCCATATAATAAGTACAATATTTTAAGACTTAATGATGGCTTTGGTTTTATAATAGCAGTAATTAGTTAACAATTCACTTTTGTCGTCATGTATATAGCTACCAACAGAATACACATTAATTTTTAATTTTTTTCATATTGGTTTTATTTTAAGATAGCATACAAGATATTTATTTTTTAAAATCTTGGCTAGTGGTAGTATTTAGAGCTAAGTTGAAAATGTAATTACATGTTCTATTTCATTAATTACAGTAGACCCTCAATTATCCCGAACACCTCAGTACCGAGGGTTGTTCGGATATTCGAATGTTCGGATATTCGAAATAAGTCATTTGGAATGGGGTCTTAATCTCTTATCTATTTAATGCACAGCAAAATTCCAATAAATATCATTATAATTCCCCCCACCCCCTCCCCCCTTCCCAAAAAAAACAACAACTGGTAATTCGGATTAGCGAGGGAGTTCGGATAAACGGGGTTCGGATAACTGAGGGGGTCTACTGTAGGTTTTTTTTGTTTTGTTCTTTCGTCTACAAAAGAATTCACAAAAATTGATATTAGTTTAGTGTATGTTATTGGACAATTACTGTATCAGTTAGTTTTTGGCCATATCAGACCAGGAACAGCTGAAAAGTTGTATGGTTTCCTATAGCCTTAGACTACTGTTCAGAGCAGGTGTTCTCTTCGACATCACACAAACCAGTACCCGTTTTAGGAAGTAAGATTTCAGGAAGCAGGAAGGAAATAAAATAGGCAAATTTTAAGCTCAAATATTGAAGAAACTATGACAGGAAAAATCTCAAAATTTTTTGTATGACTTTTGGACACTATAATCTACACCTTAAACAGAAAAACAAAAAAATCCATTGCACTCTCCCTTTAAAGTTTTACAATTGTTTTTGAATTATTAAACATATATTTTTCTATTACCTTGACAGCATGACGGGGTAAATCTGCTGCACATTCCTGCCAGAAATCCCAGTGCTTATGGTCGGAGCCTATTGGATGTTCTATTTTCCAAGGAGGAACAAGCTCGCTCTGTTGTCATTGCAATTACTATTTGGTAAGTTTTTAGTACATCAACTCAATAAGTAATTTAATAGTTTCTTTACAGATTGTGTTCAAAAGCGATATAAAGATCATGACCACCGCAAGTTGATGGCTACATTGAGCCAAAAGTGTAGGGATGCTGGAAGGCACATGACGGATGATGCCAATGAATCAGAAACGACTTCAGATTAGTTAATCTAAACATTTAAAATGGTATTTCAGTTCCTCCTAGTGCAATAGTTTGCCACTGATTGTCTTTACTTGTTTAATTTTGTTGTTGTTGTTGTCATTGTTTTTTGTTTGTTTGTTTCTTTTGTTCATTCCAGTTCCATTTTGCTACACCATTATGATAAGGTCTAATTTGTAAAATCATTGGTTTGATAAAAATCAACACATCTTACTTCTATACTATTAATTATTATTACAATGATAGATGTGATCTTCTCAAGATCCTGCGTGAAAAAGTATCATACTGAAACTTTTAGCAGCAGTGATCTTATGAAGTAACTACCAAGTGATCAAACCTCTACACTTATTATATCTTGTAAGAAGGGTCATGTGTGAGTGTACACATAATATCTTCGATCACTAGTCTTGCAAGTAATTGCTGTGTGATCCTACCTGATATGGTTCCAAAATCATGCATGATCTTGCATGAAAGATCGTCCAGGAATAATTATGCATTATCATTCCTGTAAGATCTCAAACATTTTAACAACCATGATCTTGCTAAATAATCCATGTGTGATCATACCTGGTATGGTTCCAAAATCATGTGTGACTCTTGCTTGCATGATCATAAGGGAATAATCATGCATGATCATTCCTGTAAGATCTTGAACTAATTGCCAACCATGATCTTGCTAACTAATCCATGCATGATCACACCTGATATGGTTCCAAAATCTTTAGTGATCTTGCGAGTGTGGTCTTGCAAGATCACTAACATTTTTTTTGTAAGATCTTGCAAGAATTTTTTGGGATTGCGGTAGCATGCGTGCTCAAGTTGTCGATAGTAAAGGATGAATTAGGCTAATATTAGGAAAGAATTTCATTATGCATAGTCCTGACAAACTTATTCACCAATTGCAATGCCCCAATCCTAAGATTCATGGTCTTACCAGCAAGTTCCCTCGATCTGGAGTTCCAGGTATTCTAGAGGCCTACTACACGATTTTCAATACTTACGTCCAGATATATCCAGGATATTAAAGTGTTCAGCTGAAAATATACTTTTGCTACAATTATTACTACTAGAGGTGAGAAAAAACTATACAATGTGAACGGGTCCACTAACTAATTCTTCAAAAGGTTGGTAAACGTGCCTTTCTTGTATACAAATGCAACAACCAGCTTAAAACAACAAGTTTCACGTGTACTTATAATGAGCTCACTCGTCTGTGTTACCAATACTTGTCAACCTGCCATATTAGGACATGTTGGATCAAAAAGCATGATTTTATGTAAAAAAAAAAAAAAAAAAAAAAAAAGAGTAACAATTCACCCGCACAGTAATTACGGAAAGGTAAGGGTCAGCAACGCCTGACTAATCAATGTTCACTGACACTTTTCTCAGCTATTAATCGCCACAGGTGAATAGCCTATAGCACTACATGCAAAAAGAATTAAGGTATTTTCAACACAGTAGCAACTGAAGAGTGGTATAGAGAAAAATTGTGACAAAAGACAAGGTAAGCGTGACAGGGTGACATTGGACTGAAAATCGTGACTGTCACGCCAAATTCGGTATGGCTGGCAACTATGGTACAACTTGCTCACTGATAAACTTCTCCTGGAACACATTACTAGCGTTACGTATGACAAAAGTCATGAGAACATTTACAAAGAAATTATACTTTACCAATTCCAGAATATTATATTTCATATCTAGTTAGCAATTACTATCATTTTACATTTGCATAGTCGGACTTGAGAACATGTGCTTGTAAGTGGGTACAAGTCACACATTAAATTGTGAAATGAAGTTAGTGTAACTTAGTCTTGAAATATCAGTGGCTATGGAACTCACCAGTATACTACTAGCTCCCACACCTTTTCCTCCGCAGCTCCCCAAAGCAGTACATATGCCACATGCAGCAGTGACATTCTCATGCAATGAGTAAAGCTCACCTACATGCCATAAGTCCATAATTTAAATGACACAGTTTATAATAGTTTCCACCCTTACCCAATCTAATTCCACTGATTGGCGAGCGAGCGGAGCGAGCGAGACACTTTCAGGGGTTGAAAATCGAGGATATTTGTTGTTTATATATATGTGTGTACGTACGTATGTCATTTTGTACTTTGACCCTTGCATATTTTTGTGTTAGCTCTGTGTCCGACCCCGTCTGAAACTTCACTAAACAGAATCCTCCGGTTTAGCGATCATTACCCGTATTACCCTAGAAATTGAATTGTTTACCGCTTTGAATTCTTTTGCGGGCGAGTTAAAACTCAAACACTTATGGGAGCTCCATTTCTATTCGATTAGTGGTGGTGGTAAGTTAATACGCTATAAGCCCCGCAACAGTATTTACTTGAAAATTCATTGTCCACTAGACTAACCACGAAGGTAAGTCTTGCGTAGGTATGTTCAGTTGTGTGAAAAGTATTGTGCGTTACAACTACTACTAAGAATATCACAAAGAAAAGTTTAAATAACGTGACTTGATTTTGTTGCTTCATTTTCAATTCAAACAGTTGCGGGAGCAGTTACTATGGCATTGAATTCCCTTTACCGTATATACGTAATGTAAAAACTCGACTTTATTTTAGTAGCTTGAGTATTAGTAGTTAAAGTCAATCTTTTAACAATAGTGTAGTTTAAGGCTCGCTCGCCACTTGTATAGTTAGCCAAATAAAACTCCAACCTCATCACTCCTAAATTACAATTCTAGCCTCATCACTTGACTTTAATTACAATTCTGGCCAATCACTCCTTTAATTATTACTGGCACACCTTTAATCAGTTACTGGAACTCCTTTAATTAGAACAGTCAAATTACTATTACTTTCTTAACCGAACGAGGAACAGTGTGGCACATAAACATTCCCCACTGCATAGGGTCGACATAGCTGATACACGAACAGCCTTGATGAAAATTTAAGGGCAGGGTTCACCCATAATATACTGTGTGTTGCTTGTTTAACCCCCATCTAACGGAACAGTTTAAGGCCATAATTTTGTTACACTGGGTAATGATCGTTATAATGATATTCATCTACCAAGCCACAAACTTGGAAGGACTGAAACAAACAGAATAGCAAATGAGTTGCATCACCTGTGTCAGGATCTGCAACACATTCCTCAGACTTTTCAAATAGCTCAGAAAATGTCCCTCTGAATCCTTGCATCTCGAACATTCCGTTAATGGAACTGCAAAGGGGAAGGAGACGTCTACAGCTAGAGTACAACACTCACCAGGAATATGCCACGCAATAAAACTGACCTGGTGTGGAATCCCGATAACATGGCTCCTATTGCAGATATTAGGACTACTTTTAAAACGTAAATATTCATCCTTCAACACTTTCAGCCTACTATTTAATTACTATCGCTTCTCTACACTGCATTACTGGTTTGTAAACATAGGCTTGTCGACCTTTAACACAAATTGTCTACCACCGCGCGCGCCATTCAAGTAGGTTCTGACGGCGCGCGCTATTGCGAGACATGGCCAACAAAGTGCCCATGACATGCCTCCCCTTAATTAATTCTTTAATAGCTTGGAAGATTGTCTACATAACAAACACTGCAAAGCTATAAAACGAGAATGAGTTAATGACACAAAAAAAAGTAACCTTTTTTACTGCTAAATATAATAAATACTAGACATTAAGTAACACAACTTGTGGATCCTCTACTGCTGACTTGATCTTCTTCAAGAACAGAACAGCTTCTCTGCCATCGATAAGTCTGTGATCGTATGTAAGAGCCACATACATCATTGGACGGATTTCAACCTAAACAAACAAATATAAGAGATAAAAACCATTGTTTTCATCTCTCTCACACTACTTCAACAATAAGCTAATCAGAACAAACAAACAAACAAACAAACAGCAGTAATAAACATTTACTCCCTCTTAACTAACTTTTCCATTAATTGCCACTGGTCTGTCCTTGGTTGCATGCATTCCCAGAATGGCCGACTGGGGTGGGTTGATGATGGGCGTGCCATATAGAGACCCAAACACGCCTCCATTACTGATAGTGAAGGTGCCACCATCCATATCCTCCACAGCTAGAGTGCCTTCCTTAGCCTGTGACAAGAAATGAATATTAACAGAACATTTTACAATATAACAGAAGGTAAAGGGATACCGTAGACGCGGGTTGTATAGCGCCCCCTTCTTCGTTAAGTTATTTATTTTTTGTCAAGCACTCACTTTTTTCCTTTTTTTTTTTCCTTTTAGCACTCTGTGTTTATTGTCAACTGTTGGATTGACATTCAGATCAGTTTTAGGTACTCCCACTCCATATTAAGTTTCCCTCCTTTTTTTTGTTTTTTTTTGTTAAGTGCTTTCCTTGCGGTTTGGAGTTATAAAGGGTGCTCAACAATCCGCACCTACGGTATCACAGATGAGCACACACACTAATACCACAATATTCCAGATACATTATAAACACTCATAAACATGACCATTCTTGTGGTGTGTGCATACCTTGACTCCCAACTCATTAATGGCAAGCTCAATGTCGGCAAAATCCATCGTCTCTACATTCCTCAGAACTGGAACCACCAGACCCTAGTACAAAACACCAACTCAGATCAACAGTCACAATTCTTACCCCAGTACAATCCACAGCTTATACCTTCGGCGTGGCTACAGCCACACTGATGTCTATATAGTCTCTGTATACAATCTCCTTGCCTTCAATAACTGCGACAAACAAATCTGTTAAAATGACGACCCTTTACCATACCACATTGTGCTAAATTTACTCTTTAGCGAGCAGCCTCACACTTTGTGGACAATAGATCTGCCACCACTTACCAGCATTCACCACTGGCTGGTCTTGCAGGGCGTGCACAGATGCACGCACAAATGCCGACATGAAACCCATCTTCACGCCATGCTTCTTCAAAAACTCATCCTTGTACCTCGTCCGCAATGCAATGATATTGCTGCAGAAAATACAATATCAATTGGCTAGCAAAACAACAGAGAATAAATTAAAGAAATGGTTATAAACAGATTGGAGGTGGGCTAAAAATACAAAGTTGGAACTTGAAAATGTAATTTGAGGCATATCAGTCAATGATCGGTAGTTTTACAACAGAAACTATTACATGATACCTCATATCTATTTCATTGAAAGTGGTCAGCATGGCATTAACATTCTGAGCTTCCTTGAGTCTCTCCGCTATCCTCTGTCGCATGCGAGACAACTTCACCTGAACATTAGCAGACAACCCTGTCATTACAACGCCAATCAAGTGGGCACAATTACTTACTCTCTTTTCCGTTCTGGTGCCACTAAAGGCACCGGTTGATACTGTAGAAGCTGTCACAGGAGAAGGAGGAAGAGGAGATTGTGAGAGTGGTTGGTCTAATAAAACAAAAACAACAACAAAATTGCTGAAAGTGCTAACGTTACAAGTACTATTGCTCCAGTACTAGCTACTGGGGGCCCAAAACCAGAAGCAGCGGTTAAAAGAAAACATTGCAACTATTTAGATATTTGATGAGTTCATAATTAAAAAATGTATTTCAAAGTTTATTTATTGTAAGAGTACCATCACTCCATACCAGCTACTGGGCCCCAGGATCTGAGATGTATTGTATATTTGTTGTGGTTTCTTGCCTCAGTAAAGAAAATTTGCAACTATTTAGACATTGGGTGAGCTCATTAATGACTGAAAGTTATTTACCCGGTCAAATACAGGAAATCAGTGGCTCCACAGCAACCATGGAATCCCACTGGAATGTGTAATTCATCTTCTCATATTAAAAAAAAGAAGGTAGAGTGCAATTAAAGAGAATTTTTAAATTTTTGTCAAAATGAACTATTTTCAACTTCCTGGCAACTCAAAATACAATGTATTCACCATCCTTTCATCAATGGAATCAGACTACTGCTGCAGGTCTACCACTGAATTACAAGAATATCACCATACCAATGAGAAAGAGAAGCTAGGGGCAGGAGAACACATACACACACACACACACACACATACACACACACACACATATACACACACACACACACACACAACTTCATATCTTAAAACTAAATCTAAACCATAAATTAACTGGAGCATTAGTGCAGCAGGTACATACGTTCCAGTCTTATAACACATAATGCATACTGGGTAAAGGAGGAATCGGAGGCATGGTCGCAGGAATGGGCGTGTCCACTGCTGCTGTAGGCGCAGGAGGAGGAGGAGGAGGAGGGGGAGGAGGCTTGGGTGTCTCTGAAACTGGTTCTGAAGGAGGAGTAGCCTCTCTACTGGCAGAGGTAGCTTGTCGATCCTGAGCAGGAGCTCCAGCCAAGTCAATCCTACACAGTTTGGTACCTGCCTCTATTGTGGCCCCATCTTCTACATACAGTTCCACCAACACTCCACTTGCTGGTGACGGCACAGGGATGTTGGTCTACACATCAGGGGAGGAGGAGGAGGGGATGGGGGGAATAATCATTGTAACACGATATTAAAAATGTGTATAGCTATTGGCACATGAATATAACAGAGAGAGAGAGGATTCGAGGTGTGAACTACAATGAATGGGCGTGTTTTCACATTTTATTGACTACTTCCACCAGTGATGGCACTCTCAGCAATTATTACTCAAAGAGGAAATCTGAAATTGCTTGATATGGTCATTAGCAGGCCCACCATCCCACACACTCCAGTGCCACGCCCACGTGAAGCTACTTCATACTGAATTACTCCAACAGTCACTTGTAACATCATCATGTACTCAATAAAATCAAATAAATTCAAAGTTACTAAAAATGAGGTCAGAAATGGATACACCATACACTAGACTAAAAACCTGATTTGCCATAAACATAAAAATCAAAGACAAAAACACAAATCAAATAGCTCGTAGATGAACTCTCCTAAAGAACAGTTAAATTCCAAACTTCAGAGTTGTGCAGATCTGTGAGAGAGCTTGTGCAGAAACATGAACATGGGCAATTCCATGTAGAACAACAAGCTATCTCAGCACCCACTCAGATACATACATACATACATACATATGTACATATATATATACAACATACATACTACATACATATGTACATATATATATACAACATACATATATACATGCATATGTACATATATACATACATACATACATATATACATGCATATATACATACATACTTACATACACACATTCACACGAATAATTGCAAAATGTAGTTAAAATGATCTTCTCAGTTAACAACAACAAAAAAAAACAATAAGTACAAACAAACAAAACAAAAAAAGCTAACTATTGTATAGAACTAAATTACTCAGAGACCGACTGTCTCCACAACACATTGGGAAATAGAGAACCTATTTCCCTTGCTGTCATTCAGCACCAAGGAGGGTTTGATTTCAGCGCTAACTGACACTAATAGGATCAAATAAAGTACAACTCTGCCATAAGCAGGAGGAACTTGTTGCTAGTTAGCTATACACATACAAGTGTGCTGGGAAACTGCCCATATCTCCAGGCATGCTAAATAGAAGTCCACATAAGTACAGACTTAATTTGCCATGGAGACGACAATCACTTGTGAAAAGCCTCACCAGTACGCAGACTCTCCTTTTACAAAAGCTCTGTATTAACTACATTAGCATGCTTTAGAGTTGATAGGATGGAACAGACCCTGACACAACATCCCAGATCCTCTCTATACAGCCACAAACAACCAGTCTGGAGTTACAACCATGTGCCGGAGTTACGTCACCCAATGGCTCAGTTAAGCCCAGCAGCCATGGAATTACATTAATAGATCAATCAAATAGAATCACTTCATGAAGTTTACTGTATCAATATTTAATATCAAAACATGAGAAAAAAAGTTTTCAGCCGGATGAACTTGTGCCTGGAAATATAACGTTTCACATTATAGCAAAAAAATATGTCAGTCTACCAGATAATCAGGCAGACCACTGGCCTGGTCAAAAATTGTCTTGCATTTACACGTTCATTGGCATCCAGATATTGAACTCTTCAAGTTTTACAACTGTAGCTTCAACCGTTGCCGATGTACACAACCTAACCGGTTCAATCCATGGGCGTCTCTGATGCTTTTAAAAGTAATAAAACAACCTTTTCCTGACATTTACGTGTGCCCTATTTTCCTGTGCACGGTCACATATATAAATTTAGAGTAAATTAAGTAAGAGTTTCCTTTACAACTCCAATGAAAGCAACTACTAAACTGCATAAGCTTTGCCTGCTTTTCCTCAATAGCTCCGTGAATCACTATAAAAATATTTAGCGCATACTAGCAACTTACCAAATACATACAAACACAGTATATTATTTATTAATGGAAATTTAAGCTCTTTCTTATTCACCAGAGAAGGAACTACTTAGGAAGCCATACCGAAACATAATTTTAATATTCTAGAGGTAATTCAAGATTTGGGTTCCCAGAATTAGCACCATTCAGTATCATGCTTCACAAAGCCATACCCAGACTTCACAGGAATATTGGATAGATTTTGACTCCATCATTAAACGTTAGACAGTTGGAGCCAAAATTGTCAGCGTCCAACCACTCTAAATTATCCGTTTTAATTTTTTTAAAAATTATCTAATAATATAATGTTTTTTTTTTTTTTTTTTCTATGTTGCTCTGATGTAGTATTTCCTGTAATAAAGAGTGCATCGGTGTTTTGTTTTGTTTTTAAATATGGCTACGGGAACACTAACATCTGTTGGACCAAATTTTTTACAGTACGGGATTCTGAAGCTCAGAATTGAGCAACTAGAAGGTGAATAAGCCGTGCACTTTGTCTGAACCCTGTAGCAAACTCTGAGAACATCAGAGTAGGTCCAAATTTAGCTCTTCCCTTTGCTGACTAGTACACTCTTTTTTTTTTGCATAATAGTAAATAATTGTCTTAATATGCATTAAAAATTAATTTTTTTCTAGAATGCTTTTTATAGAAAAAGTAATGAAAACAAAAACACCATACATTTTTCATGTTACCCTCTTAAGTTACCGTGCTACTCAGCCTCGAAAGCTTTCACTAAATGCTACATGCATCTCTCACCTTGTCTGTCTCTATCTCTGCCAGCACTTCATCTGTATCTACTCCATCATTCACAGCTACAAACACAATCAACAAATAAATTAAAAATTGATCACAAAGTCTAAATAAAGATTTTCACAAGAAAGCAATTAAATGTAACAAAAACAAACACACACCAAATTTCATGTCAAAGCAACATAAATCCACTTAATGCTGATAATTTAGTAACCTAATGCAACAGTAACACGACTGGACTAATTACTACATCCCATGCCAGCCAAAATGGAATAGATAGGAACTTGCACATAAAGCAATTTTTTTTGGCAGTTAACAGTACATGTTATGAAAAAAACAAAAACAAAAACAAACTTCACTGATAACGCAATGATTCATTTATTCATTTTGCCCGGTCCACACATGCTGAACGCATGCTAAATACTTTCATGTCTAAAAATTATTCATTTTCCTAAAATATAAATCTGACCTATGGTATCATCCCATTTCTCAATTACAAACGTCTTAATCTCTAACTGCTGAAATTCAAATTTAAAGACCAGATTTAAGCTGTCGAGCCAACAGAGCACACAATTGTCTGTCAACCAGCCCTATATGGACACATTAACACATGAAAGAGAATTGCAACTCTATCCACAGAGTCCCAATAGCACCATTCTGACTGATCCCACAGCTGGTGTTTTCTAGGACACATACTCCTCTCTCTCTAGTTACGTAAACTATGGAAATCAACTGGAAAATTATTATGGATTCTGTCTTTGAGCCTCTAAAAGGACCCCAGGGTATCCTTTAAAAGAGCTGGTGCAGAGAAGGGAATTCCTGAATCGATGTACTGAGAAGTTTATTTAGGGTTAGTTTAAGACGAGTCCACGAGGTGGCCTTGAACTGAGTATGATGTCACTGACTAAAATAATAAACTCAATGTAGTCATTCAAAAGGCTCGTTATTCCTAGTAATTAAAGAGGAGAGACTAAATAGGGGGTAATAGGAAATGAGGAGCGACAGCCATCATTTAGCAGTGATAATCACCTTTGACCTTAGCCTTTGCTTGAATTTCGCACAGTTCTCTAATCAACAACAGGTGATGAGGCATTAGCAGAGGCACTGTCCAGTACAGAGAAATGCCACGCTACTAGCATGGAGCCGTAAGGCTATGACAGGAAGTCCTTAAGCATCCACCCCACAGGAAGTAAAGTCACTCATGGATAGATCACAGATCCACGCAAGACCATCTTATACCAAAAACAGCAAATATTGTCGGAAGCCATTGTAATCTGCAAACTCTGATATCCTATCTACTTCAGATTAAATCTATTCCAAATAAGGGCATTCCCTATACTACAAAGGTTTTATTTTATAATCTAAAAATATTTTTTAAAAATTCAAATATAAATGAAATAATCCAAAATAATTAGTAAAAATCCGAACGTGGGATAGACGTTAAAGGGCACAAGCTTTCAAATAATGCACCCCTTCCTCCCCTCGGAAGCGTAGCTACTTCAATAGTTAACAGTTCTACCACACCAACTCAACCCGGACCGACTATAGCTCAGACCACCGCCCATCAGACTGCCAGGAGCACCAGTATAAACTGATGCAACCCTGCCCTCCCGTCCTAATGCTGCTACACGTGTTTGGGAAAGGTGCACACACTCTTGCTTCTTCCCATTATGATGGGACTACGTTGGGAATTGAGTGAGATTTCATCCCTCTAGTCCTGTGTTGAGACTATGGCACTGAGTCCTATACAACACACAATCTAATCAACACCTGTCAGAAATGAATCTCCCAAAGGATACCAGCTACAGCTAGATGCAACATTAGGTTGGAGGGGGAGGGGGGAGTGCTTTCACTTTAAACAGGAACTCATGACACAAAAGGGATTAAAATTAACTAATTTCCCCCCTACTAGATATAAGATACCTAAATTTCCTTTGTGATTCTATCAGTAAGTAAACTAACTGTTTTTGGTGCAGCTTTATCCCCCATAGCCTCAATGACCATATAACTATTGTTTGTGTGTCATGGGTAAGAATTGTTATGTGTCCATTAGCTAACTGAAAGTCCAGACTAAGAATTCTGGGAAAAGGAACTTAATATTTCCTGGTAAAAAAATGACACAAAAAGGATATATAGACACTGTTTGATCAATACAGGAACAAATAGAAGGAAACTGTATGGACTCAAAATCTGAACACAATTCACTTTCATAGGATTTCACTCTCTCTCTTTCTTTCTCTATATAATTATATTTACAGTACTATGCCATGAATAGAACATGTTTTATTAATAATATTGTGGGTTTAAGATGAAGGAAGAAAAAAAAAAGCTTGAAAATGAAACAAAAAGGCTTTTTTCATCCTCATATTTTAAACTAACTACCTTCATTCAATCCCATTAACTTAAAAAGTTACATACTAATATAATGAAAGCACCAGAGGTGCAAACCCTCAGCGCTAGTTGTACACCACAATCTCAGCTGCTGTCACCAACTAGATCACCATTGGTGCGAATGCTTGGCCTTAGTTGTGCACAGACACTCTCAGGTATGACAAAGTCGTACTTTTAAAGAGCCCTTGGGCATAACTTACACACAATTTTGTTTTGTTGGAGCCTAACAAACAGCATAATAAGCCAGGTTCCTCCAAACTACAGCATTGTCATGAGACACATGCTTCAGATAGCACAATAGTTCAGCACACAATACAATAATGCATTAGTCCTGGGTAGCCACGCTTCTGGGACTGTTCAACACTTTCTAAATCCCTTTTCCATGCTTGACACATTACCATAGTCTTCTTACGACTATCCAAGGACTTCATGGCATTCTGAGGTTTGAGAATTAACTTGGGTTTGACAGAAAAGCTATAGCCACAGGGACATTTGGACTTTCTGACATGAATTTCACACGCACATCGAGGACAAGCTTTCTTAAAAGCAGGCATTTTATAACTTACAGTTGGAAAAGAGATTCTTTTCGCTCCTTCAGAACAGAGTAGAGAGATAGCGGCAGATCATACAACAGAACAGAACTCCGAACCACGCGCAAAAAAAGGTCGGCAGCTCACGTGACGTGGCTTGAGTATAAGGGGGCGTAACCCGCGCAAGGTAAAGCTTGTAACGGCCTAAATTTGACTCGTGTTTTCTAGATATTTAAATTCAAAACAAAAAATTTGGCACATTAAAGGCACTTAAATAATAGAATACCCCAACTTGATATAATTTTTTTAGCCTGAAAGTCGTCCATCATCGAGATCCGCTGCTGACAGAGTGACTGACTGACTGACTGACTGACTGACTGACTGAATGAATGAATGACAGACAAAGTGAGTACTGTAACCCTCACGCGCATGCGCGCTGAGGGTTAATGATCAATGACTCTTACCTCTATTCACAAAATAAAAGGACAATATGGGAAAAAAGTATCGATAAGAAATGACTCCGTGCCATTAATATATATATATATATATATAATAAATGTACATGTATGTATTATTGTGGATACCCTCTTACCTTTCTCCCACCTGATATCTCCCTGTGTTATGGACTCTGCAAATGGAGGCGTTACCACATCAATGCTTTTATCGCCTAATCAACAAGAAAATGAGCAAATTTAAAACATTAATGCAAACTCAAAACATTATTTTACATTCCAATGGGAGACGTCTAAAATACTACAGTGATTACCAAAATATTCCTCTGCTTGTCAAAGAGCTCAAGGCAGTCACAAGTAAATACCATATAAGGATATTTGTACCAATCCTTTCATATCCCACAGTGCCTGCCTTTAACAAAAACTGAAAAAAGTTGCAAAAATGCACCCTGTTTTGCCAAGTTGCTACGATCCAAGGCCCCGTCCTCACACCATGTACTTCTACACCGCCACCGCCCACTCTGTTGGTGACTAGGAATGTCTCGACTACAGGAGGCCACAGGTCCCACCGTTACCACATTGAAATGTATCCGATCAAACAGACCCCGTTTTTATCAAGCAATATCATCACACTCACACTCTATGCCACTCCTCCTTATTCCTAATTAACCCAGGCGATGCCCTCAGCGACCGGCTGGTCAGTAAATGCCAGAATGGACGGGTGGGATGGGAGGAATTTGATGGCGTGTAACAAAACCTGACATAATTCAATCACTTATATACTTACCCATTTACCTTCTCTCTCACGACATGTGTGCATGCATGCACTGGAGCTCGCGGCTTACCGTACCTGACAGAACAGCTGCGACATGGAAATTCCTGCCCAGCCCGCTGGAACGAGACAAGGAACCTGGCCACACTGGTGATGTCAAGGTAGCTCTGACCCTGTCCAATACATCAAACAAATGCCATAATAATCTGAATTATTGACATTAGTAACCAAGACAGAAGGGTGGTCTTTCACAATACTGATAAATTAGTGACATTATCAGGAAATAGGATCCACATTAGCTTTATGACGACTACTCATGTGCGTGCAAATCATAGCGGCCTAATTCAATATATTTGTTTTATTTCTAGGTATTGCATTTGATGCATACAAACTTTAAATCAATCACTGTGGAATACCGGCTTGATGACAGCAATACGTATCAATGATGATTTACTAAACACATATCACAATTTTTTTTTTAAGTATGAAGCTCTAAATGAGTGAATCAGGTATTAATTATGCACTTTACAATTTCTTTCTCAGCCTTTTTATTCTTTTTAATTTTTTTTTTTTTTAAACTCATTAGATGTATTTCCTTTCACAGGCTTTATTTAAACAATACAGAATTAAAAACATTTGGTCGCCACCAGGAATCGAACCCAAGACCACTATCGAGATTCCGTGGTGTTTATTTATTTATTTTAAATGTGGTCCTGGGTTCAATTCCCGGTGGTAACCAAATATTTTTAATTCTGTATTGTTAAAAAAAAAAAAAAAAAAAAAAAAAAAGCCTACGAAAGAGAGAGTACATTATAGTAGTTATTATAGGCAATAATCACACTAGAGGCGCTCTGCTCTCAACCCTGCTTCATAAGGTTCCCTTTCTTATTTAACTGATTGTTGATTCCATCTGATATTCAATCCACTGCTAATTAAGCACACACACACACACACCTACATACACATACCGGCACACCTGGACCATTGTTCATATCCTCAACTAGAATCAAATTAGCTCCAATTACATCGATCATATTTATGTCTTTTCTTTATGATACACCTGTAATTAAATTCCTGATGAAGACATTTTTTTCCATTACAGCAACCATTCAGATAAGCCATACTTGAAAACAGCCGCTACATTCCCGGGTAATGGCCAGAACATCTGGTAAACCAATCCATCTGGCTACACTTAAATGCAAAATTACTATCATGATCACAGTTTACAGGGCACACGGAAAATTTTCAATTTTACTTGTGATATAAACGCTGCGAAGCAAACTGTTTTAAAACCATCTGACGTAGCTCAAATAACAATCTTACCATCTCTTCTACAAATTTTACTACAAAAAACTCAATTCACAAGTATTTCTAACCATTAGATGCCTAGTTCACTCTAATCTCAAAATTACACAACCAACAATAGCTCCACTAATATTCAACCAGATCCACCCATCTCACTTCCAACAATCCCAACTCAATCGGTCAGAACACAAGCACATGAGTTCCATACAGCAATCTTGCAATCAGGCTGATGAGCTACCAGCTCCACCTTCTCCTGACTGCACACCATCAAGGTTCTGGCAACCAGCTCCAGAAACTACAAAGGCTTCAGAAAAACCTCAACCACTTGATCACAGAAAAATCACTCCCTCAGTCTCTCCAGCAACCCTGTGACAGTGCAGACATGTCTCACTTAGTGGGCTTGCCGTGGAAACTAGAGAGGCACTTGAGAGACGTGATTGGATTACTTCAGAAGTTGACAACTCTTAGTAAGTCCTCTGTTGAGCAACACAGACCAGTATGTCATGTCACCATACCGATAAGGCTATTCAATCCATGGAGATGTGGAGAAACTCCATAAAGAGGCCACAATAGTAGTTGGCCCAATACAAGCAGCTGCACCAGCCGCCAAAATTGGCTAACTTGGAATAATATATGGACAAGTAAATTAAATTGTTTTGGGACTATAATGGTTTAATAAGTACTGTAAAGGCTCTCTGATGTAGGGGGGGGACGATAAAAATGTAAATTAGGCTTTCTCAACAGTGTGTAGTGGAAATCTTCTGCTAAAATTTTCATGACAGGCTTGGTGTGTTTGACAAAGCTACATATGTGATACAAAGAATGGGGGAAATGGCAGTAAAGTGAGTGGAAACGAAGAGACATGTCGTATACATGGCAACCAGCCTCATATATAATGCACATACTCGACAGGTGATTCATTAGCACCCATGCATGCCTGCACATACTAAATGTTTTCACTGGCGTAACCCAGGAGTAGTAACACCCTAGATGTTTCTAGGTGTGGCAGAAAATTAAAGTCAAAATAAAAGTTATCCTAGCTAGCATGTACCAGTATCCAGGGATCCTACAATTCTTTCTTTATATATATATATATGTGTGTGTTGAAGGAACAAACACTAGAAAAAGAATAGGATTGACCTTCAACTTTAATTATTATTATTAGTACTACTACTACTATTACTATTAGTATTACTACTATTATTACTACTACTACTACTACTACTACTACTACTACTACTACTACTACTACTACTATCATCATCCTCATCATCATTTCATATCCTCTTGGTGTCTAAACCTGACCGTATTCTACCATCGTCATTGGTTGGCAAAGGGTCATCATCGTAAGACTGGGACGTATCGGTGCACTATTAGCCTGTAGGGGTCTGTTATACCAACTACTGGTGCTTCATTGGATTCCTTGCAAGCTAACACTCCATAGCCATATTGAATAGAACAATGGCATATCTGATGGTGCAATATAATACTCATGCTAATATCACAGTAATATCATCATTTGCTGGATAAGGTAGGAGTTATCAAAACAAAGAAATAAGATAATCAAGTCATGCTGACTCAACAAATAATTCATCTCTGAAGCTGTACAATAGTTCCATTATTTACAACGTCTTAAAAAAACAACAAAAAAACTGGTAAAGTGGTATAAATAATATAACTAGGACGACGATTTTTAACTCTCCCAGGTCTTCTGCATTGACAATAACAGAAGTTGAAATGGTCACATTAATATACTGTGTACTTCAATACAGTAAGAAATTCAATATAATTACAAAATGAATATACCATAATTCACACACAGCCTTCTAAGGCCCACATGTTTGATCCCATCTTCAATCCTTACTAAGTATAATATTCAGTGCTTCGCGTACAATCATTTCCATAAATAACACCATAAATGAAAGCAATATTTCGCATCGTTTTAGTTTAGTTAGATAGTCTGGGGGCAAAACGGACGGGATAATAATTATACTAAACATGCAACTACCATAGACATTAGCGCTGATACTAGCACAATGTTTCAAACACCCACAGAAGCCGTACCAATATTACCACAATGTTCTACAACAAACCAAGCAAGAGAAGTCACCACCAAAACATTCCACTTGTCATGTCTGACAATCTAACAAACATAAATTCCAACCATTTAAAAAAATTGTCAATTTCAAGACCACTATCCGAATCTCCTATTTTAATTTCATAAATATAGTATACGTTTTAAAGTATATGTATATAAATATATAAAGGGCTGCATTTAAATCGCCTCCCCTTCCCTCCTAGAAATACTTTAGCACTAACATTTGACTTTTTCACAACATTGAAATCAGCATAGTTTTGCATGTGTTTCTAAAGCACTGCAAGAGTCTCTTATACTAAAATAAAAAATAAAAAAAATAAAAAGGTTCTGTATTTTACTCTCATTGCCCCTCTTAAAATCTAAAAAAGTTGTTTTTGTCTCTCCTAGATTAGTTTTCTGCATGCAATAAATATGATAATATATTTAATATAAAAAATACTAAAACTAAGCGAAAGAGACAAGAGTTTAGTTAGTTAGTTATTTCAATTTAACACTTTGTTATGGGGGAGTAAGCGGGCATTATCATGAGTAAGCAAACCACAAAGCTAGAGGATGCATGCCACCTGGTCAACACGGCATGGCACAGACATGTCATGTGAACTCATGTGAAGAGAAGAGAACAGGAACAGGTCAGACTCTCTCTCCCTCACACACACACACACACGGATGAAACGTCACATGTGTGGCACTCCAATTCCCGTGATTTCAACCTGTTCCATGTCATTGGGTCCAGCAAAATCCCAACCAGGATGGGGCTACCTACATCCTCTTAAACCGAGGAGATTTATACACTCTATGATGCTTGTGTCATTCGATCAGACACAACATGTGGAATTTAAATTTTCCCAATTTGTCCCCAGGAATGTTAGGAAATTAACCTTTGATATGTCCAATAACTAATTGTAGTCTCCGCCTTCAAAACCACCATGGGGATTGTTAAAAAAAAAAAGACATTATAACAATTGATATAAAAATGCAATAAAAGAAAAATTCAAAGAGACTCTACATGATACTAGATGACTTCACCGTATTGCCTTAAATGGGGACCAAAAAAATTTTAGGGATATAAACCTCAACTGCATGACTGTAGAGAGAGCATAGCTAGACACAATCTGTGGAGGGATATGCAAACGTCTGCATTGTTATCGTCTTCGTTTAATTAAGGCAGAGCTCCTCCGCCAGAATCAGAGCGCAAGATCACAATGTGTCCTGTCTAGAAGCCACTTTACTTGAATCTAGCTCTTCCACACCCAAAAAATCTCCTTATATTGGATATCTCATTCAGAAAGGAATAATAGATACCTAAAATGTATATCCTCCACATGCTTCAAAATTACTACTGCTACCATTTTTGTTCTACAATAAACCTTTCAAACAACTGCACAGCCTACAATATTTCCATTTCTCTAGCAATTCAAAGCAGACTCGTTTCACTTAAATTACATTTTATTCCATTTCCTTTATTTCCATACAGGATTTTAATTTTAATCTAAAATTAGAAGTTTTAACACCACACACTGACGAATCAAAGCGACAACATTTGGGAAGATTTATGTAATAGAATTCACACCTGTACCTTTGTGGTGTCACCATAAGAAAATTATTATTTTAACTGTAAAAATAAGAAACACACTAAGACGACATACTCAGCAAGGCCATAGACTCTTCCGATACTTAAATTAAAAAAAAGGAAAGGGGGAAGGAGGGGGGTTATAGCATTCCACTAGAGCACAGAATTTCCCAGCACTACTACTACTACAATACCAATCATGGTATCTAGAAGCCACATATATCTGACCATTTTCATGGCATCCACAAGACAAACATGACCGAACCCAGTGCCCCCACCCCCTTCCCCACTCGGCGTGAAGTGCTGCCAAACCTGACACAGCCACAGTAAAGACATTGTAAAGACATGGGTGCACCACAGTGAGAGGAGCCGAACAACACACACAATACTGGGACATAAGCATAGTGAGAAAACCTGAAGTTAACACGGGTCAGTGGCAATGTGACTTGTCTTTTGAAAGCAAAATTCTGAAGTGGTCTTTTCTTATCGCTTCCTTCAATTCTAAATACAGACAGCTCTTCTGCACCTTGGGTAAAGGATTGAGATTAAAGTCCCCAACACGATACACCTCAGGCATAGCAACACACAGGTGCCGCTGATAGTGCCGAGATGAACTATGATTTACTCACCAACAAAATATTAGAGCTTCTATGCTTCTTTTTAGTGAGTTCATTGTAATTACACTTTGCTTTGATATCGCTTTGTCAGCTTACAAACAAACACAAAATCAAGACCTACATACAATCTCTATTTTAGTGAAGTAAGTCCAGTCACTATTGCTCATTATTAGGTACTGAACAGAGCCTGATAACTGTTGCCACATAGAAAATGCATTAAAGTAAACAGGATGTGGCTTAGGGCAATATTTTTCCATATCACCTGTGTTCATAGTTATTACGTTGGGTTATTACGTCCCCCTAGGTAAATGTCTTGTTACCAAGGTATTCGCGCATGAGCAGTACCTAATAAATTTATTATCCATTGGATACCCGAGAATATCACTCGTCTGATTGGCGGTATTTACGCTCGTGCCTGCGGCACTCACGTAAATACTAAGCCAACAGACTCGTGATATTCTCCTGTATCAAATGAATAATATATATGTATTAAATGTTCAGCCTGTATTTACAGAAAAGCTCAAGTCAATGAATACTCCATTTACAAGGCTAATAAAAAAAACTTAACATTACAGAATAGTTTGAGGGTAGGGTAGAATTGCTGCTACAGGTATGCTATGCGGGGTAATTCATTCACAATTGCTTCAATTATGATTAAATTCCCTAAGCAAAATATTTCTCGAAGAACGACACGGAAATGCAAATAGCTCTCAGAAAAGCAACTATCACTGCACTTCCGCAGGAAGTAAAGTCCAGCGAAGAAGAGAGCTCCAGAGACCAATGTAGTGATGTCAGATATAAGTGACGGAGCCTTCTTGACTACCACCCACCGGCAGCTTCATTCCGAGACGTTACTTCAGGCCTTACTCTAGAACTCCCACACTTCATCTAGGCACACAATTTCACAGAAACCACCAGATCAAGTCTAAGCATTGAACCACATGGAATGTTGCAATGACTACACTTTCTTAGATAGTGTTACGTCAAGGGTCTCTGGCCAATTACCCACACCAGGCTGAGCAATGAGTGGTATGCTTACAGTGTTCGCTAATGACACTAAAATTGATTGGAGAATGCCACTCAAATGGAAGAGATGATGGATGTGCCCAATGGAGTGCTACTTATCTAGTCAGATACTGCAGGCTGGCTGGGGAAGGCAATATACGGCACATGACATGCTGCCGTCAGCAATGGTCGGTAATTAACAAGTGAAGCGAGCTGATATTGCAGAAAAGATCCATTGTGTTATACTATATAAATATAATGATAGGCTCGTGTCCAGCTGTTGAGTACAGGATTCATTAGAGTGAGAAAACAATATAAAGGGAGCCATAGGCAGGGATTCATGCAGGATTTTTTGCTGGAGGATCCCAGGGCACCCATAGTCTGTATGAAACCCTGATAGGGGGTAAAAAGCACAAAATGAAATACAGTAAAGAAAATTTCGGGAAAAAAATTAAAGACGGGGGAAAAAAATACGATAACACTTTTTCCCTATCCCTTGACATGATAGATAAGAGTCTGAGACCAGATAAATGCCACAGGATGACCAAGTCATGAGCTATTTACTACACGTGGCATGAGTAACACAACATGGCTGGGAGTGTAGTGTATTCCCTGACTCTCCCACAACCACAGTCTCACACTCTTGGAAAAAACCCTCTCATTATCATCTTATTAGGAAAAGCAGAGACTGCCAGCTGGTGCTGCTTGATCACGTGTTGCCTCATAAGCAATCTGCCTTGACATGCTTGTTTCAAGATCATTGAACACTAAATTCTAACCTATTAAAAATCGCACATCTTATGCATTTTAGTATTCTTGCTTGCTCGAGATTGCTTATCGTACACTTATCTGCAATGAGCAGGGGTTTTTGGTTTTTTTGGGGTTTTTTTTTGTTAAATACATATGTCCAGAGACTACACTAAAGTAATGTAAGTGAGGGCTATCGTAAACATTCCAATACTCACTTGCAGGAACACTCTCCTATTCTGTGTTGCTTCAGTGTTTTGTCAGTCTTACAACCACAAGTGTACTTACCATCATAACATCACACTTCGTAAAGGGCATTCAAAGAATGGGAGACTTACCCTCCTTAGAAAAATATGTTGTACAAGGTATTGAAAACAATCATACAAAGTTGACTGCATGTTTAGAGGGGAAAACAACAGCTCGCACTACAACTTAATAACTATAGAAACTTGCGACAATACAAAAAAAAATTAAATTCTGATTGCAATAAAATAATAGCATGTCCAATGAATTCTTACATCGAGCTTATCTATTTTTCCAAAAAAATATTAAAATTTTATCAAAAATGGTCCAAAATTCCTAATTATATCCAAATAAACCCCAGCGCATGCCATATTAAAACTGCCCGCGGTCCAAATCACAAAGCCATCACACTAGTAAACACTCCATTTAGCAGCCCTAAAGTGATCACGAACTATACCGCTTTAAAGAATGCTCTCCAAGGCCAGAGAAGTGATGGGGAAAAATGCCACTTGGTAACACAATTATTTCAATCAGCAAACTTATAAAGGACAGGCAGCCTCAAAGGGACAGAGTGCACTAATTGGTAACGATAAACAACCCAAAAGGAATGAGAGACTTCACTATGGCAACAAAATCCTTGCCAGGCAGCGTGCGTGCATTGGATTCTAATATTCAGAGAATACAACAAGCCAGTTATCCAAATATTTCATGAATATTTCTTACTTGGCTTACGTCAGAGCTACCAATGGCTGTCAATGTGAATTATTCCTTATTCTAAATTCACTTGTATTAAACTGCAATTCAATGATAAGGTTGCTATCATTCATTATAGCTGCTTGGGTTGTTGCCACGAGGAAAAACAACTGAAGCAAAGCAGTTTCCTGAATATCCTTTGTGCAAACAATCTTAATGCAACATTATTACAATTCCCAACAACTAATTATGCCAGCATTTTATGGTCAGATACTGACAAAAAAATTCACACCTTCTTGAATTAAAATATCTAGTAAGCAAGCATTTCATCAAAAGTACAGATACTCAGAAGAATAAGTCAGTTTAAGGGGAACACAAGACAGCTGAGGGAAGCTGCAATCATTTAATTCTGGTACATAGGTAACAAATCATCTTCACTCCACAAACGACAGCCATGTAAGCTGACAATGCTTATAATTTGTAGTGGGCCGGCACAATGCCAATCTCAAGCACTACAATTATAAAAAGATTAAGACGAATCCTCTAATTTAATTTACATTAAAGTCACAATAAAAAATATAATAGCACAAACATCTATAATATAGTTACTGAAGAACACACTACAAGCCAAATATGCCACAATCTTGTATCCAAATGAACTTGGACCAGTGACCTCTATGGAAACAAGAACCAGAGTCTTCTGAGTCTGTGTTCTCTGGGAAACACCTCCTAGCACACACAAGTTGCTGTAAGCAGAGCAAGAGTAGTCTGCCAGCACGCCCCAGCACACACACACACACATACCTAACCAAAACCTGCACAGACAGAAAATTGGCGCTGAAAATTGATAATGCTCCTGCTACATTATCATGGCTATGCCCACCTTTTTCCAAGTGAGTCTCGTAAAAGACCCTTTATCAAGTAGACCTTAATTCCTCTAGCCCAACCCAATGGCAAAATAGCTTGTCATCAACACCTAGGGTATATTGGTGCTATTACAACAAATTCCACTTGCTTCCTGTTGTTGCTACACTCAAGTGTCATGCTTCTATGAAGCAAGAATCCCCCCCTGCTCACCCCACCAATCACTCCGCCAATGGCTCCAGCTAACACAAAGATATTCGTTGCGAACAATTGCCCACTGTGTCTTGAGGGGGTCGAGGTAACCTCTCCACCACAGGGAGTTCCTCGTGCTTCTATCGTGCATGTCTTGCTATTAATTTGTGTTATAGAGGAGGACTTGCATAGGTGGCTAGTTGAAGCCATTGAGAGAAGACAGAAAGACACTCAGTTGAGGCCAATATAACTTTAGAATTAGTGCACGAGTGTCAGGCACAAATATCAATAGTATGTGTACATCTTGCCATTATCGTGTGCTTCTCTACAAACATAAATGTAATTCTATCTTCTATCTTACATTCGTTCTATTCTTATACTATTTTGTAGATGTAGGTCCTATGTACTTTTGGCTTTTTTTTTTTAAAGGCATTTTGTGTTGCAAACATATCACCCCTCCCAATTCCATTAAAAAAATAAAAATAAAAAACTGCCTAAATTCAAACAATGTTAATTTGACCACCCATAAAAAACAAAACAACTGCAACATATCCCCCTACCCTCCTCCCTGAGGAAATGACTTAATCATTTTATTGTGAAAGAACATTGAAAATTACATAATTCAATAAACAAAAAGGAAATGACTTTATTAATAAAAGTTACTAATATTGGCTGTGGCTAATAGCCTATTAGGTAAAATGGGAAAGTGTTATTATCTACTAATATTGATTCTTTGCTTCCATTCAGCAAACAACTATCAACTACTTACGTCCAAGCTCAAGCTCTTGACCATTTTTAAGAAATGGGCTTCAAGCCTCTTCAAGCCCTTGACAAACCTGGGCTTAAGCTCAAAAAGCTGTATTAATAATGCTTAGCGACTGTTGCCATACCTACACAAATACGATACAGCTGTGCATAAAATTCCAAGAGTAATTACGCATGAAAGGAGGCCACCCAGATATCACATCTATCATTCACACACAAACACACACACACACACACACACACATACATAAGTGCACAAAACAAACACACTCACGCACCATAAATTACAAATTGCATAGACTCATGACATCTGTCAGCCTGAAGAAGTAAAACATAGTCCCATATTACCCAATCCTCTACTGCTCATTCATATTTGATCACGTGTGACACACTTCATGGAAATTCACTAAATGTGCCCCTTAATTTTGTTTTTAATCTTGTTCTTTGTTAGTCTGCAGAATTCGTTGGTAATAAACTAAGATATCCTTGCCTTAATGTGATTACTCAAGTCACCGTTACACTGAAAATACAGTGGTCCCTCTCTTGAAAGACCAGATTAATGCGGTCTTTCAAGAGGAGTGGTCTTTCGTCAGGGGAGACAGAAAATTCTACTCTTAGTCATGCCAGAGAAATATTGTACCATTAATTACCAATTTGTTATATTATTTAAGAATTAATCTGGTTATCATCAACAATTAACAGAAAATCAGTATATTCCACAATTCATCTGGTTAACATTAACAATTAACAGAAAATCAGTATTAACTATTGAACATTGCAATGGATGTAAATAATCAGTAAGTTCAGTTTGCTTCATGTTTCTAGTATCACATATCATTCGTGCAACAATATCTTTGCTTTTAGTAATGCATTCAAGCAGCTCAGAATTTTCTTGTCCAAGGGCAAAGTCTTGAAGGTCACTTAAATGTGCCGTGGCTTTTTGATAGTTTATGTGAATGAAAGTTAATTATTATTAATAATGAATGATTTTAAAGTCATTTGCTTTAAACTTGCATTTCTCTTGAAGCTAAATCTCTTATCTGCTTCAACAGTAGCGCTGATGTGGGAGTACTCTCCTGCTGTCACTTGCTTAGTGCACGAAACAGAGTGATGAATTAGATGACCTCTGGTGGATACAGTTATGTTATGAAGCAGACCTAAAAGTTTTTACCACAGCAAGCATTTGTCAAGCATATCATATATAATAGCCTATAATTCAGTTAAAGTTGCTGCTCTGGTCTGGACTGGAGCTAAGCTCAGACAATTGTAACCACAGATCAGCTGTAATGAAGTTTATCATAGCTAACCAGTACAACGTACCACCCACAGAGCAGCCTCAGAAGTGCTAGACCTAGTTTGGGAGATAAAGACAGCAGTAGGACTGCTACAATTGAGGCCCATATGCGATGCTCAGAAAGTCAGAAAAATTGCTGATGTCAGCAAATGGTCGATAATTTAAGCCTTCACACCGGTGGTTGGTCGCGTTAGCGGGGTGGTCGCTGGACAGAGGTGAGAAAGACTGCGGATTCTGCCGGTGCAGGTAAAACTGGTCTTATAAGTGGAGTGGTCGTTGGTCAGAGGGGTCTCTCAAGAGAGGGACCACTGTAGTATTAAAAAAATTCAGCGTTCCAATTTCATATTCAAAACTTATCGCTGACACTCCATACAACACCAGACCTGCATGACAGTAGCAGTCAATACAATAGTATTATGTTTACCACATCACACACATAATTATTACTTTATATCTTAAAATTAACATAAGTAACAACCATGTAAAAAGAAAGCATGCATACTGATACACATTTCAGTCTTGTTTTGTAGACTTCAATAAATCCATAGCTAATGTATCCATCTATAACACAAAGAACACTATGGGATAGATTAGAATAAACCAATCATCGCAATCCTACATGCCTACTCCCTGGGAGACCCTCCACCCACCTCACCATCAATTAACTAATTAACACCTCACTAACAAGGTGTTTGTCATATATTTGGTCTGAGGGATATCTGCAGTTGCACTTAGGGTCAAGACATCACTTCAACACTATTTGTAGGACAAAGCAAATTGCCCCTAACAAGACCAATGATCAATCTACCTGCTGACTTGGATGCGCCAAGACTGACACCTGGCGGCAATACTGTGGTGAGGTAATGACGAGGAACTCCCCACTGATAAACCTCCTGTATGAATACAATTTAAAGTTACCATAGTGATAGCATCTAAAATACAGCTGACTAATTCTGTCTTAAATACCCAGTTATAATATTTGTTTAAAAAAAACAAAACAAAAAAAGATGAGAAATGAATATCCTTGAGGGTCTTGCTCAACAAGTATAAGTTACATTACATGGAGGTCTATGGGATTGCATGACTGAGGGCCAAAGGCTCAAAAGGTATAAGTATCGTAATGGCGTGGTGCAACCACTTTGTACCATGACTCTAGGCTATAGGAAACGCAAAAAAAAACAAAAAAAACAAAAAAACAACTAATTTATGAATGGCTAGTTCACTTTCTTACAACAAATAGAGCAATTGATTGGATCATTTGAAAGAACCAAAAATAATTGGCGAGCAAGCAAAGCGAGTTCTCAGGGTTACTATAAAGTAGCTAGCTAGTTATTGAATAATTGGTGAGCGAGCAAAGCAAGCGAGACACTATACAGTGGTGTCAAGTTGAAAATCAGGGATATTTGTTTATATGTTTGGACATACGTATGTCATTTTTGCACTTTTTGTGTTAATTCGGTGGCCGACCCCGTCCCAAACTTAATAAAACAGAATCCTGTTATATCAATCATTACCCATATCACCCTAGAAATAGGAATTATTTACTGCTTTAAATTCTTTTGCGGGTGCAGTTAAAACTTTAAAAACTTACTAGAGTTCCATTCCTATTTGAGTTAGTGGCAGTGGTAAGTTAATGCGTTATTTGACATAGTTATAAGCCCTACACAATACTATTTACTTGAAAATTCATTGTCCACTCGACTAACCACGAAGGTAAGTCTTGTGAGGTATGTCGAGTTGCGCAAAAGTATTGTGCATTACAGCTACTACTTAGCAAAATATAACATGACTTGTTCTGCTTTGTTTCTGTTTGTTTTTGTTTTTCAATTCAAACAGTTGCGGCAAGTGGTTACTATGGCATTGAATCCCCTACCATATATGCGTAATTTAAAAACTCGACCTTTTTTAATAGCTTGAGGGTTAGTAGTTAAAATCAATCATTAACAACAGTGTAGTTTTAGACTTGCTCGCCATTTGTGTGCAAGCACATCTCTAGTATATACCTCTTAGTTGAGAGGAGAAAAATTGATTGCCACCTGGCTAATTGATATTAGACAATTAGGGGGTTAACAAAGTCTGACTTATTTCCTCAGTTGAACAAAAAACCAGTCTGAACCAGCTGACTTTCAAATTCTAATTAAAGTTCACCATAACAAGCATTTTTGATACTCCACAAATGAAGCATACTTACTTAACAAATAGTACTTACTGCTGGTAATACTGGAAGCCGAAAAACATTGTTGTAGCTTGGCCACTGTTAGCCTATGCTTCACACTCTAAATCCAACAATAAACAACAACAAAAAAACAAACAAACAATCTATTGAAACGGTGTGACTTCAAAGCAAAAAAAAACAAAAAAACTGCTCACCCCAGCATTTCTAAGCATCTTCTCCACACTTTAAACACAATGCAAGCAAATTAGGAGATAACTCTCAGCTCGATTTGATAACGAGAATGTTTAACTCGGCTTTCAACTCCGCCCAGGCGGTAATAGACCCCGCCTCTAGACCCGCCCGTATTTTCGCATTTATCTGCGCAGGACAGCTTACACTCCACGCAAATCGCATTGGAGAATGAAGTGCTGCGCTGCATTAATATTGAGTGTCCTTTTTGGATTTTTTGTAGAAAGCTTTGGAGAAACCTGCAGCACCAGCAATAATGTAAGAACCTGTAACCTGAACTATAACGTCACCTCTTTGAGACTTGTAGATAACCGAGTGCTGGCTGGATCTGAAAACGCGCTGTACAGTTTCGGGAGTAATTTGGATCTTCACCAGATAGTTGAACTTCGCAGCGACAATGCCTCTATCGCATTGTGCACGGCTTTATTCTTGTCAAATTGTGCAAGTAATTATATTAAAGTTATTGAGCCTATTCCTGACACAAGTAAGATCTTAGTGTGTGGGACTCACTCTGGATATCCAAGATGCTCATTACATGAGCAAAACCAGCTAGAAAGCTTCAATACATCTCCAATGGAAACCACAGGGTTCAGTCCTGAGCGAACAAATCGCAACATTTTCGCCACAGTGTCAGGGAACCAGAGGTTCTTTGGAGCCATTTCATTTCAACGTTTGGGAATGTCTCCTAACCCATTACAATCCAACAGAAGTTTAGGTATTTCTGTTTTATCCAAAAGGAGTGACCTTAAGTTTGACAGTGCTACCAGATTTGTGGGGGTACATGAGCACAAAGAATACATCTACTTCTTTGTTTCAGAACCAGCAGCCCCATTCGACCTCGAAACCAGTACCAGCACTAGTGATAGACCTACCTATTCTAAAGTAATCAGAATATGTAAATCAGATAACGGTATTGATTCTTCAACTTTTTCAACTCTCCAGAAAGCAAGAATACAGTGCAATAATGGTGACTACGTCTACAATGAAATAACCTCAACCTACGTAACGCAAGAAGACGGAGAGCCTGTGCTCTTTGCTACATTCATAGCTCCTAGAAACGGTCCAACTGGCAGTGCAATTTGCAAGTACTCATTCTCCTCCAACATGACAGGGAGCCTGACGAACGTGTTTGAAGATGGGAAGTATTTTGTGCAAAACAGTACTACAATGGCCTGGGAAGAGAGGACTGGTCCCTCGGTGAGCTGCAGCAATTCCAGAACCAAAGAGGAGGTAGAGATGTACACATTTTGTTTTACCTCCATCACTGTAATTCCATATGAGAAGGAGTTGAGACCTTCAGCCAAAGTTGACGGAGAAACATTAGAGAATATTGCAACTGAGATACTCACTATTGATGGGATGGCTCACGAAATTCTTTACTACTCCAACGATCACGGTCAGGTTAAGCAGAGAGTAGCTAATATGCAGCATGTCCATATGTTACTAGAAGGAGAAAGAGGACAGAATGGATATTATGAAACTGTAGAGCACATTTTCGTTCAACAAGAAGCAAGTGGTTATGGAAGCAATATATACGTTAGCAGAGGTACCAAGGTCATACAGATCACCAGGGGAAGATGCGAAACACATACAACCTGCCATGCTTGTCTCCAGTCAGGTGATCCTTACTGCGGCTGGCACGGCGGGTCATCTTCATGCATAAACACAGTAAAGGAGCAAAATCTTACCTCAGTACAGTCACATTCTACCCAGTCTTCAGATATCACTAGCAAATGCGGAGCAACTAAAAGCACCGCCTCCCCGACACTGTCCTTTACAATGATCCAAACCAAAGGAGCTACCGATCCAAATATGTCGTTTCAGGGACCCATAACAGCTGGTAAGTCAGGTAGCATTGAGAGTAGCCTCAGCATACCAGCACTTATTGGAGCGGCCGTGGGCACATTCATCATAGGAATTGTTTTGGGGTTGCTTGTGTGTGCTTTGTTCCTTGCCCGTACCAGAATAGTAGCCAAGAGGCAGGTCTACCAAGTGCAAGACAAATCGAAGTCAAATAATGACACTATAGCCGATACAAATAATGTGACCCTTAAAGAAGTTGTGACCCTATCAGAATCCAAGGAGTCAAACACTACCACTCAGCGGTATATTGACCACACCCTTCCCCAGAAGGTGCCACCTCAGTCCCGGTCACAGGACACTGAAGTTAAGACAAATATAATCGAAATTGAAAAAGTAGATTTACAGAATAGCATCGTTGTTGACGCTTCGCCGGTAAAAATTGCAAACGGTCATGTCTTTGGCAATAACAACGCCAGTAGCCAGTCTTCCATCATATCTGATACAGGAGGGACTGCTGATAATAGCAGCAGCACAACAGGTGTAAGTGATACCACTGTGGCAACTCCTATGAGGAAAGACGATAGCATCATGACTACAAGTAGTAGCGATAATGTGGCCACTCCTAATGGCAGTAATACTGACGTGCCCTCCGCCAGGAATGATATTAGTGTGGCCACTCCCATTTCCAATGCAGCCATCAAAATCAATCACATGCCACCCACTCCCACTACGCCCAAATTTTTAGACAGCAGTCAGAGCTACAAAGCCAGTCGCCCTGCCCCCCTCACAACGAGTGGTCAAAATGGATCTATTGTTTCAGGCAGTCGGGCTGCACCCATGACCCCTGGGGGTCGAATTGCACCTATGACCCCTGGTGGTCGAATTGCACCCATGACCCCTGGTGGTCGAATCCCACCCATGACTCCAGGAGCCCGAGCTCCGCCCATGACGCCAGGAAGGTACACAGTAGGATCTTCCAACACATTGCCGCATCACAACCGATATGCTAATCGCAAAGAGCCAAACAGATTTAACTTTTCTACAGATGACCCAGATGATGCTTTTGCCGAGACAGACACCGTTCCTCCACTGATGAACGTGAGCACCAAATATGGGTCACTGGGAAGGAATAAGACTAACGGCGTAACCGGGATCGCAAGAAGGCAGGTTCCCAGCTACAAAGTGCCTAAGGGCAGAACAGACTCCACTACGTGGCTGAGGCAAGAATCAGTGTCCAGCGACATTTCACCTCTGCAATCACCCATTTCTGATGTCTAGCACCTCTCATTCACCCTGCTCTGTGATCTATTTCAATGTGCATTTTTTTATGACTGGGCATTTGGCACATGCATATTCATTTCACTTTTTATTATTTTTTTTAGCCTTTTTCATCTTCACATGTTGTTTTTATATTATTGTGGTGCTTGCAAATAGTAATTGTGTAATGCACTTGTGATACTGTTATAAGTTATGAATATATAAAATTAAAATATGTATTCAATTAGCTATACTACCTGCTCTTAAAATTTTCAAGCAGTTTAGTTATTACATTATATTATTTATTGACCTATATATATATATATATATATATATATGGGTGTGTATTATAGCAATATATTGGTAAAGGGGTTAAATATCAATCACTATACTTGGTACACAATAGTCCAACACGAAAATGAACATTTCTCAATCAAAGGGGGTCAGACCTTAAAATAGTCCAACATTACTGTAAAGTTTTAGCACTTGAATTTAGCAAATGCAAATCAGTTCAACATAATATTGTGTAGTTTTTATTGTTGTGACACATTCATTGTTACTGGGTTTTTTGTTGTTGTTGTTGTCGTTTTCTTTTCTTTTCTTTCATGAAGAAAATTAGTTATATAGTATAGCAATTTATATGAAATAAGAATGGTGGGTATATGCAGCATGAATTATATCAGAACTTCTTGTCATTTTAGCCTCTTGCAACTACTTATTTATACTATTGTACAAATAATTATAAACAACAACTACAACAATGACAAAATCAACAACTTTTTAAAAGGATCAATGCTGTCCATATGTGGTAAAAGCATCAGTTATAGAAGAGCAATTATTGCTAGCTATTTTCTGATGAACAGTAGACAACTTTTGCGTCATTGTCAGTCATTGCAAGGTCTACAATTTCATATAATTAACAATTGGGTCCACCTGTCCTAAGATCCATGTTTCTCTATGTGTCATTAATGTATTGCTGTTGTTGCTTTTTTTCCTTCCTGACAGCAGGTTCACTGTAGCTATATAGTTACGCTATGGTACAATGGTTATTAGGGAAAGTCAAGTGGCCAATACTTATGAATAGGCAAATATTTAGTTGGGATAAACACGTCTTTCTTTTTTACAGTCAGTACTTATACCATACAAGGTCATTTAGCTGGTAGAGAATAGATAGTGTCACAAGAAATACAGGATTGATAACTTTTAACTACTAAGATTTTTCAAGTAAGGTGACCCTTTACCTAACTGCTACGTAGTGGTTAGGTAAAGGGTCAGGCCAGCCAGTCTCTTTTGAACACACAAGTGAGGTTTGGTGTATTATTATGTGTATATGTAGGGAGTAATGTGTATGTGACCAGTAGCTATTCAGAGCTTTTACCAACAAAATAAGTTTTACATGACTGGCTTGAGTTTTTGTTTTTATTGAGCGTTTAGCTTATCAGAATAGTAACATCCTAATCATGGCTACAGGAATATATCACAGCTAAATAATAATAATAATAAGGCAACTTGTTCATTTCCACCACTTTTGGCTCTTAGATCAGCTTATACTCCGCCCTTATCTTTGATTTCACGCGATGAACAAATCGCGTTGCAAAAATCGTAGAAGAATGAAGTGCTACGCAGTATTAATTTGGTGAAGATCCAAATTATTCCCGAAACTGTACAGAGCGTTTACAAATCCAGCCAGCACTCGATTATCTAAGTCTCAAAGTGGTGACATTATAATTCAGATTGCAGATTCTTACATTATTGCTGGTGCTGCAGGTTTCTTCAAAGCTTTCTACAAAATATCCAAAAAGAATACTCAATGTTCACCAAAGGGTTGAACTTCGCAGCGACAATGCCTCTGTTACATTGTGCCTGCTTTATTTCTTGCCCAACTGTGAGAGTAATTATATTAAAGTTACTGAGCCCATACCTGACACAAGTAAGATATTAAGTGTGTGGGACTCACTCTGGATTTCCAAGATGTTCATTGAATGAGCAAAAACCAGCTTGAAAAATCTTTAATGAGTACATCAGGGTTCAGTCCTGAGCAACAGGTCGTAGTATTTTTGCCACAGTTGCAGGAGATCAGAGATTTTTTGGAGGCATTAAGTATTTCTGTTGTGCCCAGAAGGAGTGACCTTATCTTTGAACATTATAACAGATAGACGAAGAACACATCTACTTCTTTGTTTCAGAACCGGCAGCCTCATTCGACCTCGAAACCAGTACCAGCACTAGTAATAGACCTACCTATTCTAAAGTAATCCAAAATTATGTAAATCAGACAATGGTATTGATTATCTATGACTTTTTTAAACTCTCTGAGAGCAAGAATACAGTGCAATAATGTTATGTGTACAATGAGATCACTTCAACATACACAGGAAGATGGAGAGCTACATTATAGTAAGTATTCATACTGAGAGAGGTGAATATTCTTAGATCACTGCCTTTCTTGCTTGTTCATTATTGTGACTGAGAGAGATGGAAGTTTTAACATCTTATTTCATGCAAGTTGCTAGACATTGTCAGATGTTGAAATAGGGAGGCGCCTTGTGTCATTTTCATTGCAGGGCCTACACTTTAAGTATAGCCCACCATTAGGTGCATAACATAGGTTTCATAATCTGCAAGTGAATTAGAGTACTTTTATATTATAGTAACCAATGGGTTCATGAAGTAGCTATATCTCATGCAGATATAATATTCCAAGAGCTTATCATCAAAAAATATATATTTGTATTTATAGCTGCAGTAATGCTCAGCCCCCAAAGAGTAAAATTACTTTGCTAAATAGACATTGACATAAATAAATAGCTGGAAATAATACTGCTAAGATGAATGAAAAGCAGATGGTAAAAAACCAACAAAAACCCTTCATTTTTATTGTCCTTATTGAAATCATTAAAAAAATGTTTGAGTATTAGAACTGAATAATACATCAAAGAGTAATATAGCTAGCTATGCAAGCACAACCAGTACTTCTCTTGGCATTGGTAGCTAATAGAGGAATAAGAAAATAATTGATAACGATTTAGTTAATCACACAATTGACAATCTTACAAGGCAATAAGTGAACTTGAGAATGATCAAATCAGCACAATATAAACTAATAAAACATGCAGTGATTCATATGGACATTGATTTCATCATTAATCATAAAACAAGGATGCAGTAATATAAGGTTGTAAAGACGAAACAAAAACGTGGGATGCACCCCTTGCAAATAAGTTTGATTAGAAAGGTTTCTGAAGAAATTTTGACAGCACTTCAGATGAGCTTGGATTCTTTTGAAGTTGATGGAATTCTGAAATAGTTGATAGAATTATAAAAATGGACATTATATCATATTTTAAGCCAGGAATGTGAATTAACAAACAAGGCAACAACAAGAAAAAACAACAACAGACAATTGCAAATAAATATTCAGGCAATACTGGCTCATTTTAAGCTTAACTATATATTTATTATTATTTTATTTTATTTTTATTTTATTTAAAAGTTTTATTATAATAAGTTACAATTATTAATTATCATCATTTATTATATTATTGTTTATTTATAATAATAATAAATAAATATATATATATATTGCTTATTAAACCGGAAGAAAATATCTGCAAGTTGCAGTTTTAAATCACATTTACACATCTCTTATAGGTATCAAAGTTAATCTGAACACACTCTTGACTAACTAGTTAAAGCATGTATGGTGTATTTAAAAGCACACTGTATTTCACTCAAACTATATAATATATATATATATATATATATATATATGTGTGTGTGTTTATACATATGTATGTATATAATATCATATATATCCAAATAACTTACACTATCTCTCTAACTGCCGCGATCCAGCCATCCCAGTCTTGAAGCAGTCTTAGATCCACAGGATTCATTTCTTTGCTGGACTCCAAAAACTCTTGCACTTTCTTCAGGTTCAATTTGTGTTGCGTAGATCCAAATTCTTTATAGAGTTCAGCAGAGCCTTGGAGATAAGAGTGAAAATTGTCGTTATATTCCGTGTCTTCCTCCTCCTGTCTACCAAGCCCCTTGGCCACTCCACTCTCTCTGTCCCATGCTAAACTATTGCGGCTTTCCTCCTGTGAATTGAGGGGTTCTGCCTCGGTTTGACTAGCTGGGTTCAAGGCGCCAGTGTCTGATGATGACTGTGTGCTGCAATGGTCTTCATTGAAGTTGGTTTGAGGAAGGAGAGCCGATGAGGAAGAAGATGTTGGATGTTTGCCTGAAGACTGTGACAAGTCAAGGACTTCCAGGACGATGGGGTTTGTGGGTCTGTTACTCAGAGCAGGAGACCCCATCAAGTCCGCTGCAGTTGTGCTCGTCTGTGAGAGGGAGTGGCTGCTTCTTTGGCTGAGGCCAACATCGTCAGAGTCGCTCGGAGTCATAACCAAGTCATTTCTTAGTACAACCTCACCTTTCTTCGTCATTTCTGAAACATCTCTACTCTTCCTCTTTGCATCCCGATTGGTAGGGCTGGATTTCTCTTTGGTTTGCTTTCGGCCAAAAATTCCTTTCCCCTTCCCAGCAGCGTCTTTTCCACCACTTTCCTTTTTGCTTGTGTCTGCTTCGCTCTTGCCACCCTCTCGACTTTTCGCCATTGATAAATTATTTTGTGCGCTATTTTGTAAAGCTGCTTCAGCCACTTCTTCGGTACTTATCTCTGGGGCAGTCAAATTCCTCTGCTTTTTCTTCTTCCCTCCCTTTAACTTTTTCCAAATGGCAGCACTGGCTCCTCCTCCGGAGGAGGAAGTGACTCCACTTCCTGTCACTGCCATGCTGCTGCTGGCTCCTCCCCCCACAGGGTGCTTGGGAGTCCCTCCTCGGATTTCATTGAGCTTGTTCAAGCGTACTGTGACATCTTCTACCTCCTCGTGTTGCTTCAGCTTCTTCTGTAAAGCCAGAAGCTGTGACAAAACAAACAAAAGACTTAAGTTTGACCACTTCATTTTTGGATACTGACATTAAATTGACTTTGAAACAAACTTTTGACTTTCTGAGCAGACACAAACAAGTTATGAAACTAATTACTTAAATTAACAAAGCATAAAGTACATCTTTTAAGGTTTTTTTTTTGTTGAGAATTCACTGTCTACCAACAGAAAAAATGAACAGACAATATTATAGTTATTGATTAAAATTATTGATAGATTAGAAACAATCACATAACAGAAATTATGTTCGATTTACTGGTTTTATTCGAGTTCAATTAAATTCCAAAATTTTTTTTTAAATATATTGTCCGAGTTGAAAGAATGAAACTTCTCTAAATGTAATCATACTATTTTTTGCTGGATCCCAGGTTTTCAGCTAACAATCACTGCTGTTTTAAAAACTACGAGCAAGCCAAATTTCAAATATTATATTACAGTCTCTTGTGCTAACCCTTTACCCAACCACTACGAGTTGCTTAATAAAACCATGTGCTTCATAATTATGAGGTGTGGTTGCTGTCTTTGTTTTTGTACATCACCAAATATCACTATATCTGTGTGGGCTGGCTACAATAAGCTTGACTTTATTATTTTGTCTTGGTTTGAGTTCTGCAAAGATCTAACTAAAACAGAGTCTCCAAAACTGCTTTTATTTATTTATTGATTTATTTTTTGGGACAAAGTAAGCGCAGTCTTGAGGCTATTATCTAGTAATCTTCTAGGACTTCAAACAAAGACCGATAAATCAGAGAAACCCGTAGCTTTTCAACCCAATAATTCTTTTGTAACAAGTTGATGCAAAAGACTTAACTATAACAGATAAAGTAATCAAAGAAAAGCCACCACTTTGTTTCTTCCTCCTGACTCGAGACATAATTAGCAATAACATTATTCTATCCAATATGTGAGAAATTGCCTAGGAGTTTGCATTTCTGTAATCTACACATATAACATATTTAATGATATTCATGATTAAGGCATGCCCACTGACCACAACTGATGAATTTGAGCCATGAATAACAACAACTAGGCTGTGATTGCCTAAGGTTATTGTGTTTTTAAAATATATATTTTTCAATAGCAAGTCTAAATTTTAAGTATTTTTACGAATAACAACAGTGAAATTGCTACTGACATTTAGTGTATTACTTACATGAGCAAAAAAAACTTTATCAGAATATCGCAGCACTACAAGTGGGATGCCGTGGCTGTTTCTATTTTTAGATGGGCCACTATTCAAAATTAGTAACATTTCTAGTGATTTTGGAAAAAACAAAACAAAAAACAACAACAAAATATGATTTGCATGCAACTTCACATTTCCACATTTAAAACATTCTTCTCAATTAATGCAAATTGATACTGGTACTAAAAGGGCATTGAATTTGGACAGGCAGAGTTGTATATCTTCTAAGCAAAATTGTTGCTCAATGAAGTATCAGCCACTGGAATCACTATCTCATGTTGTCTCGTATGTTTATGATGTATTAAACAATAATCAACCCATAGCAGCTACCCCACATCCATGAATCTACTGCCCTCAAGCATATCACTGGAAATAATAGCCAATTCTTTCTCATGACACGTATTACCAGGTAACCTGATATACCCAAACTGCCTTGTGAATACATACAAATTGATTCATAACAGACTAGCAAGAACTGCAAGAGAAAAGATGCTCCAACACACACACACACACACGAGGGGTGGGGCATGTGGAGGAGGGAGGAGGGACTACACAGACACTGGGAGTCATTAGAGAAGATGCTTCATTGTTTGATCATATTCTTCTTGTGCGGCAGGCCACACTGGGTTACTGTGGAGGAGTGGATGGATCAGAGCTTGGCGGCATTACTCACCTTGCCCCCACACACTTAACAACCACCACGAAATCAACACTTTTTAGACAAAACCATAATATTATTATTGATGAAGTTTGCAGTGCTTCTGAACATTCTTATTGAAGTCCTTATTTTGTGACAGTAACATACTAGCATTTGTGGCACAGTCTATCATGTGATCCTAGTTGCCATACCGACATAAACACAGTATGAACATAGCGTTTCACAAGATAATCAAATATGTTGTCACGCATTTTTACGATGTGCTAAACCTAACACCAACGGAGCGTTGTCTTAGTACCGTATACAAAGAATGACTTGCTTGCCATTAATATGTAACCCAACTAAAGAACCAACAGCAACACAAGTAGATGTCTCCACAATAATAACAATGTCTTACGTTCTCTAAAGACTCGTACGCTTTTGTGATGTTCGCCAAGTACTCGTACGTGCGAGCCAGGTTGTCCAGAGCCATGGCCTCGCCGTAGAGGTTCTCCTGCGATTTCATGGAGTCTAATTGCTACAAAGAACCAGAGAAACACAACATGAATGCAAAGCATACAGCTACACATTGGAGACACACAACAGAGGTTGTATTGTATGAAAATATTGTCATGCAATATTTACAATGAAAAAAATATCTTTGAGGGGTGTAAATAATGATGAATTGTTTATCAGTTGTTTGCTATTATTAGCTTCGCTCAGTGACATCATAGTGTTTAGTTTATTTAATTAAAATTATTTTTATTCTATTCCTACTCAATTGTTTTACCAATCTATTTGTATATTATTTGATTCCAAATCTACTTTACTTCCTCGAGTTGCCGAGGCTCTAGGCATCTTCTTGTCATACGTACTTGTTTGTAGTGTTCCTGGGCGGAGTCAAGGTTGCACAGCATCTCCTGAGCCATGCCGATGTTCCCACTCACGACGGCTTCTCCCATCTCATCCTCCAACTCCCTAGCGATGGACAGGCCCTAATATACGAAGAAAAAACACATGACAAACACAACAATAATATTTTGCCTCATTACTGAAACATTTAATTGAGTTATGCCAAAAACAACAACATGAACTGATTATATGTACAAGTTGTGATTTTATGTGGCAAAAAAAAATCAGATGAAGAGATGTATTCTTTTTTTCACTAAGAGCTCATAAAATGTCAGTAATTAACACATTGAAATTAGTCATATCTTTTCAAGCTCCTTGCCTGATTAATCAGCACAAATATAAATAATAGCCGAGCACATCCGTGTGCTTGCATTCCACAGGACAATCAATAACACACAATATCCACTCCCTCTCTCTCTTCTCCGGTAAAGTGATCACTCAGGCGCATCTTTGCTCCAGAGATCACATTTTACCAGCTGCACACCTGGCGAGCAGCTTAGTTGTGCGGCAGGCAATTGTGTAATACTGTATCTACACATGTCATATGTAAAATGTCTGCCGTATATAAAGAATTTTGCAAATCTCGTATGAGAACACAAGAAACACTTCGAAGTCCTTTATTCTGTTGAATGGAGGAACCCAGATACAAGACCACAACAACTAGTCCTGCTCTATCTCCTCACTTTATGAGCACTTGCATGACTGGAAGCTATAGAAGTGATGCCATGAAGGCAGTTTGTATCCTTACCCTCTTGTAGCACTCCAGGGACTTGTCCGGCTGCACCATGGCTCGCAGACAGTTGCCTATACTGCAGTATGACCGACCCTCCGCGCCTTTGTCAGATAACTCGACTGCTATCTTCAGCCTCTGAAAATAATAATAATAATAATAATATAATAATAATACTAATAATAATAATAATAATAATAATAATAACAATAATAATAATAATAATAATTGCATTCTCTCTCTTTCGCAGGTTTTTTAAACAATACAGAATTAATTCTTTTTATTCGTTGAATTTTTTTCCTCATCTAATTTATCACTTCACAATTTCTTTCTCAGCCTTGGATAAAAGCACGGATTAAGAGGGAGTGAAATGTTCACAGTATTATTGGCTTCCAATTATGCACATATGGTTTTAAGCAGTTCACATTGTTATGGGAAAGTAGCACTTGTATATTAAGGGTGGCCGCACACCGCCCACGCATTCGGTTGCTATGTGTTCTAACTACAGATCCTCTCCTTGCAAGACTATTCTACCTATCTACAAACTGCAAGTACCTCCCGAAGATACTACTCTCCAACTATGAAGCGGAAGCGGCGAAGTTTTCATGGCCCCGAGTTACAATTTTGAAGCAGTTTTCTGGAGCTATGCGGGGAGCTGAAGCCCCGCAATTTGGCACGCTACTAGCTAAGACTCTACTCTACTGCAACACAACGAGTTTTTCTTCTTTTCGACTTTACTTTACTATTTATTCGAATTTTTTTCATGTTATAAGATATTGAAAAATTCAAATTGTGGTGCACTTCATTTTTTTGTATTCTACCCGTGTGCAAAAAAATATTGTCTTTCTCATTATTAGATTCCAAGAAAAACTCGTTCAAAATTTAGAGTTTCTATTCCACTCGCAATTCTTAAGAAATAGCCCCACCCCCATATCTCGTACTACGAGTACGCGAGCAATTTTTTTTTTCAATTAGATTGTATTGGTTCTAAAAAGAGCCCGCCTATATCAAGAGTAAACAAACATCAATACAACAAAACAAGAGAGTCAGAAGAGAGAGCAGTTTATTGGAGATAGCCGTAGGTGAAGGTATTAGATCTGCGCAGCTTGGGAAGTCTTCGCTCCGCAGAAATCGAGCCTGGTATAATATCCATCCACTTGAGTTCAGGTGCGCAGAGTTCAGAGAACGGCTACAGGAGGAGAGGCAGCCTGGTGCACCTTGCTGCGTGAGCTCCGACGACGTATGAAGAGTTGCTGTAAACAGATATGAGACAACAAGAAGCTAAACTAAAACACTACAACTTCGCAAAGTATACTTCTGCTACTACTGCGCGATAGTTTCTGCTCGCGTATTATCAAATGGTGGGGTATTGGCGGGGAATAAATTAATGTCCGGATCTACAGGCGGTGCGCGTTGCTATGTGCGGCCACCCTTAAAGGCCATGGCATATCAAATGTTCACTTATGTAAACACCATGGGAACTGGTCACTATGGCAATACAGCAGCTGGTATTCCAAACTTAATTCTTGCCTAATTAAAGCCAATATATCAGTGATCAACACTTGCAATGGAAAACCGACCACACCAATTTTTAATTTAATTACCAGAGGCCAAAATATCTACTCGCCTCTTATCCAATACGAATTGGTACAAATAAGTAGCACACACCACAACTAGGAGCTGTAATAAAATAATCCTAAAGCTAATTGTGGGAGTAGGAGGATATGAGAGGGGGAGGGGCAAGGGGGAATGTCAAGTAAATTAAGACATTTGTCAGTCTGATAAAAATTGAATTAACTACTCCATAATTATAATTCCCTTAAAAACGTAAAAATAACTTTAAAGCAATATGGAAGATACCTAAAAATCATTCTTTTCTTTTTTTTAAGCCCTATGTATACATGAGACATTGTCAATTCAATTTAAAAAAAATTGAATTAATACTCCATAATATTGCCATAACCTTACAACCAATATGGATAAAACTCCTACATACGAACCAGAGTTCACCACGCCTTTACAAACATACCAATTCATAGTGGTCGATGGCTTTGTCTACGTCCTGCATTAGTTCGTAAACGTATCCCAAACTTGAGTGGGCGCGTGCTTCTGCTGACCTGGCCACAGAAAAGACACAACATGTTAATCACTCGATGCACATGAATGAGAGTATGTTCCTGTATTTATTTATTTATTTATTTTGAATTTTCATATTTCCCCACCAGTGTTGGCAGTTGTGACTGGAAATTTTGGACAACCCATTCTCTTAATATAGTTGAATTCAGAACTGTATATAGTCTATCATTTTTTCTTCTCTCATATTTTATTGTTTTATATATTTATTTATAGAGGGAGAGAAAAAATGGAGGGTTGTGAGGAAGATGGCTAAAAGTGTTGTAAATTATACCTGTTGGAATGTGGCAACGAATGTGACAACTGATAACAATTCTATTGGTTGTGTTTACCACGTCACCACTAGGGGAGAAAATAAACAAAGAAGAAAACAACTAGGGACATCGAGTTAATACATTATATATCATTCCTTCCATTGATGATATTCTTTGCCATAAACACACTAACATGTACAGAAATACACTTAATTAAACGGACCCATCAACTTCATTTATTATTCTAATATATGATTTCCTGTCCAATGAAAACGAATGCTAGGACAAACTCTGCTATGGTGAACATACGATATATAGTATGACAGTTTAAGCCGACTATAACAACAGCCTTCAAACCATGGCAGGCTCCAGGCTAATCTCTACCTCTACTCCCATGCCTTCACTTGATGAATAAAGTGATCATTTAAAAAATAGAACATGTCATTATCCCATCTGACAATTATTCTCGTCGTTCCAATTTTGTAACACCAATAATAAAAAACAAGTGATCGTCTTGATTCTCACACCATCAACACATCCAAGCCACGATGGTCACCAGACAGTACATACAGATGGAGACGCATCATTAACCAGCCCGTAGACCTCGCTATTTCCCATTTGTGAGGTCTGATAGATAAATAACTCAACTCTACGGTGGAGGCCCACCCACTCAACTACCCACCGTATCCTTTTTGGGCACCACCCACAAATCTGACACAATGTGGCGCGCAGGCGACTAGTTTACATCACACCCCTTCTTGGGACAATTAACACGTCGCTTCACTAAAGTGGCTTTGACCATGTAGTGCTACAGTAAAAACTATACAACTTTGTGTACCGGGACAAAAGTGACAAGCTATGATTTGATGATCTTCAAGTCAGAGAAATGACAAACATCTCGAATTACGAAGTGGGGTCAAAGTTTCCAGCCTCAATCCAAGATTCATTTCCAGGAATGTTAGCCAGAAGTTCCAACAACACCACAAAATGGAGGAGTATTTTACTAACAGGTTTAAAAAGACTTAACAATGTTCCAAGAAAGAAATTGTGAAAATTTTTAATCATAGAACCTAAACTTAATTCTGTCTGAATTAATTATGACAGTGTACATGAGAAGATAGAGATGCCAATATAAATTAACACATCCATATCTTCTTTCTGCTTTCTACCTTCTCATATATGCATGCTGCTATTTCCTCCTCTCCTTCGCCCATATAACAGGCCCATATCCCCCACAAGTATTGAAAACCTAGCCCGGATACTCTCATGCGTAGGATTTCAGTTTAATCATATTCATATCTCCTCCCACACCGTTATTGCATCTGGAGATGCCAATGAATACTCACAAATGATGCCTAGAATCATCATCATCAATATCTAAACTTATTACAATTTCTCTTTCAATTAAATTAACTCACGAGCACATTTGGCCGTACCTATTGTGCGTTCCTTTGACATACTCCAAATGCTTCTTGAAATAATCCGCAGCATTTGTAAGGTGCTCCTGAGCTTCTGGGGAGTCCTTTAAGGTCTTGTCCCTTCGAAGCTTCAACCTGGCGAGGGTGAGGTGGAGATCACCCAAGTTGTGGTGGGCCTTGGATGCCGACCTGGAGTCCTCTATTCGCTCACTTATCTCCAAGTATCTCTCGTAGCAAAGTTTGGCTCTTTCCAGGTAGCCTGTCTTGCGGTTTGCGATCCCCAAGTTGCAGTAAGCCTGAGCTTGGTTTCTTTTATCTCCCAGTTCCTTGCAGATGGCTAAGTCATGTTGGTGACACAGGGAAGCCTTCTCATAGTCGCCCAAGTAGAAGTGAGCATTACCCAGCAAGCTCCATAGGACACTCAAGAGCTGGACATCATCAGTGCCCATCTCCAGGGCGGACTCGAGCAGCGGGATGGCTTCTTTGTGGTTCCCTTGCTTGGTTAAACATTCACCCTCAATGGCCAGTTCCTGGCAAGTAGGCGCCTCTCGGACACCACCGGTGCTCCATTCTGAGTCAGCGTAGCTAATGATCGACAAACCATCGGCTGCTAAATCTCTGGGATCAATTCCCTCCAGCAAGAATGTCAAGCTATTTTTAGTCACACTGGATTTAGATTGCTCAACCTCTCCGAAGTCTTCCACACTCATTCTTCACCCAAAAGCTATTCTTACTTTTAGACGTGTAAAACTAAGTGCAGATTTACCAATTATTTTCTTGCAGTTGCGCGTAGGTTAAACGACTGTAGCTTTCCAAGCATGCGCGTTAGAAACCGCGGAATTCCAATGCTGCTGATGATGCCGCCGCAGAACAATCACCAAGTTCCTCTGCTTTTTTTTTCCCTTTTTTTTAAAATATGAGTAAAGGAAAAAAGAAAAAAAGAAAAAAAAAAGAGTAGAAATATGTTTTGCGAGACATGGACTAGAGAGGTGTTTGAAGGAAAGGACTAACAGATTTCAGCTAGCTCAGAAAAAGAACTAGTCCCATTGTCCTTAAAAGACTCTGACCCTCTAATCTTCATCGAATAGCACACATTCTCTACCTTGCACAAACTTGACTTCATGACACCCATCTTCTGGTCTAAGTATTTCACACTCTTAGCGTCAACACCAAGAAATCCACGCCAGGTGGTACGCATGAAGGAAAGGAGGTGAAAAGGAAGTTGAGTATTTCCACTTCCCACAGCATTGATGCACAACCTCATCAGTTCTCCAGTTAAATCTGCGATACCAAGCAAGAAATCTTCCCGACTAAGTGGAAGAATAATTAAAGGATCTCTTTTAGGTGGATCTTTAGAAGCATCTTGTTTTTCTGACTCACTATCAGCACTCTCCTTGGGAGGAAACGACAAGAATTTTTGAACTTCACGATATGAAATTAGCCTGCCTGATTTGAGATAATGGAAAAAAGTGAATGCCTCTATGAACTCTTGCACACCTATCGTGTAGGAACGAATGAACTCATTGGGATCCTTATTTTTAAGCTCCACGGCAATCGATCTAAGTTTCGGAACAATGTCTTTTTGAATTTTAGTCTCTGATTCACTCAGCACTTTCTGTTTGCTTTCTTCACTGGTTCCTGAAAACTGATGAAGGTTAAAAATAACTCTCTTGCTTTGGATGGTGACGTCCCTACTGAGCTTCACTAACCGTTCCTGAGCGTCGTATTTTGTATTGAGTTCTTTTTTGTATCCCAGAAATATATCTTCATATTTACTCTTCCTGTCTTCGTCTTCTCCAGCACTGTCGGGACGTTTTCTTTTGGCTCCAACCCTAACCGCTGAAGTCGAAGACATTATCGTTGTTACTACGAAAGATCTGGGAACATATATTAATGCGCACCATGCTTGGGTTGAAGTGTAGGTGTAGCTGAAATTTCAAAAAAAAAAAAATGGCTCAGCTTATAAGAGAATCCAGTGGAGAAACGGTGCATATTCCGGAGGGGGAAAATATCATTGGTAGGGGGCCTTTACTTAAGGTAAAAACATACTCTGTTCAGCATGCTACAGCAGGAAACTCACTGAATATTATTGTGTCGACTTTGTTAGGTTGTAGACAAGAGGGTATCCAGGAACCATGCAGTACTTGCACTGAAGGATGGTCAGTTGACCCTTTGTCCGGTATGTAGAAATAAACTAGGTAGTAGTTCTTGAAAATTTGAATCGCATAGCAAAGAGCTGGCTATGCAGCCAAATTTTTATTTGTCACATTTATTTGCCACACCCACTAAATACCATGTACGATTAATTCACTTGCGTTGTCACTGGTATGTGAATTTTGAGCTTGAATCAGTGTCACGTGAGTAATACAGTCCTGGGCACATTTTCTCCCTCCCCCTCCCCCCCTCCCCCCCCCAATTTTTTTTTTATGAAAAGGTCTGCTCCTGTTTAAATGGCAAGGTTAGTTGCAGCCATCACACCAGTACTACTTATTTATTATGGCCAAATGTTGTACTTCCAGGAAATAATCAATGGCTGGATTATCTTTATATGCTAGTTTCCATGCATAGCCAAGACTCTCAAAGCCTGTAACATTAGCAATGTCTTTGATCTGAAGTGTATAATTGCTATTTGAATACAGTCACCAACACTTTATTATGGAGACAAATAACTGAGAGAGGACTGTTGTCATACTTGCTATAAAAGTAGTTGTACGCCCTACACTAATAACTTCCTATAGTTCTGTGGAAACTAATATTTTTTCGTTGCTGTGTGTGTGCATGCGTGAGTGTGTGTGGGCAGGGGTGGGTGTGTGGGCAGGGGTGGGTGGGTGGGGAGAGGTACAGACAGCTGGTGGTCTGACTAGAGATCAGGCATATAAGAATAACCTGCTCCATTGGTGTTCAGAGTTCCATTGTTCAAATCCTTTCTTTTTGACAACTTTGGTGAAGTGGTCACGCTAATATTTCTTTTAATTTACATTTTTTTCCGAAAATATTTACGTGCAAAAAAAAGAGAAAAAGTAATAAATACAGATGACCACTTCATAGAATACTGTGAACTTTACTTAGGGTCTACAACAACATAAACCCAATACTGGAATGTTTGTATGTTCAATCTTGTTCATCATATTGTATTTGTGAGTCTGTAGTCTCTCATTCATTTGATGAATCATTCATAGGAATGCCTTCTATTGAGAGGATTGGTAAAGGGTCACCACCAATAGTGATTGTGATTAAATTGGAGTTGTTACAAATAACCTACTTCATCCTACTTCATTTGATCAGAACATTGCTCCTACTGGTTAGATAGACCGGAAGTGTTCGAACTGCACCATTCTATAGCCAGTCATACCATTTGACATGACAGATTAGCTTTATATTTATCACCAACTCTGAGCCACACCTTCTTGGTTTCCATTTGAGGTTTTCTTTCGAATTGTGATAAAAAATATACCCAGAGTGCAACTTCAAACAACCATCACACACACACACACACACACACGAAAAAAAGAAAAAAAAAGAAAAAACAGAGAAGAGAAGAGAGAGAGGGAAAAAAAAACAAAAAAAAAACAGCCCACCCTTTTATAAAACAAAAAAAAACAAAAAAACAGTCCACCCTTTTATAAAACTGGGATAACTTTTGTAATAACCCCAAAGTAATAAATGCAGAAGACCATTTGCATATGACAGCTCCAGTTGATGCATTATGAAAACTCTGAATGCAAATCTTTTTCTGTTTCTGAAACTGTCTGAAGTGGACAAGCTACATTAGAAATTACACTATGGCATCTAATACACCTTCAAATGCAGTATTCACCTAATTTGATGATCATTGCCTAATGTAAGCTTATATACTTTCTAACTAACAGTGTCATATAGTCAACGATCAATGTAATAATCGCCTAGTAATTGTACAATGAATCTAGTTTGCAGAAATTCTGGCATAGCCAATTTAATGCTTCATTATTTAACGTGTTAATTTTGTGCACACTTAGTATAACCACAAGATTAACCACAAGTCACTAAAGCAGATGTACATTTCCACCTATAAAAGAAAGGGTTGGCATGGCCTAATGAATAACACAACAGAGTCAACAGTGCTTGTATGTTTAACGACCCTTTACCACAACTATTTAAATATACACTTTTGGTATGGTTCAAGCAAAGTAATGGTTATTCTGTGAATTCTCCAATTGTCGTGCCTGCACAGCTTGTAGTGAGGAATAAGAATAAGTAATTTTTAATTTGTGGTACATTACACACTGCCACTTTGACATCTGGCAGAGATCTGCTGTTAACAGACAGGCAAAGGGATGCTATAACCCTCACATTAGTGCACATAGCAGGGTTTCATACAGAGGTAGGAGCGCCCTGGGATTCCCCCCCCCCCCCTCCCCCCAGAATTTCATGAAATAAATTAATAAATTTACTACTTAATGGTACTCTGTGGTTATGATTTATAATGGTATTCTGTGAGTTTGTTGTTTGTAGTAACCACTCGCCGCAACTGTTTGAATGAAAAAACAACTACAACAAAACAATACACATGTTTTCTTTGTGATATTCTTTAACTAAGTAGTAGCTGTAACCCACAATACATTCACACAACTGGACATGCCTACACAAGACTTACCTTCATGGTTAGTCTAGTGGTCTATGAATTTTCAAGTAAATACTGTTGCGTAGGGCTTATAACCATGACAAATAGTGCATTGAATTACCACCGCCACAAACTCGGATACAAATGGAACTCGGGTAGGTTTTTCAAGTTTTAACTACACCCGCAAAAGAATTTAAAACAATAAACAATTCAATTGCTAGGGTGATACGGGTAATGATCGATAAACCAGAGGATTCTGTTTAGTGAAGTTAGGGACAGGGTTGACCACAGAACTAACACAATAATACATGAAGGTCAAAGTACAAATGACATACGTACGTCCCCACATATAAACAAATATCCCCGTTCAATTGCGTTACCCCTGATAGTGTCTCACTCGCTTCACTCGCTCGCCAATTACAAAAATACTTTGAGACGGAAGACTGCGTGGATGTGTAAAAAAAACAAAAAACAACAACAACAAATAACATTTAATTACTTGACCTCTGATCCCATTGTAGTGGAAAATTCCAAAAATCTTGATGGCAGCAAAAAAAAAATTTTTTTTTGGAAAAATTTTCTTCAAAACATTGCATTAAACACAACAGTAATGGTAATTGCTAATGGATATAAAGTATCATCAAAAATTTCAGTGAAAAGAGACTAAAAGTGTATATAAAAAAATTAAGTTATTGTTAAACTGCTGTTATTGTTTTTTTCGGACAGTTGCACTTGTAAGTTATACATCCGACCAATGTAACCACCATAGCTGTCAGCACGGGAGCAATGAGGCATATAAGAAAGAGTTCTCTCGTTTTTTCGTAGTTTTGTGAATGTTTTGAGTTTTGTGAGAAACCTCGCGATTTACAAGTGACTAAGTCATTGAAACATTGCTGGACTGTCTGATTACCCATGTAATTTATTATCCTGTTGTTGTTAAGGCCATGCTTGTTGATGAAATCCACGAACTGCGTTTTTGTGAAACTCTGTCCAACTTTGTTATCGAAATCTCTTAGGCACTCAAAGTTAATAAAAGGCAGATACAAGATGACCTCTCCATTGTCAGCGCGCACTTCTTTCCCATTGCTGTACAGCATCGGCAAGCTGTTAGCGTCATAATTTGGAAAAAAGCCACTCTCTGCAAGAGTTGTCAAATTGTGCGTAGGTAACACTTCATCAAGATAGTTTTTAAAGTTGAGCCGAATGTCGTTGTTTTTGCCATAAGATATGTGCTGAACAAATCTCGAGTTCAGGATCACGATTCCTAAATTACTAAATCCAGATATTAAAGTTATGATGACAAATATAATCATAGCGCTGTGAAACACTAACTTGGATTTTCTTTCCTTGGCTTTCTTTTGTTCTAATTTTGTTTCCTCAGATTTATTCCAATGAACATAATAATTTGATTTGTAGCGTGCTATTATGGGCAATACTATGATGGCTGCAAGTAGAGGAGCGGCACCTGTGGCTGTTATGAAGAAAATGGTAAATCCATAAATGATGATAAGGTCGGCATAATCGTCGGATATTTGGTCCTGATTATTATAACCCTTTTTACAGCAGCTCCTTGTATTTACATCATTGTTGTCACTTCCATGTTTTCCATTGCCATGGTCATCACTGCCATGTGTGTCATCGCCATGGTCATCACTGTTGTTTCCACCACTACTATTGTGGCCTGTGGTGTAGCAGATCAATCGCATACTGCATGTTTTTCGCAAGATAAGGAAGGAAGGTTTGCAAGCATAAGCAATAATTCCCAAGAAGACATACAGACCCACATCCATGCATCCATAACTTGGACAATGCTGAAACCGAAGTGTACCGATTATATGTCTGTATCCACCACTATCAGGATTGTTAACAATATTGCCATAGAATATAATTCGATAGATGACGGGAAGATATGACAGTATCATTTTAGGAATCAAAAGTACTATAAAGTCATTCGTGGCTGCATTCATACAGCTGCAACATTCACTTTTTTTTTTTTTGCAGTAACATAAATTGTGAAGAAATTGATTCAGTATTTTGATAACTGCATTAAATCCATATTGAACCATTGCAAGAAGAAGAGTGGGACAGAAGAAAAGGGCATATGTTGAGACATTGTATTTGTTGATGATGTGTTTTCTCATTTCTATTTCAACATACAAAGTAAATATCATGAAGAGCCAAAAAATGCCTCCAAACATCAAAGTGCTGATTAATGCCCAGATATACTGAATTGCAGCTGAACAGCCAATACTGCAGCAGCATGTGACACACTTGTTGTCTTTATTTTGGCAAGTTTCTATACGTGGTGAACAATTTCCACATAAATTTTCTTCCACGTTGCTTTTGTAGTCGTACGTATTTTTATTATTACTTTTCAGAATTTTGTATTTGTATATTACCACTAAATTTAACACCACTGCGCCCACGATGATGAAAATAGAGTAAATCCATATTATAGGATTGTCGAAGATCAACCGGAAGTGGCGAGTACACAAATTGGTACCAACAATGGCTTGCTTCAAATACCAAAAAGGACAATGTTTGTCGCATAGAGGACACATGTAATGATCCGTATATTTCGCCTCACAGATGGGTGTGGCAGGATTGACAGTGTCATGCATGGTATAAAAAGAAGCTGCGGTTACAAAAACTCCCACAATAAACATGATTGTCACCCAAATGAAGGTATATTTGAGCACTGTGAAGTAGTTTGTTAAGTTCGGGCCGAGGTACTTCTCCAGAATTTTCTGTAATGACTTCCCGAAATAGAGCTGACATCCGTTGATGGACCATTTCTTGTAGAGATGTTCTCTGCGCTTCTTTTCTTCAGTTCCATCTTTCAAAAGAACATCATCATCTGATATTTCATAGTTTATATTGTAGCAGTCACAAGTACAGACCAAGGGACCACTCACACACTTCAAAGCACAGCACTTCAAAGCACAGCACTGGCAGTTTAGTGCTCCCTCATCAAACTCTTTTTTAGCCAACTCAAAGTGTTTTAATCTGTCATCCATGCTAAATTCAGCATACTAAATTTTAATAACCGAGGCTTTTATAAATGGCGAGGCAGACTTACTCATTCATGATGATGTTTGTGGCAGCTGGAACTATTCTTGGAATGTATGACTATTGTCATTTGCCCTGGTACACCGGGCTATAATTTCTTTTAGCCATTGATGTTTAATTCATCATTTGTTTTTCCTACCACCAGGGAATGTGTAAATGTCTTTTTTTAATCCCTCCCCTACGTACTTCCAACATTGTATGTCAATAAATCTATTTAGTTTAAAATTCCTACTTTCCTATGAATCTAATTCAATTAGTATTCAAGCACAAACACTTAAAGATGTTTTTATGATGACTAGGATTTTACAAGTTTTTTTTGTTGTTGTTGTTGTTGTTGTGCTCTTCCAGCACGTTTGCAATTGCTCTGTCATGTCACAGTGGCAACTTAAAATTGTCCAGGATAAGGATTGGTAGTCATAGGGCCAACACTTGATTGTTCTATTTAAAGCCTCAAGGCAGATCACAGCTTGAGAATGTTATTATACAATTCATTAGCACAAGATTGAATGGCCTGAAATGCAATGAAGTTGTCCTGCTACTACAACATTATTTTTTGAAAATTTTAAGACCGCCCACAAAAAGAGAAGGAAAAAAGTCAATGATGCATATAATGTGTGTGTGTGTGTGTGTGTGTGTGTGTGTGTGTGTGTGTGAATTGTACAACCTTAGCAGGCATAGACGCATCGGTATAAATTTTTGTATTATACTCCTCAACATGATAATGCTTGACCATGCCAGCTCATATTATAATCCTGTGCTATTAGCAATCATGATGCCAGTAATTTTGTGAGATCCTACTAGTGTCTCATGTGCTGCTGTTGTTTTTCCCCTCATTTTTTTTTTTTTTTTTTTTGCTGCTCCTTTTATTAAAAGCTTCACTATTATTCATTTTATTTTCTTATGTGTTACTCCAGAAACACGTCAACCCGTGCTTTTACAAAGCAAATGGAAAGACATCATTTGAAAGGCTGGAGAAGGATAAGTGTCAGAAACTTATAAATGGGGACCGTTTCTCTCTTCTTCCCGATGGGGAACTATCATACAAGGTAGTCTCCAAAGTTTCTGAACCTGTGGCTACAAATGAAGAAGACAAAGATACCAAAGAAGAGGCACCTACCGCTGTATCTGGTATAGGGTCTTCAGACGGTCCTTCTAGCAAGAAAGACAACGCTGTAGATGATCTACTCTTTGGAGACCCTGCGCCATCTGCTCGATCTGGTACGGAGTCATCATTACCAGAAGCTCCTGTTCCCACTGAAAACAAGGACAGATCAAAGGAAAAGACAGTTAATTCTCCGTCATTGGAGTCAAGTTCATTGAGCTCCGACTTACCTCCTAAACTTGTACACTCTAGCAGTAGCACTACAGGAAAGAAACGGGTTCTCCCAAGCTGGCTCAGTGCCACTAGTGGGACGACCAAGCTCCCAGCTCTGGATAAAACTGAGAGCAAAGCTTCTGTAGCAAAGAAAGGAGTGAAAAGGAAAGCTCCAGATAAGACAGGTGACTTGCATACTCCAGATTTATCTTCCGAAAAAAGTGTAGCAGCTTCTCTGCCACCTACAAAGGTACATCACTGAGAAACTATTACTCAGTGTACTTGTTTATAAATGTTCCAGTCATGGTGTCAAAGGTAGTAATACTTGATGAATACTAATGGAGGAAATGAAGATCCAGTCTATTGTTTATTTATTAAGTTCACAACTCCAGCATTAGAACGAAGCTTTTGAGAAGGTTCATTCTAGTTTTTGTGAAGGGTCAGAACTTGGATAATTCCAACATTTTGAATGTTTGCATTATACCTTTGATTTTTTGAAACTTGTAAAGACAGCTGCAATTCTCATTCTTGTATGAGGGTCATTTAATACACTTGTTTCATGTTCATAGAAACCTAGTAAAGAAGTTACTAGAGAAAGAAAAGAACCGAATGACGAAGGCAAGAAGGCTTCTACAGAACCAGCAAAGAAAGCTGTTAGCAAGCACGATGAGGACACAAAGAAAAAAACCATATGCCCCTATGGTACCAAGTGCTATAGGTGAGTTTGTTTTACTGTTCATGCGCATGCGCGGTAGAGTTATAATAATAGGGTTTGTTCGTTTGCAGCAGGAGTTGTGTTAAGTAGTCATGTATTAAATATTGCTAAGTAGTTGGAGCACTGGAGAGTATTTTGTATTATATCTCCCCTTAGCTGTTGCAGGAAGTTCTAGCTGATGGCTAATAGGACTATAGTATGTCCAAGTTGAGTTGGCCATAAGAAAAAATTAAATAAGTTTTGAAAGGAAGCACTGTTAATGCTTGATTATATATATATATATTTGTAGCCCGTTACCCGAGCGACCGCGCTTGTCGTTAAGAACTATAAATCGGATACAATCTGGTGCTTGTAAGAAAATGTATTAGCGGGGAAAAGTCTGATATAGTTCTTGTTTGGGTACTTTAATACAATTAGTAAGATAGCTAACGCTATACTTTGCTCGTTGTTTATGTTTGGGCTATAAAATAATAAACCAAAATCATTAGGTATGTATTGCGATTTATAAATCCTCGCCACTCGGGCTGCACCCTCGTGTCTCGGAGTTTATAAATCGCATACAAACCTCAATTTTGGTTTATAACTGTAACATATATATATATATATATTATATAATATTGTATATATAATAATAATAATATTATATATAATAGTTGCTTAGTAACTGCTATGTTATAAAAGTGACTCACCCTAAAAGAAAGTGATATCACTCTCTAAAATTACCTGCGGATAATACATACCTTGTATCACAAAGAGTGTAGTATAAATTACATACCGCAGAAGAATTTTTGATGATTAGAGTTAGATGCACAAATAATATTATAATATAAAATGATTGTCATGGTCCTTTAAGCTATATGAAGGAAATCTAGTTTTTTTTACTTGTGAACGGTCACTCAATTCCCGTCAAAAGTAGAGACTGACACAAAGAATTATTCATTGGAGTATAACGTCTTGTCTTGTGAACCTCACTGGCTGTCATCACTCTATCACCACAGTTCTTGTTTGAAAGTGGCGGAAACGGAGGGTAGTGCACTATTTGTAGTCGGTAATATAGAGTGACCCTCGCAATAACTGTTAAATAATGTTGGACATTTTCTCTTGCAATGCAACAGTATCCTGTCATTCATTAGACTTTTACTTGGTACCTTATGGTATGAAATAGTTTAACCATGGCTTTGCCCTCGGGGATCGGGATGGTTTACAGCGATAATCCCTTAAAGCCATAGTTTAACTACATGCATACATACGTACATACATACATTACCATGTTTGTACTTGTTTTTTATTCTTGGAAACACAGTACCTATTAAGCTATTCATAGCACATGCTAGTTAGGTAGTCAGATATTTATAGCCGTGATTAGACTAGAGTCCGCACTCCGATAGGTTCCTCCCTTTTTTTTTAGTGAGTGATAAAGTCTGAACGCAGTTCTGGTGTTATTATGGACCCAAGAGAAGTGCCTGGGTAAGATGTTTTTTTGTTTGTTTGTTTTTTAAACAAAATTTGATGCTCTAAAGTATTTTTGACACAGCTCTGCCATTCCATGGATTAGTTCGCATGAAGTTCTGTATCCTGGGATATTCTCAGATGCCCATCCTAATGGCCATGAGCCCAGTCCTAAATGTTCGAGAGAAGACTTTACTGTACCCATCACTCACTTGTCTCACATCACACATGACAGGGAAGCTGTGCAAATACAACAAGGACCACACTGTATTTTTAAGCCAAGTATGAAATCAGGAAGAGATTACAGTGACTTCCCTCGTGGCAAGACATTAAAAAAAAAAGAAGGCGAAGATTGTTTTGAAAGGATTTACAAGAGTGAGCTAGTTTTTCAGGGTAGGCTTTCATGGTGGGGAATCAGCTTACGTCATTGGTATGATGAGTTGTCTAGAAAAGAAGAGCGAAAACCATGTTGTAATGCTGCCCAACGTTTGGGTTATCGAGGATGCTGTGATGTAGTATATGGCAGGAAAGCTATTTATCAAGCAGACTACCTAAAAGAGCTACCAACTAGCAGATATGGAAACAACGAGTTCATTTTATCTTGGAGTGATATCATGGAGAGCTACATGGAGTCTCGTACTGACCGTGAAGTTAAAGATATCTATCTCACTAAGGCTGGCACTCTTCGTTATAGCCGTGAAATTTGTTATGTGGTAATGGTCTCCATGGGGAACGACCCTATTGATGGTGCTCCCATTTTTGGTGAAGCTAAAGAAGATGTTTATGAGCTCAGTCGTGGTAATAAAACTATTGTTGATGGTGCTCCCATTTTGGGTGAAGCTAAAGAAGATGTTTGTGAGCTCAGTGGTGGTGATAAAACTATTTTTGATAGCTACACTGATTCTACTGAGAAGCTTACTAAGCACAGTCCAATATTTAAAACGAAGCATCCATTTTCTTGGACTAAAGATGAAGCAAATATTAGTTGGGAGAATTTAGTATTTGCATTTTATTTTCCGAACAACGAACTCTGCTTGAACTTAAAGTGTCCAAAGGACAAGGTTGAACTAGAGTCTGTATACCATGACCATAAATATTGCATATTGAAGCAAAAGTGTCCTTTATACAATTGTCATAACTTCTTTCGCAGTGTATAATATCCTTTGCTCATCATTGTTGTTGTTTGCTATTGTTTTAAACTGAGCGTGTGTATGGTGTACATTCAAGACAAGGTAACATTTATAATGGCCTCTTTAATTGTATTGATATTTCACCACCTTTTTTTTTTTGTGTGTGTGTGTGTGTGTGTGTGTGTTGGGGGATGTTCAGTTGTTGTAAGAGCTATGTATGCCATCAGTGCCTCCTGTGGGGCGGTGACCCCTGGGTGGCTGTATTGCTGACCAAAGCTGAATTGTGCAAGCATTGTAGTAGTTCAGGGTGTCCCCAGATGATACCACTCAGTTCTTGCCAGGAAAGTTCTCCTGCAGAGGACTTGTGCCATCTATAGGTGCACAAAGAATGAATCAAATGAGGAAGTGGGATGTGATGGTTCATGACCTCTGGAATGTCAGGATTATGTTGGCCGTCGATGGATGGATCGATTGAGACCACAATGCAGTGGGGTGACTGGGATGTTGTAGATGAAAGTAAGGTAGACCAAGTTGTGACTGAGTTGGACTAGTATAAGTATAGAGTGGATGTGGGTCGGGCCACAATAAGGAACAATATACTTGTGTTTGTTATCATTTTGCTATATTGTTATATCGTTATGTATTTAGTATTTGTGTATCTATGCATTTATCATGTTCTCCATTTACCTTACCGTTTATTTGTGCAAGTCACCGTATGTGTTAATTCATGCTGAGTGTTTGTGTTTGGTCACGTGTTTGTTTGTGCCGCGCTGCAGTGCGAACTAAACGCTGCAGCGCAGGAAGTTAGTCATTGTGTGTAGAGGTGCACCGATAGAAGATTTTACCGATATACCGATAACCGATATTTTATCTCGAATCAAGGCCGATACCGATAACCGATAGATATGTTCATTGAATTTTGAAAATTTAATTTTTACATAATTAGAAGTATAATGGTACTAGTCTAGAGTCTTCAGTGCCAGGAACAAAGTAGTGACAAATTGGCGACCTCTTTTTAGACATCGTAGTTAAGTTTCTTTGTCTTACGCCGTCTAAGAGCAAGCAGAACTTATCCATTCAGTGTCCACACGGCGAGTATGAAAATTTTTCTATCGGTTAATTATATCGGTACGGCGGGTAGTGTTGACGACCGATACCGATATCGAAAAAGTAGGCCGATAAACCGATAAACGATAGACCGACAGATTATCGGTGCACCTCTAATTGTGTGTCACTGTGTGGTTTTGAGTTAGTTCTACCTCGTGTCCCCACTTTTAAAACTCTATCTTATCTACCCGGGGTTGGGTGGGACCCTGGTGGCAGCGTACCGTCGTCCTCCACGGCATATGAGTGACGTCAACCATACCAAACCCACAGTGGATATGGCTTGTCTACAAGAGACAAAATGCGTGTGGCAGTGGTGTATATAGACCAGCTGTGGAGGCGTGGAATGCTGGAGGGTCATCTAGGAAGGCCTGGAGCTTGAGGTTTGTGGCTGTCTCCCTGAAGGTCGGTAGAGGCAGAAGGGATGTGCTGCAAGTGCTATCATGCTATGTGTGCAAACATTGAGGAGCTTTATACCTTAGATGAACAATAGAGTAGCCCTGAGAAATCTCGAGGGATTGAAAGTATAGTAATTAATTAAACACTTTCATTCATAATGTTGTAGTCTTTTCATGCTAGTTTTTTTTTTATGTCATACCACACACACACACACACACACACACACACACACACACACACACACACACACACACACACACACACACACACCAGCTCAGTTATTTAAACCCTGGCTGAGTACAGTTCTGTTGGAGGATTTCAAGTCCCGAGTATAAGAGTTGCTATTGAGACAGAGGTTATTATTAACAAAAGAAGGTCTGGTACTGCTAACCTGGGGGACTACTGGGCGATTAGTCTCTATATCTCACATACTTGCTCCATGCTCAACCGCCCTGGTGGCAGCATGATCCTGCCCCACACTATGCTCCAATCTATGCTCTAGCAGAGAAGACAAAGGCAGCTTCCTTGGACTGTTACAGCAGACACTCAATTCCATACCTGCTCATGAGTGTTGTGTCTGTCTTGCATAGATGTCTGTGGTCAGAGAACCAGGGGTCACCACCAGGCTGAGTCATTTTGATTTGTTGCCCACTTGTGGGCCTGTGTGACGTTTTATGGCAAGCAGAAAGACAAATGTGTGTGGATGTGTTTTTAAAAGTTTGAGGTTTTGCTTTTTTTTTTTTTTTTTTTTTTTTTTTTTTTTTTTTTTTTTTTTGATGATTCTGGTTTGATCAAAACATTCTCTAGCAAAATAAACAACAACAAAAATGTGGCATGTGGTAAAGCTTTGCCATGAGGGTTTAGGTTACTGATTAGTTTTGGTAATTTGGACACATATCTTGGTGGGGAAATATTTCCAAAACAAGTGTGTTTTTAAGTAGCAATACAAGACTTTCGCAGTGGTAATAGCAAACATGTTCACGAAGCAGATTATCTCAGGAATCCTCCATCCAGCAGATATGAAAACAAAGAGTTTATGTCCTCATAGAATGACCTCTGAAGAGCTACGAAAAGTCTAGGACTAACTGTCAAAATATAGATGTCTATCTGAGGAATTGTGCTATGTGGTAAATGGTTGTCATGGAAGAAAGCAAATTTTCTGCATTCCTGATTCTAATACCGTACATGTTCAGTGAATCTATCTTTGAGCACAACAGGTGCATCAATAGAGATTGGAAATTGGTGGGCGAGGGACGTTCATATTTTAGAATTAAGCATCCATTTTTATTGGATTATAGAAATATTAGTTGGCAGAATTTAGTTCATTTCCCAGAACTCCACCAGCTCCTGCAATATGCAAAGGATCACAGCAGAGTGTGAAGTGATTTATGACCCTGAGCAGTGTAAGGGATCCCAGGCGTGTGCATGAATGGCATGAGATAAAGAAGTGGCGGCGAGGAGAGAATGGTCCCACGTACCCCAAATGGCCAGACTCCCATCCTGATAGTTTCCTGTACATTGGAATCAAAGTATGGAGAATGGATGAATGTGGAACAGGTATCTGCAGTAAAGGAGAGTGCACACCTAATGTCAAAGAGATGGTAAAAAAGAGGTGGCGCTGGATGGAGTACATGTCCTATTCAAGGTGCACAAGTTGTCAACTTGGAAACAATATTTCACGCACACACGTCTTATTTGTGGGCGTGAGTTAGTCAAGGTGCTTGCCTTGTTTGAGGAAGTACTTGTTGTCATACTTAGAAATACAATATCTAATACGCTATTCATGAGCACACACTAACTTATTGATCTAATATTCATGGCCGTGTGAAACTTAAGTCCTTACTCTGATGGTGTCCTCCCCCTTGTTATATTTTTCAAACTACAGTTCTACAGCAATTATGGGTGAAAACTTCGTTAGTGGGTAAGATTTTTAATGTTTTAGTGTGTGTGTTTGTTGTTGTTGTCATTTGTTCCCCTAATTTGACACAGCTCTGCCATCCCATGGATTAATTTTACTGAAGTTCTGTATCCTGGGGAATTCTCAGATGCCTATCCTAATGGTGGGGTACCACCAAGGCCGGAGGGTTTGAGAGAAGACTATGTTGTACCCATCTCTCACTTGTCTCATATCACACATGACAGGGAAGCTATGGAAATACAACAAAGATCATACTGCAATTTTAAGCCAAAGAAAACAGTTGGAAGAAAGCACAGAGGGATGCATATTGGCAATACATTTAAAAAAGTCAGTAATTATGAATACGAAAGAGTTCCTTCTTCTGCTGCAATGTTTCCTGGCTACCTTTCGTGGTGGGGGATTAGCTTGCGTCAGTGGTATAAAAAGGATGCTCGTAGAGAGGCGGAGTTAAAAGTATATTGTGAGAACTGCAATAAATTGGGCTATCCAGCAAATTGCAATGTTGACAAGTGTCCACGTAAATATATGAACAAAGCAGGCTACCTAAAAGAGCCACCAGAGAGCAGATATGGAAATGTGGAGTTCATTTTATCTTGGAGTGATATCATGGAGAGCTACAAGCAGTCTCGTACAGACTGCGAAGTTCAAGATATCAATCTCTTGAAGGCTGGCACTCTTCGTTATAGATGTGAAATTTGTTATGTGGTAATGGTCACCATGTACGATGATGATTTGCCCGGGTTTAACGCTTTAGAGTGTACCGATAAGCTGGTGACTGATGGGCAAGGAGATCCATTTTTCAGAATTAAACATCCATTTTCTCCAATTAGTTGGGAGAATTTGGTGTTCGCATTTTATTTTCCGAGACCTGAGCAAATCTTTCGGTGCCCAAAAGAATGGGTCTCTGTAAAAAAAGATGTGGTGCATAACCCCAAGGACTGTCTAACAAAGTGGGATTGCCCTCTCACCCGACAAAACTAACTGGAAAAAAATATAGTAGATAGTGGCATCCTGTCATTTAGAGTTGAATTGTTTACTACCAGTCATTTATGAATATTTTAGAACATTTTATTGTCATAACTTCTTTTTTTTTCATAAAAAAGAACTATAAAAAAACTTTATTTAGCAACTTCTCTCACTATGCATTATATCCTATCTCGTTATGGACTTTCTAGTTCCAACAGGCTAGCACTTCATAGTTGACCGTTACTATAAATACAATGGTTTCATATAGGCACACACACACACACATAAACACACATTAATACACATGTACACAAACACACACACCTACTGTTGTACTCTCTCCTTGTTCATACTCAAACAAGGCGAAACGGCATAAGTGAAGTGCTTCAGCACAAATGGCAAGCGGGCTGATCTACTGAAATTTAAATGTGAATGCTAACTGTAATACATAGCTAATAATTATTTGTTAGTTAATTTCTTTTTAGTTTATTTGTGCTATTCTTCAGCAGCACCCAACACGTTTACACATACACATACAATGTACACACTTTTTCATTGGATATACCAGCACAAGACTTATCTTTGTGACTTGACACTTGACTATTGGACAAAAAATTTTCAAGATGGTGAGCAGTTAAATTTCCTCGGCCGATATGGGTAAGGATCGTTAAACCAAACGATTCTCTGTTTAAGCTAGCTGCCTTCCCAAAGTATACTCTGTTTACAAGGGAGGGAGAGACAGGGGGCCGTCCCTGACTTTAAAATGCTCTACTGTACCAGAGCTAGACTAGTAGATAAAGCATTACATTGTATTCTCTTAGTGATTAGACTATTGAATAATGGATTTTTGAGTAAGAACAATTCTGTTACGTAAGACGTATTGTTATGACAAATAGTGCATTAATCAAAATGACTTACCATCGCCACTAATGAAATAGAAAATGAACTCTGCTAAGTTTGTAAGACCACTTTTCCCGTTTTTTTTCCCCTGGTATTATTTCGAATTTCTCCGAAACTTCTTGGCCCATGCTAATCTTAACAATTTAAAGTAGCCTCTGGGGGTGTACATGCATTGACCTCTATGAACTTTGCTATAAATATATATATATCAAAATCTCATTGAGACTCGTTTGTGAGGGGCTTGCTTCGCTCGCCCAATAATTGCTTAGAACCTTACTTCTGCCATACAAGTGATCAGACACAACTACACAGCTAGCAGAAACTCCTCATTTCTGAAGCATGTATTTCTATTGCACTTCTATCAGTCAGTTGGTACATATTGATGGAAAATAGTAATTGTATTATGGGAAAATCATTATTCTCACTGATATACAAATCAGGACTGTTACTAGGTTTGGGATTTAGCACTTGATATCTGAAGACCTTTGACAAACAATTTCTATGGGATAGGCCCATGGCTTATTATACTGCTGAATATGGGCCACTGTTGGGAAAGAGTTAGTAGTCGTGAAAGCTGTCAGCTCTTATCTCACGAGGAGGAGTTATTGTCAACTTCAAGGGTAGATGCTGCCACCAGAGGCAGTCTTAAAGATCCAGGTAATATGGAGGGGTTATCGAGCGAGGGTCCTCCCTTATCTCTCACAAGCTAAACCTAAGTTTCTCAGTACTGGCCTTATGGTTGACTTAATTAAAATTAATTAACAGAACCAGGGTTTAAGCACAAGAACTAAATGACTGACTGTTGGGGTATGCCGGCCAGCCAGTTTATATAGAAAACCAGCCAACATTCTGAGTGAGCATGACATAGAAATAACAGGTTCTCAAATTAGCCCATCAACATTCATCTGCCAAGGGTTAAAATAGTGATGAAGAAATGTGATTACCAATCTGCCTTAAATTTTGCTCAAGTGCAAAAAATTGGATAATATCAAAGTATGTTTTTGTGAACTTATTGGCGAACACACAAAATTTGGTGCATCGGTCACAAAATGCATAATTGTTGTAAATATTGAAACTGTCCCGCCCCAGTACTGAGCATCCACTGTCACTTTTTGTCGCAAACAAGCCAAAGTATGTAAAGTAAATCATTCGTTATCTGGCCGTCCAAGCTACGGGCATGTCCGTCTACCGGGCAGGTTGGCAAGCATTATTTGCGTTATTCGCGTTTTTCGCGATTTCAAGTGTGCCCTCATTAGAGAAGCATTTACGTTGCTGACACACCACCTGGAAGTTTTCGAGGACCGCTACTATGGCTTCTTGTGCGCAGCAGCAAAGAAAACGGAGCATACTTACATTAGCAAAAAAGTTGGACATTATCGAAATATTAAAAAAGGGAAGTCACAACGGCTAGTTTCTACTCTCTACAATATTCCAAAATCTACCGTTGGAGACATATGGAAGGATAGAGTGAAAATTGAACATTGTGTAAGTACTAGTGAATGTTCTTCAGTTATGAAGAAAATATACATAGTTAGAGAAGCTGTTTTTGCTAAGGTGGACCAAGCTTGCTATGAATGGTTTATGCAGCAGCACTCTAGAAGTGTTCCAATCACTGGACCAATTTTGAGGGAGAAAGCTCTGCAGTTTTATTACAAACTGTATCCAAATGCTGATGATGAAAAGTTTAAAGCAACTACAGGATGGCTGACCAAGTTCTTATCTAGACATGGTATAAGGTCAATTTATTTGCAAGGGGAATCCTTATCAGCAGATGCTTCTAGTGTTAGTGAGTTTAGCAAAGATCTTTTAAAGTATATGGAGCATGAAGGATACACTTAATGCAGGCGAAACGGGCCTCTGGTGGAAATTAATGCCATCTAGGAGCTTAGTTCACAATAGGGAAAAACATGCAAAATTTTAAAAAAACCTAAAGATAGAGTTACACTTATGGCTTGCGCCAATGTAAGTGGAACTTGCAGATTACCTTTAGTCTTCATCCATGAGAGTGCTAGACCACGGTGTTTTAAAAATGTAAACATGGATGCCCTGCCAGTTAAATATTTTTCTCAAAAAAAATCTTGAATGAACTCGACAATTTTTCAAAAATGGTTTCACGACATGTTTGTACCACATGTAAGAAAATATTGCTAAGATAATGCAATTGAATATAAAATTTTATTAGTATTAGACAATGCTCCATCCCACCTTTCAGTTTCCTCTCTACAATCACATGATGGAAAAGTCAAGAGTAAATTTTTACCCCCCAACACAACATCCTTGATCTAACCAATGGACCGGGGATATTGGAATATATCAAGAAGAGGTACAAAAAAAAGTTTGCTACGGTTCATAATACAGTAAAACCTCCGAACAACAACCGGTCTTGGGGACAGATCGTTTGACCTTTGTTGAGAGAGTTGCCTCTCTTCAGGGGTTCTTAGAGTATTATGCCAAGCAACAATGATAATCCTTAATATAAAAGAAATAGACCAATGAATGGTTTATTGAGGTGAAAAATAGTCAAATAATGATCTCTGTGTTAGTGATTTACTTTGCATAGCTGCTACAGAGTCAAGTATTGACCCAACTTTAAAAGACACCGCCAATTGACCTTTTCTTTCCAGAAAATGCTGCACCTCTTCCAGTGAAGTAATGGCTTCTTTGAATGTTTTAATTGCTGGTTCTGGTTGATCAGAATCTTTACCACCTTCTTCATCATCTTCTTCATCGTTTTCTTCATCGTCATCTTGTTGTGAATTGTTTGCAGGTTCCTGGAGGTGTAACATAAATGATTCATCCCATGAGTTGTCATCCATTTCAATGCAAACAGGGATTTCATTATCACCATTAGCATACTCCTAAACAGAACATGTATCTGGCAACATGACTTGTTGAAACACCTCTTGTAGATTGGTGTTTTCATCCAGGTCTTGCAATGGATCATCTTCTACTTCACATGTCACAACATCGGACATGTCATCATTCAGAATGCCTGCTCTACGAAAGCATTTTTGTATTGTGCTTGCTTTCACTTTCTCCCATGCCTGTGCTACCCATCTGATGGCCACCAAAATATTGACAGATTTGACCACTTCTGATGCACTATTGTACTCATCCATCTTGGCTACTATATATTTCAATAGCAATGTGCAATACTGAACTTTGAAATCCTTTATGATACCCAAATCTAATGGTTGCAACTTCGAAGTATTGTTTGCAGGCAAAAAACAAATAGTTATGTTCAGATGAGGAGGATGACAACCAGCGTTATCCATTAAAAGTAATATGCGTCGATTAGTATGGGCTAAGCGACTGTTCAATTTTGTAAGAATTGCCTCCATCAATTCACCTGTCATCCAAGAGTTTTTTTGGCTATAATAAGCCACGGGTAGGACAGTCTTGTCAAATCGTTTTAACCGATTATCGCCGAAATACGCGTTTTTGCGTACCGCGCGAGGGTGCTTCACAGCCCGGGATACGCATTTTTGCGTACTCGCCATTGCACCCGCTTCAATTAGCTACCAGCAGCAATCGCAAGTGTTTCAAGAGCTCCCACAACGCCGTAGCGATTCTCCTGTGAGGTAAGTGTAAGGGAGGCAAGGTTTTAATGACCCTTACCATAGAAATTTTTTTATTATTTGTAGATTGAAATTGTAGCACTGTTTGTGTATAAAGAAAATCAAAGTTACAAAAAAAAAATATGAATAGCTATAACTAATAGACAAAAATATTTATCAATTATTAATATGATATAAACTTGTCAATAAAATTTAAAGACAGCCAAGAAGTCTTCATAGAGGGCAGTGATGAAGAATTTTATGATCTCAAAGAAATAGAGATAGAATAAGGGAGAAGACTTCTCAGGTGTAGAGGTCCGTGGCCAAGAAGTCTTCATGGAGGGCAGCAATGAAGAATTTGATGACCTGGAGGAAGTAAAGGTTGAAAAAGGCAAGCTATTTTAGCTTCGTTTGTTCATACACAGAGGGTTATATAGATTTTGAACAACACTAACCACAAAAAGGTCAAGTTATTATTGCATGAGGATACAGACTTTCTTCCTCCCAGTTCTCCCCTACTTGAAGGTGCCCATAAAATGGATTTCTTAGGAGAAAGTTTCTCAGGTATGAAGAGAAGGAAGTGCAATCTATGTCAAGAACAGTAACAACAGACACATCATGGTACAGTACAGAGGTGATTATGGAGTGTGGCTTTGTCACCATGGGAGTTCAATCAGACTACTTCATAGTATTATCAGAAAAAAATCCTAGAATTGCAAACACAGTAGTCTATATAATTGCTTGTTATGTTATAATATTATATTATTCTAGTATATGGCTCACACAAAAAAAAATAAACAGCCAAAATCCATAGTTGCTGAATTATTTCAAAGCAAGCGGCTGGTGAACATTTAAAACAACAATATATAGCTATGAAACATGAGGTCTTAGCCTAAACTTTTACAATACTGATGCTAACAATGGTATACTTACCTTGAAGCTTGTAGTTTCCAATGAGTGCGCACTTCATACACTTCAAACGCTTAGAAACTAAACAAAACTTAGCCCGCGGGTAGAGGAAGGCTTTAGCTTCAATCAGTTAATACATCGCCGTCGGTTACTTCGAAGCGTATTGCCTCCAGACAAGAAAAAGCTCAGGCGGTTCAAGCCTCGAGGTGACGGTCACGATTTCTTGTAAACAATTTAGGAGTACGCGCACGTAATCGCGAATTTAATTTCCGGCGTTAATCGGTTAAACATCTTGGATTTTCACTGTGCCAGATAACAACTGGCTTTTCTTTTTCTCCATTAGCTGTAACAAAAAATGCCACTGTTATCCTTTGTTTACTCTTCTTCCCACCTCTGCATGCCTTTCCTTTCTGCCCAAATTCAGTTTCTGGTAATGCTCTCCAAAATACACCTGTCTCATCAATATTCCAGATATAGCCACGAAGTATTTCAGGTAACCTCAGCAGGATAGATATTCTTAGAACAAGCTGCCATATACCATTTATATAAAGCTTCATTAACATCTTTAAACACTGAAACTCTAGACATTTTTTTGATTGATTAGATTGGTAAAGAGACATCACAGAATCTTTATTCTTCAAAATCTGGGCAATCTGGGTCCTTCCACAATTAAACATGCTGGCTAAAGTCCTATGATTGAGCGTGCGATCCCTTTCCACAGCTTTAATCACCTCCACTTTCTTCTCAAGCTTTAAAGTTCGCTTTTTAACAGAACTAGAAGAAGCCATATTGCAGATGAGCCACCAACGCAAATGTGTGTGGTTGACCTTTGAACTGGAAGTTCAACAGCCATGGCTGCGGCAAGTCAGGTAGTGACGCCAACAACGCTGGAAATACTTGAAATCAATTCGTTTATTGATGTACATGTATGTATGAGAACCAACTACAGGTGAGATTTTGCTCGCCAAACCTGAACCTTCCAATGTCAGAGACAAGAGTGCTGTAGCAGTCTTCAAAGACAGATCAATTGTTGGACATGTCCCCATTAACATGGCTCCAATTCTGTACCAGTTTTCAAGAAGAGGCTTTTGTTGAAGTTAAGGGTGAAAAAGTGAACAGAGGTGGCGGCTATGGACTGGAAATACCCTGTGTTTATCGTTTATACGGTCCGCAACAGTATATACAAAGATTGAAAGATATTCTTGAACCACTGATCGCTGCTGGACATTTGTAACTAGCTATAGCAATTATTATATATATTATGTAGCTATAATTTTACTATTCTGACCGCTCTAGGATAATCATCCCTGGCCGTTGTTAAGAATTCGGGGGTGGCCGTTCATCGGAGGCCATAAAATTATTGGAACTGTACTGTAAACGTTTCGTTCCACTAAAAACTACCGCTGTGGAGAGGCTGACCGTTCTTCAGGAGCCCGTTGTTGAGAGAATTCACTGTAGTACAAAATGAATCATCTGAACAATTGTTAAGAAAATAACCATAAAAGATGTTGTTCATTGGGTATCTCAGGCTTGGGATGAGATCGCTAAAGCACTTTAGCAAAAGGATGGACTAAACTTTTGCAGCAGCAACAGATGATACTCCTGACGTTCCTCCTGACAGTCCTCCTTGTATCACCAAATCATACCTCAGAATTTCAAGATCTTTTACCCTGGCCGTCAACAATTAGATCTTGATGAAATTGTGGCTTTAATCAACAATGATAGTGGCACTAAAGAATCAGGTGATGATGAATCAGCTCAACAAGTTGTAACTTCAAGTCAGGCTTATGAAGCTCTGGATACCACAATGAAATGGTTAGAATCACAGGATGATACAAACCCCGCACATCTCTTACTGGTTGGAGGGATATGGCTGCTATGAAACGAACAGAAACACTGAAACAACAAAAAAAAAAAACAGTTGAACACTCATAATAGTATGTTGCTTGAAATTATTATACCTATAAACATAAAACTTTTTTTCCATTAAAACTGTTCCATATAAGATTGATCTAAGATACGGGAAAATCTTAGTTACGGGCACCCCTCTGACCCAAACCGCCCGGATAACAGATGATTTACTGTACAATTTTGTGATTATGGTTAAGGTGTAATGACTGTAACTCGAGAATTTTAGGGTATAAATGTCATTCCAATTTTTTTGTTTCTCTATATAAAATTTGCTTTTATTTCATAATATTTAGTTAAGAAAATGTTAAATCTTCGAAAATTGGCATGATAATTATTTAAATAGCACTTAAAGTTCATTTTAAATCAGAACAGAGGTGGCCCAATATTCAGATTTGCTACTTAGGTGATTTTTATTCGTGTGTACCAAATGTGATGCTTTTATGTAGTATAGCTGTGCCATTCCACTATTTGATTAAAGAAATTCAGCTGCACATAACTTCACTCATTTTACAACAAATTTATTCACTTAGTTTTTAAATCAATTTATTAATAAGTTATTAATTAAATGGTGGGAATCTTTGGCTGACGGAGCTAACAAAAAATGATGGTGATGGTGATAATTATTATTACAGCAAAGACTTAATTCAAAACAAACTAATAAGCTGATCTACTCTATTTTTTTCCTATTCAAGTGTTTCACTATTTTGACTCCAACAATAAAGATGTCTTATTCTTCTTTTGTAAAAAGGATATTTATTTATAATCATCCGTATGTTGTAGGTCAAGTTACATGCATTTTTTTTATACATTAGTCACATTGGTGGGTATAATATCAGACTTCCCGGAGCTATGTGCTCACCGACATTTCTTGCTTCTGTTCTGTATGGTTGTTGTTCTGTTATCAACTGCTATGAGAAATGGCTCACCTTATCCTTGGACCAGTGCTATTAGTACACATGCACACACACACACACACACACACACACACACACACACACACGATATTGCTCTATGCCTGTTCATACTCAAACAGGGCAAAAAACCGCAAGAGATTTTATCACTTATATTTTTACTTCAGACATTAGCGTGATCATTGGGAGTAGCTAGAACAATTTCTCATTTCTTCTGTGAACACAAATATTTGGTTACCCCACAATCAAGTCGCTATATAAGCCATGCCCATATTGGACTAAAGGTGTTTCGAATTGTAGCCTATATTATGAAGTAAAAGTTTTGTTTTTTTGTTGTTTTTGTTTTTTGCTTTTGTTTGTTTGTTTGTTGTTGTTTTTTGTTTTTTTGGCCGAGGTTGAATTATAATCACACACTGGAACGACCATAAGAAATAATCCTGGGATGATGCTGGCATATGACAACATCTTTGGCTTCATTAGCAGTCCAACACGACAGAATCAAACGACAATTCAGTGACGTGAAAATTGAGCTGGAAGAAGAAAAATTGAGTGGCGGGCAAGTATTGGAGTCTTCTTACTCTCACTCAGGTGCAAATATGAGTTGTTTGCTTAATACATGTATGGAGATTTAGTACTCGACACAAACCTATAAGGAAGGCTTGTACAACAAGCATTAGTAGGAGCAGAACGAGATAACCTGCTGTTGCACTCAAAAGTTACTACGATTTCACACGCACACACACACACACACATACACACTACATTTCTTCGTACTTGGGAAATAGAGTAACTATTAGGCTATTCATTAGCACTCAGCACACTTTAATGACACTAAAGTCCGCACTCTGATCATGTCTGAGCTCTTTGACACACTGAGTGAAAAACCGAGTACTATATCCTATATCTCAAACATGCATGCTGAGGGTTAATTAGGATTCAGTCTTAGGACCAACACCACGAATCTGGGCTGTGGCTTGTACCTGGGTAGCCATTGGAAACTATTCATCCCCCAGCCAACTGTGCTGCAGCTATTATGGGAGAAAGAGAAGTATTTTCTGGGTAAGAGTTTTGTTGTTGTTTTTGTTATAATTCGTTTAACAAGTGTGTTTTGACACAGCTCTGCCATCCCATGGATAAATGCTGGTGAAGTTCTGTATCCTGGGGATTTCTCAGATGCCCATCCTAATGGCTATGAGCCACCGAGGCCGAGGTGTTTGAAAGATGACTATATTATACCCATCACTCAGTTGTCTCATATCACACATGAGAAGGAAGCTGAGCAAATAGATCAAGGATCATACTTCAAATTTAAGCCCAAAGCTAAATTTGGAAGAGACTGGTCTATTGGCAAAACATTTCAAAAATGTTTTGGTGATGATGCTTTTACAAGGATTTCAACTGCTGAGCAAGTGTTTCCGGGTTGTCTTTCATGGTGGGGGATTAGCTTGCGTGCGTGGTATAAAGATAATCCTGTAGAAAAGTTCGGAGTATGTTGTGACCTTTGCAGTCCGGATCGTCCACGCGGTGGTGGCATGTGTGCGCGTAACCATGTTTTTAAACCAGGTTACCTAAATAATCCACCATATAGCACATACGGAGACGTGGAGTTCACTGTATCTTGGAATAATATCATGGAAAGTTACATGCAGTCTCGCGAAGCTCCGAATATCTATCTCTCGATTGCTGGCACTCTTCGTTACAATTGTGAAATCTGTTACGTTGTAATGGTCGTCACGTCTGATGATTTGGATACCATTGACAAATCCAGTATTTTCCGTGGACAAGATGAGCAAGTAATTGATCCTAACTTTTGTATGGATGGTTCTGGTAAGCTTCTTCTCAATGAGACAAGTCCAAATTTTAGAATTAGGCGTCCGATTTCTTGGATTAGAGGCGAAGGACGTGTTAGTTGGGAGCAATTAGTATTTGCATTTTACTTTCCAGATGACAGGCACTCCTTGCAGTGTCCAGAGGCATTTGTCAGCAGAAATAAAGTGAATCATCACTATAATTTGTGTGCACTGAAAAAACAGAAAATAAAGTGTCCCTGCGACCCACGAATTAAAGAAAGACAGTAGCTTCTTTTAGTTTAAATTTGAATTGTTTACTGTTAGTTATTTATGAGTATACAAAACTTTTTATTGTATCAAAACTATAATTGTACAAAAATGAACAAATGAACTACATTTAGTGGACTTCTCTCTCTATGCGTAATATTATCCTATACTTGTTATTGATTTTTTAAACTTGCTGAACCCACAGTTGTGGACCAGTGCTATTGAGAAAGGTGTAAAAACCTCATTGGGCAGATAAACACTCACACACACACACACACACTCATATTCACACACAAACAAATGCTGTTAGGCGGTCATGCACACCTGGCAGAGCCAGGATGCCTGTGCACTAAGCAGGCACTGTGAGCCATGCAAGCAAAGCTCCTGGAGCCGGGTAGGAACTCGCAGGAGAAAAGGCCTTTCCTCACAGGCCTTTCCTCAAGGCAAGTGGTGTGGGCACCAAAAGTCCCACCTGGACCATTGCTGTTTCATGAAAAAATGCCAGGTACCCAATCACAGCTGGGTGGACTGGTGGGGCTGGTGGGAGGCAGATGGAAAATCAGATGGAAAATGGCCCAAGTGGGGCTTGAACTCAGGACCTCAGACCCTCAGGTCCTGGAGCCAAAGACACAACTACTACACCACACAGCCACACACACATATACTCACACACTCGCATTATTTAAGCACACATACATTACTCTTTCTTGTTCATATATCATGCAAGACAAGAAATCACAAGTTATCTGGTCAGAAACACTTCAAAATAATATATCAATCCATTTCTAAAAGTATGGCTAAGAACGTAGCCGTTGTGACCATTATACTGTAGCTAACAAATACAGAACCACTTTCTTACCAAGTACTGGTATTTTCTGTAGTCTCTAATATATGTCATTCTGACTATCTGAATTACCAGTATCTTTTGACAACAAACACTCACAGCTGTGAAAAAGACCAAGTCATTTTAAAAAAATACGTCTGGTAAAGGGTTTTAATACCATAGTAACCATTCTCCATAACATTTTGTGACTTGAAAAAACAAGAAGTTCTAAATAATTACTGCACAGTGTTGAGTAAGTCGAATTGTTTAATGCTTTGAATTCTTTTGCGGGTGCAGTTAAAACTTAAAAACTTACCAGAGTTTCATTTTTATTTGAGTTAGTGGTGGTGGTAAGTTAATACGCCATTTGTCATAGTTATAAGCCCTACGCAATAGTATTAACTTGAAAATTCATTGTCCACTAGATGAACCACGAAGGTAAGTCCTATGTAGGTATGTCCAATTGTGTGAAAGTATTGTGTGTTAATTACTACTTAGTGTGTAAAAGAAAATGTTTAAATAATGTGACTTGATTTTTGCTGTTTTTTTTTTTGTTTTTTTTCAATTCAAACAGTTGCATGGAGTGGTTACTATGGCATTGAAACCCCTTTACCTTATATATGTAATTTAAAAAGTTTAGTAACTTGAGCGTTAGAAGTTAAAATAAATCATTTTAAACAATAGTGTAGTTTTAGGCTCACTCTTGTGCTCAAGCACATCACTAGTTAATTTCCTTGAATGATATGGGATCGCTAAACACAAAGATTCTGTTTAGTGGAGGTATGGGAAAGGGTAGACTACTACGAAGTAAACACAAAAACGTGAGGGTCAAAGTACAACATGACATACGTACGTCCACACATATATATATAAACTAGTGGTGTGCTTGAGCACAAATGGCGAGCGAGCCTGATAGTTAGGTAACATAAAACTAAGTATTGTTACTATGTTTTAGCTTAGTTAATGCAAACACTATAATAGCAGTTACGACCTTTTATTTCACCAAACAAATACAAAATCACTCTTTTACCTGATTTGTTAACTTTTGTAGTATCAAACATCTACCATTCTGATAATCTCAATTACCAGTAACTCTTGAACAAGCTCTCAGCTATGATAAAAAAACAACAACCAATGTTATTATTTGTAATTTTAGCCAACAAATATGGAATTACTACTTACCTCAATTTCCTGAGTATTGATAACTTCTGTAGTATCAAATTTAAGTTACTTTGACTATCTGAATTACCTCGAATTCTTGACAACAAGCTCTCAGCTATAAATACAAAAGACAATCAATTTTAGCACACAAATACGAAATTACTTTCTTACCTCATCTTCTTGAGCAGTGGTAACTTTTGTAGTACCAAATTTGAGCCATTCTGACTACTTGAATTTACCAGTCACTGTTGATAACAAGCTCTTAGCTACATAAAAGAAAGGCCAGAGTTATTTTTGCATATTTAGCTAACAAATATGGAATTAGTACTTACCTCAGCTTCCCTCGAGTAGTAGTAGCTTCTTTAGCATTAATACTACGGCATTCTGACTACCAATGGCTCTTGACAACCAACAATCGGCACTCTGTATCCCCCCTAAAACGGAGAAGTTTTAAAATTTAGTCTGGAAAAGGGTCTTCAATGCCGTAGTAACCGGTCAAATCAACTTTTTGTTTCTTGAAAAGCAAGCATTTCGCAGGAATTTTCTCACACTTCGGAGCTTAAGTATAAAGTAAGGCTTGCTTAATGCTGTAGTTTCAGAATAAACTGGGGTCAAGCCTAAAAAGCCGTGTTTTTTGGAGAAAAAAGTTCCCCGCGCACGTTTAAAGGGCATATGTACCATCCATACATACATACATATATATAACATATACCCGATTTTGCATTATCCATCCCTAATACTGTCTCGCTAACTCGCCAATTTAAGTGTAAATTGTCTAACTCTGTGTATTGCTTTCAAGAAAGTTGGATAATTTTAAACATTTCTATTATAACTCTGGGGAGTATCTCTAAAGATTTATACAAGAATTTATATAATAATATGCTTATGTGTCTTGACAATGATGGTGTGTATTCATGAATAATTCATGAGCTGAGCAGAACCGGTAAAGCATTGACATTAATGACATTCTACTTGCTCTATACATAGCTGGAAAAAAATTGTTCCATGTTGGCTTCAAACCTGTGACACTCTTCATAGCATGTGTGTACATTTACCTATTATACCACCCGGACCTAACAGCTTGGAGAAGGGTGCCATCACATAGCAACACCTGGGCACCTTTAGTAGCGCACTCCAGCTGAATAATCGCGCATTATCTACCACAAAGTCACGCCCCGCTTTATAACAAATTAGTGCCCGTGAAATGCAGCTGTGCCTCACTCACCATTACGCGCATACGGTTGGGGCGGGGCAGAGTCAACTTACCATAAAATATCCTCGCACACAAAAGTAATGGATCCAAAATCTACTCTATCATACTGCTCAGGAATGGATGAACGTCTATGGTTAAAACTTTGCCAAGGCATAGGGCCACAAAGGGTCAACCCTATAACGATGAGATATTTTTAATATACGGACTTTTACAGAAATAATCGACAATAGTTCACGTGGTAAGGTGAGTAAATAGAAAACTAAAATAGAATTCAACAAAAACTCATCGTTGTGGCATACATGCAAGGGTGAGAAAATGATATACAAAAAATCAGCTTCTATACTTCAGCGGTAGCTATGTAGTACTGCGGTCAAAATGGTGACGGGGCTATTTCTTGAGATGCGACAAACTTCCAGTCTATATTCTTGGTCAGTGCATTCTCCAAGTAGTATTTGCTGGCCTACAGAAATAAAATAGCTCTGAGAAAAACAGAAGTAAGTTGCCCTAGCAACCAAGGCCTATTCCGTGGGGTTTTCACGCTCAAAGAGTGTGACAGCACCCTGAACCTACTGTATCCTTTTTTTCTTTTTTCTTTTTTCTTTCGTTTCCTTTTTTCTTTTTCTTTTTTTTCCCTTCCTTTTTTTCTCCCTAGGTCTTACACTGTCCATCTCCCTGCTCTATAAAAACTGAACACTGGTGTCTATATTTATGTATAATTCATTTGCTGAACTGAGTTGAGAAAGAGTAGTCACCTACAGTAGCTAACCACAATCCACCACACATCATGAGTAGAAGAAAGACAGAGAAGCAAGAAAACGCAAGGGTAAAAAAAATTAGAAGCCAGTGAGAAAAGGCTAAAATGTAACTACTTCAATGAAGAAGTGAAAGAAAATACACAGAAAGGACTGAGATGCTGAGGAGCAGGAGAGGTAGACAGAGGAGGAGAAGAGAATCCAGGGGTTGAAGAAAGGAATAAGAAAAACTTGGATGGCTCAGGAAAAAAGAGAGCAGGAGAGGGAAACTATTAATAATAATACCATGGCTATAAATACATTCCTAAATTGCAACAGTGAGTACATCAAGTCACGGGTGGCGGGGGGGAGGGGGGGGGGGGGGGAGGGGTACTTGCTAGTAATACATTATTATTAGCAATGATTTAATTCAAAATTAATTAAGTCTTAAATAGCTGATAGTTTATTATTTATTTCAATGCAAGCTTTTCACTATTTTTGACTCAAACAGTAAAGATGTCTTCAATTCTTTTTAAAAAAAGGATATCATTATTCATATTGTAGGTCAAGTAGCATGAATTTTTTTTACAGTAATAAACATTAGAAATAAAATTGTATAGGCTAAATATTGATTGTCATAGTTTGGTGGGTATACTTCAGGGAGCTATGTACTCACTGAATTCACTTGCTTCTGTTCTGTGTGGTTGTTGTTCTGTTTGTGAACTCCATGAGCAATGGCTCACCTTATCCTTGGCCACTAGCTCCCAGAGCCATGCTGCCAGTCATTGAGAGGGAGCACTGTTAGACATATTCAGATACATTTGTAGTGCCAGTGCCACCAGGATAGACCAGCTGGTCTCTTAAGTCTACCAGGAATGAGGCTTATCTCTGACTGTGGTTCTGCTTGGTCGTCTCTTTGTATATTCATTAATCCTGGATTAGAGGAAACTAGGTGCATGTGATATTCATGGCAGGCATGGAAGTGTGGGTTTTGGCGGGAACTTTCAGGAAGTATTGTGTGGGGACTTGTCCCCACTAAGTGTTCCCAACCGCACTCTGGCAAGTATGGCAAGTATGGCGGCTGTTTTAAGCGGGTAAGAGCTTTTACTACAATCTATGTGCATTTTTAAGTGTTTTTTTTTTCTTCTTTTCCTACTAAATAGTTCAGCTGTCAAGAATGTAGATTACTCTGAAGTTTTATATCCCGGGGAATTTTCAGATGTCTACCCTAATGGCATATTACCACCGTTACCAAGTTGCTGGGAACCAGGCCGATGGCTCAGTCTACCCATAACCCATTTGTCTCACATTACTCACAACAAGGAAGCAAGTCTGATAAGAATGGATGCATTTTGTTACACTTTTCAGTCCAGGCAGAAGATAGGGAAAGATCTTGAAAGGGACGGCTCCCCCATCGGAGAGACGTTCAGGAAAACAGGAGAGAATCGATATACCAGGATTCCCAAACCTCAATCTGTGTTTCCTGGCTACATTTCCTGGTGGGGGATGAGCTTTAAAAACTGGTACAGAGAACCCGGGGAAAATTTTCAAACAGTAATAAAAGGGATACGCTCGTATTCAGGTGACCGCAGTGTTTTTGAAGTAGATTACCTTGCCAACCCACCAGCTAGCAGATATGGAAATAGAGAGTTTATCTTTTCCTTCCATGATTTGATAGATAGCTACAAACTGTCTCGTACTGACTGTCAGATTAAGGATGTTTATCTCAGGAAGGCTGGCACGCTTCGCTATCGGTATGAAGTGTGCTACGTGGTAATGGTTGTCATGCTGAAAGACCTCAACAATGATGCCATACGAGACATGCCCATTATGTACAGTGAGCCCAACTTTGATCACAACGAGTGTATCAATGAAGATGGGAAGCTGATCAATGATGGACTTATGTCCTTCAACATCAAGCGTCCATTTACTTGGATTAGAGATCAGCAGGGGAGTGTTAGCTGGGAGTCTATGGTATTTGCTTTTTATTTCGAGAAGCATGATCAGTTCTTGAGCTGTTTGAAGCCAACTGGCAAGGAAGAAGATGTTGATCATGATAGAAAACGCTGTATATCAAAGCAGCCACCTGAGCCATTAACCTGCCCTAATGTTCTGCCTGATGTTTGGTGAATTTTGTATAGCTGGACATAATTATTTTTTAAAGACAAATTTGTTTTATATTTTTATGAGTGTGTGTATTAATTTTATTTTGTTCTTTTTAGATGTTTATATTAATTGTACAGTTTTTATATATTGAAAAGTCGGCTTAGTTGTAGCAACTATAGGATAGGAGATTATGACATGCATCATTATGGCATCCAATTTGTCCAGTGGGACCTCGCCCAACGAACCTTAAAAAAACAACAACAGACAACCATGCTACAGCGGACAAACTGAAAATTACGGGTAGATTTCTATTGAAATTATACTATAAGAGCTTCTGAGATGCGGACAGCTTCCGAGTTCCAGACAATGGACAGAACAGAATCTACACCAGCACAACCAAGCAAGAATATGCATAAATTTTGATGATAAGGGTACCCATGACTTGGATCAAGCAGCATAACATCATAACATGACTTGGTTAATTTTTGAAATAGAACAGAAACGTCTCCAAATTTCTTAGGAAGCTTTCTTTTCATTGGCAATGTCGGTTCTTCAATATCAAGTGATTGGCAAGAAAGCTCAACTTTCTTCCAAAACAATATATACGCTTCATCAGACCTACATTTGCTAAGTGTAGCTATTGTCATGCTAGTGAACTTATGGCCTTCTTCTGCAGTGATTGCAATGCTCTTAATACCTATAGTGCCATATTTCCAGTGTGAAAACTCTTAACAGTGAAAGCAAGATCCCCTCTATTTTTACTGACTTTTTTTTATTTATATCACGAAGGCTGGCACGCTTCGCTATCGGTATGAGGTGTGCTACATGGTAATGGTTGTCATGCTGAAAGATCTCAACAATGATGCCATACGAGACATGCCCAGTATGTACAATGAGCCGAGGTTCGGTCACAATGGGTGTATCAATGCAGATGGTATTTGCTTTTTATTTCGAGAAACATGATCAGTTCTTGAGCTGTTTGAAGCCAACTGGCAAGGAAGATAATTTTCATCATGATATAGGCCGCTGTATATCAAGGCAGCCACCTGAGCCATTAACCTGCCCCAATATTCCTAGAACTTTTTAGAATAATTGTATAAGAGGACATAATTAATTTTTATTGACAATGTATTTTTTTAATTTTTATCAGTGACTGTAAACTTTATTGTATTCCTTTAGATATTCATGTTTGTGGGATGTAAATCCACGACCTCGGGTAAAGGGTTCGAAGGACCAGGCTGCACTACTAACTAGCTAGCTAAGCTAAACTAACTCTATTGCTGGCTCTGAAAGCACTTGCGATAGAATCAACTCAACTAAAACTAATAGTAGCAACAGTAAGAGAAAATCATTTACAAGCATTTAAATTTGAAAGCACATTGATACAAGTTGTGTGGGTAAGGGCTTATGAATATCATTATGTGTTGATAGCATGGTTGATACATTGCATGTGTGCAAGTGACAAGGAGTTGTGTTAATTGAGTGATATGTTCAGTCTGCGTTTGTTCAGGGCCTTTATTGGTCCTGAACATGAGCGGGGAGGTATCTTTTTCCATCTCGATCTTGATTAATCGATGAACCGATCTACGGTATATCTTGCCATTGCCGAATAGGTCAACCAGGATAAACCATTGTGACACGTGCCAATGGCCAGTGTTGGGACAATAAAGACTTAACAATGACGACGTCATTTACTACAATGTTCACTGATTCAATCTTCCACTTGTTCCTTGCCTGGATAGATTACAAGTAACAAGCACTCCTTACCTGCCTTAAGTCATATTGCAACCTCTGAACTAAACTCCATCGGCATAGATTGGATAACTTGGCAGTGCTGGCAGGTTTTGTTGGAGGAGCCTTGATGTGCCTACCAATAAAGAAGTGGCCAGTTGTTAAAACCAGGTCCGCATCTAGCTCGGTAGAGTTGAGGGCGAGAGAGGCCTAGAGTTAAGTGTGGCCTCTACTTCTGTCAGTGTAGTCACAAGTTCCTGAAAGCAAAGTGGATGTGGCGAGATGTGCTTCCTTAGTTGCACCTTCATCTACTTCACGCCGGCTTCTGAAATCCCCCCAAAAGGTGGGAGTGTGAGGAGGGATAAAATGCCAATGAAGTGGCTGATGAGTGTAGAGAGAGGAAATGGCATTTTTGGAAGAGTTGACTAGCTTTTGGATTTCTTGAATTTCATTAGAAGTGCTCATGAAATTAGTTCTGTTGTCAGAGTAGACGTCTGTTGGACAGCCATGGTGAGCACAAAATCGTTGGAATGCTCCCCTGAATTCATCGGTTTTGAGGCTAGAGCATAACTCAAGATGTATAGCCTGCATTGCTAAGCAAATAAACAAGTATGCATAAGTTTTAAATAATACAGGCTTACAAATGTATCTGATCCTGAACGTAAAGGGCCCTGCAAAGTCAACTCCAGTTGAAGAGAAAGCGAACAGCAGGGAGTAGTCCCATGACTTGTAGAGGCTCTGTGTATGCCCTTTGGCACACAGCACATCGCTTGCTGATAATCTTTAAAAAGTTTCTCAAGCCAGGGATATAGTAGGTGTTGTTGAGTATAGACATCAGTGCAGCTATTCCAGGGTGGTGATGTAGTTGCTGTGAAGAGGTGATTAACAACTTTGTTATGGGTGATTTACGTGAAAGAGCAATTAAGTCCTTTAGTGCTGTAGACTTCAGTTGACAAACTCGACCAGAAACAATAATCGAGTTATCTTTGTTAAGACAAACATTCAATCCTCTGAATGGACGCTGCTTTGGTAGTCCTCGTTTTTCTTTACACATATAAAGACATCAGAATAACTATCTTCTTGTGCACAATGGATTATAAAGATCCTGGTAGATGAGATTTCCTCAGATGTGAGTGTTGGTTGAAGAGTTCGATGTTGCACAGATGATCGGGCATTGTTAATGAGTCTCTTGATCCATGAAAGAACTCTAGTCAAGGTAGAAAAGTTTGAATATCTACTCCACAGAGACCAGGGCTTGACTGGTTCCACTTAGGCCAATTTCTCTAAACATTTTCCCAATGTTTGCTGAGAAAGCTATTTGATAGTTTCGAAACTTAATCAAAATGTCCATAATTAGTGGATACAGGTTAGGGCCTGGTAGGAGGATGTTGTTCAAGGAGAAGCCAGATGTTGTTTTGGCAGACCCATCGAAGACTGGCCGAACCTTTGTTGTGGTGGAAGATTGTTTAAATAGTATGATGGCTTATAGAGTTCGTCTTGTGGGACGACTTCAGCATGCTCCAGAGATCGCTCATTCTAGATTGAACGGCTAACTGCCATTTTTCTTGAACTTCCCAATGATGGCGGGTCATCTACACAAGGCAATTTGACAATACACCGTCCTTTTTCATTGATGGTTACTGTTTCTTTAAACTACTTCGTTGCAGAATCTTCAGGTGGTAGGATGAAAATCTTTGGTGTCTTGTCAAGTTCCCATAAATGCTGCAACTGTTAGTCTAGTGTGGTTTCCTCCAGTTCGATTTTTAGTTGTGTTGCAGAAGATTTTGATTTCAAAGGACCTGAGATTGTCCACCCAAACAAGGTTGGTGTGGTATGATTCCAGTCCTTGGACAGTGTTTGGGTGCTTCAGAGAGGATGCAGGCAGCAGTGTCTAAGATTCCAATGATTATATCAAGCTGACCACCTTGTTTCTTGTCTGCTAATTCCAGTCCTTCCAGCATCTCATTGTTGAGAGTCTCTTTTGGATTGGGTGGGCTATAACTATTGAACTGATGGTCGTTGTGGTTTCTATCTGTTCTTGGTTGTAGATGGAGGCAACTGACTTTTTTAGATCCCATTTATTCTATTAGCACTATGTGCAATGACTTGAGAAGAACAGCTGTAGGTGGGTAACAACCTTCTCTGTGACAATGAAAGTGCTGGCTCCAGTATCCAAAGCAGCTCTTATTCGGATAGTTCTATTGCCGTTGGTCAACTCTATGATGGCAATGTTCAGGAATCCATGCGTTGGTGGTTGAACTGATGGTTGTTGTAGTTTCGATCTGTTCTTGGTTGTAGATTGACTTGAGGAGATGATGAACCATCCTTGTGCAGAAGTGTGTGGTGCTTTCATTTACATGTTCTGCAGGTAAAAGATGAGGTGCACTGTGAGCATGTGTGGGAAGGGTGCAGGAGCCTTGAAGTACTGATGGAAAATTTCTTTGTAAGATGTGTGTAGTCTCTTTGGATGTGACAATTCGATTGATCAATGCGATTCCTTTTCGGAGTTGTCAATGCGATATTGAGATTCCAACGGTTTTAAGAAGAGCAAGTCCTCAGTGACAGGTAATCCTTTACCTTTAAAGTGAGAGGTGTATTTAGACCACTCATCTAATAGCTTAGGTGTAAAATATTCAGCCACCAGAGCAACTAGAAAGTGAGGTAGAGTTCCACCTTGCTAGCTTGTTAGTTTGTTTGAGGACTCTAAATTATATCAATAATAATATTGTGAGTAAGTTATACCGATCAAGTCAATACCTATAGTTTTCCATACTGCTGCAGGAATTGGATGCAGTTCCTCCTGAGCCTTTCCTAATCGGTTGTTTACTCTCTGGCACTTGTCACAGCTTTTGCAGTAATTAATGATATATCCAGTCATCCTCTTCCACCAATAAGATTGTTTGAGCTATAATAAAATAGTAATTTAAGTGATGTTACTAGCTAAAATCAATAATATGCAAAATTATGAAGATCTTGTTTCTTAACGTTTTGTCCCTTCCCAGATGTCCTCCATCCAAGCCATCATGAAATGCTTGAAGTAACCTCTTCTTCTCATCTTCTCCAATGACTACTCTAAGAAGAGGATTTTCTCTGTAGTGATTTTGTTGGAGGAAATGTGGTAAAGATCAAAAGTAGCAGATTGCTGCCTAAGGCCTCGCTTCTGGGAGACAGAATAGCCATATGGATATATTGGAGTACCCAACTTTGAGCGTCAAATACAACTTAATAATTGTTGGTACCTTTCTTCATTCATAGTGGAATCCTAATAGCTCTGCTAATAATGCTTTGAATTGTGCATAAAAGTCTCTTATACATAGGCACCAAATTCAATTGGATTTTTTATACTATTTGTCACTTTACCTTAATTATTATTGGCGAGCGAGTGGAGCGAGCGAGACAGTATTAGGGGTGGACAATGCAAAATCGGGTATATGTTATATATTATATATCTATATATGTATGGATGGATGATACATATGCCCTTTAAACGCGCGCGGGTGTCGTTTCCCCCCCTAAAAACACGGCTTTTTAGGCTTGACCCCACTTTCTTCTGATACTACAGCTTTAAGCAAGTCTTACTTGAAACTTGGGCTCCAAATTGTGAGATAATTCCTTCGAAGTGCTTGTTTTTCAAGTCCCAAAAGTTACTGCGAACGGTTACTATGGCATTGAAACCCTTTACCAAACATAATTATACCTTGTCAAGGAATAATTATTAAGTTTGACATAATCTTACAGAGAATTCTCCATAACAAGGGAGGCAGAACCAGGTGACACCAGTGGTGAATAGTTTTATGTAACCTAACAAGGCAGGCTCGCTCGCCATTTCTGCTCAAGCACATCACTAGTTTATATATGTGTGTATAGACGTATGTATGTCATTTTGTACTTTGACCCTCGCGTATTTTTGTGTTTGCTCCATCTTCGACCCCATCCCAAACTTCACTAAACAGAATTATGCTCCAAAAAAAAATTCTTGGTGCTATGTCCACTTATGCACACTGTATTCCTTATTATGGACACATACATACTCACACACATACACACACATGTTTCCCTATTCTTGATTAAACTCCTCTGAGTACCAGTTTCACTTGCTCAGTAAATCACACGGACTAGCTACTTATATCTATTTTATATATATATATATATATATATTATTTCTATGACCTATTTCACATTAAACAATTAGTTATGCTATCATAGCAGCAATTGTTAAAGTTTAGTGTGATACATGTATGTAAATTTATTGTGTTATGCATGGCCCAACACTGCATGAAATCTTGTTTTCATCAACAGGAAGAACCCGGCCCATTTCAGGGAGTATTCTCATGACTTAACTGCTAATAGTGGCAGTGAAGAAGACAGTGAGGAAGACAGTGGATCCTCCAAGCCTGTATGTCAGTATGGAGCGAAATGTTACAGACAGAACCCAGCACACCTCAGGGAATGTTATCATCCACCAAAAGGAAAAGCAGCTGTTACTTCTAGAACAAGACCAAAGAGAAGTGAAGCAAGCAAAAGTGAGATGCCAGAATTAGCTTTTATTATATTGGTTACATACCTTTCTAATTTATATAATTTTTCTTCTATTTATTTTTCATCACATAAAATTTTGCCGTTGTATTTTTTTTTTTTTTTTACACTCAGAAAAGAAGAGTTTAGTTAAAGGTGATAGCGATGATGATGGCCAGCCTAACACTTACGACTACCAGGACAGTTTCATAGATGACGAGGGTTTATCAGGTATGTTGTTCTTTTGATTATTATTGGGTCTATTGTAAGCAGAGTAAGAAGGTTAAATACTATTTGAGTTTTATGTGATTCTTCAAGGAATCCTCTTCACTGCCAACATGTTTGTGTAGTATCTGTTTGATGATTGGCTTTTCCAGAAAAGCCAATATTCATGTTACTATACATTAGCAAGCATAGTTGAAAGTTAGAGTGTAGTGTTCACGCAAGCTGTTATTATTATTAGTAGTATTATTATTATTATTATTATTATTATTATTACAAACCTCACCCATTAGAAGCTTTCTACCACAGTATTCTATTTTTAGAGAGGCAAGTCAGTCATTTACTTTTTACTCTGTATTTCTATAGGATCCAGTAGCAGTTATGGTGACTCAGATGACAGTGATTGGGAGGCCCCTACAGGAGATGCAGAGAATCAAAGAAAAGGTGATGACGAGGAGGAGGATTTGAATGACTTGCTGGCTGAAGCAGATGATTTCATACATCATAAGAAATGAATACTTTTTGTTGTTGTTGTTTAGTTGTTTGTGTTGTCTTTTTTTTTTCTTTTTTTCCCCACTTCAACAGATGTACAACTAATTTCTATGGAAACTAAACACTTCTTGTAATTTGTGTCATGGTTCACGTGCAGACTGGTTTTATCCACTTCAGTTACAATCTAACAATATTTGTTAATTCACTCTCTTCCAATATATCTACTAAGAAAAGCTATTCTAGAATATAACATGACTAGTTACTCTCCGCAGCAGCTTTATATATAGCTACACAGCTGTAGTACGTAAATATAAATAAGTATTTCAATGTCTTCTACAGAATGTTTTGATTATTTTAGGCTAATTCTCAGACAGAGCAATTGACCATAGAATTGTTTCGCTCTTTGCTCTCCTTAAATTTGCGGTAACTTTAAATTGTCATCACAAAATTAAACAATTTTTAAACTGCTTGAGGCCATATAAAAGAATTCTTTATTTTTTTAATTGGGCACCCATTGAAAAGAGAGAAATAATTTGTTGGGAGGCTTTAGTGCTGCATTGCAAGTAAATTTAAGAGTTATTGAGATGTTTAGAAGAACTTGGCTATGACCCATAAATTATAATCTAAATCCTCTGACTGCAGTCGGACTATTTTATTTTGCTTTTTTTTTTTTTTTTTTTTTCCCCTTCTCTATTACTTAAAGTACCTGCATGGTCACCCGGTTCAGGAACTTTTTGAGCAGCCCACTGCTAAAATTTAAGGAACTTTCGTGTCGGTTTCGGCTCAAAAAGTTCCAATTTTTGTGGGTGTGTCACACGTAAAGTGGGTGTGGCCATGGCCACGGCTTACCTAATGACAACTACATCCGTTTTCTTTCTAGAAGCCATATGTATGTGTAGTGGAATAATACGTCATGGATGAGGAATGCCGCAATGAATCCTGTTTAACTGTACAACCTACTGAGAAAGGAAGGAATCCTATTAGACACAGCGCAGAACAGATTAACAGGCTGAAATACTACTATGAAATGGGAATGAAAGGGTGCTCAAGAAAAGACTTAATACTGTTAGAGAAAGCTGCACTTGAAACTGGCCTTTCAGTAGAACAAGTCAAAGTAAGATGATCTTAAAATATTCAGACAAATTTTATCAAAATTGATGCATTATTTTAGCGGTGGGTGAAGAAAAAAAATTATGTCCGAAGCCATGCACTGTCAGAGGAGCCGGTGCTACCACCACTGAAGAAACCAAAGCTTTCTGCATGGCAGATGTTTCAGTAAGAATTTGGGCATTCTGAAGGTATATTTTTATGTTGGGATGTGATTAAGCTTTAGCAGCAAACTGGGGCATTCACGTAGCTATCTAATAATGGTCATGAAAGCTACTAATAGCATGCAAGATTAAAAAAAAAACTTTACTGGGATTTCCTGGTAATGTTTGCTATAATGTATTTAGTTCTGAGTAAGCCACCACTACAGCTAAATCCAAAATGAATACGCAGCTTATTTATATTCTTTTCTTTGTACTTAAAGTCCGTAAAAAAATTCAACAATACGGAGTAATTTTAATTTGAAGCTAACCCAGAGCATTTGTGCAATGAGAGGGATTGTTGCTTTATGTCAAATTAAAAAAGTATTTGCCTCCTCCTAGAAATCTTTTAGTACGACTATGCTGACTATAGTCTGGCGTAGCCAACCCTTTTCCTTTTGTTATTGGGGGCGTGGGGAAGGAAAGGGTCTGGCAACATGGCCATACCAAATTTGTTCTGCTGCATACATTGCGGCGGTCAATTACCATTAGCAAATTACTGGGAATGGCCCTCCTCAACCACATATAAAAGTTCCTATACTGTCGACCACCTTTTCAGAGCTAGGTTTAGCAAGTATGGCTATTTTCTGTCTAACTTCCTGTACGTGTCGGCCACTCTTTCGCAGCTAGGTTTAGCAAGCATGGTGGAAAAGGAGACACTCAAAGCAGATTGTAGTCTGTTGGAACGTGTCACTAGAGGTGTGATCACCTCCACCAGCAACGCTGTGATAGCATAGTAATCTGTCAGCAAAAGCTACAGAAACTTAAAAAAAAAAAAAAAGAGTCGGAAAGTCGATCTGCATCTATTGCGGTAGAAATTCAGATGTCAAAGTGGGGAGGGGGGCAGGGCACTTACCACTTCCACATTCCTCTAGAACAAATTTAGTACGGCCATGTCCCCAGACACTTTCCTTCCCCACGTCCCCAATAATAGAAGTATAGGGTCGGCTATGCCAGGCTATGTTGACTATGCATCATGAAGTCATGATACCAACTATGAGGGTCTTTGAATGTGTTATATTTTACTTTCATTGCCCCTCCTAAATCTAGGAAAGTTGTTTTGTCCCTTTTCTGTGTACAGCCCAGCTATGGCATTTCCCTAAGGCAGAGTAGGTAACATTAAAAGGTACGTACCTTTCTGGGGTGAATTTTTTCAGGCAGATTATATGTGACCGTCTATGGGAAAACCGGGCACAACGCGGCGTGCGTAATGTCGAGAAAAGATCGATCGATTTCTTAAAAATGTATTGTATATCCATTTCCAATAGACTAGTTTTTGATAAAAAGAGAAACACTGGATTAGGATTATGCCCTCACCCCCTTCACAAATATAGCTGAATTTAAGCATACTAATAAGCAGAAAGAAGAAAAACAGCAACCATAATTTCTTTAGTAATGGTGAACAAAGAGGACAGCTTCCCCCCCTCCCCCCCCATCCCCCCAGCTCATACACATGTTTTGATGTGAATTAAGTTAATCCATGTGTAAATTGCATCATGTGTGCATATCTACACATATATAGCCAGTCCCTCTGCCCTCCTCCTCAAGCCATATACCAGTTCAAACCAAAATTCCTGAAGCCTGCCTACAATCTGTTTGTTCTTATTTCGTGCTTGATTAATTGTTCAGCTGCAAGGGTTACTGTACATTGGCCATCTGTCATTGCATTGTAATATATCAGATATACAGTCATCCCTAGTATTGTTTGTCTGTCACAAGATGTCCCTTTTTGGGATACTTTATATACCAATTCATGGTGTACAATAATCCTTGTTTGAGGCTGTGAAGGCCTTAACATTGCATCACATGATCAACGTGTGCGGGGCGCTTGTATTTCTGTATGACTCTCCTCCACTTGGCATATTCACAAAGTAATCAGAGGCAGCATCACTAGTCCCACCAGTCCGACTTGAGCCAGACCATGTTTGTGTAGTTTTAATTGGTGAAGTACGCCCTGGGCTTGAACAGCTAATTAAAGTGGGCATGCCTAACAGAAACTTGCGGAGATCACTCGTGTCTCTCGTGGTCATCTCGTAGTAGAATTTCGGTTCATGCAATTTTGTCCACTTCCAGCCACTACAATATCAGACGAGCTCTGGCCTTTGCTTGTTATTATGAACTACCGACTGTGTTCTCTGAAATTTATGATTAAGTGCTTTGAAGTTCAAGCATTTGATTTCAATTGGGCTCTTTGAAGTGACCTTGCTTCCATGGTCCCTGCAGAAATTAACAAAATTATTGATATCTTATATTGTGCTAGTTCTTAGTATGTAGTATTTATTATTCAATACACCCTGCTTTACACTTGATCATTGACACACCTACATCCTGTGTTAGGTCACACCTACATCCGGTGTTAGGTCACACCTACATCCTGTGTTAGGTCACACCTACATCCTGTGTTAGGTCACACCTACATCCTGTGTTAGGTCACATCTACTTCCTGGCCTAACAAAAAAAATTTAAATCCAAGTCGGCCCTAGTAATAGCTAATTATATTGTAACGATTGTTTTATACAGCTAGTAGCCCAGAGCATTTTTTTTTTTTATTTGTGATCTAATTTGCTTGTTCTTGGCTGTGTCTGTTGGCTATTGTTCTTTATTTAGAATCAGTATGATGACTGTAATGCAGTAGCGACTAGTCATTATTTGCTTGCCATTGTAATGCTTCTTTTACTAGTACACTCAGTATCCAGTAGCTATAACATGCTCATAGTAAATACAGAGTTTGGTTATGAAGTACATGTGTACCTCTGCATGCCTAGCAGTCAAACATCTTATCTAGTTGCTATTGTTGATTTCTTCTGTATAGTCAAATCATATGTTTACCTATACAGAAGGCAAAAATGCCAGAAAGAATGGAGCTGCAGCACTAACTATGGCAGCTAGTGTGAGATATGAGGCTCTTGATGTGGAAGAAAAGACCGGACTAAATGCTGTTGCATCAGAACTGGTGGAGGAACAAAGCATGACAGTAGCTCAAAGAATAAAAGAAGGCACGAAAATTTTTAGAATGATACAGAAGAAGGTATTCAATACTTTTCTGTGTATTTAAATGCAATTGTAAATTTAATAACTGGCGGGAAATAGGTTGACCATTTCTATTTGTATCTACTTCTGATAGTAAGCACTGGCGGTATAAACTATTCACACTAATTGTGTTATCACCAGCAATTACCAAACCTACTTGCTTATGTGACCAAACTAGTTGTTAATGAGTGGTGCTTTTTCTTTTGCGTGTATGTAGATGGAACAGCTGCAGAATATTGGGTACAGAGCATTTGCCTATGGTTTCCTTGCGGATGACATACAGACAGCATATACCACTACATGTACAAAATGTACAGAACCTCAAATGGTTGATGTCATGCGATCATTGGTACTTGTAGGTAAGTTACATGTAGGTAGTATGTGTGGTCTTTCAGAGTCTGCTATATTTTTTGGCAGTTGACAAATAAACAAAAGTTCGGGTGTTTTAGGTCTTCCCAGGGCCTTGCCTGATTTTTAACCCTTTCGACGCCAACTTTCTTCAGCACTTCGGGCGTCTTTTAGAATTCAATTTGATTTTTAAACCGCAAAGCAACCGCAAAAGTCCACAAACAAACAGCCAGGCATATAAAGTAGGTAGCTATAGCCTTGTAATGAGTAACAAACAAAATAAGCTTCTAAAAGCCTGAAAAAGAACTGGAACCAGCCCGTCTTACAGCAGGTTTCGAGGATCGAGTCTTCGAGGAAGGAGCTTAATCGATTGCTCTCGATGTCCGGTAGGAAAAAATGTATCCATAATTCTTCAAAAATGCTGAGGGACTCTCTATAGGCTTCATACTTTCTATTTTGAGTGTTTGATGTCCGTAGGCAACAAAAAAACTGAGTGCTAGGCGTTCTGAAAATTCTCGGTCAAAAAATTTCTCAATCTCCGTTTTCAGACATTAAAAAAATACTTAGCCTACCCGTACGGGTTCAATATTGTTTTTAAGGAAAGTACAACGTCCACTTTACGTATAAAAAAGAAATGATGGCTTAATCTAAAATAGATTTTTTATTTTTATTTGGAGAACGCGGACCTGTTCTCGCCAGCATATATGCGGTTACGGCATCGAAAGGGTTAAAGCTGGAAGGTCATTACAGAATGGTCTACAGGTTTATTACTGTACTCCATTTGTTTGTTTAAACGAAAACCTTACCAACTAGTCACATGGGTGAAAAAATAAATGGGTCGCACATATGCAAAAAAAAAGAGAATATTGTGGAATCTCTATTGTGTTACCCTGTGACTCACTTGCTAACTTTGCTATGCCCGCTAGTTGACAGACTTTCTTGAGAAGGCGGGTATATGGCCTATGGATAGTCTAAAAGGTAAAGGGATACAGTATTAAATGAGGTTTACGTGAGGTGATTAGAGTGAGTGGCAGAGTATGAGGAATGGTTTGGTGACTCTGCCTGCTACATGTTATTTTTTTAATTTAACTTACTTTAGTAGCCAGAATAAAGTGGATATTATTGACATTATTTTGCCATCATAGAGAATGTGTTTGGAGGATCTCTCTGGCTACCATGTACTACATCTCTCTCAACAGCTTCCTCTAATATTCACGGTAAATGAAAAATTGTCTGTTAATCGTCATAAATATATAAAAAAATTTCCTACTAGACCTAAATTGTACATAATAATACACATGTAATACAAGATATTATAAACACTGAGTAGAGTATTCTTATTTCATTAAATGTAAGTTTTGTGGGTTATGACTGGATGAAGAGTGAATGTAGAACACGTGATTGTTGGCATGAAATATAGAGAGGCTTTGGTTGTTGCAACTCTTGAGTACTTAGATTTGCTCGACCAAAGTAACCGTAGATATTAATGTACTGTCATTGAGGAAACAAATCTGTCACTACTAGATTGCCACACACTGCCACTAAAGACTCATTGATTAAATTTCTATGTACTTCCAGAAAGAAAAAAAATATTTGGTGGACATTTTCATATTTGCAGTAGATTGTTTTGCTGGACTATTGTATATAATTGCGTTTTAATTGTTGTGTGTATACAGAAGATAACCAAGCACATCCAACACATAGTAGTCCTGTCTCAACTGTAACAATTTCCTCCGCATCATCATTTTCAACAACATTTAATTCTACAACATCTGCACACTCATCCAGTCTCCAATCCACGCCACGTACATCCAGTCTCCAATCCACGCCACGTACATCCAGTCTCCAATCCATGCCACGTACATCCAGTCTCCAATCCACACCACGTACATCCAGTCTCCAATCCACACCACGTACATCCAGTCTCCAATCCACACCACGTACATCCAGTCTCCAATCCACACCACGTACATCCAGTCTCCAATCCACACCACGTACATCCAGTCTGCAATCCTCTTTTACCAACCCCTTGCACAACTACTGTGGCTCCAACTCCATCTAAATCAGTTGTTGAAGTGTCGGACAGCCCGGTTAAGTCTAGTCCTGAAATGTGGCGACCCTCCATACTATTATATCATTGTGACAGGAGAATTTTGGAATAAAAAACAGATTGGCTGAATGATCGCATTATACATGCTGCCCAGATACTTTTACAGAGGCAGTCCGAAGATATTTATGGTTGGAACCATCCGTTGTGTTCACAGCGAAATGCTCTCTTTCCTCCGATTCCAAGGAATTCCAAGTTTATTCAACTAATGAATATTAATGGAAACCATTGGATTTGTGTTTCCAATGTGGCACAGTCAGACACGTTACGTAATTGTGCGCGAGTTTATGATAGTACATTAGAAACCATTAATGCGGAGACAAAAAAAAGCAATATGCTCTTTACTGAAACCGAAAGAAGATGTGTTTCACTTCGACCTAGCAGATGTTCAAAAGCAGTCTAACTCATCGGATTGTGGATTGTTTGTTGTGGCTTTTGCAACAGAACTTGTTTACGGAGGAAGTCCCTGTAGTTGTATTTTTGATGTCACAGTTTTGAGATCTCACTTGTTGGAGTGTTTGGAGAAGGGATTTTTAACTTCTTTCCCATCCAAGGCAAAAAGAGTGGGCTTTGGCAAAATAGTTAAGTGGTCATCCAGAGATGCAATTAATTGGTTAATTGCACATGTAGGATGGTTGAAGATTCATTACGGCCAATGATTCAATGTAGAAGCTGCAAGAAGTTGTTCCATTTTGACTGTGCCAATATTGTTTCTTGTGACTCTGTCGACAGAGCTAATTGGAAGTGTGACATATGCAAGCATGTTTTTCTTCATGAACATTGATATTATAATATCTCACAATTAGTTTATCATGCATCTCAATCTCTTCCTCTCACCTCAAAAACACCACATTTTCTCTTTGAAAAACAATGCTCCACTGTTATTCAAATTAATTCATAATGAAATTATATTGATGAAAGGGGCGAGTGTATTAGAGGAACTAAAGGCTCTATGCATTGACAGAATACACTCGTGAATGATTACTAGAACAGTGCGACTAGTACAGATATTTGAGTTATGCAGCCTTTATTGTGTTTGATGTGCATATGAAAATATCTGCATACACCACAATGATAGTTGCTAATTAATGTACTTACCACATTATCAACTTAGTAATGAGCCGCGCGATACAATATTCTTTGTTGATTTTTAGGTGTTCAAATCAACAGGTTGATATTATTTCGTCTTCAAGTGTTTACTTTCACATCATTAACATTATTAATGGTATAAAACTTGTAGCAGACTGCCAAAAGTTGCTTCTAATGAAGGGAGGGGGGGGGGGTATATGGAGAAGTACTACTGTGTACACACAAGCTGCTCTATAGCTTAATTCAGAGGGAGTGTCTTCAATTGTAAATAATTACAAATGCCAAAAACATTTATTATTCCAATCCGATTTGTGATACATAACTCATATTATACTGCATATTAATTTGATGAAGGAGAATATGAGTATCTTCTGTTGATTTAGTATTTAACACTGAGTGCTGCAACCACAAGCATTAATAATGGTCAATCAGACTAATGATATTATGCAGTATCCAAATGAATAATAAATTTTTGTTGCGTACTGCTCATGTGTGAATACCATAGTAATGAGTCTCTTGTGCAATAAACACTGGTATAACCTTGGGGGAAGGGGGACTTAATATCCCAACGTGACACGAGAAAATATTGCCTTAATTAAGCCACGCCCTGTTTACTGTAATGCATTTCCTATGTGGCAACAAGTGTTAAGCCAATGTTCAGTGCATAAATCATTAAGTTCAGTGAGTGTATTTATTTTACACCTGAAGACAAAACTAGATATTCTTCAAATCAGTTTGTTACCCCATGCTAGACCACAATGTCCTCTTATATATTCAGTATTATGCACAATACAATATTCAATAGTGATTTGCCAAACTGATGAGAGAAAACAACAACAAAATAACAACACGTGTAAAATGTTTCATCACTCAAACAAAATTCATTGTCAGAATTTTCCTCCTCCTCATTGAATGAATCATTTTCCTCATCAAAGGAGGCATTATGGAAGTCACCTGAAGCTATCTTGTCTTGAACAGAACGACTTTGATCCAGCAATTTCTCTACTGTATTCAAATACGAGTAGAGCAGTGAGATACTTCCTTTCGCATATTGGTCAGAACTATTCATCAATAATTTGATTGTACGTGTAATACAAGTCTTTTTATGTTTGTAATATTCTACACAATTTTGGGCATCTTTTCTTAAAAGATCTATTTCTTCATTGCTCCGGCAAAGCATTAAAAAAGCATTAATAGCACATAGTTCCTCTTCATTTAAGGACTGTCCAGTGCAACTGAAAGACTTCAAATGCGCTCTAACATAAATTGGGTCCAGTGCCTCGACCAAAGACATCTCTCCCGTACCATCAAGTATTGAACAGGCATTTACTTCTCCTAGCAGTGTCTTAATCTGCCGAGTTTCTTTGGATACTTGAGCACAAAGTCTTTTTGCTATCTTCTGCCCATCTATAGCAATACAAGCAACTTATGAATACACATGACATCTATTCAAAATAGCAACTACTTGCCAGCGTATTTCTTTTTGAGCTGAAGTAAAAACATCCCTCACTGACCAGCATTCCAAATATCAACGAGCAACTGTTCCCTTCTATTCAACATGATGAAATATTCACATTCTTTGTATTGCTTGTCAGTTGGAAGCCATCGCTGCGGTACGGAATGTTCTTTTTCTAGCTCCAACAGAGAACGATTTAATCTAGATAGAAAGATTGTGAACATAAACTAGTGGTGTGCTTGAGCACAAATGGCGAGCGAGCCTTACACTACACTATTGTTTAATTTGAATTTAACAACTAACACTCAAGCTATTAAAATAAAGTCGATTTTTTAAATTACGTATGAGGTAAAGGGTTTTCAATGTCATAGTAACCGCTCCCGCAACAGTTTGAATTGAAAAAGAAGCAACAAAATCAAATCAAGTTATTTAAAAATTTCTTTGTGATATTCTTAATAGTAGTTGTAACGCACTTCACACAACTGAACATAACTACGCAAGACTTACCTACGCAAGACTTACCTTCGTGGTTCGTCTAGTGGACAATGCATTTTTAAGTAAATACTGTTGAGTAGGGCTTATAACCACGACAAAGAGCGCATTGACTTACCACCGCCACTAACTCGAATAGAAATGGAAGGCCCTTAAGTTTTCAAGTTTTAACTGCACCCGCAAAAGAATTCAAAACGATAAACAATTCAATTTCTAGGGTGATACGGGTACTGATCGATAAACCAGAAGATTCTGTTTAGTGCAATTTGGGACGGGGTCGACCACATAACTAACACAAAAACGCGAGGGTCAAAGTACGAAATGACATACGTACGTCCAAACATATATACAAATAAATAAATAAATAAATAAATAAACATCCCCGATTTTCGATTGTGTTACCCCTGTAAGTGTCTCGCTCGCTACGCTCGCTCGCCAATTATGAGAATGCACAACACATTCACTTGCACATATGTTAAGAGAAGTTCAGCATAGGAGGATGACTCTGTATCACCAGATGTCAATTGAGCTCTGCAATAATTTATACTGTTTAACACATTGGCACAGACATAAAAAAAATACCTTGTCGAGTAGTACAAATGAAGTGTCTGAAAATAAATTCCATGCCAAATAGGTGGCTCTAAATAGAAACATACATAATGAATGTTCCCATGTGTATAGTTCAAGAATGGTGCACTGTATTGTTCAATCAAGAAAGATATTATTTGCAAGTGAGAAAAGTGAGCAAAGCACTCTTGGGTCCAGCGTAGACAGTTTACATACATGTTTCAATGGTTATAGCTAGTAGTTACCATACGTGTACACAAAAGGGCGGAATATAAATGACTCATCACAACTTTATAAAAATTGCTCAAAATGTTTATAAGCATAAACTTCCTGTGCTAATATTCTTTCAAATAGCTTTGCTAAGAATATGTGATCAGATAATACCAAGCTCTTAATTGCTTCTCTTGTATAAATTGGGTTTATGGTCAATGGGCAAGTGAAACGAGCTCCATAGTTTTGGTGTGTGCAAAAAAGAAACCATGGTTATTCGGCTAAATATTTCATGGCTATGTATATGGAGCTGAGAGCCATTTCTATTTAACATTAACACTGCAGTTATCTCAATTACAATCTAATGCATACTTACTAATCACTTAATTGTGTTTCAAATGGAAGGTCACAGTGATTACTGTATGGCAATCAGTCATATCTCTGTCAAAGTGTGACAGCCTCCAAAGCAGTTAATCCATTTAAATATTAACAATGCTGTGGGCGGAGGAATGAGAAGTGAGACAGAGAAGATGACAGACAAGAGAAAGACAGAGAAAGAGAAAGAGATGAAGACAGAGAGAAGATAGAAGAGAAAGCATGAAGATTGAGAACATTTGTGTGTGTGCCATACAAGGACATTGATGTATTATAAGCATTGTGTATGCATTTCTGTAATTTGTTATTTTAGTGTAGGCACAGGTCATGTTGTGTATTTTGTGTCCGGATGTATTCCGTGGACCACACCCCCATTTATATGTGTGCATGCGTGACTTGGAACTTATAAACCCTAGTCACGCATGCGTCATTCAGTTCCCCTAATGTTAGTTAAACCCAAAAGCTGAATTTGTGACTTCAGTGAAAGGGCTAGCTACCTGGGAGAACTCTGGTGGCAGCGGTCATCAGAGTCTCTAAGCAATCGTTGTTGGAGTCTTTGGTGGCTTACCTTTATCGTTGAGTGCCGAGCCCTGCCTGTGGACCGTAGTGTCAGCATTTAACCCACAATTGGTGGCGTTTTTAACCCACAAGTGCCACCTGAACCGGTCCACAATTCTTTGATTAAATAATCACTCTAAATAATGCCCAGATATTTTATTTTTAAGTTCAGTTTGTCTGAAGTACTTGAAATACAGTACATCCTGCTAAAAAAAAACAAGAACAAAAATGGGGCACTGCTTGACAGAAAGGGGAGTTTCTTATTGAAGTCCTGAGGCTTTAGGTCATATGCCTATACGTGAATTACGCACGACACACATAACTTACTATATCTTGACTTTGGTAGAGAACTACACATTTCTCTTTCCTTGATCATCCATTGCTTTATAATGACCTCTTGCACTAAATAGTTAAAAACAAATTATGAATTATATAATATAGTGACAATTATATCTTTTAGATCTAATATTTGGTGAAGGTTCACTTCAGTTAATTGAGGTCCTTCAATTAGTCTTCCAAGATTGATGTCACTAATTCTAGACCTGAGACAATTTATAATCAAATGGGTGTGGTTTCAGAAAAGTGTGTGTGGTCAAATGAACGTGTGCCCCCCTCCTCCTTCCTTAACTCTTCCCTCCCACCCAGAAAAAATCCTGTATGAAACCTTGTGTGTGGACGATGTATATCATTCGTACGTTGACCCTCACGTACTTATGTGTTTGCTTGGTGTTCGCTCGGTGTTCGACCCCGTCCCAAACTTCACCAAACAATTGTCTGGTTTATCGATCATTATCTGTATCACCCTAGAAATTGAATAGTTTACCGCTTTGATTTCTTTTGTGGGGCTATTTGTCATAGTTATAGTTCTACACAACAGCGCTTACTTGAAAATTCATTGGCCACAGACTAACCACGAAGGTAAGCCTTGTGTAGGTATGTCCAGTGGTGTGAATGTGTTGAATGTATTGTACGTTACAGTTAATAGCTGAAGAGTATCACGAAGAAACACTTACAAATAATCTGACTTGTTTTTTTTTTGTTTTGTTTTTTTCCGATTCAAACAGTTGCGGCAAGTGGTTACTATGGCACTGAAACCCCTTTACCGTATACACGTCATAAAAAAAACTTGACTTTTTTTTAGTAGCTTGAGTGTTAGAAGTTAAAATCAATCATTTAACAATAGTGTAGTTTTAGGCTTGCTCGTCATTTATGCTTAAGCACATCACCAGTGTACTTATAGGGGAGTGACCATAAAATTCAGTTTTGTATCAAAACACACTCATTACCTTCAAATGTGCAAGTCCTTCAATGTCTCTTTAGCCAGAGCTCGCGTCTTTATAGCACGTTCAAAACGTACCAGAAGCAGAGTACCTGTAAGAGCAAGAAACAACAAAAAATGAAAGACAAATACATCAAGCTTTAATTTTTACCCATTCTTTCCTTCTTTTGAATTCCATATTCCATAGTAAACTAGTGCACCACTGAGCACATCTATATGATGAGATGGTCTCATTTCTTTACTTAGTCGTGCAAACCTCCTCAAGTAAGACCACAGCCTCTCCATACCTTCCCCCGCATAAACCCACACCATCACACCTGCGAGGACTAAAGGAAACCTGTACAAGAATAATTGAAGCATCATCAGTGGTGAGTTATAAAGTAAAGCATGATTCAATACTAAGAACCAAGTTGAGTTTTATGTGCTACATGGAAGCATGACAAAACTGGGTGTATAAAACAGTCTGGGCAAATTAATTAATTAATTAATTAAAAATAAAATAAAAAACCCACACACAAATGGCAATATAAACGGCAATATTACAGAGTACTCTAGGAATGGGGAATTGATTTTTTTTTGTAAAACTCCTTACATCTATAGGAAACCCTAGATTGTTTCTGATTGTGCAATGATTCATTCGCTATGTACAAAAAATATTCATCAGAATTGAATGTTCAGCCCAGGTTCTCAACAGCAGTCAATCAATCAATCATCCAGATACAGCAGATGTGATGAGCACAAACAGCAAGCCATATTCGTTTCACAGTGGTGAAGAAATAGAAATAAGCACTCCCTCCTCCCCTCCCCCACCCACTTTAGTCAGTTCTAAATTATGAATGGAGCGTGCATGTGTGCATGTGTAACAACTAAGCACACACGTAATTTTCACAACGGCAAGGATAAATTAGTGAGTGTGCTGTATGTATTAGTTGTTACTGAATGTACATACATGTATGTAAGGGAAAGAAATGTAGGCAACTGAACGATCAGCAGAGCGAGTTATGGCATAGTATTCTTGAGTGATGATTCAGAGGTTCTATGTGCATGTAATAAATGAGTGTAGTCTACGATATGAGGCCCTGCCCAAGCAACATATTCTTAATGAAATCCAATGATATTACAATCATAATAATACCTGACAGGATGCTTTGTGTCCATAGGAATGAAAAATTGGAAGGCACAGGTGGATATTATTTAGAATATCACTTCTACCAAGACACTACACACACACATGCACGCGCGCACACATGCACATACATTAATAAGCTTACTGCCAAAATTAGAACTTATTTCTTACTTGGAGATGGCGAGACAGCATGCATGCAATGTCATACATTACAAAAACTTGTAAATTTTGTTTTGATTGAGTCTTTTCAAGGATTCTTTGCAATATCCAGACACCATATGCCAATCTAAGTATATTATATATATAAAAATAAATACATAAATAAAATAAATAAATAAAATAGGTACTGTAAGACTAATGCACCATACCTTTCACCATGCTTTAAATTAATAAATTCCCCTGGAAATTCATGGCGGCAACAGTAGCCAAAAACAGCAGTCTCATCGAGTGCCCTGTATCTATTTGAACTTCGCAAAGGATTTCCAGCAAGAAAGTTGTTACAACCCTGTAAAACACACAATAATGAACCCAATTTATTTATACGTACTATATGATTCTAACATCGTATGTAGTCTTCTTTGAAGCACTGTCGCAAACAAAACTATCAACTTTTGTTTGATCCTGGAAAAACAAGTTCTCATGTAGTGGTTGTCGATGGCTGATTCCGGCTGACTTTTTCCGAGGCAAACCCAACAAGCCATCCATGCTGAACACAATTGTACCTTCAGACTATTAGCCATTTAAAATTACTAAATAAACAGCAAAATTACAATAGGTACCTTTGGACAGGCTGGACAATCATTCCCTGAATCGAGGCCTTCACAAATGAAGTCCAAATGCCTCAATTTATGTTTGAGAAATCTGGGGAGGGGGAGGGGGAGGGGGAGGGGGAGGAGGGGGGAAGCAGCATCAATAATTTATTACTAGTCATGTGATTCAGTAAAAATGGCGAGTGAGCCACTGAGTATAAGTAATTCAAACAAGGCAGAATCTGATAGAAGATGATTTTTGCCTTCAAAAAATCTGTATACAACAATAAGGCTACATTCATTTGGGTTGTTTCAGTGGCGTAGGATGGGGGGTATAATCTACAAATGTGATTTCTCACATGAACACCCGTAAATCACAAAGAAGGAATCGTTCAGTCTATTTAATGACATACACACCCACACATATATAAATAAACAAACAAATATCACTGATTCTCAACTTGTAACTGCCCTATAATGTCTAGCTTGCTTTGCTTGCCACCAATAACAATACATACAATTATACATACTATACCGTACCTGTATTCTTCAAATGCATTAATGAGAGTAGAGTAGATATTCCTTCCCTTGAAAAGTAAACAAACACACTTGATGAACTCAATTATTACCATATTCAGTCATTGTACCTTCATGCTGTGAAATGGACGTCTAAACTTCAAAGTTTTACAAAAATCTTGAAGGGATACTTGAGCTTCTAACAACAATGCCTCGGCCCAATCAAGAAGAGCAAAAGTGAAACCAAACCTTGGAGTAGTTGGGCTAGCTGGCCAAATATCAGCTCTGATCATTGTCACAGCTACAGGTTCACAGTTGCAAATGTTGAACAGCAAACTATGCTCCAAACCTGCACAGTAAATAAAGTAATAATATTTATGCCTTATGTATAATAAAACTTACCATAATCATCTATGACTTTGATTGAAATGGCGTGCTTCGTACTGCATTCATGCGGTGGGAGAACATCTAAAAATACCTCTTCTTCTCTTTGAAATGATTCAAAGTGATCGGTCTGAATGTTAGAAGACAACATTTATAAGTCTTATGTAGAAGTTTGATGAAGGGCACACTAGTCACATTTAGGGGCATATTTTATTAATTAGATGTAAATAGTAATGTAATAGCTAGAACAGTGCAGTTTGACCAAAATTGACTTTGAAAATTCAGAAAAAAGTATTTTTATTCGTAATAATTATTTCAGCCGAGAATGACTGAATCATTTTAATTCATTATAATATATATAGAAGTTAGAAAAGTTCATTTACTGAAACTTCATTCCACACGTTTAATTCAAACAATCTTTAACTTATAAACACCAAGTACAACAATACTAATATTTGGTGAGGATTATTTAGAATTCCTAGTGTACCCCTATGTATACCTGGCATAAGGCATGAGTGTAAGGAGAGCAAAAGAATAAAATGAATGGACCATTTTCATGCTAGACCAAGAAGATAAATCCTAGTAAAACTCTGATGTGTCTAATTACCATAATTACAAGCTGGTTATTAATTTATTAATATACATGATCTATTTCCTCCAAAACATGAAGAATAGAAGGGGAAAGAGACAGGAACAAGGCAATTTCCTATACTGAATAATTTAACACACAAGTTATCTTAAGTATGAAAAAATTTACATGCAAACTAGACTGTTGATTTTCAAACTTTCACCAAAAAATGAATATGGGTGGGCTGTTGTTAATTCATTGTGCTTCCTGCAAAGAAATGGCTGAAGGTAAATCCCGTTTCCACCTGACAGTCCAAGGAATCAAACTAATGAACTTGGCACACTATCACACAAGTCTTCTATTGTAATTACTGAGTCACTGAGTTATATAAAAGTTTGGAAAATAAATTAATGAAAATATATTCTGAGATGTTGACTTGAAGCGGGTGATGATGAGAAACTAATATCAAAGTTTGCGTGGCCTTATAGTACACAACTGCTGAATTTGAAATATATCTTTAAGTTTTTTTAATTGTTTACTTGAATTATACTTATGTAGATATTCAAATTTGCCAGTTTTCATTTTCATTCTAAATACAATTCCTTTCCCACCCTTCTCAACTTTTCTGTGTGAAACCCTCAGTTGCATGTAAATTAGTACATTCATACCTTCCAAATTTCTGCTACATGAAAAATGTTCACTTTCCTGTGTAAATTAAAAAAACACTCCTCACAGAAATAACTCTTGGGTCCACATCGTTTGCACCAAATGGAAGCAGGATCTGGGCAATTGAGACAAGTTTGTAGCTGTGGAAGGACTGCTCTTTCAACTATTGCTTTTTCAATTGACCCCCTGATAGTTGCCCACCCAGCAGTTGATGCTTTAGACTCAAGTAGGTAACATGTTGGCTCAGAAGAAGTAGATGGCAATATGTTCTCTCCAGTAGTAGAAATATCTGGGAAATCGTTTTCAAAACTTTCGTTTGGGACCCCGACGGAGTCGTAGTCTACAGTACGCTCTAAATACTTAAGAGCTTTCTTCACCCACAAAAATTGGAACTTTTTGAGCCGAAACCGACACGAAAGTGCCTTAAATTTTAGCAGTGGGCTGCTCAAAAAGTTCCTGAACTGGGTGTCCCTGAGGTACCAGTTCAATTGATGATCCTTCCCGATGTAATAATGTATGTTGGGCAAAGGGTCGTCAAATATGCAGGTCTAAAGCTGAAGCATTAGGCTAAATGGCATTGTATTACAGTGGAACCTCTCTACAAAGGGACTCCAAAGAACAACTTGACTCTTAACAACAGCCAGCGTAAATGGACCACAGTGATCTACTACATTAAAAAATAAACTCTGAAAGCAGCCAAACTCTCTACAAGGGTCAAAAGACTTGACCCCAAGCATGGCCTTTGTAGAGAGGTTCCACTGTATTTACAATTTGTAAAGTGTATGTCATTCCAGTTTTAGACTGTAGCCTTTGTTGCAATGGTGTGGGCTTCACATATAGACTAGTGCTGTGTATTGACAAACAAAAGCTTGTGAAGTAGTTTGTAAGAGCAAATTTCACAAGAAAATGAACAAAATTCAGCTAATGAAATATGTAAACTCTGTCAAACAAATGGCACCAGACGCCTCTGGAATCACTTCCACATCACCATCCAACAGCTCAGCCAAGAGCAAGCCGAATAAATTGCCGCCAGTTATCAAGTGCCCTCTCTGCACAGACAAGCACAACTTAGTTCGGTGTCAACCCTTCACCCACTATGACGTAGACAAAATAAACAAGTTTGTTTGGGAGAAGCGATAGTGTACTAACTTAGGAGAAGGACATGGCTACACGTACTGTCCCTCCAAGTACACCTGCCGAACATGCACACGATGCTGCATCGAGAAAAGTCCACCAGAGAAGCCACGAATGCAGACCTTTGTGTCAAAGTTCAACCACATGATGTGGATTCAGACAAAGCTGACAGTGACGTGACATTCATGGAGACAGCTATGGTGGTAGACATGTCAGGCAGCGTCACATCAGAGCCAGAGTATTGAGATCAGATGTTAAATCACTCTGACAAATGTGTTGCCTTGTCACCTCTGAGAACTGTTCCTAGGATTTGAACTGAAATAAGTGCAAGTACATGGAGCTTTAATTTACATGCATTTGTTCCTTACATCTTGCTGCATCGTATCGTTGCAAGAGCTAACAGCAAACACTAAGACTATACTACTGCTATCATGGGGGGGGGTATGACTAATTTATGGTCAAGTTTATTGTACAATCCTTATCAAGCTACACAACACAAGCACATTTTTTTGTCTCTGTAAAGCACTTTACATTAAAAAAAATTACAAAAATACATTGCAGTTTCTATTTTTTTTTGTGAATTAGACACACTCATACTGCTTTAACTGACTCATGTCTTAACAGATACAGTGGTTCAACGTGATCTAAATTTATTGAATACCCTGCTGTGCTACCAGTACTATGTGTAAGTTATAACCAATATTGAGTTTGTATGTGATTACAAATCCCAAGACACGAGGGTGAAGCCCAAGTTGTGAGGGTTTGTGAATTGCAGTACAATTAATTTATAGCCAAGGACATAAACACTTGATCTTTGTATCTGTGTGGGTGAATGCTTTAGTGGGACCAAGAGGGAGTTCAAATTTGTGAAGTGTTTAGTTTGAAAAAACTCATTACATATTTATATTTCTCATGTTGTAATTTGTGTACTTATTACCTGTCTTTTTTTTCCTTTTTTGTCTGACCATGAGAACATAGCCATGTCTACTGAATGACCTTGCCAATCTTATAGGTTTTCACCCTAGATGACTGCGACCCACCTTACTCAGCTTTCGTTAATGCTCTAATAGATTGATAAACTGTAGCCTTTCCTATCATTATAATGGTATGACTATTCTGTATTCCTGCACTAGCTAGTTATTTGTGAGTGTGAGAGCTTATTTTAAATTTTCATTTAAAAGAAGTTTATTGCAAGGTCTTTTCAGTTACATTCTTTTAAGAAGATGGACAAGTGACAGATGCAGCACAAATGATCAAGTGTGTTTTTAATAGGATTGGCATGCCCAAATTGCTTGGATTAGTCGAAGTTTAGATTTAAAAACTTTTAAAAAGACTATCTGTTTTATTTCATTTTTTTTTTATTAGTTCTATTCAGAAAAAATATTTATGAACACACAAGAGTTCTGTGTCTTGGGTCTGCTTTGGCAACTTCCCTATTTACATTTAGCATTTTTTTTTTTTTTTTTTTTTTTTTTCCAGGTTTACTATCTGACTCGTTTTAATGATCTGATTCTTTTAAAAAGGGTTTGACACCCTTCGAAATGGTTTGAATAGTTTGACCAGCCCGTTCTAAAATAGTCTGGCCAGTGGTCTGGCCTGTTTTTTTAAATGATCTGGCCTGTTTTAAAAGTCTGAGGTTTGGAAATGGTCTGGCCCATTTTAAAACGGCCTGGCCCGTTAAAACGGTCCAAGTTTGTAATTGGTCTGTAACATATATATGTTAATGAAATTTCTAGCTAATTAAATAGTATACGGCAGTTTCCCCTTGTATATTATGTGACAGTATATGCATCTGAAGTGACTTCTTATTATTATAGAATGTACAACAGTTTCCCCTCATAATTTGTGATGATGTATGCATCTGAAGTGACTCCTTATTAATTAAAGAGTGTATGACAGTTTCCCCTTGTATAATTTGTGATGGGTGGATCACATCAGAAGTGGCCCGAAATCATATGATTCAAAACTGAGCAGTTGCTTCACAATGATATCATTCTTAGCAATTTTGCTTCCTTAAAATTTACGTCTTGGGAGGGGATGAGAGGAGGGGAAAGGGGGAGGGGGAGGGGGAGAGAGAAAACTTCTAACATTCACTAATAATGTATTTACCATAATATATAATATGGGGCATGCAGGCCTCTACATTCACATTAAAGAAATCCACTTCAAGTATCCTTCTACATAATTTTAGCAGTTCAATGTGATGAATTCGTGGAGTTCGAACTTATAATTCAATGTTGTTCTCTTATGGCCTTATTTACAGCATTCTGGGTATAAAAGGTGAGTCCCCGGTGTGCCCTTTGACCAAGCTCCTTCTCCATTCAAACTTAAAAGTAGTCACACAAAGAAAATCCTTCCAGAATAGCTCACTATTCATCAATTATGTTTAATATGAGTGTCAACACACAAACAGGTGTTATATAATCATTTTTGCTTGTGATATAGCAGAGTAATAAACTCTAGCTCCTATCAATGCTGTGTCTGTATACCAAATTACTTCTTGAAGGTGATCCCTCAGGATAGTATCTAGCAGTACTTGACAGTATACTATAAATCCTATGTAGTTGAATTTAGCTGAGTCAATGGCCAACTGTACTCTTCTTCTTTTTATCCCGCAGTTTTCCTCACATTGTTTTTGTGTTTTCCTTTCTTAGCCTGTTTCCAGTTTGTTTGTGTACTAAGTTGCTGTAATTTGTTCTTTTCTAGGAAATTGACCAAAACTGGCCACCACCACATTGTGAAATCAGTACCCGGCTTATGGCCTTTCATACACAATATCTAGGACTTGTTTCCAAATACAGCATGGAAAACCCTTTCTTTAGCTAAAATTTACTAAGACATAGTTCAAAATAAAGGAGGAAAAACTGTTGCGTACTCTTTAATTAGCTAGAATTCACTAACACATGTGTCTACGCTTCAAAATAAAAGAGGGAAAACTGTTGCGTACTCTTTAATTAACTAGAATTCACTAACACAAGTTTACACTTCAAAACAAAGGAGGAAAAACTGTTGCGTACTCTTTAATTAGCTAGAATTCAACATGTGTCTACACTTCAAAATACGGGAGGGGAAACTGTTTAATTAGCTAGAATTCACTAACACATATGTCTATGCTTCAAATAAAGGAGGGAAAACTGTTGCGTACTCTTTAATTAGCTAGAATTCGTTAACACAATGTTTCTACACTTCAAAATAAAGGAGGGGAAACTGTTGTGTACTCTTAAATTAGCTAGAATTCATTCATTCATGTGTCCACGCTTCAAAATAAAGGAGGGATGCATATTTTTTAATTAGCTGGAATTCATAATAATAATGATAATAATAGTTATAATAATAATAATAACAATAACAAAGATAATAATGAAGATAATAATAATAATATAATAATAATAATGATAATAATAATAATGATAATAATAATAATTATAATAATAATAATAATATAATAATAATGATAATAATAATAATAATAATAATAATAACAAATAATAATAATAACCACAATAACAATAACAGTATAGTGATAGTAGTAATTATAGTTTTATCACTAATAGTGTAATTGTTGTGTTATCATTGTTATTATTATGGCAATGGCAACAAGAATGATTATAATTTAATGTAATAAAGTAATGGAATACTATTACAATGCATAAAACAATGCTATGTTGACATTAGCTAATTCTTTAAGATAATCCTGTTCAGGTTGTGTACTGTCAACTATTTTAAATACGGTTATATAATTTCACCAAAGCATATTAAAGTATAGTTATGGAAGTATCACTGACAACAAAATAATTCCCATTTATTAGTGCTGTCTGAGCTATTTTTTTCTTATCTTTGCCAAGTAACAGATATTTCTCTTCCACTCATTGCCACCAAATAAGAAGCAGGGTTATCAATAAGTTGGACGTGGAGGGACTAGTTTACACGAAGTCCGGGCGAGTTTTTCACGAATTTAGTCCGGTCCGTGGGTCCGGTCCGGTCCGTGTTTTAGTCAGACCCATTATTAGTTGCTGTCTGAGCTATTTTTTTATTATCCCTTTGCCAAGTAACAGAATTCTCCCACTCATGCCACCAATAAGAAGACGGGTATCAATAAGTTGGACGTGGAGGGACTGTCATACACGAAGTCCGGGCGAGTTTTTCAAGAATTTCGTCGGTCCGTGGGTCCGGTCGGTCCGTGTTTTAGTCAGACCCCTACTACAATCTTTGACGCACACGACGCCAGCCGGAAAATGATCGGCTTTCTGCGTAAGACGCAAACCACTTTATAATAGTTGCGCCGCGTGAAGCGGGTTTTATTGGGTGCCTGGCTTGATCGCTGCGTAGGGGAAGGTCATTATTTTTGCAATTTTAGAACGTCGTCGTATTTTGGCTTGGATTTGGCTGCATTTAGCTAGTCCAGCCCGGTCGGCAGCCTCCTGTCTTGATCAGTGAGGAAAAATGGGATGTTCTTATGTTCACCTCGTGGCCTGCATACTCCTCTCTTTTGCAGGTGAGTTAGTTTCCATTTATTGAAGAGCGCATTGATGCGTAGTGAAGTTATTTTGCAGAAAGCTTCAATGCACCCTGGAGTAATTTTTAATACTTAACGTTTTGGCTATAAAACCTAGCTAGATATACGATACTGCATTATTGCGAGCTAACAATAGTTGTGAATTGCATGTGATAAAAAAATTCGAGGGCATAGATTGAGTAAACACACATTGAGAAATTATAATGATGTAGATGTTAATGATGGTTCATGACTTCATATTTCTAAGTGCCACTCATTTGGTGCATAGCTACAAGGTAATGATTCTTTACCAAAGCTGCAGAGTTGATTTTTGTGTACATGTACATTATTTTGATTGCTGCTCTGTAGCCTGCAATTAGTCATGCTTGTATTAAAAATATAACAGTCCACAACTTGCTATTTGTTTAAAAAAAATTTTTTTTAACTTTTTGCATAAGTTGGGTGTACTCCATAATGAGGTGGTCTGTATAGTGGGTATGAATCATTAGCGTGACATTAGTCTAAAGAGATAAGAAGTTATTCAGGTTACTCATTAGAATTGAAGCAATTTTTGGACCAGTGAGATAATATTAGCACGAGCTCCTCTGTTTAAATTTACTTTTTCATCCTTACAACAAGTCCACTTTTATATTGGTATGCAATTGTTTGCACAGTCGACCGACTGACATTTCTCCATTTTTATTTGCCGATTTATGTGTATGTATTTAAGGTATGTGTAAGTACATATTAGTAGAGCTGATAGTAACCACAGGTATAACTGTACAACCACACTTTTTTTTACTTCATGTATATTGATGCATGGGTATGAAACTTCAGATTTTATCATTCATAAAAATATTAACAGTAAAGAAAAACATTCACTAGTTTTTACTCTTAAAGCTGGACACACGTGAATTACAATTTGTTAGCCAATAAATAAATCTGATTGATAGTCGAGTATGGAGTATGAATACGTACAAAGGGATTGTTATAATCTTGTGATTATTCCTTATTAATAATACAGTAGGCATTTTTTTGCTCATTTGAAATTGCTATTATGTCGTATTTTAATTTACCTGACATTTGGGCCAACTCATAGAAATACTGAATACAAGGTAGGAATTGTAGCATTGTTCTCACAACCAAGTAGCGCTCATAAAGACCTTAGAATTTATTCGTTGGATAGTTTACAGAACTTTCAGAATGAAAAAAAAAATAGAAGGAAGAGGAAATGAATTGGCTTGCAGTGTTGGACCTTCCCCTTTCCACTCACACAAAAGAAATAAGTGTTTTCCAGCTTTAAGTAGGCTCTAATATTATTATTTTTTTTATTGGCTGATATCATTTAAATAAAAATAAAACATAACAACTGACTGCTGTAATTGTGCA
>WLWD01001595.1_pt1 | contig 114469 bp, 97 predicted proteins | sample 6712731 | NCBI WGS metagenome assembly WLWD01 (sample SAMN12718690, study PRJNA576275) | sponge metagenome | isolation source: marine sponge | host: Mycale hentscheli | place: New Zealand: South Island, Marlborough, Capsize Point | collected 2014-11-01 | reverse complement strand
GTTGAGTGGTGGATATTATCTGAGCTAACCAGACATCTCCATTGTGAGAAGTGGGAACTAGTCACACCTCACTTCGTTAATTACTGTTATATAGTTGCATTAGTCACATGTATATGTATAGAGTACTGTATTATTATCCCCAGAGATTTGCCAGTGAGAAGGAAGGTGATCGTGAAGTCCAGCGGACTATGTTGGAGTTGTTGAATCAACTGGATGGCTTCAGCTCCCACAGTGAAATCAAGGTAACTGATGATGATGTCATACTCCACGGGGGAGGGGGATGAGTGGTGGTGGGGTGCAGAAAGTAACAAGTAATAATGACAAATATACTGGTGTCTTAAAATGTGTTAAATCCACCTGGACATACAATCCCCCCCCTTGCTTTTAGTAGTCTCTTATCTTTGCTTGCAGATCAAGTACCAACAATTTGTATCTGTTACTGATAAGTTGACATCATCTAATTTAGTTCTACAAATAGACTTGCAAGAATTTGATGGTATTCGCCTGTTGATATGATCTCTCAAATATGCATGTACACTTTATTGCTATAATAGAAGACAAACAAGGAGTGCTATTGACTCTGTCTGTGTGTGTGTGTGTTGGCTTGAAGGTGATTGCTGCCACCAACAGAGTTGACACACTGGATCCAGCTCTACTGAGATCTGGTAAGACCGTGCTCAATTTCACGTTGAGCGTATTTACTCACTTGGTTTGCATGTGATTAGGGAGATTGGACAGGAAGATAGAGTTTCCCCTTCCCAACGAGGAAGCCAGGGCACACATCCTGCGCATTCACTCCCGGAAGATGAACGTGAATGCAGACACGAACTATGAGGAGTTGGCTCGCTGCACTGATAGCTTCAATGGTGCACAGCTCAAGGCCGTGTGTGTGGAGGCCGGCATGATAGCTCTGAGGAGAGGAGCCACAGAACTCGTTCATGAAGACTATATGGAAGGTAAGTTGTGCATTCAAAAGAACAAGTTAGTTATCTGGAGCAGAGGTATGGCTATTCTGATTACAGCAACCACTTGAACCAATCAACCTTCTCTCTCTCTCACACACACACACACACACACACACACACCTTGGGCACTACTTTGGTTACTGTTGGATGACTGGAAGTTGTCACTTGCAGAATTGATGTTCTTTCATATTTTTTTTCCTTCCCAAATTACCAATAGCAAGGATTTACTTTTTCCCCTTTCATTCCAGGGATACTGGAAGTCCAGGCCAAGAAGAAAACCAACCTTGTTTATTATGCATAAAACAATTACTACACAAATCATAGACTTTTAATAATTCCTGTGAAATATTTTATTGCCATACCAAAAAAACAAAAACCAACAAACAAAACAACAACAACAACAAACAAACTACAACAACAAAACAAAGAAAAAACAAACAAAAAGAATCTTTTATGTTACATTTCCATTGGCTTCATTAATACACTGCATTATTTGAAGAGACATTTGTTGAAGTTTGTCTTCTGATACTTCTGGGCAGAGTGCCTGCCACCACGGACGCGTGGCCTGATCTGATCCCGGCACATGGAGTCTACAGCAGTGCATGGCAAGATAGAGCACGGCAATAGCCTGGAGGTGGGCGGGTTCCCTGAGGCACAAGTCACTAGTATAGCAGTCTTGCAGGAGAGCCCATGACAACCCGGCAACGCGGCTATTTGGCCACACCTCTGGATCCACCCACCTTGCCAAAGCTAGGAGGAAATGACACAAATACTGCAGGAGGGGAAAAGAAAAGATGACGGGAGGAAAGATTAAAAAACAAACACTTAGCAGTCATTCAGCTGGAGGTGTGGCACACCGTACAAAGTAATAGATTCAGCCAGGGTTCCATACAGATGGGGGCTGCCCTGTGGATTCCCTCCGCCCCCTTCCCATCCCACAATTTTTTTTGAAGTCAAAGTACATTGGCTAAATTCCACGAGTAGTAAGATATGCATATGACCTTACACTGACCATGACCAGTTGTGAAGTATATATATGCTCATATTGGCAAGTGGTTTTAAAATGGGTTTGGCTAAGTACACACAGTGTCTCCCACCCCCAGTGAAAATTTTGGTATGAAAAGTAGTCTTACTAGACAGACCCTTTACCTACTGCTACACGGGGAAAGGGTCTGGTGTCCATTGTGCACCAATCTCGTTTTCTCCTCCAGGGAAGAGCATATTTTTCATGTAGAGAGAGTGCGGTTTTAACGTTTCGCGTGAGGGTTGCACAACTTTTGTGTGTGAATCTTATTAGCCCTGCATTCGATCTGGTATTGTATCCTGTAACTGCTGCTCCTGGGAGAATGGCCGAAAGACCTTTGAAACATTTAGACATTGAAGCTGTAGGAAGATTGGTACACGATGGACACCAGATCCATTCCCCGTGTAGCGGTAGGTAAAGGCTAGACTATATGAAAAATTGGACTAGCTACAGCACTTATATTTGCTTAATCCTGCTGCTCCTTACTAACCAACTCGCCCGCATACCCACTGTTTATCCTACTTCTGCAGTAGTCTCGCGTAGCCAGACCCTTTACCTGCTATGCAGGGGGGGAGGGGGAAGAAAAGCGGGTAAAGGGTCTGGCTACACAAGATTTTCTGCAGCACCATTTCCCTGAGTTGAAGTATTAGAATTTCTCATAACGCAGCTGAAGATATTCTTATAACTTACTCCTCAATTTTAACTTGATCATCCACTGTTCCACTAATTTCATATTGTGCAATATTCATCAAATAATTATTCTGGTTATATAAAGTACTTGCTGAAACTGTGAACTCACAGGATGGGGAAGATGCACGGACATGTTGAATCCTAGTGCCCTCAACAGAATGAGCTCATACTTGCCAACGCTATCTTTCAACTGCCAGTACAGATCATTCACTTCCAGAGGAGGCCTGTCTTTGTGCATACACCTTCATTCATTGGACAACCCCAGGGTAACAGTTGTAAAATGCCCTCAATCTCGCCTCACCTGTAGCAAGTATTCACAATGTCACTTATCTTGGTGAGCTGCTCCTGAACTTTCGACGCCAGGGACAAACTTGCCATCACCAGGAGCTAGCAGAACAGCTCTGTCAAAATAATTTCAGTCACTTTCTTTGCCATACCTCTTCGTCCGCATTGACGTTTGAAGTCGCATTCGAGTGATACTTGTGATAGAAGACGCAGGCTGTAGCGATAGTCTCCTCGTTCAAGCTCAACTTTATTCCTTCAAAGTTTCTTTACATATAATTTTTTTTTAGTTTAGGAGCACCATACAAACCTGCTTCAATTATAGTAAAAGCGGACACTTTGCTGTCCATGGCTCGCTCGTTAACAAACAAGTTCGGATCCGACTAACGTATCAATTTTCGGTAAAGGATGTCACCTCGCAACACTAGTTTCTCCAAATGCTGGCTGAATGATTACCATTGAGGTTCATAGACAACCCAAATATTCTTATGAAAAGAATTATGACAAAATAACTGAATTATTGATTATTGTCCAATTGTAATCACTTTCTCCATTTCCCAATTACTTTTTTCCACCAGGAAGGCTGGTCTGTTTTTATGGGTTCTTCACTGGGATCGGCAGATTGTGCCACTGATGGTATTGTTCTGTACCCATATTGGATGGCAATGTCCTCTTCAAATGTTGAGAAGGACGGAATGTATGACTGTTTTACTACGTTACTTGGAACAGTGTTAGATGGGCCTTCTGCAGGAATAATAACAGAAAACAAGTAGACAGTTCACAAAATAAACCAGAGGTTTAATGCCTTTAATTGTACTAAACAACAAACTATACTATACTAAACAACAAACTATACTATACTATTAAAAAAATAAAAATAAAAAAGAATGATCTTTTTCTAGACTAGATTGAAAATTTTTTTTTTTTTTTTCCTGGTACAGAGGCAATCAAAAAGGTCCACTAAATTAGACAATACCTGGCTTTATGATGTCCAAGAAATCTTCCTTCTCCTCCACTGGCATGGGAATGATCCTACTGGACCTGGTAGAAATTCTCGCTCGTTTGCCTTCCTGGGTGAACACAAACTTCACCCTACACGGCTTGTCATCTTCTGGGTCTACCAGGGCAACATTAGAATAATGCAATGGCTCTTCCTTCTCCACTAACCCGTCAAACATAGATTCATAGCGCTCATCAATCACTTTCTGTGGCACACAAACACGTTAGCAACACACACAATATATATACACATTGTGATCAGTGTAGATACAGTGTATTTCAAACACACTACCGAAGAATCAACAAGTCGTGTCACTTACCACTTACCGTATTTAAACCTTTGACATATAGCTCATTGATATCACGGTCAATTGCATGAACAGTTCCTTTTTTGCCTTTATCATGACCAGACAGTAGCATCACCTTAAAGCACAGCCATTACATGCATGTTAATTAATTTGTATAATCACTAAAGAGATTGTAATTATAGGATGGCCACATAATATAGGTGATACACTAGAGTTGAATCTTCTCTTTACAAGTGGCTAAGGCACATTTGCCTTCATTAATATAATAAAATAGAAAAGGAAAGATATGCTTACTGCAGACTTTCTAGTTTTTACCCGACCAAATGATCTGGGTTGTAAACTCTTACTGTGTCTCCTTTAAATATTTTCCAGTCTTTAATTGGCTGAATTTTTCTCCCTTTATTCCCAGCAATACGATTTATTCTTCTGAACTCTTTCAACTGCTTTAAGGAAGTCATTTCTCGTCGACTTACAAAGGTGTATACAAGCTGTTCGGTAAAGGGTATCCTTCATAAACCATTTTATCGCGCGGTCTGTGAAATGGTAAAGGATGGCTCGCGCTACGAGGGAAAATGGCATCCACGAAATAAATAAATTTTGATATTATTATAAAAATATATTGCGTTACCACACTCAAACACAGTATTACAGAATAAAAGGAAATAAAATGAGCTGCATAGAAAAGAGCATGCATAATTGCATTGTTTATCATGTTACAATGGACAAAGCGTCAGGTTTGAATTCTAATAGAGAAATTAAAAAGAAAAAAACAAAGCAACACCACCAACAACAAAAAAAGCAGCCTTAAGAAAATATTGGAAACTAAGTTTTTGAATTATGCACTGGACTGGATCCATTTTTTGTCAACACATACTTCTGTGTCTTTTTCATTGAAGCTGCTTTCTTTTTGTTTCGATCTAAACTATCTGATTCCTTTGTCTCCATGTGCTCTGGAATCACAGCAGCTTCACTTTGTGATGCACTGAGGTCTGGGGCAGAGTCTTCAGAATGGTGGAGAGAAGCAGAACTGTCAATGTTGTTGAGGTCTATGAAACTTGAATAAGGTCGGGAATAGGAGGTAGAGGCTTGGCTTGAGGCCTCATTCAGGACATCTACGGAACTGGTGAGCTCGTTATGACGGAGAACTTTGTCCCGGTCAAATTTTATGAGCTGAATCTCCTCTTCAAGATCCTGAACTTCTTTACGAAGATGCACTATTTCAGCATTTTTGGCTTCATTCGATTTCTAAAGAGGGCAATCAATTAATCAATAAATAATAAGTAGTGGAACAACACAACAATAATGAGTCGAACTAGTCATGCAAAGGACAGTACAAGGTGTACCTGTATGCATGCAGTCTCATCCAAACCCTTACCAGCATTTCTTCCAAGGAAGATTGGAGTTCTTTGATACAGTTAATGTACTGTATTTCTGATACTCTGTACTTCTCCTCCGTTGCAGTACTTGAATGGTGCACAGCATTGGTCAACCCAGACAGACGTTCCTTCTCCTCCTTCTTGTCTTCTTTCTTTTCCTTCTTAAACGTTGCACTTCTGTTGACCTTCTTCTTCTCCTTTGGCTTGATGGCCTTGGTGAGTGTGATGGGGTGAGAGATCACATGCTCCCCTGTGTTGCTCCCCAACATGGTGTGACCCCCTATAGTGGCAGATGTAGGTCCGTCACTGTCATCCACACCAGAGAAGTAAGCTGTCCTGGGTCTAACAGTGTTGGAACGCTGGTGACGGGCTATGGGCATCTTGGAGGTAGGCACGGGAGGATACCCGTCCTGCTTTTTAGAGTTGCTATCTCCAATTGAACTGAAGGATAAGAGGAGCTTTTTGGCCATATCAATGGAAGTCTTTGCCTTAGAGTGTCTTTCCATCCTTCATGACACACACACACACACACACACAGAGCACAAGTTCAGTAAGGTGGAAAACTATACCTATAACTTTGATAGGAAATTTCTAGGGGCATAATGTGGCCTGGCCAAGCAGATTGTCAATTCTTTATTAGCCATTATAATTAATTCAAACCATTTCATTAATAATTCATTAAAACCATTTTACTAAAACTTTATACTGTGTTGACCCTAATTACCCAATGGATGACTACAGTGTCTAATACAACTATTACATAAACAATAGTTCAACAGTCTATCCATTACACCTAAAAGACTGCATTGATTCACATCAAACCACACCCACTCACTCAGTGTTAGTCTTCACAGGAGTCTGAGTAGGAGTGGGTGTGTCCCCCATTTTGCGATGATCGTCGTCGTCACTGTCCACTTCCTTCTCTTCGCCTCTTCGTTCCTCGTCCCCAGAGGTGACGTGATCAGGGCCAAATCGTTCTAAACAGTCACAACATAACAAGATCAACAATGCTAAGAGTTCTATAAATAGAAACATACAAACAGACAAATGCACTTTAGTAACAGGAAGTACAATACAACAGTAGCAAAAACAAAAAAAAAACAAAAAAACAAAAGTGAAGAATGAGGATGAATAGCACAGAGGTCAGCAATGCCACTAAATTATGTCTGCCTGCATGAATCATACAGTAACTGGCATCAGAGACTTACCGCACTTGAGGCCTTTCTGTTTGCACTCCTCTATTGCAGTGTTGAGAAAATTCAGCCACCTGAGAGGAAAACAATGTCTCACAATCTCTACTAATTGAAAGGGTTTTTTAGTACAAACAAGAGCCTATGATAACGCTATGTATCCATCAACAAGTTTCAGTATAGAGATCATTCAATTCATGTATTCAAGACATACAGTATTGTATGAGGAAACAAGCATTGTATTTATGGGAAATAACTGGATTGAGAAAAGCAAAGCAACACCATGACATATCAATCAGTCCAAAACTTCACATGACAATAATATAATTAAACTTCAAGAAAAAGAAAAGGCTATATACAATGAGACACACTTCACTTTAGCACAGTGCGAAAAAGTCATGTAAAAAAGCTAGATTAGTTCAAGATGTTAAGAATTTAATAAAAAAAATAAATAAAAAAATTAAAAAAATCAATTAAATGAACGAATAAAAGTATGTAAGTAAATGAAAGTTAATAATAAACTCGACTATCCGAAAATATGTAGTTAATACAAACACATACAATATGGACCTTTCTAAAGTAGACACTCACACTTTAGCTTTCTTTTTATCCCCAAAGTCCAACTTGTAGATTTCTGGCTGTGATGTCTGTTCTATCAGAATCAACTGTTCCCCTGACTTCACTGCAGCATTATTCCTCACCATGAGATAATACAGCCTAATAGCAGGGGGCTGCAAAAATAAAAACTCCAAATAATACCCACCACACATAACTCCCTCGTTCTTTCCACAGCTGCCAAAATCTTAACTCGGAGTAAAGTGAAGCTAAACAAGCTGTCCATATACTGCTAGTTGGGCTAGCTGGTTTAGAATAAAAGGAGCCAGCCTACAATGCACTGTTTCACTTACACTATATATATATATATATAGCTTTACTTACCTTCTTGTCCTGTAGTGTAGCCAAATGAAACTTCTGGTCCCTTTCAGTAAAGAAGATTAGAAAGTCTGTCACCAGAACCACTTGAACCGCTAAAACAAACAAATGAAGAATAAGTGAAGCAGCTTTTACAGAAAACTGACTGAGAACTTTCTTCTTACTGACTGCAGAGTGTAATTAGAATGAAGCTTACTATTATACCAGTATCGGGCAGGCCCCTTTGCATGCACACTCCGTATTGTAAATGTCATGGAGTCTCCGTGTGTACCTTAGACCATTACCCAACCATAAACACAAACATTGAAACCTACTCTTATATAAACAGATTCCCTCAATCCAAAACAAAACACCGACTAAAGACGTTCCAAACTAGAGACAAGCTCACACTGAACACGCCTGACTGAGTGAGCCCAATATAATACCAGCAGTATATACTCCAGCACTTTGTCTTATAATAAAGCAACACTGTCTACAGCTCTGAATGCCAGTCTTCATGGGATTACAAACATTGAACAAGCAGAATGAGGATGAGAACAAGGAACAGACACAACACTAAAATATTCACACATTCCTGCCATTACTATGGCTTCATTTGTTCTTGAACTATTATACCTAGCCAGGCTGCCAAGCACCTACTGGCGATATATTGTAACTGCCTGTTGTACTACAAGTTGCATCAATGCCACACAACAAACAAACTATATGGATACTAATACCAACACGACACTTCCACAATATTAAACAACAACCGGCAAAGCTATGTATTCTACAATACACCACTGCCTTTGAGATAATGGTATTAGGGCTAGATGAAAACACAAGCACACTGCAAAGGAAACTCGATTATGCTGTAGCGTTTGAAGTCTAACATACACAAAGGTACCAAACACAACAATTGCTGCATCAAAACATACCCCCTAATGCTGACAACTTGAAACTGACTGAGGAAATATCAAAACTCATAAAGATCACTTGCTCACGGCAACATGACATTTGCAACTGCACTGCTATGAAATGGTACGTCTCAAGCGCGGGGCTGAATAACTTTTGTTGCTTACAAAAGGAACAATTGTTTGAGATTATTCCTTCCCTTACACCTTCATGTTATACTATTTTTCATCATAAAACCATGTTTTGTCAAGGCAACATGTAATAATAAAAGCAAGACACATTGATGACACTTTACCAACTCATTCACATGTGTTTAAAATTCCTTGTATAATGCTCTGAAAAATCACACCAAATATAAGTATACTTACCCAGCTGCCGGCCAGTTCCAATCCACATTGCCTCTCCCTTTTTCCTCAGTTTCCTGTTGTGTGCTAAAAGACTCAAATTCTTCAAGTCCTTTGCATCTCTCACTTTGTCTGCTGATTTGGGCACAGATATTTCCAGCCTGCTCTCCAGGTACATGGCATCCATCATGTTCTTCTTGTCCTCCACCCCTTGGTCGACAGCTGCCACCAGCTTCCTGACCTGGTCCAAACTCTCCTTGATAACAGGATAGTGGGCCAGCTGAAGCGACTCTGTCTTCTTCACCAGGCGAGTAAGAAGAATGATCACTTGTGGGAGACGTTGCGTGACTTTCGTGTAATAGTCTGGCATTTCTAATCGCTGACACTCCTTCAGACTGTGCATCTCTTTCATCATTCTAGCAAAAGACTTCTTTTTACTGAGGTCTCGATAGATTTCCATAGCATAGAGGTGGCCACTGCAAAACTCGCCAAAGGCTGTCAGCATTTTGTCATAATTCTCGCCAGAAAATTGGTTCAGGAGGTCAAAGCTGAGGTCCTCGATCATCATTCCATTTCGCTTGGCCTCCATGGCTCGCATGAAGTGGTCGCTGATTTCAATGAGCATGTCTAGCTTAGGGAAGAGCTGTTCGAGAATGTCTTCTGTCACTACTTTGGAAAGCCCCATGCGGAATATGATTTTGAGCACATGAAGAGCCCTGAAATGGAGCTTTTCTGTGTGTATGAGTTCGTGGAGGACTGCCTGCCGCTCACGCTCCGCTCTGTTCATTTTGCGGTACATCTTGCGATCGATGGTCTTCTCCCAGGGAGCTTCCTCCTTGATCTCGAGCGCAGGGTGGCTGGTGTGAACGTGGACCCTCTGTGCTGATGCGTCCTCCAGCTCATTATCAGACTCCCCACTAACATGAGAGGAGCCCTGTGGGCGTGATGGGAGAGGCGGGGGGCTGGTTGATCGCAAGTGGCCAATAGGATCAGTGTGGGACCGTGCTACTTTAGGGCTTGCCGGGATGGCATCCAAGATAGTAACAGACTTGGGCTTGCCCTGAGAGGTAATGGCATTGTCTGAGCTGTAGTGAGTCATGCTTGACCTAAGCGGCTTCAAGGTATCGTCTTCCGCTTCATTATCCAGTTCCTTGTTCTCTGCACTGACTTCAGTGCTGCTCCTGAAATCTGCAGCTCTCTCCGCAGAGTGAGGGGTGTTCAATCCCACCTGCATGCTCGCAGACCGGGACATGCTCGTTGGACTAAGTGGTGCCATCTCCACAGGGACAGAGTCCACATAACTCTCAGTGTTCTTACGAACTTTAGCAGATTTAACTCTGGTGTGTCTAGTTTGTTGGACCACATGAGATGGTCCCTCTTGAATGTTCTCAGTATCCACGGTCTTTCGTGAACCAGCTGAAGTGACTTTTGTGATCTTCTTGGGCTTCTGGAACAATCCCCGAAATCCCTTCTTGTGATCTCTCTCAGGCTTAGCGCCTGGCTCCTCAGTGTCTTTGAAAGTTACCCTAGCTGGATCAAAAACAAATCGTGAAGGTGGCTCTGGGCAAAATTCATTTCCGGACACTGTCTTGACTATTCTTCCAGGCTGCCTGTTTGGCACCACAGCAGGCTTGGAGGCCTTGGACAAAACATGGTTGGAAGCTCTAGCCAATCTCTCTTCTTCCTCCTCCTCAGTTACCGAAATGGGTGTGATCATGCCAGGAGAGGAGTGCGTTAGAAAAGAATTGGCAGAGTCGCCAGATCTGGGACCAGCTGACATGGGATGGTGCACATGTGTGGACTTTGGTGGCTGCTGAAGCTCCTGGGCAGATGAAGAGGAGACAATACCTGAGGCGGTCGCAGGAGAAATAAGAGGAATGGGAGGACTCTTGGACTGCACAATAGAAAGGGGAGAAGCGAGCGTTTGTGATTGATGAAGCTCCGCTTGAAGTTGCAGCATCTTCTTGGTAGCCAGAGGGGAGCCAGGGACGAAGTCAAGGCTGCTCCCCTCCTCCTCTGGAGACTTGAGATTGGTTGATGGCAGCGGTGACCTAGTCCCACCGGGCGACCTTGTCCCACCGCTACTGGTGGAGCCGAGATTGCGTGGCAGAGACGGGGAATAACTTCCTGCTCCTTCCATCGCAGTGGCCATGCGACTGCTGGTCCCAGTGTCAGATATGCTGGAGCCACTTCTCTTCACACTAGCCACATTAGGCGTGCTACGCCCACTGCCCCCGGGAGTGCCGCTGGTAGACGAGGAGTGCATCCCTTGGGCACTTCCCATCCTCACTAGCTTGGTTACGTCATCGTTATCGTCGGACATCGAGTCTTCTGTGTCATTATGCAATGTAACAAGTTTCAACTGCCGAATGGTAGGTTTAACTTCGTCCTTGCAAAGTCCCTTGGGAGAACCTTTAGGGGACTGTGATTTTTTGCTACTCAATGACCCCTTACCAGCTCTCCGCCTGATGGTCTTGGGAGAGCCACTCTGCTTGTAATACCTGTCATTGATGTCGGCATTACCACCATCCATGCTCATATTAAAACTACCACTGAGGTTCTGGGAATCATTGAGCTGCCTCATTTTCACATCAACGTCTGAAAGGTTCACAATGTCTCCCTCCGAGTTGTCACCGCAAAGTGAATCCGTCTTGCTGGCTTGCGACATTGACATGGGATCATCACCATCAATTTTATCCTCAGGTATCTTGTCCGGAAAAGGGGATGATGATGATGCTGCTGCCAGAATTTCTAAATCAGTCTCGCTGGTTTCATACGATGCATGAGTGGTACTATGGATTCTCCGATGAGCAGAGTTATATTTAGGTGGACCAGAAGTGGGCGTGGACTCTCCATCAGCTTCTTCGGCACTCTCTGGGTTCATTTCATCGTCAATATTAGTGATAATGTTTTCTGCCGAAAACCTATTCATCATGTTAGTAATCTTCCTACCAGGCACCCCGTTCCCACGCAGGACAACTGGAGAGAGATGGTGGACACTAGTGTAGTCTATAGCACTAGGAGTGCTGCCATCCTCATGAATATCGCTGCCACTATGAGATTGCTGGTACGGACGGCCCAGACCCAACGAACACCGCGAGTCCAAAGCCGAAAGCTGGTCATCTGTCTCCATATCGTCTGAGTCATCAGAGCCCTGGTGACTGCTGGTGTCCAAGGTCTGCATGCTGCCAGCTTGAGAAAGCTCATCAGCATCCAATCGTCGAGGGAGAGAGGCGGAGTCTCTTGGTAAGCCTCTTATACCAATGCCGGGACTGTCTCCTTCAGCTGCACCGCTGATAGGAGAGAGAACGGCTACAAAACTGTTTATAGTACTCGGACGATCTTGGCCTCCGTTTCCTCTTCGATTCCCTTGCTTGTCACATGCACTGCTCACATTTAAGTGCATAAAGTCTGCAGCATCAGACATGCTCCGGCTGCGTCGGTGAGATTTGTGGGCCAACACTTTTGACTGATGTACTACAGCAACAGGACTTGCACTGTCAAATGAATGTGCTTCAGGCTTAACACTCGCCGGCACTTTCTCCCTATTGACGGTGGAAGTAGGCTGAGTGACAGTCACCGAAGAAGAGTAAGATGATGAGACTTCTTTACGTGGACTGTGAATGACTACGTATCCATCCACACTGTCTGGACTCTGCTCCTTCAGAGACCTGTTCCTTGTTGGCTCAGAAGAAGGGAGCACTTCTGGTGAACACGAGCCTACTTGGTGCAGTGAATGGTGCTCTACTATAGACGACTCTACTCTCACAGACGTCAGCTCTGGTGGGAGGTCGGTTTGAGCCTCCAAAGTGACAGCACTAACAACTCGATTCTTGCTATTCTTTGCTTCACTTTCTTCATCTGAGATGGTGAGGAGATTAGGAGCAGAACTCGAGTACATTCCATTAGTGGCGTCCTCTTCCATGGAAGCCATGGGGTCCAATAAGCTACATGACCTGGGGTTCTCATCTTTTCCATCTCGGCAGTCCTCCCTCAAGTCTACGCTGGATGTAGTGTCCAGGTCTTCTACAGATGGAGATGGAGAGACTATGCATGCACGCACTTCATCCAGGCCCAGCAAGTCAGCCTCAGAACCCTCCTTGTCTTGTTCAGTCAAGTTGAGCGAGCGGTCTGCATTTTCCACAGTGAGGTGCACCTGTACTCCACCTTCGTTACCCACTGCACTCGCCAGAGGCTGTGGTTGCCTGGGAACTGACACAGTGGGTGTGCCTTCAGGCTGCAGGAGAAAATCTGCAACAAGTAAATATTAGTCAAGTGTGTTCAGAATATCTTTCTCAGCCTTCTTTTATTCATTAAATATTATTCCCCCTCTTTCACTAACAATACAGAATAAAAATGCTTTGTTGTCACCGAGGATTAGACTTAGGACCACTTGCTTACTCAAGAGCTCTAACCACTAAGCTGACCAACGGGCAACATATACTGATAACATGCCCTTCTATCCCCACATGAAAAATCATTTATCTGAACCTCTGCAAGTGAAGGTTCATGTGCCATAAGCTAGACGGCATAAACTAACAGTAATTATCAGCTCCACCCACATCGTCACATGATGAGTGGCTCATTGGACTCACATGAGAAGTTGTCTTCCACTGTCTCCAGAGTGGGACAGGAAATGCTGCGCAAGACAGACTGCAACCAAAGAAAAGAAATAAAATGACATTATTACAAGACAATTAATGAAATATGTTAGCAGCAATTCCCAACTCCCAAAATGACATACTTGTCTTCCATTACCCAATCTTCATATAATATTATATGTATAAGCTCCCCCCCTCTTATTTGAACTTGAAATGGTGGCCTTCCCACAATGCTTACGTACCTGTGAGTGAGATGGCTGATTCTGATGCTCTGCTCTTAATAGGTCTTCTCGGATCATGAGCAGTTTCTTCTGAAGATTCTCTTCAGCTAACACACACACACACACACACACACACACAAGCAATCACACGGGGTCTATATATGGGTGTGTGTGTGTGTGTGCATGTATGTATTAAGGAAATGCACAGAGAAGGAAGCAATTGAAATTATATAATAGCATCCCAGTTTAAATCCTTACACACATACACACACACACACACACACATTCTGTTTGTGGCGAGTAGCTGCTCAGTTATGGTCCAACACAACAAGACTATCTTCATCCTCTCACAAGAGAATCTAGCAACTGGGGGAGGAACTACATGTAAGTTAGTTAAGGGGTACCAAGTCCTAAATTAAGATGAAAATTTTTAATAAGAGACTAGAGAAGTTGTTTTGGGAGTTACAATAAGCAGTCAGTAACACAATACAGTATGTATGTAGTACATACACACATGCGTACATACAAACACAACCCAGTCTGTGCACAGGCCCGGAGATCCAGCTGTAGAGGTGAAGGCAAACAAGTTAAATACACATACCCCAGGCCATTTTGCTGTCATACTTGACATAGCCAAGATTCCAGTAGTTCCAGCCTAACCCATGGCAACATGCACACCAAATTAGCAACCTCTTGTAACACTATACTTCCACGTACGTACAAACATGGGATTTCTCCCAGAACTGGCACACCGGCAAGTTAAGGCTACAAATTGCCAATAAGAAGAACAGCATACTTCACTACTCAGTCTTTAATTGCAATTCCTCTCAAGACTCTACTACAGAGAGATAATTACTGCTGATCATGGGGAATTTTTTACCTAAATTTTTTTATTGAATCTATTCCAGTAATCCCATCTAGTGGCAGTGATTAGAAATATGAAATTCCTTTCATTCACTGTCAACATTATCAATGCAAACTAACACTAGATATGAAACAAGGGAAGTTTGAACAACTGTAAAATATTGAAGTTGGATAGAAAATATGTGTGTTTGTCAGTAAAACATACCTCAGGAACCACCATACAAATGCACCAGTTAGCCATTCTGAGGCATATTCTTGTATAGAGTGCATGCGTGCAGCAAGTGTTGCAGAGATAGGGCACAGGTGAGTAAAAAACATGATCAGTATTGTATAACAATACAGTCACTCTCACGCCGTGGGCCAAAACACAAATCAATAGTGGACAACAAATCATAACGGTTGCCAAAACAACTAACAATAAATTATATAATTGTGGTTAAGTGTGTTACGTTAAGTTGTAAATGTGTGTGTGAGCGTGAATGAATGAATGTATGTATGTATGTACGTATGTATGTGCATGCATTAAGTACATACCGGTGATACGACAGAGCTCGTTGAGACCAGTGTCCACTGATCTGGAGTCAGATGAGCCTACCGTGGCTGACCAAGATATGTTGCTCTTGCGATCCATCTCGGCAAGTTCTGGGTCTTGTAGCCCTCCGGTGCATCCCAGACACAGGCTTGGGGAGCTAGGATGGATACTTCTCTCAAAACTTCCGGCTTCCTGGCTCCTGGATTTCAGTTCAATAGGGGAACTACAGCGGATGACAGCAAAGGAGTTTCGCCGCAACTTCCTGTAGCTGGGTCGCCCAAATAGACCTTGATGGCCATGGCTCTTGTTCATAGAGGAAGATGGGGACAAGAGCTGGTTGGTTCTGCGTTGATTAGATGAGTAGTCTTCAGCGGTGGTGGAGGGCTGGGGGGAGACCCCCTGCGATTTGGTCGTCAACGAGCCTAGTGATCTTTTCCTCTTGGTGCACTTCACCTACGAACAAGCAACATTTGTATGTACTGAAATCCATTAAACAATTTGTATCAATACAAAATGCATTGAAATCAATTAGGAAAGATAATTGTGTCCTGTCCAATGTTAGGTTTATTACATCCATCCTGGCCGCTAATGTCACTGTATATTTAATGTATGATCAGCAGCATTCACGCTCGTGCTTGCAACACTCCCCAAATATTGTCTTGTACCAACTAAACAATCTCGATTACAAAACAGGACTAACAGCTAGCTAAACTATGACCACTTCTTCTCTCATTTTTTAACCTTGAACAGCACATTCCTGGCCAGCCCACCATCACACTCGTACCAATCATACACAGAAATTTTTCAATCAGAAATTAAATGAAGCATTAGATGTGGAGGCATCAATTCGCTGTGCTAACACTACAGTTAGTAACTGTTGACACAACTAGTTCCAGGTTCTTGCCTGACGGCTCAGTCCATTACATCACTCAGTCCATATCACTTGCATCCCCAATCCCTCTGGTGAGCTCATGTGCTCTTGCTCGTGTGTGGCTGGCAGAACTGGACGAAAGGCATCCCAGGCATGCTAGCTTGTGATGATCTTCCAGTAGGACAAACACAAGTACCATAGAGCTTAAGTGTACAACAAAATACTAGTCTAGCTCTAATCTGGTTAATCTAATCACCAACCAAGCAGCTGCACACCTAGAGAAATTAGCTAAAAGACAGCCCACAGTTAATTAGGAAGGAATCAATACAGATGTGACCCAAAAGGAATCAGTAAAGCCTCCAGGTAATAGTTAACTACATGCAATGCTAATGATGCATAATTTCCTCAACAGCTTATATTATAACTTAATTTGGTTATAGATATTAAAATTATTTCCAGAGAAAAGGAGAAAACACACCCTTTTCTTTCTATGATTGACTGTTGATGGGGAAAGATATAGCAGCACAGCAGCCAGCTCAGATTAGACCACGCAATAATAATAATAATAATAATAAAATAAACAAGTAAAATTAATAAATAACTGAAAGTTATCTAATAAAATCTAAAAACTGAACATTTGATGATTCAACAGGAAAAGTCCAAAGCCCTCCAAATCCAATACACAAATATACACTGACACATACTACAAACTAACAACAACAACAAATACCCACCTCACTCTCTCTCATCCTCCATAGCACACTTGCCAGCACTGACAATTTGACAGTCCTTCATACTCAGCCTACTTCTCACCTAGTCAAGTATCATTAAGCACATTCGCTCTACCACTCCAGCACACTGTGGACCTTATATACCGAGATACCAGCTGCAAAGTAATGTTGGCCATTGCATGCTATGAATACCATTAAACTTTGCTAATAAACTGGAATGCTGTCGAGATGATTGGCAGGATGCTCAAGTACAACTATCTATTCCAGAACCAAAATTTAAAATCTTTTCCAAACACACCAAAAACACTTGTTCTATTTGTTATACCTTTTCGTTGTAAGAAAACATATCACTGCTATAAACCTCCTCCCATACACCTTAATAAACCTCCTCCCACACACCTTAATAAGCCCCTCCCACCAGTCCCAACATAATAAGACAACCTAACAATTACTGCACAATAATAACACACACACACACACATACATCACACATGTACTTACCATACTTCTCCACTCTGCATTAATCCGCATCATTTCTGCAGACACAATCAAACACATTAAAACTCAATCAAGACATTACTGGTTAGGTAAATCCCAGTGTTATAACAGTCTGGATTAAATATGATGCTACTAAGGGCACTTGACTGGCAACATTGTTCAATATATCATACTCAGACCCAATAACTGACTGTGCCTTACAGTCATTCTCCAATTAAATGCACTGTATTGCATTCCACTCACTGAGCATCTATCTGACACCTCAACACATGCACACACACACATAACACGTCATATCACACATGCACACACACACACACACACACACACACACACTACCACTTGCACAAAAGAAAGCCAAAGGAAAGTAAGATAAATCAAACACTACCACACACAACATGTCCCATGCATGCATACATACAGAGTTTCAGGTATATTGAAGCTTTAGTAACAGGGTAAAGTAGAAGTAGTTATCTTTAGATCTGCACAGACTGTTATAATCTGGTGGTGTGGATCAAATCAGAGTTAGGCCTGAGAGTGAAACATGTTCAAAGTTCTGTGCACACACTACTACTACAGCACATCTTCAACTACAGTAGGGCTTCAGTTATCCAAACACACTGGGGCCAAGAGGTGTTCGGATGACAGATACATAGAAAATGTATTATAAAGCAATTAAGGATTGCAGTCAAGAAATTCTTTGTGTCTGTACGTGTTACTATTCGATTTTGGGTGTTCAGGTTAACTGAAGTTTGGATAATTGAAGTCCAGATTACTGAAGCTCTACTGCATACAACTAGTACAGATGATAGGAATGGATCTTCACTATATTCCATGTAAGTCACATGTGTCCCTAAGCCAAGACTCCTACCCACGTACTCTACTTCTTCTCTATTCTATTTTCAATATTACATCTTTTTAGTTTCACGCATGCTCAACTATTTTTTCTTCTTCTTGCAAATGCACAAATAAAGTGTAGTAAATGATATACACATGCCAATACACCATGAAGTTGGCAAACATTATATTAGGCTATGCTGTATTTAAATAAATAGCATTGAGGCTAGTGTAAAGTTGAGTTATGTATTGTAACCATTGCAATAAACGTGGACATTGACAATGCAATATGACTCAGTATAATATGCTTGGATACATTTTACTATGGAAGCAAACATCAGATTTTTCCTGCCCCACCACATGCTTGGGAAACTAATCCCATTCCCAAACTAAATTATGTGCAATCCAAACTTGTGTACTTACATATAGATGTGTATGAGTGTGTATGAATGCATGTATGCATGCATATATGTACATGTGTGTGTATGTATGTATGTATGTATGATGTATGTACGTAACGTATGTGTGAGTATGCAGTTTGAAAATACTAAATGCAAATCAGACTTCTCTGATTATAAATTTCTCAAAACATCTGAAAATAATTTCTTATTTTGATAATATTCACTACCTTGAACTACTTCAGGTAAACGTCTTAAAGCTTCTTGCTGGCCAAGTGACACATCCACCACTGGTTGCTGCGCATGGAGAGGGCTCTCTTTGGGACTGGGTGTGGCACTGTCCATCAGCCGCCCTTCCTTACTGACCTGCTTCATATAGCTACAGAGTAACAACAAACAACACCACTGAGGAAGGAACTTCATAACACCGGCTGGAACTGTTGGGGTGACCAGTGGTGTTTCACATGGGTGTGGTCAAAGGAACATGTATGCATGCTACCAATAGTATCCTTACTCTCTCATGACACTCTCATCATCACATGCATTGAAAAGTATAGGACTAGAACATGAATTATGAACAGCCAGGAAATGTATAACTATATCACGTGATCCCAACAGTGTAGTGTCAAAAGTACATACTATATATTACATACGTGGCATACATACTATTGAGGAGAAGATAAGAAAACAGCAACCAACAAAAAAACAAAAAAAAAAAACAAAAAAAAAACAACAACAAAAACAACAACCCAACAACAATAAAAATTAACACATTAACGACTTACAGAGTAAGCAGAGCCACCAGGCCATCATTGCTGTTTTGCTTGGCCAGGTCTATGGGACAATGCCCCTGTTCGTCTGTGAGCATGGCAGCAATAGAGGAGCCTGGCAGTGATAACAGATGCTGGACCACGCCATTCAGTCCATGACCAGCCGAGAAGTGAAGTAGAGTCTCCTTGGTCTCATAGTCTATCAAACAAGTAAGCCACATGAAATTAGAATTGAGTTCACAGTCTCATTAAGTCTACAACATATTAAAAGTGTACACTCGTACAACATTTACTGAGTTATGTATAACTGCCTAATTGATAAGTATAATAATTAATATCATTGAAAGTGACAGCAATACACCTGCATACCAACTAGAGGAAGCAGCAGAACTGGTCTACATACAGCCACATTCAATATTTAAGGTTTCACACATCTAAGCACAAGGGACTTAAGTGGGAGGAGAAGAAAGAGAGAAATTGTCCCAAAGCCAAGCAAGTGAAGCTGAAAGTACAAGTGTAGTTGCTTCTTCAGGTGAAGCCTGACAGATATTCCTGAGCTGGTTCTGATGTACATATTTGCATCTATACATTCTAACACAGTCTGGCAGAGGAAGTTATGTTCCTTGCAATTAGAGGCAACAAATATTCCAGGAGAGGCGGTGAAATTTACTTGAGAAAAGAATAAAGGGAAATAACAACAAAACAACTAACTAGGTTGTGTAATCCAAGGGTTCAAAGCAAAAGAGATTATTTGTCATGTGTACTTTTCAAGACATTATTAGCTCTTACCCAGGTTGTTGTTTTTGTTATTATTATTATTTTCATCAGGGGAAGATCCTATTTGACATCAGGCCAGAGCATGGTGCATTGTGTACATTGTCAGCTCTCAGGTCTTACACTTGTGTTGTGAACTAAAATGAGAAGGTTCGTGACACTATAAGAGTGGCTTCATCACTTATATTTGTAAACAACTCTAGACATGTCCAAAAGTTTCCACACATGTGAGGAACAAAGCAGAGAGGTACAGAACACCATGACAATGGATGAGTGGTAGTGGAGGCGACCTTACTGACTACTTCCATTCACTACCAATTCTCTATACTTCTCAATTAGTTTATATAATGTAACGGTATCTTTAAACAAGTCCACACTGTCATTACCTAAAACATTCTTTCACTGCTACAAAAACCGCCTCACAAATAACCAATACATACACAGAAAACTAACCACCCTGCATATTGACTGCTCTTTATGACAGCTCTTTAATTACCACACATACTAATTCATGCTTACATACCGTTCACAGTGCTCATTCGAGTTCCCTCCTTCCCCAAAGAGCCCACCAAACTCCAGCCTTCAGGTAAATCCAAGTCATTGAAGACGTCACAAAATAAGCTGTCCAGTTCGCGGATTTCTTCAAGAGATGAGAATGGGGGGAAGTTACTGTACAGGAGAGACAAAGAGCTTCCCATATCCAGAACACACTGCTGAAACAGATCTACAAGGACCTTTGGTTTCAGTTCAATTTTCCCAGTGTTTCCATTTGGCTTTGTTTCCTGCTGCTCTGCATCTTCATAAAAAGTGAAACTCCGAGAACATATCACACGCCTTGGCTGATTTACATCAGAACTGATGGAGCACAGCGACAATTCCACACTTTCCGGGCAAGAGTGGGCTAAATTAAATATTCAATATAAAAGCCAATCAACAATTATAATGACAACTTTAAACTCTAGCAAAGCGGTCATTCAAACAAAATTAACAATATAGCTTGGGCATTTCCTAATGAAATTAAAACCATCTGCTGACTTATTTAAGAGGAAATTTTAAGGCTTTAACCATCAGATGGGTATTAGTGCTGAGTACACTGAGAAGATAGGAAGGATTGATAGTTGCTTGCTTTTCAGTGAAACTGGAACTAGTAAGAACAAATACATGCTTAGAATCTCAGTACTATAAAATTGATTTCATTGCCTGAACTAATATATTCTTATTCTTGTATACTGGGAATAGATACATGAGATAGTTAGTATATACTAATAGAAGTGTGTGCACTCCAAATAGTAAGATCTTGCCACACAAGTAGAAATAATGCACAGTACTTACTGGGATAATACTAACCATCAACATCACAGCTGCTACATACTCTCTAGATAAACTATACCTTGGATTAGTATCATTAACAAAAAAAAATTACAAAAAAAGAGAGGTAAATTGTATTGTTACACAGACAAATTATAAAGGGTGTTGCACGTTGTAAATCTACCAATGCCTCAATATGATTCTCCTTTATCCAAACAGAAATGTTCATGTAAAGGCACTTCTACTTCCAAACTTCAAAATACGTCTACCTTTGAGACCTGATGTTGATAGACTGACAGACAAAATAAATAAATGAACGAACAGGAATAACCCTCACACCTATGCATGATGAAGATTGGATCCTCACTTCCAAATCCTTACCATAGGCTCAAAACAACTATCCACACACAACAACACCACCAAACACATTGTAAAACAATTAAAATTTATATAAATAGAAAATTTGCTACTGATGAGTTTGCCACTTTTCATCGTGTTCACAAATCCATAGACTACGTATCCACAAGCTAACCTGATAGGCCCCATAGAATCCAACCGGAACAACCACACATCACAATGGTCAGCACAAAAGTGGCTACTAGGCCTAACCTACCAGACAAATAGACCAGCCTCGGCTACACTAACCCAATACATACACCACACAATACACTATAAGGACAGATATATGATATTTTTCTAAACATTAAAACCATTTTCAGTTCCAGCAGCTACAAATGACTCCATTTTCAAAACTTTTGTTCCTCCATACATAAATTTTACTTAACCTCTCCTTCTTCCAATAACACAACACCCAAACCCACACTCAGTTATAACCTTGCACACTCACACCATTACCTAACACCCCAACAAGCCAGTCAACTTTTCACTTCCCCACTCATTCACCCTTACACTATCACCTCAACTTTCACCCACACTCTCAACCTTCACTCCACACCCTCAACCTTCATCCCACATTCTCAGCGTTTACCCCACACCCTCAACGTCCACCCCACACACTCAACCTTTACCCTCACCCCACACCCACTTCAACCAAAATCACTCCCAATATCCATGCCACACCTTTCCCAGCTATAAACTCAACAAGTGCTATCATCAATTAAAGTCATCTTGATTGCCTTCACCAGCAAGTATACAATTCTGAAACCCAACACGTTAATTAGCATTCCAGAATACTTCACAGTCCCTCCCCCACATTTCCCCCTACAACCTACACCCTCCTACCCCAAGTCTCAACCCCCTACTTTAATTACACATACATCAGAGTTATCAAAACTAAATTATACGCATTAAACAATTAATTCCAACTCACAGGAAGAGCCACCTTCTCTCATTTAGGTACCTCACACATACACACACGTGTACCTCACACGTACACACATGTGACAACTGAAACTGCGCACCAGGCCTCAAAGTGCTGAATTAAACTTCAACCTCGAAGTACACCATAACTTCCTCTGCCCATTATCCCCCACCTCGCAGTGACAATTGCATCACAACTTAAAGAGGAAGAAAAAACAAACAAACTAAAAATAACATCAAGAATATTAAATAAGACAGCATAGTGCATAAGAATCAGTAAATGCATGGTTTAAAATGCCAAAATTTTTACACATCTCAAGCCCAACTGCATCACTAGATATAAATCCAGGTAGGTTATACAAAAAGGACTATATCTCCCTTAAATCCCCCCCCCCCCCCCATTTACTTCTCTTTTGAATGCTGCTAATATGGATAGACACTGTGCCAAATGGAAAATGGAATGGAACTGTTACTTCAATGCCTTGGTTAGAATCAAGCAGAAATGCAGACTAAGGTAGTATCTAAATGAGTGTCACATAATTATAATTCTAAAGGTGCACTTCTACTTAGAACTTAAAATATCCTGGGGGGAAAACAGTTTTCCAATTGAATACATGTATGTAAGTGAGTAACAGTTCAATAAAATGAGCATGGGTTGGTAATACTTGTCAATGTTCCAATTCCACTACTGCAGATTAATCTCATAAACTTAAAACATTCTCCTTATAAATATACAAAGATCAGGCTATATAACACACACAAACAAACAAAATTACAAGGGAGAGAGAAAATAAAAACTAGCAAAAACCTTTCGTAAAGATTTAGATTGAAACTTTCTCACCTAAAGGTGTCTGGAAAAAACAAAACAAAACTAGTTTGTATGAAGGGTCAGAACTTGATAATTAAGGTCATTATTTAATTCACGTATTTACACCTGGGACCTACTACATCCACAGATGCACGAGAACTCTAAAGTTTACATACTCATACATAGGCCCTTCAAACATGGCTCTCCACTGCCCAAGGAAATCCATTAGCAGATTTGGAGTACAACGATTCTCCATAACATTTGATTTGATTCATACTAATACACATGCCTCAAAATTTCACACTGGGCTATCTTTTTAAAGCATGATTAATTAATGATTGAAATTTTCACTTCAAGCATAAAATATTTCTGTTTCACTACGGGTATCAAAAATTCTGTAAGGTGCAACTACCTTCTTTGGTTAATATTTACCATTACAAGCAAAGAAGTAGTCCTTCCTGTTTGCCAGTAATATTCACATTCAAAAAAATAGTTGAGGTGGATAATGAACGAACAAACAATTTGGTTGTAGTTGAAACTTAAAACTCCACCAACTTTTAGCCTCTGGGCCACAATGATCCATCATTTCCTCATCTCCCCCACACTCCCACACGTACTGCTGCAGTAATGTTATGCCCAACAGAATACCAATTATGTGACATCTGAACACTGTCATACTCAACGTATCAAGAACCCACGTATCATTCAATTTTCTAGTAAGCCCCCCACATAAAATACCTAGTAAATTATTTTCTTAGAACCAGGTGAAAAAAATGTGTTTTTTTTATCTATCCACTTACCGGGCATAGTGACAGAAAGAGCAACGGGACTGGCCCTATCTACTGGCAGGCGATGTTCCATCCCACAAGCTCCTTGTAGAAATAAGAAAGTGGAATCCTCATCAGGAACTGCCACTGGGTTGAGGAATGTGATGAGCACTTGCTGGCCACCCTAGATGAGGGAAAAAAAGAAGAAGAGATAAACAGTATATCCTATAGAAATAGTTTCATTATCTGTATTGAACTCAATAGTACAGTGATGGCAAGTGAGGGTTAGCCCTCAAAACAATTTACATTTTACCTCTACTGGTTCCCTTACAGTTTTAAATATACTTCATATCCAAATAAGTTACTCATTTACTCACTGCAATTACATAAATCTATATTGGTAATCCCCATATACAAACTTATATTAAATATAACATCCATATTAGATGTGTCTAATACTTTGTGTTAAAGTTACACCCATCAACTTTACAATAACTATCGGATAGAAACGTTCTGCTCAAAAGACTGCTTGAGACTACGACATTTTTTTTCTCAACAAAATAATTTTGTAAACAAAATGTTGACAATGGAGGACTTGCCTTAGCCTGCGCTTGCATAGTCTCAGTTAAACTTTGTGAAATGTCACTTGGTGAAAGGAATCACTGTTGGCAGAGATGTTAGATTTAAAGGAAGAAAAATTGTGAAAATAATGGTTATTGCGACCTGACATAAACACTGACTGCCTCTAGAATGTCAAGTCATCAATATTTGTTTATTCACATGTCTAAGTTTGCAAATCATTTCTAAAATTCCTGCCAAATACGCATGCTTAATTACTAAGGCACATATCAACTTGAAGAACATGTCACAGTTATACACACACATAAGTAAACACATACACACAGAATACATGCAAATCCACACATGCATTATATATACATACACACACACACACACACACCATGAAGTGCCTTCTACATAAGAAATAAAAACGTAACACAGAAGATACATACTCTCAAGTTCACACCAACATACTGCTATTTATATGCTGTATCCATTACCAGATTCTTCACTTAAATCTGACAAAACTGTTCCTTAATATATAAATATGGATGGAATCACCGAAACAACTCTAAGGGTTTCAGCCAGTGCATAGGTAAGCGCCAAATTGTATTTGTGAAAGGAACTGCTGCACAAAAAGGGTTACTCCCCTTACAACTTCTCTTTAAATAATTAGAATCAATCTACTTTGAAGTAAACTTTACAGCCAGAACCAGGATTTCATTAGGTCCTTCTTGATTCTTTGATTAGCAGCGATCTAGCCAAAGAGTGGTAGAGTGAGACTCCCCCATTCTATCATTTTTCAAAAGTATTAAAATTCATTTTAAAATGGGGAGGAAAAAAAAAGGTAAAAAGAACAGGAAAAATTAACTAGAGAAAATGAAGTACCAAAGGTGTGAATTTCTCAGACTAGAAGAATAATGTATTTGGCTATTCCTAATCAGGTATCAATATAGCTCGAGCAATGAAAACGGTGGATGTAAAAGCTGTTTTCATAAGAGAAGAAAACTAAACATGTGAGAGACACTCACCGGTATATAGTTTCAACGTGAAACTCCAATTCCAGCACTCAGGTAAATTTTCAGCACAAAGCATAATTACAGAGAGCAGCAAGAAATTATTTGCTCACGTGATCACGACGTGATGATAGGGGAAGTTACCTATAAAAGCTAGTACCTACGCGGAGCTGACAGATTCGCGTTTTCTTCAAAATCAGCCTAATTGTCAGTAATCTAAAAAATTAGAGCGTGACAGACAAACAGCTAGGACGACTATTATAACCCGATTGCGCATGTGTGCTGAGGGTTAATAATGGCAAAAACAAGTTGAGAGCAATAGATAACTAGCAAATAACTTATACACACCAAGCAAAACAATATAATGCAGCCCCGCCCATGCCCGCTTCCACTGCTCTATAAGAAGTTCTAGCTAGAACTCTGATTGGGCAGTGAATTTAAGGGAAAACAACTTATAGTGTAAAACTTAACCTCTTAGTCTACATTTGATTTGCTTTCTCTGAAAATGAAGTTGGAAAAAAAAAAAGCAAAAAAAAAAGCAGATCAAAGGCACTAAGTAAGACTGCTATATCCTCTCACAGCCATAAGGATATGGAGAACAAGTAATGGTATATCAACTGGCACTATGAGTACTGCAACCCTTACATACATGCATGTGTTCAGTGGGTTAATAATAAATTACAAATTCCCACCGACTTTACAAAGCACACAATCACTCGCTGATAAGCCAAAACACACACACATACAATCAAGCCTATATTAGGAGTTCTTCCCGAGTTCTAACTTCATACACACATTATACCAATACCAATCTTTCCCATCAAAAAAAGAAAATAATAAGCATAGGCGTGGTCGTGCTAAATGATCAATTAAAGCATCTATACTCCAAACACTCACACACACACACAAAATAAACATTGCTTACACAAAATAGAGCTCTACACAAACAGGAAGCCATAAGCCAGTCACACACACTCTCACATGGTAAAGCCATTCTGTGTATTTATTAACACAAGTACATAAGTCTCCTTGAAATACACCAACCACCATACAACATAAGACCCCACTACTATTACACCTGAGCTACACTAAATACTCTATCTTTTGGTCCTTTCCTTAAGCGTGTGTGAAGTCTAGCCGGTACTGGATGGCACCATCATCTTGCTCAAGATTGGCCATATAAAGCCATGGAGACAACCCAGCTAACATCAGTTCCTATTATGATTTGTCTATGCTACAGACCTTCACAAGTTCTAATCTAACACTCCTTACAGTACCCATTCACTATTTTAACCAAGACTTCTACAGACTCCAATACAGTCTCACTCTCTTCCAAGATATGAAGAAGATCCCAGTTTTTACTGGTTCTCTACATATATTCCAATACAGCCCAACACTCACCTATTCCAATGTTACAAGAACAACAGCTTTTACAACTGAAGTGGTGAGACAGTAATTATGGGAGCAATTCAGAGTATGGATTGGAACTTGTAAATTATTGCATAAAAAACTTAACCTCCGAAACAGTACCCACCTTTTATCTCGCACACCACGTCACACGTAAGGAATGCTTCCTTTCCTCACCAGTCTACCACTTCTCGCACATGCTGACCGTACACCAGGGATTACTTAAATTAATAACGCATAAGCACCACCTGACAAAAATATGAGAATTGCCTGGGAGAAAAATTTAAGCCAGAATATCTTCATTCCATGTGGCATACCAGAGTCCCATGAATACAATTGCTTAAACAACTCAGTCAAAGCTACACACCAAATTTAGAACCATTCAAGTACCAGGGAATCATGAAAATTTAGTGGATTATATATATATATATATATATATATATATATATAAAATAAAAATTAAAATAAAAAAAATAAAAAAAGGAAAAATATGTTCAACTAAGAATGTAGTTGTTATCTGCAAACACACTTGAATGAACACAAGAACACCAGTAAGCTGTGGGGAGGCCAGTGTAATTCAATTGTGGAATACTTAATTGGATCTTAGTTTTCTTATCCTTTACTAAATGTTGCATGTAGACACAAAGAGTGCCACATGTGTGCACATATGTAGTGCTTCACTAAGAGACAGGTTTGTGCTCTAATGGGTCAACTTCTTTTTATTTTAAAATTACTTTACACAACCACTGCAGGTATGCACATAATGCTACACAAATTCCATTATATTATATAAAGTGGAACAACATAACTATCCCATTGCCAGCAAATCTTGAACTCACCTTTGTGGAGCATTCTAGTCTACTGAAATATATTTCTTCAGTTGGAGCTCCTAGGAAATACAGAGAGAAAAAAATATAAAATTCACAACTAGACAAGATCGCTAGTCATAGGAATGATAGAAAACAATTGCTTATAGGACTACCAAAGTGAAAAGTGGTGTCGAAATTGCCAGCTTCAGACATAGAGGAACAACCAGGTTGGCAACAAGGCAGAAACAGCTGATTCTGAATAGAGTTTCTCAATAGACCTTTCACTAGATTGTTGTGTGGGAGCGTAAAATTCATATACCGCTACATTTCTTTCTTGCTCTGAGGTTATATATTGTTGTCTCCTCCACTTTTGTGCGTAATCAATCCAGTCTCAATCTGAGCGAACAGGCTGCGATGAAAACCAGGTAAGCAGTAATTAAACCACTCAACTTAAGCATACTTACTTTCACCTTATTACTAACACTAGCCCATTGCTTCTTGCTTTCTGATATATATCAACAAAATAATGTGATATGTCGGTGAAGACATTCGATATCATTCACTCAGTATCATTTCTGTTCATGCCCAATGTATTAAATGCCTCCTCAAAGTCCTTAAATTCCCTAAATAATGTCAGGTGACATCCTCATACCTGATTCCATTTTGGGTTATCTTCCTTTATTGAGTCCAACACTTTACAAAGGGATAGTTGAAGTCACCCCTGTGAAACACATATGACAGCTAACTGGACAGTAATGTTTTTGAATGGCACATTACCCACACCTTATGGAAGTCATTCAGCTGTGCATATGGAAACTTAACCACACACACTGACAGATACCCAGCACAGCGACTTGGCAACTTAAATTATAAAGGGAAAACCTACAGAATCAGTTACGTTACTTTCCCTGCTTCTAGTGCTAGATATTTCTCACTATAACATAAACAAGGTGGCTCTATTACGCTAACCTGAGCCCCCGCTAAGAATACTGCAGGCTTACTATTACAAGTCACTCTTCCAGGACAAGAGAATAGCGCCAGCTATACTAGATAACATATAGTAAACAGTTGCCCGTGGTTCATCGGTTCTCCTCACATTATTCCTACTTCTTTCATCTCATCTCCCTTATTTCTCAGCACTAGCGGATCCTCTATGCCCGGCGGGTTCTTCCTCCGTAAACTACAGGCTGGGTTAAAAAAAAAAAATTAATAATAATAAAAGTTAAGAAATGTGTATCACGTGATACAATGGGCTTTATTTAGGTTGTGTCAACTCATCATGACTTACCGCTTGCACAAGTGGTACAGATTTGTAACCCCTTATTTATTCTCCTTCCGTCACAAAGTTAAAGAAGGGGGCCAAAATGTAGTAGAGGTACTTATGATTTTTTTGTTTTGCTGACTTTCCCTGCTATAACTTTCTTTTGACGTCAGCATTTTTTGGAGCGTAGACCGTACCTGTGTGTTGACGACTTCGAGCGTGATATCTTAGAAGGTCGTGTAATGTGCAATGGTAAACCCATTGGACAAAATTACATAGTGCGAGAAAGTGATGAGCTAACACGCTTAGTCCACTGGCACGAACCTGAGGTAAGTACTAATTGTATAATTTCCTAGGTTGTCAACCAAATGGAAATTATTTGTATCCCTTACTTGGGGTTGTTTTGACCACTCCTAGGAAAGTATAATCACTTGTAACGCACACTTTTTATATTTTTTTATTTGAGGCTAAAGTTACTCAGATTAACATTCAGTAACGATATTCTTGCAGAGCCACATCCTAAACTGCTATATATGTGGGGGAAGGTCTCGTGAGTGTAGATTATTACACCTTTTGTGAGGGGCACTCCAATTATCAAGTTCCAATGGTTGTGAATAATATAGATGTCACATGCCATGTCACTACTTGTTCTCAAGCTTTACACTACATTAACATGACATTAAGTGGTCGTGGGTTGATTCCCAGTGGCGACCAAATATTTTTATTCTGTATTGTTTAAAAAAGCCTGTGAAAGAGAGAGAATACATCTAATTAAGAAGTTGTCTCTTGTAATGTGCCCCACAAGTGCATCGGAATTGAAATGCCCTTTGGGAGTGCAATCAAGAAGTCATTTATTTCATGTTTCCAGACCCTTTCCTTCTCTCACTAAGAGGATTGGTGAAGTGTCTAATCTTGTGACACTACAATAGCTTATGGTGTCAATACCAAAGTGAGGTTAGCTGTCCTGGTTGGTATCTTCCACATAACCACCATTTCCTGTTACTCCTCATTTACTTTGTTACATACTTATCTACAGTAAGCATTATTTTCTTCCCAAAACTATCTGCCTGCACCAATTAGTGAGGACCTTATGGACATCATAGACTTCATTAACATGGGCGTCTATTAAAATTGAATTTCAGGTTAATTTTATGACTATAGAGTTTGATTGGGGATTTTGGCTAATAGGAAGGAATGAATCCTGTCTATGTTAGTAGAGGCTATACTAGAGATGTGTATTTGAAATTTTTTTTTTTTTTTGTCAATCGTTCATTAAGTACATAGATTACACTTCATGCTTAGTACAATTATGGGAAATATAGATTGAGAAAGCCTTCATTTTTTTGGGAAGGGTGACTCAGCTTGGACAGATTGGGGGGTGGGGAGAGGTATGTTGGGCCAGTGTCCCTCCCCCCTTCCAAACACTGCTATTATTATAAGTAACTATAATTTTTATTGGCATGTTTTCTTGTGCTTTTATTTGTCACTGGATATCTCGTATTTGTTATATGAACTAAACTTTTTTTTGTGTGTAGGTGTTTTCCCTTCCAATAGACATCCTTCATATGACTGATGAAGTGCTGGTAGTAAACAAACCTCCTTCTATACCAGTTCATCCAGGAGGAGACTACAGAGTGAGTATATGTGTGTGTGTATGTGTGTGTGTGTGTGTGTGTCAGTCCTTAGCCATAAAAAGTGATGAGAGCCTAAGCTTTGTTGCTAAAATAGAAGCATAAGTCTGCCCAGCCACAGTTTGTGTATTTATCAACAAGTCAGCCTCACAACGTCCTCCCCCTTCAAGTTCCTTCCCAGTAATTGGTTCTTTTATGGTTCCATTGTCAAGGAAAGTACGAAAGGAAGACACTTTGGTTTGTGGGTTGTGTGTGCTATGCTGTTGATACCCATAGTTATTGGACTCCTATTGGATGTAGTGTTTCTATAGAAGTAGATTGTGATGGAGTCTGTTCATATCAATTTTAAAATACAGCTTTCAGCAAGATCGAGTGATCAGGTTTTAATTGTTCTTTTAAGCAAAAATATATGAACAGTATTATTTGTGGTGCATACTTACTGTTTAGTATATCCTGCTGCAGGGCAACTTTACCCATCTGAGAACACTTAAGTTTGTGTGCAGCAAGGTAGCTCCTGCAGTCTCTTAATACAAAGCTGCTATACCAGTTGGGTTTTATTTTATTTATTTATTTTATTTTTCGAAACACTGCAGTATCAGAAAAAAATCCCTTATAGCCCAAAAACTATTTTTAATAGTGAAAAAAGCCTGCCCACCTATTCGATTAAGCAGAGATCACATACCTATAAGATACATTGGATATTTTTTCAAGCATTTCAGCATCATGCGAGCTTTCAATATTTTCCTATATTAAACACTACTGTATATTTAGCACTCCAATGTGCCTGTGCTGTGTGTAGTTTTAATTTTAGGAAGTCGTAGTTACCTCTGAATGATGAAGCTTTAAGACATTTCATAGACTGTTTGGGAAAATTATCCAATATATAATAAACAATTTATTACGTTCATCGTACAGTAATATGGTGATGACGTTTCACTCTTACGCTTGTACTTTCACTTGCCTTTGGCTCATGAAATTACTTATGCATGTTTATTAAATATTTTCCCATGTTGCACCCTGACTCATGCAATAAGTGTTATATACATAATATAATATAAACATTTGGAACATAGGAAAGAACATTAGTTATACCACATTAGAGATAAGTTGGGAATATTGGGTTAGTATTGCATTCTCTTGCAGAAGAATACAGTGGAGATGATTCTGGCTTCTTCAAATCCCAGTCTTTTAGAGGATGGCAAACTTCTTCATGTGGTTCACCGGTAAGATGGGTTAAGCTCCACAGTCTTGAATTTATCATCAATGCTTATGTGTGTGAGAAGATGTTAAGATGATTACATGGGTGTAGACCAGGTGTTGCTGAATTTTGGGTCTCCACCATAAATGCGTATCAGTAAAGTGTTATTATAAATAATACTCTACAACACATGTATATTATTTCATAATGTATTCCTGATTTAATTTAAGCACTCCCAAAATTTTGTTTTTGTCTACACCAGTTGTGAATTATGTGTCTCATTACTTATTGCAATTTACTACTGTAGTAAGGGTAACCATCCTATGAAGACCAGGGTGGTAAGAGCGTGCTGGTGTTTTGCATAGCTGGTATGCCTCGGGTAAGACTAGAGGTGAAAAACACTGTTATTGGCTTGTCTAAGCTAAGTATGTGCTGAGACTTTTGAGTAATGGGCGGCTAATAAAAGGAGAGCATATTTATTATGAGCTACATAGATAATATCATTAGCTCATTCTTCATAGAAAGTGAAAGTTTTTTAATTGAGAAAGAGATATATACATGTGTTCCATTATGCCTATACTTGTCCATGTTTGTGTTATGTTAGTCGCTTGCCATTTGTGGTGGAGTACACCAAGGAGTAATGGTGGTAATGGGTGGTTTGTTTCCCCTCCTCTTCCAGGTTAGATCGCCTAGCATCTGGACTTTTAATCTTGGCCAAAACTACCAAAGCCATTGCGAAATTCCACAATCAGTTCCGCCGGCGAACTGTCATTAAAGAGTACCTGGCTAGGGTCAAGGTGTGTGTGTGTGTGTGTGTGATCATTATATGTGGGTGTGGCCTGTATTAGTTTGATAATATATTATGTGTGTGCTAGGGAATCTTTCCAGAAGGCAGAGTTGAGGTCTCAGAAAGCATTGAAAGAAAACAGACGTACCCCATAAAATTTGGTGTTTGTCCTTTGGGTGAGTTTCTCCCATGAGTTTAGCTTGCCATTGTTGCAGCTGATAGTTTGATTAGAATGAATGAGTTAGAAATGGACATATAGTTTCAACGTGTAATGTGTATTTTGCACTGCAGATGAGGGCAAGTATGCTTACACTGTGTTTGAACGTGAGAGTGTCAGCCCAGACGGCAAGGAGTCCATTGTCCGCTGTATTCCTGGGACTGGTCGTACCCACCAGATACGAGTCCACCTGGCCTCGTTAGGTAAGTTTCAGATAGTAGTGAAATGTGGTGAAGTATTTCATTTAGTGTTAGTTAATTACTACATGTACCATGCAAATATACACACAACAACAATAGTGAATGATGAAATAACATGATTAATAATAATAATAATGGTCACTTTATTCTGGTAAGGGGTTGTTTTGCTGGCCAGCTTGTGTTATTATTTTAAGTAATGTTTTAACTGATTAGAAGGTATGATGTACACTTTTCCTCTTCTCTTTCATTTAGGCCATCCTATTATAAATGACTGTAAGTATGGTGGCAGCCTCGAGCTGAGCATGGCCCCACAACCACCCTGTACCTTCTGGGACTATCCTCAGGTAAACTGGTGCCCAGTTTGTAGAGCCAAAGGACAGAGGATGACGGACCACATTGCTAGTGAAGACCTTCTTTCCTTCCACATCTGTCTCCATGCCTATAGATACTGGAGCACAGATTCTGCACATCCCTGGGAGTTCACTGCCCCCTTACCGACCTGGAGCCAATTCGAAGCGGACACCACTACCAATTTGATTGATTTCAGCCATCAAGACAAGTGCAGGACAGATAATCTTTCTATGTCTATGTCATAGAGGCAATCTTTCACTTCCCTTTATTTATTTGATCTCCTTTAATTTATTTATTTTTACCACCTTGTTTAGCAACATGATTAAAGAAACAGGACAAAAATTAATGTGAAGGGAAAAAAAAAAAAAGGAATGATTAATGTTGAATAATAAAAATACCAGTAAATGATATAACAGAACTACCACGTATCATGTGTAAACTGAGCACAAAATGTGACACCTAACATGTGAAAACAAGAAACACACACACACACACACACACACAAAAGATCATCAACGAAGGAGAACAGTTTGATCAGATTATCGCTATAATAATAATTAGTGTCAATTCTCGCCAGTTTGGAGATGCTGATCAGGTACGTATGAATCACAGTAGGGGAAAAAAAGTGAATTATTAAACTCCAACCCTTGCTAACGAGTTTTGGTGCATGGCGTGAGTCCGGGGGACTGGATAATTCAGCCGCTTGTGTTCTGCCCCGCGAATATTGAGACGCTGCTTCATGTAGAAGGCAATACAATCTGTCACTTTTTCAAAGTGTCTGCTGAACTGGCCCAGTACGTAACCGGGACTCGGGTCCTCTTCGTATACCAGGCGAAGGTGGATGCAGCCAGTGGCTTGGTCTCTGTAGAACGAAATAGAGAAAGGATAGAGGAAATTATAATAAGTGTTACAAGAATACCATACTAAATATTATGAAATGTCAACGTGAACTAGAAATTTGAACATTCTTTGCGACAAGGTATATTAGACATTACTTTTCACACACACACACACACACACACACACACACACAGTATAAATGTGTGATGATAAGAACAGATTAAACTCATTATGACAATGCTTGGCTTGTGCTAGATGAAGTCTTTCATCTATCTTGCTTGGTGTAACACCTTTGATAAATGGACACCAAAACAATACGTCAACTAATTGCTGTGAATTTGTTTACTCTTTGCTGATAGTGACTATACTGAAGGCTGAGCTAACCACACTCAGTATCAACAATCTCCTGATTATAAAGCAAAACACTATCAAGGATGTACATGTGGAAGTACGTGTGAGTACACTTGATACATGTTAGTAGCACACATAAAAATGGAGTGACCACTGGAGAAAGACGTCATGATCTAGCCTTGAGGCAGACTAAAACACTTCTATTCAGTAAGCAATTTAAAGGCAACAATCCCACTTTGACTAGTGTGATTTACTGTGATATTCAAAGGCAACTTTGACTCAACCATACCGCTAAAGACCATACTTGGCTTGAAGAAAAATAATTCAGGGCTTTTTATAAAAGTATTTAAGACATTATTTATTTATCTATATAACAGACTATTTTAAAAAGACCGTAACAGCAAGAAAAATATTTTATGACTATTAAAGAATCAGCATATTGGAACATTCTGAACGAACTGGTCAAAGTATTATATTCACAGAGTATTAGCTGCAGGAGCTAATCTAAACTTAGTAACAGTTGTAGGTTTGAACAGATGCTGCTGAGAACAGAAGCAGGAAATTGCAGTATAACCAAATATGGATCTCAAGAGGAGACCACAGGGAGTTAGGGAAACACAGCATAGCTGTGGCCGCCCAGAATGTTATGATAATGAAGTGAACAAATAACAACTTGTGGAGGACGTGCGATAATTGGTGTTTACTAATAGAACACTGGCAATCCCGCTGTCCCAAAACCTTAACTGATTTGTTAATTCACAGTTGCAGTTTCAAAAAATTACTCCACACTTTGCATTGTATTACTGCAAGTATACACTATTTTTTTTATTCTTCCTTTCCCCCAAACAACTTTATCCAATTCTCCGCTCATCTCTGGTGTGTGGCGGGTGAGATCTTGCCAACTTCTATTGGTCAATATCATAACCAAGTTGCCAATAAGCAAACAATCCATACATGGTGTCCTCTAAATATAGCACACCTGCTGGTGGTTGTGAACATAAATACAACTGGGGTTTCGATAAGGCTTCTGGCAACCATAGTTACAGATACACACTGAAAGACAAACAGTCCAGAATCGGCACTAATTAGCTTGATGCTATTTTCTTAAGTAGATGTTATTTTTCAGTGGTTCTTTAATCTGCAGATCATGCAGACAACACTTCTTTGTAACATCATGCGGCAGTTGTATATTTAGTGTCTGATCAGTTACAACACGTAGGCGTGAAACTATAGTGATGAAATGTTAATTAAAACACTTGAACAACGCAATAGGTAGGTGCAGAACTAGGTCGTGTAGGATGTTACTCAAAACAAAAGCACGTACACCACACACACTGACTGCTTACAAAACTGATTTTATACACACTACCTTCACAGATAGCTACCACAAACAAATGAATCACAGTCTCAAATCCCCAACAGAAGGAAGCTGTTACATGTGCTATGGCAAATTACCTCGTGCAAACCAATAAATCCAACCAACACAAATACTCTAAACAATAGAAGTGTATATATCTACTTGTACCACGGTACGTTCAAACTGTCCAATCAGATTGCTCAGTTTGAAGTGAATTATTTCATACCCACCTCTTAGGAGGTAAATAAGTGAACCGACCAATCAAAATTAGTTTTATGCATTCCTTATCCCAGAGCCATGGTATAAGTTAGTGCACCCCCTTTGTTCAGTCAGTATGGGATTTACTCTACCCTCAGGCCTTCATGTAAATCCCGTACCAACCTCCACATTGTAATAGACACACGTGCATGTTTTAGCTATTGATATTTGTCCACAGTTGAATCAAAGAAGCTTCAATATAGAACAGCAGCAGAGAGTGCCGAAAGAAACAAACTCTCAAAATGAAATATTGAACTGCCAGAGTAACTGCCAAAGTAACTTCCAATAGGAACTCACCGGGCAAATCAATACCACACAGTGCACCAGATTATGCTCATAACCTGTTTTGGAAACAGTGCAGCTACGGACGATTACTATCAAAACACAAGCTATAAAAGCAAAGTTACACAAAATTGGGACTGAACCCATAACAACCAAGTACAGAGTATGTATGTGCATGTGTGTGTGTGTGCAGTGCACATACTTGGATAGAAACAGCACAATTATCAAATACACCCACAAACTAGTAGACCATTGGTTGGCCATATGGGGATGATCAAGGAAGTTCATATCAACCATTCTGTGCTCTCAGCAATTGACAGTATATAAAAACCAGGGAGAAAACAAGACACAATGTGTAAAAGGCAGACATATATATCCTTTAATTTAAGCTGGAAATGGTCAACCATAGCAGCCCAGCCAACAAAAAATAATAAAAGATTTCTTAACTCATAAGTTTGCAAAATCAGCACAGAAGCCAATCAGTGGCTTGTTTAGGAAGGTGGACAGTGATACTCAACTACCTACCTCAGACCTTAGAACAAACTACACACTCACACACACACACACACAAGCAGATCAACCCATCCTATCTTACTGGGCCTAGACCTGGAGCCCTACCACATCCTATCCTACTGGGCCTAGACCTGGAGACCTACCACATCCTATCTTACTGGACCTGGACCTGGAGACCTACCACATCCTATCCTACTGGGCCTAGACCTGGACCCCTACCACATCCTATCTTACTGGGCCTGGACCTATCTTCTGGCCTAATTCTTGGTACTAGCACCAGCCTTGGTACCAATACCAGTCTTGGTTCTGGTTCCAGTACCATCTACCTAAGTCAGGACTGAAGTGAACACATTCCCAAAATGCTACAATAATCACTTCAGAGGTACAACTACATATACCACATAATTGTGGATGTATTCTGAGGCAATCCAGGGCACCACTCGGTCCATTATTTGCTATTACTACAGGCTACTACATAAAAAGCAGAAGTTTTTGTGTTATTTCACCCTTCCAGAAAAAAAATAAAATAAAAAAAATACATGATTCTTGAAAATATTATTTACAAGGTGCTCAGTGTGAGATAACAGATACAGAGATGATTTTAGACGATGCGAATACAACGCAGAACCAATCTATAACTGGTGGGCGTGGTCAGAAATGCTGACTCACAATATTCACTACACTACATAGGACACACACCGTGCACACACACACTATATCATTCACACCCCCCCCCCCCCCCCCCACCTGCAAACCACTATCATAAACCACAATACATTTATACTTTGATTTACAAAGTTGTAAAAACAAATAGACTATCATAAGACACATTCTGTTCGTTATCAACAATTATAACGAAAACTTTAAGGCCATGACATGCCATGCCACCTTAGAATTAAGAATCCCCAGGTTCCTAAGCTCCAAGGCTACAATGTGCCAACGTGGCTCCAGAGACGAGTGTAAGGGCTCTGTTGGTAAGATCAGGCCAACAACCTGGCATGCCTCATCAATCTCCCAGACCAATCAAACTAGTAAAAAAATGATTCCTGGCAAAACTATGACATCTGATCATGCCTGGGTAGTGGCTGCATGAGGTTGCCGTAGGGACACAAAGGAAGTGGGGAATAACTGGGGGCAGGAAGTGTTCAATCTCAGTTGTAGTTTCAATGATAGCCCCCTTCCTCCTAGGAAAACACATACCGTATGCTTGTTACTGCTAGATTGACCACACTTTAAGGGACTGGGATGAAGTTAGTAGTACTCCACTAACTAATGTTTGCACTCACTTTGTAACAATAAGGATTCCTTCTATGAGTATCCTGTTCCCCCTATTTAAAGTTAGCAGGAGAAAGACGTAAATGAGTTGATCCTCTTCCCCATTATCACACACCACCATGGGCAGGAAAACGAGAAGGAAGAGTCGATTGAACTATGTAAACCCAAACTACCTTATCGGAACATCTACAGAGGGACAGCCACTTGTTTAGTCAAGAAATGCATACACCCAAATTTACTCAAAACAAAACTTTAAATAGAAATTTGCATATGTAGGAAGTCGATACTATCAGATGTTGGTAAAAAACTGCCAGTAAATTAAATCTCTAATCACCATGTTCACCCATTAATGAGTAACGAGTAATTTATGTTAGTCCTTCATGGGGAAAGCAAGCACCTGACAGAATAGACTGCCTGAACTTGATAAAGATGAAATAAGTAACTAAATGTATTTTAGTACAAATGATCACTACAGACCAATGGTTGTTCTACCAATAGACAGTAATGGAGCATCTTCTAAACACAAAGCAATATTTCTGCTACATCAAACACTATTTCCTAATCAACAGCTTGTCGGTCAACATGACCTACTCTAACTTCACCAAGATGTGTCCACTACAACCTTCGGAACTATCCTTAGCTTCCTCAGCCATGTCTCTCTCTGTCTTATCCCTCCAGTTGCTGTCCTCATGTGACACATACAGGCAGGCAGGACAGCAAGAAGCAGCTGCCCCACTCCTCCAGACCCACACAAAAGAAGGACATGGGACATACCAGGAAGAGTATATCACATCACAAGGAATAGAATAATCATTGGAACATGCCAACAATGGCAGGCTAACATACACAATCTCATCAACCTGCCAAGGACCGGTGTCTCTCTGTCATGTTGTACGGTCGGTATCACTTTCACTTGGCATTTCTTGGCAGAATGATTCGCCACCATATTAAGTCAGCCTCACCAGGACCAGATAAATAAGTTTCTATTTTGGCATGGCAAGTTGAATCTACTTCTACAGATGGTGACTGGTTACAAGGACTTCAGAACTCGTGACTTAATATGTTAAATCAATACTAGCCAAAATGCTGCTGACAATAATAGAGTCCAACTCATTTAATCCACTTTCAAACAATCCGACAGACTCTGTTATATCTGCTATTACCTTGGCAACACCACCACACAAAATACATGCGCCCTGAGGCTGAGGCTTAAGGAATTCTGGACCTAGCTAGGTATTGTGAGTTATATATATATATGAATGAGATTGGGACCGCTCTGGGAGATTGAATTTAGGAGCCAAAGGCATCATCTTATCACGTGTAATTGATACATTCCATTGAGACCAACTCAATGACCAAGCTAAAGCCTCATCACACACAATGCAGGATCTAATAAGTGAGCGTATCACCAAATAACAGTACAAACTAATCTACAACAGCTAAATTTCACCATCTACGAATAACACCACTCAATATACAACAGCTAAAGTTCACTGGCTCTGAGTAGCACTGCCCACATCTGCAACCAATAAATTTCATCGAGTTCAAAGAGAAGCCCTGCAAGCTCTCCACGTTGGTCTACGCTATATTACATCTGATCGGAGTGTAACAGAGTGGCTTCTAGACTAACATCCTCTGTGACTTCACCCTTACCTGTATCTACTGCACTTTTATAACTCCATTAGAGCAGAAGGCAGAGAGAAGGCAGAGTACTGACTGACTGACTGACTGCCAGTAAATTGATATGTATAACTATATCACTCGTTCATTACTCCATAGGACAACGCATACACACATACGTACACACATTAGCACGCACACACATGCACACACCATACCACATTGATAACAAACACGTGCAGGCACACATGCCAGAACAACCACCAGACAGGTATGTACATGTGTTTGTACGCATGTACAATGCATTTTCCCTGACTAACATAAGTGCCGGCCACCCCCACAAGTTTTGTTATTAATTGCATGTTTTGGCTATGAATCTGGCAAGGATAGTGGCTACCTTTCATCATCACTTGTCACATCGTCACTGCAATCACTTGTCACACCGTCACTGGGCACAATCACTTGTCACACCGTCACCGGACACAATCACTTGTCACACCGTCACCGGACACAATCACTTGTCACACCGTCACTGGACACAATCACTTGTCACACCGTCACTGGACACAATCACTTGTCACACCGTTACTGGGCATAATCACTTGTCACACCGTCACTGGACACAATCACTTGCCACACCATCACTGTCACACGACCGCCACAGACTGGGAACAGACTCTATCATAACCACCATACAACTACACACAGCTGGCCTAATATTCACTTTTAGTTAGGATTTATAGCATTCAAATTTTTGCCAAATACGTCAACTGATACATGACAGATTTTTTTTTACTTTTCTACTTTAACCTCAAAATTAATACTAAGACACTGGTTTTTGTAGGCAGTAGTATGACCCCCATGCTTGTTGCCCTTGGCAACACACACTCACCTTATAGACAGGGAGTAGTCCGTCTGGCAGCTTTCACTCTTTCTCACCAGAAAACTAAAATCACTCTGATCCTTCAGCTTGTCTTCTGCTTCTGCTCTGCTCAAACTGCCATGGTACCACCTGAAGAAAGCAAAGAATAAAGAACATGAACTAACCATGCAAGAAACTGAGAAAGAATTGGGTGAATGTGGGAGCATGCAAACCTAGTCGGCTAGACTTCATTAGAGCCTCCAGTAGTTATTCACCACAGCGCTCCTCAAACTATCTGACTACCTACAACTACATTTAAAGGTTTGAGTGTATTTTCTTTCAACACTTCACTGAACACTATTAAATTAGTAGAGGCAATACTTAGCAATAACACACTTTATAACTCAAAGGAACTTTCTACTACCCACGTGTGGCCCTTGCCATAACCCACACTAGAAGCCTTATGGGTTTCATGTGATTTGTCATTTTAAGATATTTAGTTCAAGGTCACACGGTTCAAACTGGCTTTGAAGTTACGAACCCTCCCTAATCTAGACCTTCTTCAAACAGAGCGGAACAATGGTGACTCTCAACATCTAAATGGTGTGTCTTGGCTGTGAGTGTGTGTACTTGAGCATGTGCATGAATGTATGTGTGTATGTATGTGTGCATGTATGTATGTATGTGTGCATGTATGTATGTATGTGTGTATGTATGTATTTATGTATGTATGTATGTACACGTGTTGCATGTGTACTCATGCTCACAGACAGCTGTAGTAACATGTCGTTATCCTCGAGGATGTTGCTTCCCATCGGTAAGTAGAAGTACCACAGGAGACAAACCATCTTTGATGAGGTCTGGGAGAAGCCATCACACCACAACCCCACATGAATAATTTAGTGTCCTAATTCCATTTCAGTCTTCTTATTTTAACAGATCAGCCAATACCGATAAGCTAACCAATAAGATAAAGGTTTCATTCTTCAGCATGCAATTTAAAAGAGGGCTTGTTAAACTGAAGCTATGCTATTGTCAGATTCCAATTGAACGCTCCCATAACAATCAACACCAAGTCATGTGATCTGAGGTATAGGTTATATCACGAAATTGAGTTCAGTACGGGATTTATACAATTGAGGGCCAAAAGCCCAAGGACAGTGTAAATCCTGTATCGGTTGAACGGAGTGGTGCAACCGACTTGTACCATCATATTCACTTTCTAGGAAATAGGGTATAAAATATATTCGCTGCGAATTTGAGCAATCTGATTGGATCATTTGAACGAATCAATCAGATTGCTCAATTTGCAGTGAATATATTTTATACCCACCTACTAGGAAGTAAATAAGTGAACAGTCCATCAAAAATCAGCTTTTATGTGTTTTCTATGATACAAGTCAGTCATACCACTTGGTTCAATCCGCACACGACCTTCATGATGGCACTTGCTACAAAATTTATCTAGAAATGAGAAACCCCCAGAAATTTCAAAAATGTTGATTAGACCCTTCTTAAGCTTGGTTCTAAAAAATACCCTGATAAGGCAGCATAACCTACACTCTTTCTCAGGGGCACTTGCAAAGGAAGGACTGCAGCTTACCAGTACAACCAAATAGTGGCACAGTGCTTCTAATGTGATAAAGCGCATCATGTGTTGGGGGGATGTTCTGCTGATGAGTCTGCCACAATGGCATTGTTATAATTAGTCATTCTATTTACTATGATGTTTTTTTTTTGTTGTTGTTGTTGTTGATTGTTGCTGTTTCACAAAAGTAAACTTGCACCAGAAGACTGCGCAAAGCCGAGCGTGCACAATTAGAGAGACGGTACCCTCTAATTAACCTGTGATAAGCTTGAGGGTCTTTTCCCCGTAACATTTAAAAAAAGGGGTACTACTTGTGCATGAATGTGAGCAAATGTGCCGGTGTACATGTGTATGTGTGTGTATATGTGTGTGTACCCTTTGGATACATTGTTGTCTCTTGTTGTCATGTCAACTGTAGGCCCTGAGCAGTTGGTACCTATCACACTGCAGCACTTCTTGTACACAGATAAGCTTCTTCCACAAACCAGTAGCCTTGCAGACTTCCACCAGATAAACAAAAGAAAATTATAGCAGAATTTAAAGACATGACAGCAAACAAAAGATCTGGTGTTTGGTTTAACAAAATGCCACAACAGACGTCTGGAAGCTGCTACACCAGTGAATAGCCCGCAGGGATCTATTTTGGACTGGCTGGTTCATAGAATCCATCTTGCCTGCCAAATCAATGGACGTTGACCCACATGGGTAGAAATTAAAGTTTGTTGGCTTATTTTGGTCCAACTTGTTTATTTTGCACGTTAAGATTTTCTTTGCCGTGTCCACATCTTGTGCTTATTTTAAGTCTTGTCGGCCATTAAATCTGGAAAAAATCTCAAACCGTTACGATATTTCTAGTGGTAGCCTTGATCCAGTCTAATTAGATGAGGTGGCATTACCTCACAAGGTCAATAACTATTGTCTGAGGCCAGCCCGTGTACACCACTGGTTCTTGCTAATTCAACTAAGGAGATTATAATGGACGAGAAATACAATGGAAAAACAAAATAAGGAGATGTGTTTGTGGAGAGAGAGAGTGTGTGTGTGTGTGTGTGTGTACACTGCCCAGGTTAAGAAATATACTCAACAGAATTTTTAACTAAAAACAACAACAAAAAACAACAACAACAACAAAAAACAAAAACAACAACTACCAATCCCCCTTAATTATAAGTTTTCACCAGGAGGTGCGAACCCTCAGCATATGTACACCAGAGATCAGCAGTAGAAGCGAACGTCTGTTAAAAATTATTTCAAACCTTTAGCATTTAGACACAGACAGTTACTACTTACGGCGATACAAAGAAAGAAGCAAACAACAGAGCTAAGGGAACGCTTCTAGGTTAAAATAGATCAGCTCCGCGGTATATAACTAGACTCTAGAGCCCCCTTACACGGGCGTGAAGCGCGACAATTGCAACTGCAGTAGTACTACAAGCCAACCGGCCATTCTCTAGCTGCAATTTTCAGCTCACGTGATTATAACGTGCGGTAAAGGGGCGTTACTGGTAGCGCACTAGCACAACGATTGTACGAACGGCTAAAATCGACTAGCTTTTTCTTGAAAACTAAGTCGAAACAAAAAATTCTAGCACATTAAAGGGACTTACTTTGCAAATTTCTCTCTCTACATCGTTTCAGAGCCTGGAAGGCCGTCGTCTTCGAGATTCGTTGTTGAATGAATGAATGAATGAATGAATGACACACAGACAGGATGACTACTGTAACCCTCCGGGCGCATGCGCGCTGAGGGTTAATAACCCTCTCATTAATAATAACCCACTCACAAGTGAGCACTACCATATATCACTATCAACTCGAATCCTCAGGATAATGGGTGGAGTTTATTGTACACTCACAGCTGGTAAATATACTCACACACACACACACACAATTGTGACAAACATCAGAAAGTTAGATAACCATTACAATCTACGACTTCTCAAGTTCAAAACTCAAACAAAAACATAAACATATCTTAAGCACACGCACACGCACGCACAAGAACTTCAAGTAACAAATAGGGCCAAAGGAGTCCAAAAATGGCAGTTCCTAGTACCTATGTGCACTAAAGCGCACATACACCAAACAAAAGGAAGTCAAGCGCCGGCAGTTGACATTACTCAGCTACTTGGACGACTGTAAATCCAAACACACTACATCCGAGACTCCATTGTAGACTTTCACTATCAAAACCCGACAAAGAACCTAAACTGTAAATCCAACACGCACACACACAAACACCTACATAAGCACACACATACATACATACACTCAATCCAACACCACTGTGGCTATGTTATGCAAATCACCAACAATAGAATGGGCATCTTGCAAAACAATTCAGCTAGAAATAATCATAAATAAGTGCAAACATGCCACACAAATTGACCACACCCTCCAATGTAACCATGTCAACCTGACAATTTTTTTTTGCTAAACTGAGTTAATGTAATCGTTATGCAGTTCTCTCCCTCCAAAGGCTAGCAACAAGTCTGGCATGCAGTGTTATGAGATTAGTCAGTTCATGAAGCCCAACAAGGGGAACAGTCTCGCTGCACCAATGAAAATACTTCCCCATGATGAGAAACCAAGAAAATACTATTTTTAAGGGCAATGAAGTACTGCTTGCCCACAGAGACAAAAAAAATAAAAAATAAAAAATTCACAGAATAGAGAAGACATTCTGACACAAATTAAACAAGAAACAAGGAACTTGTGTGTGTGTGTGTGTGTGTGTGTATGTGTGTGCGTGTAAAAAAGAGATTAAGAAACAACCAGCATGTTCCTCTTTGTCATGGACTCCTTTATCCATCAGAAACAGTGCTACATTTCTTATAAATGAGCCCCACCTGCCTTTTTATAAAATTTCACAGAGCAGAACTCTTGTAACACAACGTGAGGCACTTGAGTTTGTTTGGTAGAACCATCAAGATGCACATGCTCCTTAAATGTTCACCACAGTTCATGAAAATCAAGTTTGTTCTCAAAAGATATCAGAAATTAGAGAAATCACTCCAAAATGGCAGTGAGACTAAATCAAGGAAACATTTTTACACATGGCTGGATTAAAGGGAGGTGAAGGGGGGGCATTTACTAACCCTACAAAAGCTTCCCACCCCCCCCCCCGAAATCCTTTAATATGACTGTGCAACATGGAATTAGCCTATTTTTTTTTATAAATTTTTAAGTACTGAAATGGTCTCTTATAGAGCAAAGTGTGCTTGCATCTACTCTTATTGCCCCTTCTAAAAGTTGTTTTGCCCTTCCTAGACTCGTTCTGCATGCAGCCCTGCATACATACATACAGATATACATACTAACCCTTAACAAAGGCTAATTGAATGCAGATGTGCTCCTTGCCAACACTAAAGATTTATTTGTACGACACTAATTAGGTAATCCATCACCCAGCCTTCACAATCACTACCTACTCTGTACCACTCCATAACGTAAGGAAGTGTTGATTCAAACCCTCACAACAGACAGCTTGGAAATCAACAACACTTACTATTAATCTTACCATCGCATCTGCATAACTTTCGAACTTAATCTTAAAAAAAAGAATAGAAATGAAAGAACGTATTATTGTATACAGAATCAATTTTTTTTGTTCTTTTTAAATCAACAATAGCAGCACCCTTTAAAAAAAATTCTTAAGTTCTCCATTTAAACATCTTGTGCGCAAGCAACTCGTCAGCTCTTAATACAGGTAATGACTGAATAACTGGCACAAACACACTTCACAACCAAGATTAATGCACAAACACACTTCACATGTACCTCCAAGATTAATGCACAAACACACTTCACATGTACCTCCAAGATTAATGCACAAACACACTTCACATGTACCTCCAAGATTAATGCACAAACACACTTCACATGTACCTCCAAGATTAATGCACAAACACACTTCACATGTACCTCCAAGATTAATGCACAAACACACTTCAAATAACCAACCCAACGAATACTGTGCCTCTGACAAAGAAGCATTAAAAGGCCACAGCCTGCTAATCATACCAAGAGTATTTAATTTGTCAAATAGAAAGGCCGACTTCATGGAATGCATGCATAGTGCTAGCTAGCTACTCACGGTTGGTCTTCCAGTGGAATGGACGGGTCCACGACAGGCGGAGTGCTGCTCCTCCTGGGATTATTCCGTCTGCCCGAACCCACGTGTCCACTCATCGACTGAGAACGACTTCCCCCGATATCCTCCCCGGCTATAACAGCAGGTCGGCTGTGACTCCTGGCCAGAGACGAGCCCTCCTGGGGGGCACGATCAGACACAGTCCTGTTTCTCCATGGACGATTGGGGTCATAAGGGAGATCCGGCGGGGGTGGAGATTCTTCTGGAGGGGGAGGAGGTGGGACTTGATTGATATCCTGTTGGGGGAACCGGGATGGAGGCAAGGGAGCTGGCGGAGAAGGCTGGTCTCGTAGACTGCCCCCTCGAGACCTGGATGGCCCCATGCCACCCATGTCATCAAACTCATCCCTCCTCCTTGGACGCCGCGTGTTACTCACCGAGCCACGTGAAAGGTTCTGAAAAAGACGGCTCCTGTCCCAAGGAACGGCGTAATCGCCCTCATCTGGTGGTCGCTGGGAAGAAGGAGGAGGAGGAGGAGGCTGCTGCTGCTGCTGCTCATGCTCAGAGCTCTGGTTGCTGCGGGGGGAGTTGGGAGATGTTGTGTCTGATCTGTCACTCGGAGACTGCGGTGATGAAGAAGGAGGACAGATGGGGATGATGCACTCTGAGTTGTCCGGGGGAACAGGATGAGATCCGTGTCTGTTGCGATGTCTCTTACCCTCGCCACCACTGCCGCTTCCTTGCTGTAAGAGGTTGAATGGTACACTGTAGTCTGAGCCTTCCATCATTTGGATTCTTTGACCACTGTTGGCTGGAGGAGGTGCAGGGGTAGTGTTGTCACTACTTCCACTCTGATTCCTTTTAGACACTTGGGAGAGTGTCAACTGATGAAGCTGCATATTTCTCATTTCATTCCTTGAACCAGAAAAACTTTCTGAAAAACTACTGCCACCACTTGGATTGCTGATGCACGGCTTGGAACCTTGCTGGATGGCACTGCTTGGAGTGCTTCTGTTCAAGGTGTCCGCCGGAGTGACATACACGGCCGACTCCACGTCGTCACCGCCACCACTAGCGTTACGGCCTAACTGAGGCTGAAAATCGGTCGTAGGTGAAGTCACCGCTCTAGCGCGGCTCCCACCAGCACCGCCGTGGTCAGGGTTACCATAATCGAAGTTTCTCACTTCCAAGTCGCCGTCACTGTCCTGTCTCCGGTGCCCATTCTGTTGAATGACAGTAGAACTCTGACTCTGAGTTCTCTTATCTCGCCCTCTCAAATCATCTCGGGGAGATGGTTTTCTTCTAAACATCGCCACTCTGACAAAACTAATCCTAACGAACCACCAACAAGCAGATTACAACAACAAAAAAAAAAGTTCAGTACACTATACGTGAAAATACCAGCGGCGTGTGCTTTTAGTACTCCATACGTTGTGTGACGCACATCCTGCGCTTAGAGTGCTTAAAAGTTTAAGACGTTTCCTTACCAAATAACTAGAAAATGCTCGTGTAGCATTGGTTGGGCGAGCGAGCGAAGTTCTGGGGAAATGTTGACACTTTCAATTGCATTGGGGTCGTTTGATTTGAATTTGCATTGGTTTTCTTCCTGCAGGTTGCCAAATCTGAATTCACATCTCATTATTAGTAGTAGAATATGTAATGACATGTAAAGGGGGAAATGATGATTGGTAAAGGGTAAAGAATGGTACTCCTCATGATAAAGTAACAATGATAACAAAATAATGTGTAAAGTACAGAAAAGGGGAAAAGTTCTGGAATGCGCGCGCGCGTTTAAACGACCACGTACGTATTCAAAACGACCACGTATTCAGGATTTCCATAGACTACATCTTAGAGTTGCTCGCTCGCTTCGCTCGCTCGCCAATAATTATAAATAATAATAAAACCGCAAATATTAAATACTAGTGGTGCGCTCGAATAGCGCATAATAGCGAAGCGAGCGATGCATGTTCCCTGTAATTGCAGCTATAGATACAGTTATTTATTTTGATGTTGTTAATGTTATGTCTGTCTGTTGTTTCATATAGAATCATTGGTGCTTCTATTCTATACCACAATATAAGAATAATGAATTATTTTACCAGTAAAGTTATTGGCTGGTGTTTTAGACAGAATATACAGCTATTTAATTAAAAATTTCATACATCATTACAGTTATAGCTGATGTAAACTTTGTGGTTTAATAAAAATAAAGAGTTTGTTTGGGTACTATAACATATTCAGAGGGAGAGCAGAGTATGTTAAATGGATGTAGATCTTAGACTTAGGTTAATTTTTATAGTTTTACATTAAATTTAACCTGCAATTGTGGAGGAATGTTTCCAGGAATGTTATTTTGAGCTGAATAGAGCTTAGGGATATGTTTATCCTGGCTACAACGACAACATTCCAATGACTTAAATTTCATTTTGGTGCCTGGAAACTTCTCCATACACGTTATGAAGGAATGAATGGATGTCCTCTGATAGATGCCTTTTCCTTCCTCTTGCAGTACAAAAAGTAGTGGGGATATTAGCTTCTTGTTCAGATGGTGTGGCTGCATTTTCAGTGTCTTCAAGAGTAGTTGAGTCTACAGCTGTATAAAGTTGATTGGTACAGTAATCCTCAGGAATAGTCTAATAAATAAATTAGGAACATTTAATGGCTTTTCAAAAAGAAAGATTCTTTACTTTGCTACCTGTTTCTGTTTCGTTTTAGCTCTCCTCCTCCTTGCCCTGTCTTTTTCATTTCTTATCTCTCTCCTTACTATTTTTTCTTCTGGAGTTTCTAACGCCCTCAAAGCTCTTGACCGAGCGTTTCTAACGTTTTGTCTACTGGGCATCGCTACTGCGTACGGCGGGTAAACAAAACAAAATGTTGCTAAGAAGGTTACCCGGCCCGCGCAAGCGCGTAGGAGAAAGGGTACACACGTACGCCCACGCAAGAACAAAAACAATTTCTAGACCTAAATATATATATATATCGCGAACTCATTAGAGAGTCAGCTCCGCTCGCTTCGCTCGCTTCGCTGAATTATGCCAAATAATATGAAGACTTCACTAAAATGGTGTGACAATGATACATAACACATAATAACTACATCAGTATGTTTTCCACTTTTTTAGAACATCGAATCCACTTGCACTAAATTCTTTTTTCGTGATCACATACTCTTGAAAAGAGCCAAGAGTTGCCAACACTGATGCACCAAGAAAAGCAGCATGCTGCCGAGAATCACCTGCATGCACTTCAACAGTCATTCCAGTTGTTGCAAGAGCTGACACCTCCTTCTGCAGTCTCTCTTTTAAACACGGCAGAAGTGTAGTGGAGCCACTCAGATATATTTTCCTGGCCATTTCCCTCCTCTGGTCAATAGGACAAGCCTGCACGGCTTTCCAGACAAGTTCATGAAGTCCAGGCACGTCCTTCCCCCACATGTTAGGTTTGAAAAGTCCTTCAGGACCTTTGAAGCATTCGATGTCCAAAGCCACAACTTTACGATGGTCTGGTAGCTGGAAACGGTCTACGTCCGTGGCTCTCATGTATCCCGCCGGTATGGCCTCACAGCGAGACAAGTCCTCATCGTAAGACTGAGAAACGTAACAGAGCTGCTCCTTGATAAGTCTCACAATATACATCTCTGTCTCCGAGAAATATCGTATCCCCTTCATGGTGATGAGCTTCGACAGGCTCTCAGTTATGGCATTCCCACCATGTGGGAGATGCGATACTCCTGCCTCTATGGTGTAGCCGTCAATAATGGGCATTACATCAATATGGTCCCCGATATTGACTATTATTCCTGATGTGGTATTGTAAGAGTACAGTGAAAGGAGAGACTGGTCCTGAAAGCATACAGCAGAGAACTGAAAGTCTTCAAAAAGCTGCTCTAGTAGTTCTGCTCTTTGTGATTCAGGGACAGTGTGCGGTACAGTTAGTATGAGATCGGTGTTTACAGGTTCAATGTCCAAGTCACCTAGGATGGTATCTATGATACAGGACAATGCCCTTAGTACAAGGTTGGAATCATTTCTGTCCATCCTGAGATGTTCCTTTCTAGGATAGACTTGGTAAGCCCCGTGCCGATTATCAGGGAGTAGAGCAGTGGTACCACATCCAATTGCGTTATAAGTGGTGGATTCCAGACTAGCTACGGCAGGAAAGTACATCTCCGGGTAAGCATTGGCACCAGAGAAACCGGCACGGATGGAGGAAGCCCCGATATCAATAATGAGCACTGGCATCTCATCATCATCAGTGGCGGCGGATGAAGGAGACGCCAAAACTGGTGTGGGGTGAGCTGCTTCCAGAAGCAGGGCCCTGTGCCAAGTTGTAATTTCCTCCTTGTCTCGACTCCTCAGCATTATCGACTGACCACCTTTCTCTATAATTTGAATCTGGTTCTTCTCCAGTATGGGATTGATCCGAGAAATGGATAGCCTTACAAAACCCAAAGCTTTGGGGGACGTCCTGTCTTCATAGTAGTAGACCTTGTCGTCAACTACCCTAAAGTATCTTCTCTTCCAACCCTTCATCATTGTAGCCTTTGTAGCATTCTTTGGCAACTTTTCCAGATATCCATAATGCCTCGCTGTTTCTCCCGATATAGCTGCTGCACGGGAACTGGGACGAAAGTCGGCATAAAGCTCCTCGAGCAAGCAAGTGGGATCCCAGTCTTGTGTCATTACAGGCTTTGCAAGGGAAGGATTCTGCGCTTCTATGCCTCCCTTTCCCTTATTTCTGCTAATGACTGTAACATTCCTTGTTGCCACCTTGAATGATTTTGTTTTCTTTTTAAGGAAATTTTTAACAGTCTTGGCCTTCCTTACCACAGGGTCACTGCTTGGGTCCTGTGTGAACCCATCTGTCCTCACCGTGGCATCGTGATTCCCGCTACCTTGAAGGGGCGACTCTCCTCCAGATGGTTGATCCGATCCTCCTCCTGCTGCACCTGCACTAGAGTCTGTGCCCATCGTTGATGAGGCTGTACTTGACTCCAAGTAGCGGTCACTGTGAGCTGGTGAAGTGACTTCTCCACCGACACTGCGAGCAGGTGAAGTTATCTCACCTCCAGCATTTGCTGATGTGCCATTAGATGTAGGGACCTTTTCTTCTATGCTGTGCTCATCTCTAAGCTGACTCTGTACTTCACCTTCAATCTTTTCCACACTTACAGGAGCTTCAACCGGATCAGAAGCTGGTAAAGGGTCAGTAGCAGGAGAAGGTTCTTTCTGCACAGGCTGTGGTACTGGAGAAGGTTCTTTCTGTGGTGCTAGAGAAGGTTCTTTCTGTGGTGTTGGAGAAGGTTCTTTCAGCACAGGCTGCGGTACTGGAGAAGGTTCTTTCTGTGGTTCTAGAGAATGTTCTTTCTGTGGTGCTAGAGAAGGTTCTTTCTGTGGTACTGGAGAAGGTTCTTTCTGTGGTACTGGAGAAGGTTCTTTCAGCACAGGCTGTGGTACTGGAGAAGGTTCTTTCTGCACAGGCTGTGGTATTGGTGAAGGTTCTTTCTGTGGTGTTGGAGAAGGTTCTTTCAGCACAGGCTGTGGTACTGGTGAAGGTTCTTTCTGTGGTGCTAGAGAAGGTTCTTTCTGTGGTGTTGGAGAAGGTTCTTTCAGCACAGGCTGCGGTACTGGAGAAGGTTCTTTCTGTGGTGCTGGAGAAGGTTCTTTCTGTGGTGCTGGAGAAGGTTCTTTCTGTGGTGCTGGAGAAGGTTCTTTCTGTGGTACTGGAGAAGGTTCTTTCAGCACAGGCTGTGGTACTGGAGAAGGTTCTTTCTGCACAGGCTGTGGTACTGGAGAAGGTTCTTTCAGCACAGGCTGTGGTACTGGAGAAGGTTCTTTCTGCACAGGCTGTGGTACTGGAGAAGGTTCTTTCTGCACAGGCTGTGGTACTGGAGAAGGTTCTTTCTGCACAGGCTGTGGTACTGTAAAAGGTTTTTTAAGCATCAGCTGTCGGGCTTGAAGAAGGTCTTTCTGCACAGCCTTGTACTGGAGAAGGTTCTTTTCAGCACAGGCTGTGGTCTGGACTAAGGTTTCTTTTCTTTCTCTTTCTTTCTGCGTACTGGTGAGGTCTTTCTGTGGTAACTGGAGAAGTTCTTGTCTTCTGCCCAGCTGTGGTACTGGAGAAGGTTTCGTTCTGTGTACTCAGGAGAAGGTTCTTTCTGCACAGGCTGTGGTACTGGAGAAGGTTCTTTCTGCGGTACTGGTGAAGGTTCTTTCTGTGGTACTGGAGAAGGTTCTTTCTGCACAGGCTGTGGTACTGGAGAAGGTTCTTTCTGTGGTACTGGAGAAGGTTCTTTCTCTCTCTTTCTTTCCTGCACAGGGCTGTGGTACTGGAGGCGGTTGCTTTCTTTCTGCGGTACTGGTGAAGGTTCTTTCTGTGGTACTGGAGAAGGTTCTTTCAGCACAGGCTGTGGTACTGGAGAAGGTTCTTTCTGCGGTACTGGAGAAGGTTCTTTCTGAAGTACTGGAGAAGGTTCTTTCTGCACAGGCTGTGGTACTGGAGAAGGTTCTTTCAGCAAAGGCTGTGGTACTGGAGAAGGTTCTTTCTGCGGTATTGGTGAAAGTTCTTTCTGTGGTACTGGAGAAGGTTCCTTCTGCACAGGCTGTGGTACTGGAGAAGGTTCTTTCTGCACAGGCTGTGGTACTGGAGAAGGTTCTTTCTGCACAGGCTGTGGTACTGGAGAAGGTTCTTTAAGCACAGGCTGTGGTACTGGAGAAGGTTCTTTCTGCGGTACTGATGAAGGTTCTTTCTGCACAGGCTGTGGTACTGGAGAAGGTTCTTTAAGCACAGGCTGTGGTACTGGAGAAGGTTCTTTCTGTGGTACTGGAGGTTCTTTCTGCACAGGCTGTGGTACTGGAGAAGGTTCTTTCTGCACAGGCTGTGGTACTGGAGAAGATTCTTTCTGCGGTACTAGAGAAGGTTCTTTCAGCACAGGCTGCGGTACTGGAGAAGGTTCTTTCTGCATAGGCTGTGGTGCTGGAGAAGGTTCTTTCTGCATAGGCTGTGGTGCTGGAGAAGGTTCTTTCAGCACAGGCTGTGGTACTGGAGAAGGTTCTTTCTGTGGTACTGGAGGTTCTTTCTGCACAGGCTGTGGTACTGGAGAAGGTTCTTTCTGCACAGGCTGTGGTACTGGAGAAGATTCTTTCTGCGGTACTAGAGAAGGTTCTTTCAGCACAGGCTGCGGTACTGGAGAAGGTTCTTTCTGCATAGGCTGTGGTGCTGGAGAAGGTTCTTTCTGCACAGGCTGTGGTACTGGAGAAGGTTCTTTCAGCACATGCTGTGGTACTGGAGAAGGTTCTTTCTGCACAGGCTGTGGTGCTGGAGAAGGTTCTTTCTGCACAGGCTGTGGTGCTGGAGAAGGTTCTTTCTGCACAGGCTGTGGTACTGGAGAAGGTTCTTTCTGCATAGGCTGTGGTGCTGGAGAAGGTTCTTTCTGCACAGGCTGTGGTGCTGGAGAAGGTTCTTTCTGCACAGGCTGTGGTGCTGGAGAAGGTTCTTTCTGCACAGGCTGTGGTACTGGAGAAGGTTCTTTCAGCACAGGCTGTGGTACTGGAGAAGGTTCTTTCTGCATAGGCTGTGGTGCTGGAGAAGGTTCTTTCTGCACTGGTTCTGGCATTGAAGAAGCTTCTTTTATTTCAATTTTAGCTACTGAAGAAGGCTCCTCCAATTCTTGTTCTGGTACTGAACCAAGTCCTTCTGTTTTGGACACTGGCTCTGGCACTGGAGAAGGTTCTTTAACTACATGTTCTAATACTGCAGAAGGTTCTGGAACAGGAGAAGCCTTATCCTGATTGTCTTCAAAGGATACTGAATTTGTTGACGGTTCCATTATCAGTGGCGCTGCACTACTGATCTCAATTTCCTCCTGACTGGAGTTTATAACAGAGCACTCTGCAGATGTCATGCTTTGATCATGATGTTGTGGCTGCAAGTCCTCGGACCGAACCTTTCCATCAGACAAACCCTCGGTAAGATTGTTTTCAACTTCAGGTGAGTTGCCTCTCTTGATGTCTCCCTGTCTCTCTTCCTTTATGTGACTATCTGCAGCCTCCGTCACGTGAGACATGAGGTCTTCCCCAGTTGTTGCGGCAACCACTGTTGTTGGAATGTCAGACGCTAATTGGTTTTCTGTATACATAAGAAAATGGAGTTACAATAAAAATAGAAAAGCAAACAACTGAAATGACTGAAGTTAGCAAACTGAACATAGAGAATAGTACGCTACTGTTTTGGTGACATTACTAGAGAGGTGGGGGCCAGGAAGACCAAAGGGAAAACTGCTCAAACAAAAACAAAGAACCCCTTTAATGCTCAATTTGTTTGGGAAGAAATTGCTATGGCACACCTGAAAAATAACACAGAGTGCTAACTTGATTTTAAAGGTTCTTATTAGAAAGTGGCAAAAGTCAAAGTAAGAAATATAACATTCACAAGCCTAACTGAATATAGAGTGGGCAGCAGCAACAGTTGAGTGTAACGTACAACTTAGAATGAACTACTCAACAAAATAATCACAGCAAAGCAAAGTTTTTTTTTTGTTTTTTTTTGTTTGTTTTTTTTAGAGCAGTACTACCTTCCCAGGACTGCAAGTGGGAGGAATTAGACAAGGTGCTTTTCTTAGTCCAGTAGGAAGAATTAAACGAGGAATTCTTTTCTTAGCTTCTTATAAAAAAGTTGACAACAATATCTAAAAAAAGCACGTTTGTGTCTATTGCTGTAATAAGGTTGTAGAATGGTACTATAAATCAATGGATGTTTATGAACTTGTTCAATGTCAATTGCAAAACACGCACGCACGTGCACACACACTCCCTTGTGTTCTACAACAGCAACCCCTAACCCATTTGAATGACAACATTGGGACAATATAGCTAACATGTACGCACACACACAAACACATGCATACACATTTATATTACATATCGAGACCAAAATTCAATCACTGAAACCAACTTTATCCCCAGTTGTTGTGTATGAATGATTGAAAATCCCCCCAAAATTTTTTGTATTATACACTCGTATCTCGGAATGGATGTTATGTAAATATACTGGACGAACGGACGCTCCCTGATAATAACTCACACCCACCATCAAGTGAACAGGGTCATAGATATTTCTCTACTTTTACCAGATGTAGCAAGCAGATGTAGAGCAACTTTCAAAAAAAAAAAGATTAAAATTCTTTTTTTTTGCAAGCACATTAAAGAATAAACACTGTCCTTTTTGTTTGGTGTGTCTGCATGACTATACACTTCATTTTACCACAGAAAAGTACAAGTAAATTATTCAATTAAAAAAGAAGCACCAAAGGTGCGAACCCTCAACGGTACAATATTACCAAAAGAATAAGTTATTCGGGTGGTGTAGTATCAATATGTCGATATGTAGCTTGTGCAATAAAAATGGTAGATGTAATGCTGTTTTTATATGAGAAGCTGAACATGCAAGGGCACTCACCTCACCTTTTTTCAATGGGAAACTCATCTGATCCACATATGCACCATTAAATAGAGATAGCTGAGTCCCACTCTTTTCTATGAGAGATACCTGAGCCTCACTTCCATCTGATCCAATCTTACACAATGTCAAAAGATACCAGAGCCCCACCCTTATCTTATCCACACAGTACACAATGTCAGGACTAAGGGATAACTGAGCCCCACCCTCATCAGATCCACACATACTGTCAGGACTTCACTGATAACTGAGCCCCACCCTTATCTTATCCACAATGTCAGGATTTGACCCAGAGTGCTAACTGAGCCCCACCCTTATATTATGATCCACACATACAGAATGTCAGGACTTAACTGAGTGCTAAGTGAGCCCCAACCTCATGTAATCCACATAATATATAGTACATAATGTATAGATAGTCAAGACATCACTGAGAAATAACTGAACTACGTCTCAGCTGACTCAAATACTGTTTGACTCACATAGACCTCATGGTGCACAGCAAGCAGACTATGTTTGGAACCATATGGTCATTAATTCTCTAAGCATCGTTCATTCAGTTCACGCCACCACATAGCACAAGGCGCAGTGGCAACAACTATAACATGTCAATTCATTGCTCCAGTTTCACTTCACAAGATTCAACCAGTTTACTTAAATGATGAACAACAAACTACTTGTCCCACATCTTCAAAAGCTACATGAAGACTATGATGCCATTCGTTGTGCAACAGCGAATAGCGATGCACAAGTCTTGATTGCCAACAGCACAAGCAGTATATTTACACCACCTCCTTCTAACCACTACCCTCTGCCAATCTAATCTGCAGATCTTGGACAAAACTAATAGGAAACAGAGATATATTTTTTATTTAAGGACAGGAAAAATGAGAGCAACAGAAAAAAAAAACACACACAACACACAACAAAAAGTAGACATTATTTTTTCTTATTAATACCTGCATTTCTTTACATGTCCTGTCTTTATTTTAATTAGCAATATGTAGTTCTTCAGATATCAAGCTATCAATGCAAAAGAGCATAAGAGTTGCAGTGCACATCCTTCTAAACAGAGACAGAAGCTACCCAAGCATTAAAAGATATCTGACTGAATTACATGTAGCAGGTGACGGACAGTTGTGTTGACAGTTGTGTATTCTACTATATACTACGAGTTGGGAAAGTGTTCACCTACAATGTAGCTAACCATAATCCACCACAAGTCATATGGGTAGAAGAAAGGCAGAGAAGCGGGAGAACACAAGGGTCAAGAAAATAATAACATGTGAGAAAGGTTGATAGATATAACTACTTCAATGAAGAAGTGAAAGAAAATACACAGAAAAGACAGAGATACTGAGAAGCAAAAGAGGTAGACAAAAGAAGAGAAGGGAATCTGTGAGCTGAAGATAGGAATAAAAAGCTGAGATGGCTCAAGAAGAAAGAGAGCAGGAGAGGGAAACCAGGAGTAAAAATACCTTACGCTACTGCATTCCTAATTTGCGAAAGTTAGTGTGTAATAACAATGCCAGGTCTGTTAATTTGTTAAGGTTGTCATTTGCATGCATCATTTCTATACACAACTTCTTCAAACCACTAGCTAGTGGGAAAGATATCTGTAGTTTTGGAAAAGACAGTGTAGATACCTGTCAAGTGTTTGCAGCAAAATTATCACTTTACACCTTTAGCAATTAAAATGGTGTAACATATGAACTACCCACCACATATGTATACAAAACCCCTCTTTCTGGCCCAGTTCATAATAATACCGAGTTCTTCCTGTCTTTAATAATGGCTACATGTGCTGACAATTCACAACTAATTCTGTGACGTATTATTTTTAAAATTGAATGTAAGACTTAAGACAGGTCAGGCTGTCGATTTAAAAATAACAAGATGAGTGGCAACTGCATAGACCACTGGAGACGTGTGCAGGACTTAATTTCTCCACACTCACATGATAGTTCTTATGAAAGCACTGCTTGGTAAACATTGAGAATCACCATTGGTTTACATTTAAACCTGAAACCTGTTAGAGGCAGGCATCTCCCTTGAATTAACACGCTCACTCGTGCACTAGCCGTAGACGGCATTTAAATTTACATGTATTTATTGTTTACTTCTAGTGTAGGCAGTTTTCTTGCTACACTTCATATCACAAACACATGATATCACTCCAGTCAAGCGTCTGGTACTTGCCATCTTAGTAATACTCCACTTGTGTTTATACACACACACACATACACATGCACACATACACATTAGCAATCTTCGCATAGTGGCATACCACTAACACTGACCGTTTTCTCGAATTTATCTTTCAGTTGATGTTATGAGTTGTTCTAAATATAAAGAAAAAGTGTTCTGTAACATTCAGAAACTGCCAAATTTGAATTTTATCCTTCAAACCTCACAACTTCAAGTGGCAACATTACAGAAACAAATTATTCCCTGAATTTTTTTGGCTGGACATAAAAGTGTATTTTAGTTCAACACAGTGGCCTAGTTCAGGATAATTAATCCTACTGATACGTAAGGCCACACATGTACTCTCAAATCAAGCCAATCAACAAACCCTAATTAAGTGAAAGTATGACATTAATAGTACAAGACTGTCATTGTCAGCCAATGAATAAAACAAAATATGTCAAACTTGCACATTCTTGTTGCTGTGGGAGCCTATGAAAACTTTGGGGTCAACTTAGCTGGTGAATCATCATGGTTAGTTATGCCAGGAAGGAAGGGAGAATGATATCATCACTGGAGGAGCTGGAGAGGGAGAGAGAGAGGAGGAAGGACTGGAAAAATATGTAGTGCCAACCAAAGCCCAAGAAAAGTTAAGAAACCTTTCACCATACTGGGGGAAAACACAAACCTTATTAATTATTAGAGTGAATAGTAGCATGATGGTATCCTACTCCATACAGCTTGGTTAATAAATTAAAAAAGAAAAAAAAAAACAAGAAAAAAAAGAAAAGAAAAAACAGAACAAAAAAAAACTGGCAACCATAAATAGAAGTTTCTACAACTTACAACCATAGATTCCAAATTACACACACCAACTGCTCATAAAAGGGTTTGGTCACACCACATGTGATAATATATTATGGGTGAGGTTTGAAAAATGGAAGTTAATACAGTAATTTCAACATAGAAGTTGATTTATAGAGTAAAACGAGACAAACAGGTACATATAGTCATTCAAAAGAAGGTATAGGATGAGACTAAATATAACTTAAACCACCACAATACTGCAGTGGTGGGCAATATTTTTATCGGTTTTTCCTGTTTTAACAGACCATATCCGTTCAATAAAAACTTAACCTGACGTTTCGACTTCTTGTCTAAACACCAAGTTAAACATGTGTTGGTTGAAACAAGAAAAAAAAACTGCTATTATTTATAATTCCATTATTTTTATTCTTATCAAGAATATTGATAATGAGACTGATAATTTATTACCAATCCCAAAATAGAACCCTAAATTTTACTTGACAGTTCACCACACACTCTTCTGTGTTGTAGGTGACATAGAAACCTGTTTAAATATTTGCCTCCTTCTTTCAAATGCACATAAAGCTAAAATGAGCATTAATTGTGTTCAGTTGGGTATAACATTAGTGAAGCATTGATTAAAGCATTTTGCTGATTCACTTAGCTGTGAACATAGTAAAATCAATTAACACCTTGTAGGAACAAAAAGTTAGGACAGTATGAAAATGTCCTGGCAGTGATGAATAAGAATACATAGCGAGGTTCTGCTGAATATCTTACTCATTAGAATAGTATTACAGACAAATTGATTCCCAAATCCAAAACTTCCACCCACACTTTCTTCCACTATGAAAGTTTTTTAGACATTAACTAAAGCAGCGAGAGACAAAAGTCAAGGGGAAAAAACGTGGGAAGGATACGTGCACATTAACTTTGGGATGAAAACCCCACCCCCAACCACACATACTGCACATACAAAGCCATACTGCAGTCAGGAATGCCTAGTTAGGGTATCTTCCCCCACAAGTATTTAACACAGGCGATTAATTCAGACATATACTAACACAACTTGCACAGGTAGTTAGGGAACAATACCTACTTCCACTTGGCAGGTAAGGAATAAAGTGTTCACTGGGCAATCAACCAACCCGCCCATAGCAACCAGCCAACCCGCCCATAGCAACCAGCCCGACATCAACACCCTAGGTGTGTTACCAGTTTCATGCATACCTTACACATCCAAATAATGTGACCAAGAACAAACATCGTTCTCCACACATACCACAATAAACACCCCCCCTATATAAGCAAGGCTAAGTGCAGCATCATAATAACTAAACTTTGGGATTTAGTGGGAAAATTTTTCATCACAGCCTCATTCATTTACCCCCAAGCACACGAAACAAAAAATGTTTTTGATATTGTTGCTTGGGGTTCCTCCTTTTAGAATGCAGTGGTAAGTATTGGTGATCACATGATGGGCCAAATGTGCACATACATGAAATGTGTGTGTATGTGTATGTGTATGTGTATGCTTACCCTAAAAATACATTACTATATCCCTGGGGAGAAGAAAGTTTAAGGGCAAGACAGAAATTTTACACAAGACTTGGTATGCACTGGACAACAGAATAGCAAAATGTCAGGAGTTAACTGAATTTTGTAATGATATCTAACACACACACATATACATACACACATTTTGCCGCAGACCTGACGGCCATCAGCCCCACCCTTTATCCCTAATTATAACCAGCATTTTATAGAATTTTAACACAAACTAAATTGTGAGGCTTCATTATCGCAAATCAAAGAAGGAAGCCATTGCCTTGTCTGAATCGGCTGCTGGTACACTACATACATCCTCACTTACCCGATTGCACCCAGAGCTCTGAATCGCTTGGTATGTCTTCAGTTTCTTCTTCTTCCTCTGCTTGAAGGAACCGGACAAAGAAGGGTGAGTTACGTTCTGAGGAAGTGGCCACAAAATTCAGAAACTTCTCGTACTCCAAAGCCTCGTCGTCTTCATCCTCAGCGGACTGACAAGAAGAATGGAATGGAAATTTTGCCACAAGCCCCAGCAGGTCCCTCAGATCTAGTATGTCCTCACTATTTTTCAGTAAGGGCTCAAGATTGGCCACACCCAACAACTCCGTGCTGGCTCCTCCCTCTATAGCAACATAGTACACGTCTCCAGTACCTAAGCTGGTTTTTGTCACAGAGAAACACTTAGCATTGCAGTGAGTTGCTTCTGCCTCAGGTACTTCAACATAAGTATCTTCAACGGCGTCTTTGAACTGATCCCTTTCTTCAGAGTCCCTGAGCGGACTCTCTCGTGGACTATAAAATTGAGCAGAGCTATCAGTTGAAACATAGCTAGCTCTTTTTGCTCCAGGAACTTCTAATTCTGAAGCGAGTCCATTAAATGTCTGTGGCTTGGCACTCTGAGAATCATCACCTTCAATGACAGGGGGTTCTGGGGTCTGTTCAGCAGATTTCCGGCTCAAATCCTCAAAATGATCAGCTAATGACTCCATCATTTGCGTAATGTCATCCAGTTCTTCTACACTATGGTGCTCTCCACTTATGTCAAGCTCATTATCATCAATAACTTGGCCTTTCCCCTGGTATTGCTCACTTGAATAGTCTCTGCTGTTGTGGACTTGCCTTGTGTTTTGATAAGCTTCAATTTTTACTAGAGCTTCTTTGTGAACAATGATAGGCTGTGGTTGTGTGTTGCTACTCAGTGGAAGACAGTTCACTGCTTCAGATGGGGCAGCTTCAATGGTGCTAGGTTCCAAATAGCCACTGTTTGTTTTTGTAGCATTTACTACTGGTGCCTGTATCTGACCCTCACCCTCTACTTCACTGGGAACTTCCAATGGATCCACAAGCTCCTTGCCAAGTTGTTGGTCTGGTGTTGAAGCTGTGATTGGACCGGCTGGGGGCGAGCCCTGATGCTGTTGGGACTGTGAGATGGTATCTCGATAAGCAGCACCTTTCAAAGCGTCCTTTATTTGTTGTTTTAGCTGGTTCTGCCGGGATTTGTTTTGTGATAACGTCTGAGCCACTTGACCTACTGCTTCCCAGGCTTGGCTTTCCTTATATGACTCCAGCAAGTTTTGGCAGATTCTCTCTAATTGTAACTCATACTCCAGTTGCTCAGACAATGCCTCCCCTGGGAATGGAGGTGGCGGAACATTAGCGGAAATGTTGGACCCGCTGTAATAAGGTTGTTGACTACACATCCTTTCTTTCGAGCTGACCACTTTACACTTGCACTAAGATTAGCCGGAGCAATTGGGGGAACGGTGTCCTGTAGCGGTGTCACGACCACACTCTGCACAGTAATTAACCAGAGAGGTGTGTTGCAGAACTTTTATACGCACGCGCTGAAATGATAAGTGGGCGTGGCTAATTGTTTATTGGTGACATCCCTTACGTCTGGTCGCCCACCACATCTATCTCTGAACAATTTGATTTGAGCCTGAGTTTGGAAATTTAGTGGGCAGCGTTCTCATAGACGGGAAGATTTCGAGCTAGTTGGGCAACAACATGGCCGCCGTAAATTCCAGGAATGGATACTCCCGCTTACCGACGGTCGACCCGGACGAGGACTCTTTAGGCTATGGAGTGATCAATACCGGCCCACATAGAGACTACGATGCTGCCATAAAACTCAACCAACCCAGCAGCAGAAACAAGAAGAAAGGTCCTGCTGCCTCTCCTCTTCCATCCAGACCTGGCCTGTTCTACATGTTTGGAGAGAGGGGCAAACATGCAGCCAATCATGTATCAGTGGCCATTGCAAGCCAAAGTGAGTCAGAGCAAGATGCAGAGAGAATAGAACTCATGGAAATCAAGGCAAAGAAACCCAAACATAGAAGAGGCAGACTTAAAAGTGGTAGTGGCAACCCCACTAAGGCCCCCAAGGTTAAAGGAAGATCAAAATTCACAATCATTGAAGAACCCATACTTCCTGGTGATACGTTAGAAAGGATCGTCCTGCGATACAATTGTCCGGTAGGTGGCAATAGTGACAATGATCACGCACAGCTGCAGTAGGGTGTAGAAATATAGAAAATACATGACATTGCGTACAACGTCATCAGCATGGTTCCATTAGATAGTACTAGTCATTGTTATGTAGCTAACAACACAAAGACTGTTATTGTAGCGTCTAATTGATGGTGTGTTTCAGTGAGTGTATGTGTGTGCGTGGCATTCTTGTCTGACTGGTTCTCTGTCTAATTTATGTATAGAGTTCGGACATACGAAGAGCTAACAACCTTTACAACAATCAGGATTTCTTTGCCCTGAAGACTGTTAAAATACCGGTCAGGGAACACGGTATCTTGACTGAGCCCCAAGCCAGAGAAAAATGTCGCAAGAACAATGTTGACGAACCCTACCACAGCTCTGGTGGAGCCACGTCAGATGACCTAAGATTGGGAGGCCCAAATGCTTACTATAAATCTGACGAAGAGGAAGAGGGAGATGGTCAACAGGGGTCGTCTGTAGATGCCGACGATGAGATAGGATATGACTCGGACTCGCCCGAGGTCAGAGACGTCAGCATACAGTCAGCGCTAAAGTGGAAGCATTCTCAGCGAGCATTGCTCGATAAGTTTGGAGAAGAGTTGGAGAAGGTACGTGAGAATACTGAGCAGAGGCTGGCCAACCTTAACGAAGTTACTGTGACCATGACTTCACCTAATATCCTTCCAATCATGCGGAAGAAAGACACCTTTGAGAAAAGTTTACTGTCAATTAACTGGGATTGGAGAATAGCTGCATTAGTAGCTGTTGTAATATGTGGAGGTCTGATAGTGTATGCAATCATTTTTGTAACTAAAAAAGGTACATGATTTCACAGGATTCTCTTGCAATCTTTTTTTCTCATTTTCCTTGGAATTTCCCCTATTTTTCGAATCTCCTTAGTACTACTCCAATCTCCCTAGTACTACTCCAATCTCAGCATTTCATTCTTCATTTCTCTCTCTCTTTTTTTAATCTACGTTGCACTGAATACAATATTATGCAATTATTCACAACATGGAAAATTAAAACTAATATACTTCACCTGTACTTCTGCCTCTACATTGTTCAAGAAAAATTCATTCTCGGCTGAAATAATTATAACAGAAAATTTTCTCGTTATAACGGCCAATATTATGTTAATTAAAACTTAACCAAGGTTTTAACTTCTTGCACAAGTCCTCATCAGTTCAATCTCATTGATCCCTGAAGAGGACTTTTGTAAGAAGTTGAAATGGCAGGTTAAGTATGGCTGTTAGAATGAGAAAATTTGCTATTATTATGACTATTGAAAGTTATGACCTGTTGACTTATACAAGGTTCATGAAAATATTGTTTGTTGGGACATGTCTGTTTTGGTATGCCTAATTTAGTTGTTTTTTTTGTAATGCATAGTATATATATATATAATACTTATTACAAAATATCTAGCCATACCACTCTGATGAGTGTAATAAGTGGTTTATTCCACACTAGATACCTTCACTGAAGTATTTTTTCGGTAACTCAGGGTGTAAAGTTAGCCAAAACCCACCGTGGGCTCCCCACAACCCCAGCTGATATTATAGCAGCTGCTCTAACCCGGCTGGGGGTATGCACATCCCCACTAGAGTAAAGGTAGCTGTAAAAACCCAGAAAACTTGTACCAAGGCCTGGCCAGGCCCTGTTGCTATAACTACTCTGGTGATGAGCTTGCGCAGTACAGTCATCCATGAGATATCGGTGCCCAGGCCAAGTACCTAAAAATATCATTGTGAAGATATTTATCTAGGGTGGAATATATATAATATATATAATTGCAAGCATGGATAGTAAAAATGTAAAATTGTAGTAAAATTAGAAGTTCAGAATTTAGTAGTCTAGGTCCACTACTAGAAAGAAGTTGACAAAGTAAGTTGTGCACTGAAGAATTGGCCACAAAATTCAGGAACTTCTCATACTCCCCGAGCCTTTCCTTCTGCTGACAGGTCAGCAGATTGGAATGGAAATTTTGCCACAAGCCCCAGCAATTCCCTCAGATCCAACATGTCCTCACTGGTTCTAAGTATGGGCTTAAGATTAGCCACACCCAACAACTTCATGCAAGCCTTCCTACGATCACTTGGTATGTGTCTCCAGAGCCTGAATAAGTTACAGAGATTCCCGCAGTTTGAGTAGTCGCTTCAGACATTTCCCCCCCCCCTCAGATCCGCCTCCACCCACATAATAATGCACGGATGATTTGCGTGCAAGATTTCAATGTAAGCATAGGAAAAGGGTTAGGTTAGCGACTTTATATAATATTAAATTCACCAATTGGGGTACTTGAGTTGTGCACAATATTATAAAACATTCATAACACATAGAATATTAAAATAGTAAAACAAAACAAGTTGCCTAATCTTCTTCACTTGAAGTTTCTTCCTCTGCTTCGTTGAGCCATTCAATGACTGGCTTGACGGTTGTGAGAAGCTCTTGCCTTTTGGAGAAAGAAGAAGATTGCTCCAAACTTTGAAGCTTCAAATACCACTCCATGATGGATGCCTCTTCAATCACGTCTGATTCATATAGCAAAAGGAGAACCTTAGGAAAGATGGCCAATGCACTGGCATTCTGTTCAGCACGTTCAGCTAAAACTTGCAGGACATTCAATTGGATCTCCTTGCCCCGAATATAATGCTGAAGGAGAGGTTCTAAGTGGGACACGGCATTCTTTATGTAGTGGAGCAGCTCTGAGGCCTGGCACGTGCCACTACTCTGTGGACCTTCCATGACTGCTCGGGCAATGCACAGGGGGACTTCCCCTATTGGTATGTTGTAGGCGTGTTTGGAGGCATTGATCATGAGAATGGTGTTGTCTGTGCAGACGAGTTCTGCCACACCCGAACGAATGCAATCCAATATTTCATTGTAGAACATCATGTTGTCTGTCAGAACCTCCGCTGGAATGGGAGTGTCTGCTCGGCTCGACCCTTCGCTGCTGCTCTCGCTGTTAACTGGTAGATCTTGAGGAGCACCCCGAGGCCATTCTTCTACGAAGGCACCAGATTCTTCGTCATCTGGATCAGGGGTTGCTGGCCTCCACAGAAAGCCCCGTCCATTCTCTCCAACATACTCTGTCATGGACACAGGTTCTGGTGACTCTTCAGGGTGGCTAGAATCATTCTCATCTTCCCATTCTGGATCAGACAAGTTACTACTCAGCTTTGATTGGTGCTTGGTGGTGAGTCTAGAGCCAGGCTTCAGGTCAATGCCTTTGTCCACGACAACATTGTAGGACAGAATGCACCCTTCAGTTACAGAGACGCCAGCACAAACCTTCACTCCATTACAGATGATGGCATGCTTTATTGTGCAGTTATCTTCTACAACAACATCGTCCCAGATGTAAGAGTCTTCGATGATCACATTGTTACCAATGCAACAATTCCGACCCACAGTACTCCGGGAAATTCGTGATTTGGTGCCAATTTTAGAACTTTGGCCTACCACGACATCCTCCTCTAACTCTGTATTGACCTCAAGCATCACATCGCCGCCTAAGTATATATTATGCCTGCCATAGCTGTAGTTCTCTCCTGTTATGTTATCTGGCACGAGCGGATAAACCCACCGATGGATGACATCCCTGCTGATTGCATCATACGTGTGCAAATTGGAGACCCGGACAGCATACTGGTCTGAAATGATTCGTGTGTAAATATGATTACCAGTGATGTCCTCATTAAAGAGGATGCCCCTCATAAAGTGGTGCCTGGTCTGATAGTCGAAATTATCAGAGAATAGCTGTGGGACGCTGGGAGCACAAATGCTGATGTGGCAGTCCAATACATTATAGTGAACATCTACGACTGGACTCTCTTCAAATATTGAAACTGGCACAGCAAGCTTCTTCTTGGACTTAGGCTTTTCGCAATGCAGAAGCCTGCCGTCAGGTGTATTAGTGACTATAAAAATGTCATCTTCTGCACTCCGAGTGGGATGATGGGGCTTGGCTTCTTTGTAAATGCAGGTCATTACTGCCATTTTGTCCTTCTTTGATATTTCCTTGTGCTTCTCAATGACCTCCTTCAGCTCCATATTGGCCACCAGGTCACCCGATACCAGGACGAAGTCAGACTTTATGAGGCATTGGGCATCAATGTTTCGCATGGCATCCCCAACTGATGGACAATCCTCAGAGATAATGATATGGACCTTCACAGGAGAGAGAGGTTTCATCCATCTAGATTTTTCCAAGTGAGCCTTAATCTTGTCAGCATGTGCACAGCAAAAGACAAAAATCTCTTGTACTCCAGCCACTGCTAAGAACTCTACAGTGTAATCAATTAAAGGTCTGTTCACTAGTGGGAGCAGAGCTCTTGGCTGTTCAATGGTGATGGGCAAAAATCTGAAGTTGAAGCTGTCAGCTATTACAACGGCTTGGAGGATGTCTTCACTATCCCATTTGCTTTCTCCACCTTTCTTTCCTTTCTCTTTTTTGCTCATCTCGAAAAAAAGAACTTGTAAGCGCGTCGGCAACTCTCAGCGATCTTTTACCTCATTACTACACGCGACGAGCCCTGAAGGTTGAAGGTCATCATTAGCTTTCTTGAACTATTGGCGGCAATCATTTGTAGTTAATTAGCTGGGCTACGACAGGTCGAGAGTGATATGGAGGAAAAATCTAGATATGTAAGAATTTTGTGTGCTACATTCGCCATCACATCATGTAAACTGTAATAGATTCATAGGTGGCTTGAAGACTTGTTTGCTGGTGAAACTGTCCCGGATTATGAGATAAATAGCCAAACTGTAGATATTCTTTACACCATGGCTCAGAGAAGTCGAAAGAAAGAATCTATTTCAAAGATTCTTACAAAGGCTGTTGAGGAGAAGTCCAAGGAGTATGCAGCAGAAAGTATGATATGGTAGCTATATTGATACATTTTATTTTATAAAATTGTAAACAAGGTGTCTTGCAGAATTGAACTCTTTACCAACCCTATAGTGCTATGCGGAAAAGAGTCTGGGAACATGCAATGTAATGACTTGTCATAGCACCCCAAAATTGTTGAATTCCAATGCATATGCATAATATTAATCCCAGGAAGTTATTACATTACGTGATGTATGATAATGAACCTGCAAGAGCATCAAAATTTAATAATGGGAGCACCCTTTTGGGGGCACTGCAAAAAAGTAATTATATTGCATGCTCCCATCCCAGACTCTAGTCTGGGTTGGTAATGGGTAACTTAGCAAGGGGGAAGAAAGCCTATGATAACAACTGAGATACGAGAATATTCATCCACTATCATAAAAATCGTGATGGAATGTTTTGTATGCTAATGACGAGCAAGCCAGTAATTTAAAATTAAGTTTGATTATCATGAGACTAAAGCACTGTAGCTAAAGCGGCTACTAGAAATGGCTTACAAGTAATTAATTTACTGATCTAGCTAGCTAGTTCAGTAGTTAATAGTACAAGCATATAACCATTCACAATTTGTTTTAGCTAACTATTACAAAATACTCTGTTTATGTCTATTTTCTAAGTAAGTAACAAGCATATAACCATTCACAATTTGTTTTAGCTAACTATTACAAAATACTCTGTTTATGTCTATTTTCTAAGTAAGTACAAGCATATAACCATTCACAATTTGTTTTAGCTAACTATTACAAAATACTCTGTTTATGTCTATTTTCTAAGTAACAGTTGCTTCTGCAGTACTAATTTAGCTGTTCTTATTATGCAAGTATCAGTAGCAAGCTCAGTTTTATTTCTAGAAGCACAAGTGTACGGCCATTGACCGCTATTTTTAGCTATCAAATACTAAATTACGTTTAGATACTCAATCTGGTAAAAGGTCTTCAATACCATAGTAACCACTTGCAGCAATTTTTGTGTGACTTGAAAAACAAGCATTTCTAAGGAAGTTTTAAGCCTATTGCTGTAGTACCAGTTAAAGCTGGGAGAAAGCGTAAAACCTTTGTTTTTCGAGAGAAACCTCTAATAGTGTCTCTCGCTATCAATTATACATGTGTATATGAGTGAGGGTATGCATTATAATAATGGTTTGAAGCATCTAAATGTATACCATATAACCAATTTAGTACATTTTATGTATTAGTTGAACCATGGGTTCGAGGAATTGTCACTGATAACCGTCCCGATCCCAAGTGCAAAGCCTGAGGAAGAGGACTGTTATCTAGTGATAATTTAATTCCAAGAGTTGCCATGGTTTAACTGTTTTATACCGTAGTTACCTTTTTTAACAGAGTAAAAGATTAAATAAAGAGAGCTGATATTGTTATTTTGAGGATTGGGGGGGGGGGGGGGATATGTTCCAGTTAGTGCAACAAGGGTCCTTTCAAAACACTGACAACAAGATAGGTGTACAGGGTTTCATCCAGAAATTTTTGTCTGGGGGGGTCAAAATTAAAGTGGACTAGGTAATAATTTTAAGTAAAACTTTTTGCTATCTAAAATAATAGATTCCCTAATCTCACAACTAAGCAGAAATACTCTGAGTAAACTTTTCACTTTTTTTGTGGAAATCGATGAAGCCCAGACGAATTTTGTTGTGATGCAAAAATACTGAACTCTGATTGTTTTTCCAATATAATATGACTTTTTTGTAGGCAATTAACTTTAATAGGTAGGTAAAAAAGTGGGGGGGGGGATATCCCCCCCTGGCATTTTGACTGGGGGGGTCAAAAAAAACCCTGTCCCCCCCCTGGATGAAACCCTGGTGTATTTCATTCCATTTCTGCTGCCTTCAACAAAAACAGTGGTGATTGAAACAATGATATCCAGTGAGGTTCACCAGACAAGACTTTATACTCCAATAAATAATTCTCTGTGTCAGTTATATAGGGATGGAGCAAAGAAAGCTTCATACAAGTATAAAAAATAAAAAAAACAGCTAGATTTTCATTCATAGCTTAAAAAAAAGATCACTTTATACCATAATTATTTATGCATGTCACTCTATTTAGTTGACAAAAAATTCTTCTGTGTACAATTTAAACTCTCTTTGTGGTGCAAATTTTTTTTCTTCCGTAGGTGATTGAGGAGAATAACACAAGGGAATAACATTTTTAATCCATGGCTGTTACCACAGCAACTATGGTATAAATATACATATAATATGCTGTCAGCTTTAAATATAATAGATTCCAAAATATTTTTTGTTATCCCCTTACGGTAATTTGTACTGCTTGTATTGTCAGTGAAGAGATTGAAGATGGAGTGTGAAAGTATGGGTGTGGCCAGTATTGGTAAACTGCCGGCATCAACCAAATCTCAAGTCGAAAGTGTGGCCGGCACAGCTGTGGCCTTAGGCCTTGATGATTGCTCAGACACTAGGTGGGTGTGACCAGGTGGGTGTGATTAGATGGATGTGATTCTGTTAGAGGTGTGTGTGTGTGTGATATCTGGTTGTTGTGGGTGTGGTTTTAGTCTATGCCTGGCCCTTAGTGAAGTGTGCTGCCAGAGAGCTCGCCATGAAGTAGAGAGGCAGGAGATTCTCAGAGAAGAGTCGACACTGCAAGAAAACCTGAGACATGTCATAGCTAAACTGGCCAACCAGAAGCAGTAAGATCTAGTGGAACAAGTAACTGTGACGAGTAATCAGTGTGCATGCATGAAGAATTAAAGGACTATTTTAGTCTGCCACAAAAATTTTAAGTCTAAATTGTGTGCGCATTGTTGTTGTTTTTGCTTGTTTGTTTTAGTTTGATATTTCCACCTTAAGTGAGATTGTCATATGGCTGTAGCATGTGAGGAATTAATTTCTTTGGAGTAACATTTAGAGACCAAGTATTTTGGATAATAAAAGCATACTCATAAATCACAGGCACATTATGATAATAGTGATAAAGATGATGACTGATAATATTAATTTGTGTGTATATGGTTGATTGTAAGGGTCCTGGAGGAGGTGAGTCAAGACCTTAAGGCCAGCCACTCGGCAACTGCGAAGAAATTGAGCAAAGTAGATTTCTTAAAGCAGAAAACGGCTCATTATCTCAAGCTTGCTTCTTCCATACAGGTTAGTGCGTGCCACATGCATCCAATCAGAAAACTTGTGTTTATTGTTACTTGTCCCTGAAGTTGGAGCTGGAACAAATAGGATATAAACCTGAGTTGAGTCACTCTGCCTTGAAGGATCTTTCCAAGGTAAAGGTTATGTAACTGTAATGAGATTGTGTTGTACATCTATTTTCTTTCCTTCCTGTAGGATATCCAGGACTTACATTTAGAACTTGATCCTCTGAAGTCTAGGTTAGCTAGCTATCAAGATCTGCCACCAGTGAGTATATTCAAGTCTGTAGCAGCATGCATACCTTTGCTTTCTTGTTAAATGTCCAAGTGGATCTCCATAGAATGTAACTCTAGCGTTTCTGGTGTAGTTGGGTAAAGGTTGGCTGTGCCAGACTATAGCTATTGATATGGATGGGGGGGGGGGGGGGGGGGGCAAAAAAAAAAAAGCAAAAAAAAAAGCAACAAACAATGAATAGTAGAAATCTTGTCACACAAGATAAAGTAGATCTCGAAGATGGCAGCCTCCTGATGATTGAAACAAGCATCTAAATGTGTGCATTGGGCATTTTTAGTCCATTTAATGTGCCAGAATTTTTTTTGTTTTGACTTTAAAAATTTTCAGAAAAAGCTAGTTATTTTTAGGCCATATGATCGTAAGTATTGTTGTGCCCCCTATAGTACATGCCGCACTCACGTGAGCAAATAATTTCTTTGCTGCCCACAGTAGTTTTGCATTACACTATATTCTCAGCATTTTACTGGAGTGTTTGGAGTTTCCCATTGAAACTATTGGTGAGGTGAGTGTCGCTTGTATGTTAAGCTTCTCTTATGAAGACAGCATTAACATCTACCGTTTCATTGCACGAGTTGCATATCGACAAGCATAAGCTACATATTCATATTGATACTACTCCAAATAAACTATCCTTTTAATCTTAGTAATAACTAGCTAGTGTATAATGACGCTGAGGGTTCGCACCTTTGGTGCTTCATTTTTAATTGCGTTTTCTTGTTTTAGGACATTGATTTGATCAAGATCAAGATCTATGAAGCTTCTAGGCATTTGGTTAGTGCCTTTTGTATCAGTTTCTATTTTTGTTGTTATTTTTTTGTTAATATTTTGCAGGAGAGACTGGAAGAGGAGTTTTCAAAGAACATTGACTTGGTGCATACGCAGAAATAAATGACATGAATTGCTAAACTATATCATGGGTGAACTGGGATTTGTAGTTCATAGGGTAATGCAAGTGATTGCATAGCTGGGTGGAGAATCTCTTGTCTCCTAATTTGTTGAAGATGATACAGCATTTCTGTCCTATCCAACCGCATCTTCTCAGCATAAACACGCCCCTATTTAATTTTCTCAAGTCACTAGTTATAATACAGACTTGTAATGTCCTGATTACCTTGTAGGTTACAGTGTCCCCATAAAAATTGTGTAGTTTCTTGATTATCTGAGAAGTTTTGACATCAAGTCTGTTCAATTTCTATATCAGAAGACAGGGGAAGAATATATATATTTGCATCATTAATACAGCAATAACTCACTGAATGTAATTTGTCTCTTTGCCTGGCTTCATTCAATCGGAGTGAGGCTGAACCTCTTGGACCTTATGCAGTAGAGCACATACTGGACTAACAATGTCAATAGTATTTGTAATAGTTACCTCTGGCAAGTAGTCTGCTTGGGTCTGAAGCTGATTTCTCAAATGTTTCTAAATTCAATAATGCTTCTTCCCGCTTTTCAATATAATTACAAGCTTGCTCCCACAGATTGAGCACCTGGAAGTGAGGGAATCATGAAGTCTTATGGTGTACTACAACCATGACATTTTTATACAGTTAAAAATAATTACAAAGGGATTCCAAAAAGGCAACTTAACTCTCAACAACAACCAACATGAATAGATCTACCACAATAAAACTAAGCAGCCTAACTGTGTAAAGGTCATTATAGTCTTCACAGAATTACAGAATTAGCTTTTTTCCTTTTCATATCGTCAAGCAAACGGCAAGTAAAAGATGGATTTTTCGTGGTTGCTAGCTCTATGTTATACGGTGTACGGTGTAGTAGGTATAGTACATATCCGTAAGCCTACCTTGAACGAAGCGCGGAGACAATCTTTAGGCCCAAAAGTTGATAAGCTGGTTCCAGATAGCGGCGTTGGTTCTGGTTACGGATTGAGCCCACCGAATGTACTTCAGCTCTCAGAAGTAACGGATAAACTGCGCATCATTTATTCCGAAATGGACACGCTTCGTTTTGACAACTGCTGCCAGCCTAAGTTGCTCAGACTATCAAACATCGATCCTTCATTTTTTCCTGTTCGTGGGGCTAGCTCAAACCTCAGGTTCGCCTACTGCGATATGCTCACAGACGGCGGTGGCTGGATGGGGATTCTACTGAGAAACAAGCGTAAAGACATTTTCATTCGGAGGAATTATCACACTTACAGAAATGGCTTCGGAAAGCTCGGAAGAGGTTATTGGCTTGGTTTGGAAAACATACACTATTTTACCAACCAGCCTGGTGGCGCTGAACTTCTCGTAGAAATGGTAAAAGATGGGGTAAAATATGTCGCCTATTATGATTCATTTTTAGTGGAAAGCTCAGCTACAAATTATATATTAAGAGTGAGTGGATTTGTAGGTAATAAAAGCAATGTATCCGACAGTCTATCAGCTAACAATGGAATGAAATTTTATCATGATAAAAATGAAGTCAAAAGAGCTGAAATAGGGAGGCAGTATGGGCCACACTCACTATATTGCAATGCCTTCTATGGCTACTGGTGGTTTGGGACAATAGGAAATGAAACTTGTACTTTAGTTGCCTTCAACAGGGATTATGATCACGTCCATTACAACCCGTTCCATTATGACCCAGTGCCCAATGGCTATATTTGGGTTGTAAATGGCAAGCGGATCGGTTTTGATATGGTACAAATGAAGATCAGACCAAAAAGGTGGGAGTGTGGAAGCATCAGTTATCCAAGCTCAGTAATAAGAAGAGCCTTTTATTCTCAAGTGGACACTTCGCTAAATCCATTCAATTTGGAATAATTAAGTTTAAGCTATCTCAACTTGTCACATCACAATACCAATCCATGTAAACAATTTATTCAAAAAATCAATATAATTAGAATCATTCAGTATAAATCATCATTTAATCCAATCAATGTAAATCATTCCATCTAATTCATAAATTCAGTTTGCAATTTAAGCCCTCATAACTTCAATGGGTAAGGAACGGAATGCTTTGTGGCAAGTGGTAACCTAGAAACTGGGGCTGAGTGCCACTCAGCAGCAGATAAGACACATGGAGCGCTTAATAAAAGGTGCTAAAGGAAGAAAACGGGTGCTTAATAATAATAAAAAAGAACAAAGCGTTTAATGAAGGGGGGTAGGAGGGTGCTTAACCACCCGTGTCGCTCTTTTAATGTCATTTTAGGTTGAATTTTGTCATGAGGTGGTAGTATGAAAAATTAAGGTTGACATTTTAATTATTATTTTGCATAGATTAAGTTGCAATTCAAATACTGTGGGGAAAACAGCACATGCTTTTATTATCATCATAATCTTATGACCACTGCTACAAGAGGAGTGGCTCCAATGGAGTGAGTGCCCACCTTGTTGAGCTTAGTTGTGGTGATGTTGGTGCTATATTTGATAGCCATGTCAATCTGCTCCAGCTCAGGCATGTGCAACCGCTTCCATATCAGCTTCATGTTGGACTGGACCATCTCCATGGTGGCAGCCTGGGGTCCACGAGTGAGGCAATGGTAATGGGCATACTATGGCATAATGATTCTCACCTTTTCATTCAGCTTTCTAAGCGAATCTTCATCTTCTAATGTGAAAACATACACACACACACAAACTTTGCAACAACAAACAAATGAATTATTTGTAATCAGTTATTTTGGCTTTATACCTTCATCACTTGACTGACTGATATCTCCCCCGAGTCCTCCCATAGTCACTGTATTCACATTCCACCGCCCACGCCTGAAATGACTCTTGTCTTTGTAGCGCTGGGCTCTTCGCTCTTCTCTTGCCCTATGTATATTTCACACAAACAATGTTAATTAACTTACAATAAAACTGCATGACTTACCTAAGCTTTGCCCTGAGACTTGCTAATTTTTCTTGTTTTTTCCTCTCTTGTTCCTCGTCTTCAGAGTCGCTGCCTTGAGAGTCATACAGATGGTACACAAGTCGAAGATAGTCAGTTTCCTACGTAATAAGTCTCCATTAATAATTAACTCACATAATTTTTTTCTTAAAACATACCCCTCTGGAGACAAACTTCAAATAGTCTTGTGTATTAATCACTTGTGAGGTATTTGTGTTCTATTAATGATAATAATTAGGGTAAAGCCAAAATACAAAATTTATGAACTAGTACAAAACATTCATAATCCCAATGAAGTTTTTTAAATTTATTATACTGGTAGACTGAATCCACTGCATTGCCAGTAGTGTATCCTCACTTACTTCATCCTTCTCATCACAGCTGCAAAATAAAATACATAATGTAGTAAAAAAACAACACTTTTGATATATAAAGGTTAGAACACATATAAATATATATTTTTAAGTTAACCCATCCCATCTTGCTCTCTCTCTTTCTCTTACATTCCCTCCCATTTCTTCTTGGACATATCTCGTGCAGTCCACGGACAAGGGATGTCTCTGTGAAGATCCTTATTGACCACTCTTCGAGATTTACGATGATGAAGAGAATTAGAAGCAAATATTTTGCTTAAGTTTACTGTTTTCTTTAAAGACGGCTCTAGAGTTGGTTCCTGCATGTAAAAATAATTTAGCATAGAAAGCTATGTATGTAGTTGTGACATATATTTTGTTACAGTGTCAAGCTGCAGGTGTTCTCTGGGTAAAATGTTCATGATTTCCTTGTATACAGCTGTTACTTCTTTGCCTTCATACAATGTATTGTCTAAATCTTCAGTCATGGTTGAGTCCCACTAAAATAATAATAATAATAATAATAATAATAATAATAATGATAACAACAACAATAACAAATAATAAACATCTGCACTGACAACCAAAATTTATATTAACACAACTTAACCCAGTGTTTTGACTTAATGTTAAAGTCCTCTTGATAATAATATTCATAATTATAAAACAATAAAAATAATTTTGTTATAATAATAATAGTTAATAATGTTATTACTATTATTATCACAATAAAATGTTGATTTATGTGTATAAATATATTCACAACACATTTCTTTAACTTTATTATTATTTGATAAATGGATGTATATACACATTGATATTAAATTTTTATTGCTTACTTTAGGCTCCAGTTCATTATAGATTGGTCCATATGGCTTGAGCCTCAGTTCAACCAATGGCACTCGTTTAGAAACTCTGACATGAGCTGTCCTCACTGCCCCTTGGCCAGGGATTTCTGCTGTCACCACATCAGGCTGGAGCTGGGGCCCTGACACCTCTGGTACAGTATCATGGGGAACCGGTTCAGAATGGCTTGATACTGGTTCAGACCGGCTTAGTCCTTCTCTGCCTTGGCCCTTGGGACCTTGAGTACTCACAGGCCTACTTTTGACCACTTCTGATGAAGATCTCTGACCAGAGACAGGGAAGCTGGGGAGGGAAAGGGGTGGGGAACAGACCATTAGCAAAATAGTTTTCCTTTTGTGAGGGATACTAATATCATAATAAATATGCCCTTGTGGAATGCCACCTGGCCAACCAACAACTTAACAACAGAAATTTCATGTGGCAACCAAGCTTTCTGGCCACATTTGATTTATGGCTAGATATCCACTACCAGAGTGTTTACACCCTAGAATTTCAGAAGACATAAAATTTGGTTGCTGACTGACACAAATGCTGGATGAGCATAGAAACAAATGCTTGCTTGCAGTTCTTGACACATATTAATACTGAGAAGGTACAACCCAATATCCTGTATGCGCTAAAGTTTTTTAAAATTCTCTGAGAGTGTATTGGGGTGAAGTGTGGCTATATCAAATACAGATCATTGTATTTTCTCTAAATTAAAATGACATTTTCTCGGTCTTCTTCAGCTATGCTTTCTTCCTAGTTACCTGGGGAAAGGACCACTGGAGAGACCCACGGTAGCCATGGAAGGATAGTCTGACTGCTTCACTTCTCCTTTCTTCTCCTCATACGCTTCCTCCATGGTTTGCTCTCCAGGGTTGGGACTTAGAGAATAGGGGGTTCGAGGAGTCTGCAAGCTTGGAGACATAAATGCTTGCTCTCTGGAGCCAAGTGAGCTTCGCCTGAAGCTTATAGAGAGTTCTGAGTGCCTTTCTGATTGGCTTGGTGGTAACGTAGAATGAGAGGGCACTAAGTTGAACATGGTGGCTGATCGTGTGTACTTGCTGCTTCTGAAGGAATCTGCCAGGCGATGGGATGGTGCTCTACTTGAGACTTCACTTTCCTGGGGCTCAGCCACTGGCAGACCAGATTTGACATGAAGAGATAGATTAGACGATTTGGCACCTCCTGAAACATGTCTATAATACAAATGAAACGTGAAGGTCAAACTAGGACTACACTAAAAGAGTAGTGCATGTGTATAATATACAGTATAGTGTACAGTAGCGTATATATGCATGTGTTTGTTGTTGTTGTTGTTGTTGTTGTATCAGTGTGTTTGTGTATGTTGATAATTAGAAATTATGTGCTATTGTGTCAATTTCATGTTTAAATGTTGTCCAAATGGCTACTGTCTGGTGAAATATATAATTATAATTTTAAGACCGATGCCCAATATTTAAAATGTTCCGGAGCACACCAACATAGAAATTGCCAGAATGATGGCGCATACTGCCAAATAATCGGCTAAAAAAATGCCATCAAGTAAGCATATAATACATTTACTTACTCAAAGTTTAAATATGGTAGTTGTTCTAATGTAGGGACTGAAGGAATACTCTCGATGGAGTCCATGAGAACGCTGGTAGTATCCACCTTATCCTCCTTTGTCCTACTCTCCTCTTGCTTCCTCAGACCTTCCTCATAAGCCTGCAGTCTAGCTCGCCGAGTCTTGCTCAAGCCCAACACTTGTGCCTATGAAAAACCAACTGAATTATAAATGACTTAATTTAATTTTTATTTGTTAACCACCTGCAGTATTCAGGTCAGTTTAAGTTAATTTGACAGAATAACTTGTACACTTAGAATGATAATTGAGAAAGGTTCATTCTAGTGTTTATGAAAGGTCAGAATTTGGTAATTGTAACTCATACACTTATTTTTCCTCTGTACGTATTTATACTCTACCTGAAGGAGAGGATATATTTCATCTTGACCAATGGGGTCGGATTTGGCATCAGCCTTCAGTTTCATCAAGTTGCCTAAATCATCAGTTAAGTCTTCTCGAGTATGTTGACCTAGTCTGAAACACATTAGAAATTAACATGACATGCCTTACAATTTGCAACTACAAGTGATTATGGGGGGGGGGGGGGGGGGGGGGGGGGAATTAAAAGGTTATCTGTGTACATTAAATGCTGGTCATGTAGGTTCAAACAAATTGGCATATATTGGTACTTAGTATGGAAACTAGTGGTAATGCTCGAGCACATATATCAAGTGAGCAAACCTTGCATTAAATAATGTACCTGTTCTATACCATAGCAACCAGTCAAAAATTTGTAGCTATTTAGTAGTATAAGTCATACTAAATTAATTAATGTTGTGGTGTCAGAACTAATCAAGGGGTAGGCAGAAATAACTGTAAAGGAACTGAGTTTGTAAAAAGAGACAATGTACTGTACTAGAAAAACAACAACAACACATATGTAATCACATAATAGTATCTCACTCAATAATTCAGTCATTCTTGGCTGCAAAATATTAGCAGTGTTTCTCTGTTTTAACAGTGAATATATTTAATTAAAAACTTAACCCAATGTTTCAACTTCAGGAAATGTTAAGCAGTAAGCATGCCCATCAGTTATCTCGCTCTTTACACTATGCTTATGCATCACCACTCAGAGTCTGACCTCTTTATATTCTAAGGAGGACTTCGGGAAGAAGTCAAAACGTTGGGCTAAGTTTTAATTAAATATATTGGCTGATAAAATGAAGAAAAATTGTTATTGGTATCTTACTCGCTAGATAATTATAAATTTTACTTGAGAATGTAGCATCACATGTGAGCAATCTCATTGGTCCTTTACATGAATCTATTCACTTAAAATCATGCTCTGTGGCATTTAGAAATTGAGTAAATTGGACACTTGTTGCTACGCTCTAGGCTTTACTGTCACAAAATCATTGTTTGTCTTGTTAGGTTTTAGCCGATGCTACATTCTAAAACGGTTAGATTTGGATATTGTGAATCAAGTAGCATTTTGGAATTTTAGGTATCGAATAGTGTCCTAGCTTCGCTCAAACACCACAGCTTGAGGCTTCAGATTCCTAAACGCAGCAGATTCACGGTGCCCTAATCTAACTATCATGGAGTGAACAGAGTAGTTGGGTAATTAATATGGTCCCATTGGTAGCAGCTCAATTGCTAACTTGCAGTGCAATAGCTACAGCTAAGAGTAGTGAGTGCTCCTGTCAAGTGCCAGTTGTTCTAGTTTCATGCAGATGTACTTTTGCAGGTGTAACTTTGATGAAACGAATGACATGCACAGTAGTGCAAATTACTTGACTAGCCATTCCCTTGTTTCAATAACAACTTTGTGGTGCAGCTAAGCTTGAAAGTAAAGGATTCTGCACTGATCTGACAACACTTAACTAATTAATAAATACATACATGCATGTATATTTAACTTTTTTTTTTTTTTTTTTTTTTTTTTTGCACTCACAGAATTTTTTTCTTCACTGAATCCCAGTCCTTCAGTCTCACATCCTGGAGACTGGGTGGTCGCCTTAATTCCATCAACTCTTCCTTCTCCTTCAAACCTGCAGGTCCTAACCATCCAGCCACAGCTAGAGTCAACAGCCGCACACTGTAATAAGAGTCAAGTACTCACTGTCATCTCTATTGGTAATATTGAGGTCACAGAGAATGAAATCTCCCCATAAATTGGGAAGAGATGACACTCGGTGCACCTTGAGGGGAAAATGATGGCACCGATATTACACAGTAGTCATTGTATATAGTGATATCTTACTGGGGTAAATTGATTAAAATTCTTTTTAGAAGTGTCCTCAAAAACTTCCTCTTTCTCTTCTTCTTCTGGTTGCACTTTCACTTCTGCTATTGGGTGTACCTTTTTGATTGGCATCTTACTGAAGTCTTTGCCGTCTTTCAACTAGTGTTGCATTTTTAATGTAAATGATCAATTATTTATATTTGTGTAATTCTACCGTTTTTAGATGGATTGTAGTCAAATCTTTAGTGATAACAGCTCTGGCATCCATCTGGGTTCTCTCAGGCTCAGTGTCCTGCATCATTCATTTCATAGTGACAGCAAAAAATAAAAAAAAAATAAAAAAATAATAATAAAAAAACACACACACAAACATGTCATACACACAAACATGTCATACACACACACTCTCTCTCACACAACACAGTACCTGGCCATGATTCTTTTGGTATTTATTAAGACGTCCATGTTTAGCCACGACTGCATGTTTTGGTACTGGTGGCCTTCGCTTTAGACCACAATATCTTTCAACAACTGGACCAGGAACTATTGGACCTCTGATATTATCTAATATTTCGGCACGCATTCGAGGGATGTTAAGCCTGCAACAAACCCCACAGGATAGTATCACTCTGAGAACAGCACTACTGATGAGATAAATACCGTTGATGAATTTCCACAGCTAGTGCAGCCCTCAAATGGCTCAAGTGTGCATCACGACTAAGAATTCCTTCTTGTATGGCTAAAAAAATGTGAGAGAGGATTTTTAAATACCAAAAATATAATCAGTATCAGCAATTTACTACAAAAAGTAAATGTTTTAAAGATTATACTGAAAGTGAAATCTATTTATGCACAGAGTATGTAGGTATTCAGTAAAATATTGTCAGTTGAATAGAACTGGATTTCTTGCATGCTTGTGATTTGATAGAATAAATAGGATGTGAATCTTTGTGATCACTTGCCAGCAGGCCCATAGCTAACTTATGGTGAAATAAATGCTGAGGATTGGTATTAAATTCCTGCAAATACAATTAAATGGCACATCAGTCCTTTTCTCAGAAGAAATCATTTCCTTTGCAATTCTTTTGATATTTTTTAAAATTGTTATTGACTTTTTGTAACTAGAACAACTTTTAATGAAACATAATGAAGGATGAAACCCAAAGTTTCTATAATGTTTAGCAATACTTACTTGTAGCCTTGTAGATGTATGAATTATAGAGCTCTTCAATAGTTTGGCACACATAGATAGACATCCGTCTGCATTATAAAAAAAATTGGAATTAAAAGACAACATTGCATATCTACTGCAATCACAACTAAAATATCATAGTATAGTATTCTCTGCGATGGAATAGTACAGCTGTGTGCTTAAAAATGTGAGTGTCACATTCAGCTGTGTCATGTCAACTCACTTGTGCAGTTTTTGATTCCCTTCTTCAGACTAAAACAATAACATAAGTAAACAAAAATATATATATGAATACAATAATTTGTACCAGAAATGGGTCATCAATTTCTTGATGCAAGACTGGAAACTGATTGGCCAACTCTCCAACAATAATAGATGCCTATGTACAAAAGTAATAAACAACCACAATAAAAATAGGTAAGGAGTAGATATGAGTGACACATGTGTAGTCACTTACAAAACTCTGTTGATCTTCCATGGATACACGTTTAATGTCAGGATCAGGTTTAATACGAGGCAGAATAACATCCAACATGGCTGACAGAGTGGACATGGGTTCATCAATAACATCCTGAATGAAAATGTAGCATAAAAACACAATAATTTAATATCATTCATGTACCTTTAACTCGAGAAGCAGAGAAGACTTATTGAATTCGTCATAGCTGCTGTCATCATTAGATTCTTCATCACTGTTTTGCCCAAACAAGGTTGGACAAGTAGCATCATCAACCTGGTCCTATTGAAATGGTGTAGTAGTTAAATGAACAAAAAAAAAAAGCATTGTATACCATCTTGCACTAGAGTGTGCCTCCAGTCTAATCGATGTTGTCATGACAATTAGGATGTTTTACCGATTCGTACCTTTGCAAAATTAGTTTTTGAACGCGCTCCATCAGCGGAGATAAGCTTCCAAATACCCGAAAGTAATATTGTTGGGGAAAAAAAGGAACTGACTCAGCATCATCGCAGCACAACAATTTAAATTCTTCCAGCGGAGACAAAGGCTTTCTTTTGTCTTTCTCTACCTGGTAAAATAAATAACGGTGGTGCTGAATTTTTTTTTTTTAATTTAGTGACACTATTTTCTTACCAGTTATGACGAGTAAGTATTTGTTGTGTGTATAACTTCAGTTATGTTCGTGTTTTATTGATCTAGTTTTTCTAAGTGCTAGTTGTGGTAACTAAGTTGTGATAAATGTCTTAGGAGGCAACCAGCGTGAATTAGCAAGAGCCAAAAATGCCAAAAAGCAGGCTTCCCAGGGCAAGAGTAAATCTGCAGCTGATAAGGGTGGCAGTAAAGGAGCTGGTCTAGAGAAAAGAAAAGAGCGAGATGCTGACATCATGAGAGAAAAGCAGAAGAAAGCAGTAGAACCTAAAAAGTCATAGCAGAGTACCAGCAGCACTTGTCATTAATTGTGAACAATTGTCATCTATGTACTGTCATCATCTTCATCTTTTATGTGTATTTGTCTGCCCAACATGACTTTGTAATAAAATAGTGCCGCTGAACATGAACTTAGCAGAAGTATATGAATGGAGTTGTTGTTTGGTGGTGAAATAACGACTTCAAAGTTTGGGCGTGTCATACACGCCCACTGTCATATTCTTTGTTTGTTACGGAAGCGGAAATTTTTTTCCTGTAATTACTCGGTAATTCCCGTCGGTGAAAAACATTTAATGAAGCGCACTTTGTGAGGGGGAGACTTAAAGCGCTGCTATAATAGTCTACAGTATAGAGCTTTGAGTTTATGAAAGCGCACAAATGGTCTCGAGTCTCTTTGTGTTGAGAATTTTATGCAGGCTACGTCCAGTGACGAGTGAGTATAAGGAAAGAATTTTATTGGACAGCTGCTTATATAGGGCGTCCTTTTATACGTATGTTAGGCTCTGCCGCATGCTACTGCTGTCACGCTTCTTGGAGTAGAACAGGGAAGCTTTCTAGACCAAGATCATCAATTTGTAAAACAGCATCATCCACAGCACTACTAGACACACCTTGGTTGCCAAGGAGACTGGTCTCCAACAGCAGTGATCAAGATGGAAGACCTCGGTGTCCAAATTGTGGAGCACCGTTTACAGAAACACTTTCCACTCTAAGTGAGTCATATTATTTCAGGTTTTACTAATATTTATCTTTTCTCCCATGTCTTGATTGCAGCCACCACAAGATTTATTGAATGCAACAAATGCCAACATTTTTTTATGTTTTACCCCAACAGTACGGACGAAGCAAAGGATGAGGAGGAGGAACTTCTGGAATTACCTCCACCCAGAGAGGTACTGGTGTATCACAGTAGTAGAAAATACTTTTTAACCATATGTCTTGTCGCTAACTAGATGTATAGCCATTTGGATATGCACGTGATTGGACAGCCTAAGGCTAAAAAAGTCCTTTCTGTTGCTATGTACAACCATTACAAAAGGATCAACCACATAATAACTTCCACTAAGCTGGCCATGGAAGAAAAAGAAGACGAAATGGCAATGGATGAAAGCTTTTATTCTGAAACTGTTGACAATGGTAACTTTATGGCAGTGCCAGCTAATCAGCTATCTATTTATTATTTTTTGTTTACTAGACAATGCCAATGGAGGTTCTCTCCTTCCTATGTATGCAGTGAAAGGAGATGGCGAGGAATCAGAGAGACATAAAGATTCTTCCCAAAAAGATTCTATTTTGCCAGACATTGATCCCCTGCGAATGGATAAAAGCAACATTATCTTGCTTGGACCAACTGGCAGTGGTGAGAGGAGTTATGACTAAGTGTTGATTAATAGAAGTGCTGTGGTGAGAGATTAATGAAATAACAGTTACACAAGTGGCCCCAGGAGGAAACCCGATTGTATGTGGTTGTAGTGAGCATGGTGGAATGCTCTGTTGGGGTCACTTGTGGTCTCGTGACTGCCACTTTTGTGGTGACTGATTAGACCTGTATGCTTGCAGACAAGCCGCTGCTGTGGGTAGTATGTATATTTAGTGTTCAGATGTGAAAGCGTATTCTGAAAGTGATGTTGAAGCTGGTTTCATAACATATTCACAACAACTATGTGTGTAAGATGGGGTATTTGTATTATCAAATCTATTTCATTATAAGCTCAAATTTTCTGAGAGAGCTTTGGTTAGTGCTACTGATAAAGGTGTTATTACAAGCATGGTTGTGTGCAGTGTGTAATTGGATGGGGGAGGGGAAGTAAGGGTAGACAGATAGTATTTCATCATCTTGAATGTGACTTGCCTGGTGTTATGTTTGGTACACTTTTTAAGTGCACTTCTATTAAATCGTGGTGTGTATATTAAGTCTTCTGCAGCCAGAGTGGTGTATAGGTGAATTGTGTTAAAGCAACAATTTTAGGTGTAGCAAGTGTAGAAAAAAGGAAGGGACAAAAGATTTGTTGTAGGCATTTGCTAATACTTACAGCCACTGATTGTTTTTGTGCATTCTTTTAATGCTATGTAGGCAAAACACTCATGGCCCAGACTCTGGCTAAACTTCTGGATGTCCCTATGGTGATCTGTGATTGCACTGTGTTAACTCAGGCAGGCTATGTAGGAGAGGATGTAGAGTCTGTGGTGGGGAAGCTACTGCAAGTAAGTGGAATGGAGCTTTGTAAACATTGGTTTTTAGCATGAATCAAATTTCATGGAAATTTATATTCTGATCTCTTATTGTAGGAGTCCAATTACAATGTTGAGAAAGCAGAGCAAGGTAAAGTTTTCACTTTTGTTCAGGGCTATTATTGTATTTATTGCTTTATTATTATTATTATTATTTCTAAAGGAATTATTTTTTTGGATGAGTTGGACAAGATTTGCTGTGTTGCTGGTTTCCATCACCTTCGTGATGTGGGCGGTGAAGGAGTGCAGCAGGGACTGCTCAAGATCTTGGAAGGCACCGTTGTTCAGATACCAGACAAAACGTCTACCAGAAAAACCAAAGAGAATTCAATTGCCATAGATACGACTAACATTTTGTTCATTGGATCAGGCGCATTCAACGGCCTGGAAAAGATTGTCTCCAAGCGAAAGCTTGAGAAGGTTTGTTTACTGTTGTTAGTATTTCCTCCCTGTGGTTAGCATGTAGTCTCATCAGTCTTTAGGGTTTGGCTCGAATGTTTTTGGGAAAGACAAAAGTGCGAGTGGTCTACCTACACCATCAGGCAACACCAATGAGGTGGTGGAACAGCACCGCAATGAGCTATTGCAATCTGTAGAGGCACGCGATCTCATGGACTATGGGCTCATTCCTGAATTTGTGGGTCGTTTTCCTGTCCTAGTGAACTTGAGCTCACTACAGCGAGATGACTTGGTGAGGGTTCTCACCGAACCCAAGAATTCACTCGTGTCCCAGTACACCCAACTCCTCAAGATGGACAAGGTGGGGTGTTGTGTGTGTACAGGCATGTGATATAGTGTATGTTAAGTGGAGTTCAGTGGGTGTGAACAGTGAAACACTGCTGCTAAGTTGTCATTTCCCAGTGGTGTTATTTTCATTCTCTCTTTGGCAGGTTGACCTTACATTTTCAGATGGGGCCCTGGCTGCCATTGCTGATGAAGCTGCGAAAATGAAGACTGGTGCCAGAGGTCTCAGATCCATAATGGTATGTTTCTTTAATGACTCAATATTACAGGAAAGTTGGTAAGTATTCAAGCACCTTTACTCGGCTATTAATACCACTCAAGGCAGGTAACGTAGTGCTCTTATAAGATCAACGAGGTTTCTGGAAGTGCTTATCTCGGCCACTCTGGTAGTGAGTGGCTTGTTGTGGAGTAGAAAACACGATTAGTGTGTTTGTAGTGTAAACTACACCAGTGTTGCTACTTGCTGTTGGCCATACTTCAGCCACCACACATGAAAACAAGACAGTGATGAGTTTTAACTTACCAGCAACAACAAAATGTTTTACTTGTTAAACCACTGGCATGAAATAGAATAAATAAAGGGGGGGGGGGGGGGGGGGGAGATAATTTTTACCCAATTCCCCCACCCCACCCTCCCCTCCTGAAGTCCTAAGCAAATGTAGTGTATGACAACACTTTGTTCTTGTGTTTATCGTTCCAGGAGAGGTTGTTGCTGCAGCCTATGTTTGATGTACCCGAGTCAGACATTGTTGCTGTCCACATTGACGAGAATGCGGTGAAGGGGGTAGATACGGTCCAATACTCCCACACTCAAGCAAGTGAAGAAGCATCCCCAGTTGTTCCTGAATTGGCCACTCAGCAGCAATCGCAAGGTCAAAGGAGAATGTCTAGAACATAGGGATCTGTGGCTGCATAAATATCCTCCTATTTATTATTATACTATTTTCTTTCTATTTATTATTACTTTTTCCTTCTCCATTTTTCATCATTATACACCCTATACAAGTGTACATTAACAATATTTTAGACATTGGTATTTATTAGTTACATTCTGTGCACCATTTTTTTTTTTGCTCCCCCTTTTTAATTTCTGCAATTTCATACATCATCATGTCAATAATATGGCCTTCTTGGATTGTTCTGCAGCAACACATGATGTAAGAATTATAATATTTTAACCAGCAGAATAGTTTGTTAAACTTACCAGTGGGTTTGGTCTGAATTTATATGCCAGCATCATCCTTTTTCGATAAGTATCATATGCGCTGTCATCTTTAGCAACTTCAGTGGAAGTATCAGCTCCTATCCCAGCTTGATCGAAGGAAGTCTTGCCTCTGCAAAAATAAATTAATTTTTAATCAGACTGAAATAAAAACAAAACAACAATACTAACATGATCACTGAAGTGACAAAGTGGTTTGAAGCAAAGATACAAAGTCATGATAATTATTGAATAAACTAAACATTGAATAAAACAGAAGACCACCTGAATAAACTGATAAAACCACAGAACCCACACTGGCAGAAGTTGAACACAATATGTGTAGCATTAGAAAGCCTACTGGTCTGAACTAGTAACAGTAGCTATGCTTTTGTGTAGTGTGTGCACCTAATGGAATGCAAGCTCGATGTACATACTGCTACCACATTTTAACACATTGGGCTAGCATACGTGCATATGTGTAGGCATTGGGAATGTGCACATATCATTCAAGTAATTTCAGTTTAAATTGCTTACTTGTTGATTGGGTTCACAATTCCTTCTCCCTTCTCTCCCAGTCCTTCTCCCTCGGACCAGCCAGAATTACGCAGCATACGGAAGCCAATGTTAGAGTCATCTAACTTGTGCTCCTTGTAGTCTGAAAAATCTGCAGTAACAACATTAATCAGCTAAGGTTCCTATGAGAGACAACAAACACCAAACAGAGGTAGGGATTTCTGAGCTTCTTCATACCTAAAAAATCAGGTGACCATACGGCATTGTGATGTACCATGGACATGCTGACAGGCTAAATGAACATGGCACTGAGGTATTTTTCTGGGAACCTATTGGGAAGCCAAGGAATCATCACTAATGCCTACCTATACAGGTGCATGCACATGCGCACCTAAATGTCCACAAATCAGTTACTAAACTAGTGATGTGCTTGAGCACAAAGGGTGAGCGAGCCTGTGCACAAACAAAACACTTCAAAAGTATCAGTCCATTTCTAAAAGTATATGTACGTAGCCGTTGTGACCATTATAATACTTTAGCTAACAAACACGGAACTACTTTCTTACCTCAATTCCCAGAGTACTGGTATTTTTTGTAGTCTCTGACTATCTGAATTACCAGTAGCTTTTGACAACAAACACTCGAAGCTACTAAAAAAGGCCTAGTTTTTTAAACTACATCTGGTAAAGGGTTTTAATACCATAGTAACCTTTCGCCATAACATTTCGTGACTTGAAAAAACAACAAGGAGTTCTAAAGAATTACTGTACAGTGTTGAGTCTAACAGTAAGTTTTTAAGACCTAAGTGTGTCTTGTGTCACTCAGAAACAACCTAATACGAAGGGGTCAACAATTAATTCTACGGGATCGCTAAACCCGTTTAGTGGAAGTATGGTAAGGGGTAGACCACGAAGCAAACACAAAAATGTGAGGGTCAAAGTACAAATGACATACATACATCCACACATATATATCCCTGATTTTCAATTGTGTTCCCCCTGATAGTGTCTCGCTTGCTTCGCTCGCTCGCCAATTTCGAGCATTCTATTGAGCATTATTGGAGCTGTTCAAACTGGAGGATGTATCAGACTTACCGTCTCTACACTGAATAGGTCAATAAATTATCAAAAGACCACTTGTGAAGGTGACACAAATAATTATAAAATAGGTTTCAACAAAGTACACACACACATTCATTATTCACATATCTTACCTGGATCTCTTCCTTCTTTGATAGCCTGGACCTTCTCCAAAAACTTGTCCAACTCTTCTGGTGGAAGGAAATGTCCAATGTGGTGCTTGCCTTTACCCATTTCAGTAATCTGAATTGCCTTTTCTACAATCAGCCATTAACAAACATGTCTCCATCACTAATGACTAAACACATACTACCAGTTTTCATACCAAATGTAGCCATCATCTCCTTAGACCTCTTCTTGTGCTCCCAAGTCCCTCCCTCTGTGTCTTCATCACTATCATACTCATACTGAGGCTGACTAGGATCCTTCTTTAGTTTGCCAGCCATGTTGGAGGCTTCAGTCACTGCTCGGATACGAGCGACCAGGTTGTTCATCTAGAGGGCATAAGGAAATTAGATTAAAAAAATAATAAAAACATTACAAAAAAAAAAAAAAAAGATTATTATAACCTCTATTTGTTCTTTCATTTGCTGTAGCTGAGCTGGAGTCAAGCTATGCTGTGTAGTATTTTGTGACATAGGTGTGGCTACAGTACTAAATGATGCCATGGCAGCGGCAATAGCCCTTTCATCTTCAGTTTGATTAGGATCAAGAGCAGAAGGAGCATCAGACCACCGGTTTCTTCTACGTTTCCTGCCAGTAGTTTGTGAGGATGATGATGATGATAATGATGTTTGTTTTGCTTCACTTTCTGGTGGGATCACTTGATGAGCAAAAGACTCAAAGACTGTTTCCGTAAAACAAATCTTTACACATACCTTGATTAGATTTGTTACCATCTTTGGGAAATTCATCAGTTCCTTCTGTGGTGTCACTCAAACGCCCAGTACCCACAGGATTCTCTGCTCCTGTCAGTAGAACTTTGTACTCGTGAACAAGAGATCACTACCATGGAGCTAGCTAATTATATATAGCCATTTCTTCACCTGCTTTAACATTGGCCCCTGTTTCATCTCCTGCATCCTCTTCCTGAGAAAATGCTTTGCTCTTTGTCCCAATAGGTTGTGCCAAAAAAGGGTTCTTCTTCTTTTTCAACGAAGATATCTTCATTACAACTGGTTTGACTTTTTTTACAGGTGGAATTTTTTCTTCAATTGGGAGAGATGACTTTTCCTTCTCCTCTTGCAGTTTTTTAAACCTATCCATAAAGCTTCCATCATTAGAAAATGAATTAAGCCCTGGATTGTTATTAGTCGCCATCTTTGTTTTAGTGCGCTCTATTTCAAGACATTTCAACTGGTGGGCGGATCTCGAAGGCGTTACTATTAAATTTCCGTTAACCTGTGCATGTGATTCTCCTGGAGGTTAGTAACTAACTACCTACACCCCGGCGAGAACCGACCACCCCGCAACCTATATCTTGAGCCGTCTCAACTATATCTGGCTTACTTCTACTAAACGTGAAATAGATATGAATGCTTTGGCAAAGTTCATTGTCCTAGCCTTTGTATCCTTTTGCGGTCAAGTTCGGAGTCAAGATTGCACTCTCGAAGGATACGACTTGGGAACACTGAACGAGTAGGTTATTGCTATTGGCTGTTAGGTCAGTTAGCTGCTGCACGCCGATAGTTTTCATGAAGCATATCACAATGAGCAGGCCTTATAGCCGTAATCAACCAGAACCTAGTTAATGCTGGCTTTTGAGGAGAAGGTAGACATGGTATTCTGTGTTTTCTTATTGTTTATTTATGAAGAATAATAAAGTGTTCCAGTGAAACCTACCAGCCTATTGAATAAGAGAACAAGAGTGGCAGTTCATGGTCAGGGAACAATACCATTGCTAGCTATTGTAACAAAGTACAGGATGCATCTCATGAATAGAAAATTCCAGGTTTCTGATGAAAGGGTTTTAACTGAATTATATTTATTTGATCCTGGCAACAGGCGTGTGGAGTGTTGGCAGACGTAGCTAACTTCTGTATTTAGGTTTTGAATAGCATTATTTTAATTAACATGCACTTTTCTTGCTACAGGTTTGTAAAAGTTATATACATATTTCTATCATTCTTTTGTTTTGTTTTTCCTATGCTCTACATCCTTGCAGCATCACATTGAAACTTTGAACAAACTATGAACTGATAAGATTTCAGTGCATATTGTGCAAGTTTTCTGAATATGTTGTGTAATAAACATGACATGATGCATTCATTCACACGTACATAGAGTTATTAATAGTTCTGCATTAGATACTAACGCTCACTGAATTAGCGCTCCTGTACATCCACTTGCCCATACAACACTCGCACACACATAGTACCTGCCCATGCTATTACCAAGAATCTCTTCAGCAACTTATTAGTTCATTTCTTACAATAGATAACAAGTCATTTAGTAGTAAGTTTATTGTGGTGGTGATATTACGTCTTTTTTTAAAACTCATGGGAAGTCCTGTGTTGTAAGATTGGACAGAAAATAGTAAGCAAATGAAACTTATTTCTTGCCTGTACTGCTAATGAATATTGAAGTAGTAAAATGTTGATTATTTATTCCTAGTTTGGAAAGTTGAGTGTGGTCAAATGCTCTGATTGCTGTTACAGAGGGGGAAAAAAAAACTTGAGCATTACCAACAAGTTCATTTAAGAAGATATAAACGAAAAATAAATGTATGAAGAATAGTGACAAGTTGACAATTTTTTTCCAAGTCAGAATTTATGATGAGCACAGTTTTGATAGGCAGTCATTTGAGGGCTCTATTTCCAGTTATGGGGAATACTGTGTATATACATTGTAAGTGCTTTACAATTCCTAATAGTTCAGTGACTAAACGATAATGAACGCAACCATGAAGTTTGGACGTAAACATATGATCAGCAGGTTTGGCAGCCAAGGTTGTTACAAAAAGTGCAGAGAGATTAAAAAATAAATATGCTTTACTGGATTAGCAATCATAGTATATAGCAGTAAACTTTATGTTGTGTTTATATTTCCTCAAACATAGCTACCTTAACAAAAATTATTATTTACTTTCTTCTATTTGCAGTGCTCCATTTTGGACAGCTAGAGTTGAGGACCCCAAAAACTGTTTGCTGCCTCTGGGGTACACTCAGGACCAAGTGGAGTCATGTGACATCTACTATGCAGCATGCAGGCCCTTAGGCAACGCGTGTGGACAGTATATTAACAGCACTTCTTGCCAGAAAGTGGTTGCTAATAACACCGATTATTACTTTGACATGGGAGCTTTTAATCCTGAAGAGAAGTATCAGTCATTAGGTGAGTGGCAAAGCCATTTGCAACTGTTGGCCCAGGGAGTTTTCATCTTGTTCAATACCCTCTTAAAAGTGATAATGCCATTTACTTGCCTTTCAATAGTGCTAACCTGGTGTCCCTTGTTTATCCATTAGTCGAGAGGCAATTACACTATTAGTAAGTTGAATTTGCCACCTCTAGCATGGCTGGTGATGTGTAGGATGCTTGTTGGTGCCTACGCAGCCACTCTTGTTTCCATATGGTTGAAACAGTCTCCTGTGTCTCTGTGAATGCCAGGCTCTTTGCAGCGAGACATGAATGACATCACGGTTGGTTGTGATAACTATTAATAACCATCCATCTAGACTATTCGTCACAGCTACATACACTTATCATGATAGAAAAGGGGCGGAATATATTATGAGTGTATAATGCAGAGATACACAAACTACATGTGCTTAAGGACTACTCAGCGCCAGTTACACTTGAGCCTCTTTGTAGTATTGTATGGAGAATAGTGAGCTCTTTCTTTCTTTAGCATGTTGACCATAACTATTAGGATGTGTGTGTGTGTGTGTGTGTGCGTGTGTTTGCAGGAGGGGATACACTAGGATTCGCTGTGGTGAGGTCGGCTGCTAACAGTATCGTTAGTGAGGATTGCAACCATACTGTTCAGAGCATCACCACATTTTCTTGTGACTCTCAGTCCATGTGGGATCCCGAAGGAGAGAACAACGTCACATCTCACTTGGTATTTGTCAGGGAAATCTTCAGTGTCAAGTGTCTGGTAAGGGACAACTAGAAGTGGAGGTGAATGTTTTAAATGTTGTATTAGTTCTATTTCAACTCCATAACTATCTTGCGGCATTAGGGTTATATGTACTTGAAGTTTGTTGGTGAATGTCACATGTTATCCATGTGATCAATGAATATTGAGTAGGGCAAAATTTTAACTGATTCATTTACAGGTATAAATGAATACTAGTAACCTATATTAGGCTGTTTTGAATGTGATTTATAATGAGTGAAGCAGACATATTAGGGTGGATATAAAAAGTATGGCCCCCTTTTTTAAATAGTGTACATAAAAATACTTGCAGTATATACAGAATCATACTTTTGAGATATTCTGACAAATACTTTTCTCAGTCAATAATGTGTGGCATATTGTGGGTGGAGCATTCAATTTTTTAGCGTTTCTTAATAAGTTTTGTTGAAATGATTCCCTTACCCACTCTAGTATGCCATTGAGTTCCAGTATGCTGGTGGATGCTATCTCTCTCCGACTCTGTCTCCAAGCCACTGCAGTATAGATGAATATGACACTGACACTCTCAAGAAGTGAGTTCTTGTGTGTGTGTGTGTGTGTGTGTGTGTGTGTGTGTGTGTGTGTGTGTGTGTGTGTGTGATGAGTGGTTGATGTACATTATTATGGTGAGCAGAGAATGTAAAAATGTGACTTGATAATTCTTTGTGTAATGATTGCATTCAAGAATAGCAGGTTTTCTTCCTTCAAACAGCAATGTTTAAGAATATTTGAGCATGTACAAAGTATAAGTAGAATGAATTATCAAGTTCTGACCCTTCATAAAAACTAGATTGAAACTTTCTCACCTAAAGGGGTCTGGAAAAAAGCAAAGGAAAAATGTGAAAAAATCTTAGTTGTCGCCGGGGATTCGAACCCAGGGCCAGTTTTTATGAAGGGTCAGAACTTGATAATTGTGATGTTAAAGCCTTTTCAATCCACAAATTATGGCTCCTCTCCGGAGGGGGAGGTGTTTCCGGTCGACACCGAAAAGGTGTTCTGATGGCACATAATTGGTGGTCTGTTGAGTACGAGACTGCAGCAAGCGGTACTACTCAACAGTATAAAGGAAAAATGTGAAGGTCTTGGAAGTCGAGGGTTGTCGTAGCTCAGCGGTTACCACCGATGGCTAAAGCTGGTGGCCTTGGGTTTGAATCCCCGGCGACAACTAAGATTTTTTCACTTTTTTCCAGACCCCTTTAGGTGAGAAAGTTTCAATCAAAGAATGAAGTACATTAGGTGATGTGTGAACTCACAGTGATCAATAATAGTCAGTTAATTAGTAAATTATCAGTTATTTTGCTACTAAAGTCAGAAATAAATTAAAAACCAAAAGAATAGCTCTATTATTATCTTTAATTGATCATAAAGAAGATGCTAACTTAGCTATATCGTTCATCTCTCTAAATACAAAGCTCAAACTTATTTAGCTGCACATGTGTGTGACCATAGTGAGTGAGTGGGTGGATGGCAACCCTCACATGTGTGTGACCATAGTGAGTGAGTGGGTGGATGGCAACCCTCACATGTGTGTGACCATAGTGAGTAAGTGGGTGGCAACCCTCACATGTGTGTGACCATAGTGAGTGAGTGGGTGGATGGCAACCCTCACATGTGTGTGACCATAGTGAGTGAGTGGGTGGATGGCAACCCTCACATGTGTGTGACCATAGTGAGTGAGTGGGTGGATGGCAACCCTCACATGTGTGTGACCATAGTGAGTAAGTGGGTGGCAACCCTCACATGTGTGTGACCATAGTGAGTGAGTGGGTGGATGGCAACCTTTGCAGTGTGACGGTTTTTTTTTTTTTTTTTTTTTTTTTTGCTGTACCCGTCTCATTCATATCTATATGCAGTAAGGAGTATGGATGGCTACAGTGGATAACTCGGCTTGCTATGACAGCAGTGTCTCCCGTTGTGTCTTCTACCTCTCCTTTTGCCATCCAGTCTCTCCCAGTATTAATTCAAACTGCTACGGTTCTTCTGTCTGCCAGATCGGCACCTACAGTGATGAAAATCGAGCCCTGAGCATGGGAGCTTATGCTAACTTCACACAATTTCATGAGAGTGAGTTTTGTTTCTGCTTGTTTCTGGTAGCAATGTCTCTACTGCAGGTTACCGGGGGGGGGGGGGGGGGGGGGGTGGACAGCAACAACTCAATTTTAAGGTTTTGTTAGAGGATAGATATGTGTATACCAGATACCATGTATCTATATCTATTCTTAGAGCACAAGTTAACTTTTGTATAATTCAGGCTAGTCTGCTTATCAATTTTAGTGATTCCAATTGAAGGATTGGTTGAAATTAGTATAGATATGAACTGGTATATATGTATTATATATTTTTATATTTAATTCTTGCCGTAGATAATGAGGAAGGTGCTCATGGAGGTTTCTACATGAGAGTAGAAAATGGGAGTCGCCCTCATAACGGTAGCATATGTCCCAATGGTATTAGCACTCAAGTCACACTGACATGTGACAGTTCTGCCTCATGGAGTAACCAAGACATATCCAGTTACATGAAGGTGGCTTACCATCACGAGAATGAACCTTGCAGTGTAAGTTGTGCCAAGATTTAACACTGTGGTTTGGTAGAGTTTGTTGCTTGATTTGTTTTCCTTTTAACTGTAGTATGTGCTGATGGTAGCCTACAATGGTGCATGTGCTAAGAAAAACCCTATACTGAGTTCTCCACGGTCTCCTTTTGGGTGGATCTTGATAGCAATGTAAGTGTTCACAACAAATCTGGTAAAGGGTTTCATATTACTAGATCAGAATAAAATGCTTCAGTGGGTTACATACTGATGCTAATTAAGTTATTGTGGTCACTTTTTTTTCCTTCAGATTTGCTTTGGTAGTTATTGCATACTTGTCTGTTGGAATGATCTACAACAAGCTTAAGAAAGGGGCCACTGGATTGCAGCTCATTCCCCACTATGACTTCTGGTTTAACTTTGTCATGCTTGTCCTGGTATGTTTGGGGCTGGTCACAGTGGGGTGGGTGGGGCTGGCACTTTATAAATAAATGTAATTTTTGCATTCATTTTTTTTTATAGGGAGGCTGTTATTTCTTCTTGGATGCAATTACTTGTTTCAAGTTTGATGGCAAAGTCAAGATGAGGAAACAGCCGGACTATGACAAAATATGAAGCGATAGTCCTAACTTTTATTGTTTTATTCCTCACTACGTCATTGTATTGGCATATTTGTTGGATTAGTTGTTGTTGTTTTTATACACATAACAATAATAAATTTCAAGTTTGCACAAAGTAATTGTCTAGTTCTTTTTATTTTATTTTTTTTATTTTTTTAAGATTATTTGTTGTTGCTGGTAACCAGGTATTGCTTTGTCGACCCTTACCGTAAACATATCCGATTTCATATGCGGATACGCCTACTTTAAAATGGCTCTTGCGCTTGAGAGTAGGGCACTTGGGTCTCTGGCTGGGCTTGCAGTCTGTGACGCTGTAGGCACAACTGTGGAGTTTCAAAGACCAGGTTCTTTTCCTCCTCTTGAAGATATGATAGGTGGTGGAAAATTTAACCTTTTACCTGGCCAGGTAAGTCGAAGGACAATCACTGGAGCCTTTTCATATCAACAAAGATAGTTAAACCTTGCATGAAATTTTGGAACTAAGTGGAGTGAATTTTGTTTTTCTTGACATTGTAGTGGACAGATGACACCAGTATGGCTCTGTGTCTGGCAGAGAGCCTAGTGGAGTGTCATGCATTCAATCCTGTGGATCAAACTAGAAGATTCCAGCAGTGGTATGAAGTAAGTTTGTGAAGTATGCTATAAGAAAACTTTTAGAGGTCATGTTATAATCATATAATGCTATAAGAAAACATTTGGGTTTTAGAGGTCATGTTATAATCAGCCATCACACAAATAGTATGAAGTGATGAGTGTGGTTTATTTACTAACATAGGAAGGTCACTTGTCCAGTAATGGTGAATGTTTTGACATTGGCATGACAGTGCGGAAAGCTCTGAACCAGTTTCAACGGTCTGGTCAGAAGGAGCCGTATTGTGGTCCCACTTCGGACAGGGCTGCTGGGAATGGCTCTCTCATGAGATTATGTCCTGTTCCTCTGGCCTATCACAAGTACCCAGAAGTTGCTATGACGATGGCCCAGGAGTCTTCACGCACGACCCACGGGGCAAAGGCTGCAATGGATGCATGCAGGTATGTGTGTGTGTGTATGTGTGTTGTGTTCTTATCTTTACACCAACTAACATAAAGTGACTTGGCCTTATTAGTATTCTGTGATACATTTTCTATAAACATTTCAGTTGGCTGAACACATCCTTAGTCCCCAGCATGCTCAGATTACTACTTCCTTCTGCAGTCACCACTACATATCTTAATTGAGGCTTATATTTAATTGTTGTTGTTGTTGTTTTTAATGGCTTGCTATTAGTCTTGTATGAACTACCTTATACTTAAGCTCTTGTCAGGATGCATGGAGGAAAGAGAGTAGCCTTTGTGTTTGTTGTTTGTGTGTGCTTCCATCCAATGCAGTATTTGTTTCCTGTGCATTATTACAACAAGCATACTCAGGCCATTAACTATTTGAGTTAGCAATAGATAATCTGCAGCATAGCAGCAGTAACAGCTGTGTTAGCAGTAATCAAGGCAAACAATTGGGGTATGTTAACTGTGGTATTGCAGTAGCAAAGTTTTAACACATGCACAATAAACTTTTTCACTTTACAATAAAAAATCTACTAATTTAACATTTTATTGTTATATCATGAGAAATGTAATCACGTTTACTTTCGGGCAATTTTCTAGAACTGATCCATAAAGAGTAATGAACCTGAAGCTAAGAATCAAACTTGTTATTCTTATTTTAATTTTTAGTGTTGCATGATGATATGGAAAATTAAGCTATACTCTACCGTATTTAATATGATGTGATCATTCCCATGTCTGTGGACAAGAAAACTCGAAAAAGGCAGATTTTTTTCCTTCTATTCCATGGGTACAAGAGGTTGTCAATTTGTAAGCCAGTATGGCTGTACTGTGTGAGAGCACACAGCAGGTATGAATGATTCACAACATTAATTATATTGAATTATTCTTTGTATAGATATTTCGCTGGCTTAATTATAGGCTGCTTGCAAGGTGCTGATAAAGAAAAGCTTTTGTCACCTTACTTCTCTCCTACATCAGAAGAATATTGGAAGAACCATCCTCTGGTAACCCCCTCCCCCCCCCCCCCCCCATCTCCCTCTCTCTCTCTTCTCTCTCTCTCTCTCTCATCCTCTCTCACTCAATCTTTTCTGTTCTTCTCTCTCTCTCTTTCTCTCTCTCTCCCTTTTTCTCTCTCTCTCTCTCCCTTTCTCTCTCTCTCTTTCTCTCTCTCTATATCCATATATAATGTTGGACGCTAGAAATACCACTAGAAATTTTGAGAGAGAGAATAGATATACGTAGCTTTTTGCCATTTTTGATGTTGCCTTGCAAAATGTTCATAAAATGTACTTTTTATTGAAGGAGGCGGAGGTTGATGAAGTGGTGCGAGGCTCCTACAAGACACTAGAGCCTCCCGAGATCACTGCCTCAGGTTATGTGGTGAAGTCCTTGGAGGCTGTGCTGTGGGCTTTCCACCACACCGACACCTTCAAGGATGGCTGCCTGAAAGTGGGTAAGACCTATGGTCTGAAATTAGATATATGACTTAGTATTTATTTAAGCACTTCATTGGCACAAGCCTGTTTCAGGAGGGAATGTCTTTATGTATAATTAATGAGATTTTTTTAATTACAGTGGTATACAATCCAATGCTGCGCATGGTAGTTGAATTAATCTCTCTCTTCCTCAGTGAATTTGGGTCGAGATGCGGATACTGTGGGTGCTATTTATGGTCAGCTAGCTGGCGCTTACTACGGTGTTGAGGAAATTCCTGAGGATTGGAGACACAAGTGTTCTCTCTTCAGTCTCATAGAATTGTTTGGTACTGAACTACTCAATCTGGCAGAAGTTATTCCTATTCCAGAAGAACCTTTACCCGATTCCACAGATTGGGATTCCAAGTATCCTCTTTTACCAGATTCTAAATGTAAGGCTCATCACCTTTGTACAAAGATTGTGTTGCACGCACACACTCACACACATACACACAATCTGTCACTTATTGATATCTAAATAAAATCTGTAGCATTATAAATTGTTTCCTCCAGTGACTGATAAATATGCCAACATAAAGTTGAAGGGTTACAATCTTCTGGAAAGTCAAAATAGAGAGATTGTTCGGCGTCTGAATCCTTGCCCCAAGGCATATAAGAGGTTGGTTACTTCACTGTTATGCACAACATCTTTAATTAGTGTTGTTGTTTTTGGTTAGACTAGAAGATTTTGATGAAGCAGTATCATCATTGGAGGAGAACTATAGATGTCTTCCTGATGAATGCCAAAATGACAGGATTCTTGCAGATTTTCAAATGCGCTGGGGTGATGCCAGAACTAAATTGGAACTGAAATTGGGAAGAGGCAGAATTTAGCAGTTAAAAATAAAGAACAATTTTTTTATTCATAGCATTTTTAACAGTTAACAATTAATGTTTTTACTTCATTGTATATTGTAAATGTGGTAAAGCATCGTTTAATAGATAAGTGGACTTTGTTATGAGAAAAGTGTAATATCAACTACCTTATAATTCTTACGTAGAGAATAGCACAGAATAGTAAGAAGTTAGAAGAATGGACCCGGGAATGGTTTGTACGTTGTGCCAGGATCCCTTCGGTAGGGACGAGGACATTATCAATTCTGGGGGGCAGGTTTGGCACAGCGGTTGTTTCGTGTAAGTAAAATAGCCGCTCAGCTCACGGTTTGAAGGTTAGAGGAACTGTTCCTTATTTACTACAGGTGTGTGCAGTGCTTCCAACCATTCCCAGATGGAACCTTTTTCGAAGTAAGTCTATCAGTGATTGTAGTTATCCTGTTGGATCTGTTGTCCAACAACGTCAACGATTTTCACAAATTGTGTTACATTCGCAGCATGATGGCCGCAAGTACTGCGAGCATGACTTCCATGCGCTGTTTGCTCCAAGCTGCAGTGGCTGTGGTAAGGATCTCTAATCTTTTTTCTTAATCTGCTTGTGATTTTAGATTGTGTGTGTGTGTGTGTGTGTGTGATACTCTTGGCTAGGTGAGTTTATTAAGGGGCGTGTAATAAGAGCCATGAGTCAGTGCTGGCATCCTAACTGCTTCAAATGTGTCATTTGCCACATCCTTCTCGCTGACGTGGGATTCGTCAAGAATCAAGGAAGGTAAGGGATTTATATTTATATTTATATCCCATTCCATGCATCGAATAGATTATTAGGATTGTCTGCCATTTCAAGGTAGAGCTGTTATAATAGAGTGGTCTATATAAGGAGGGAGGGAAGAGGGGAAGATAAGAAAAGAGTGAGAGAGAAAGAAAGGAGGCCCGCACAAATTTGAAGCCCGGCAAAGCATGCTGGTCATTTCCATTTATAGTCAAGTGTCCATGTATCTGTAATTGGATGCATGCCAAGTTTACATGTACCAAGACTTCCTAATATAGTCATGCCTTAGGTCATTGTGGCTAATGGCATCTTAGACTGGGTCATGTGCTGGCAATGTATGTAGCATGTAGGTGTAGGAGAAGCTTGAAGCTCTGGTGGGATATACATGTATATATGTATGTATGTGTGTATGTGTTAATGATAGCTCTAGAAACTAAAGAGTTTGGAAAAGACTTTTTGTGACATTTCCATTCACATTAATTTATCAGTTTTGCCAATTTAATTGTTATTGTGGTTTATATTGTGATGTTAGCTTTCAGTTTGTTTTTGTTGTTTCATTATTGGCAAATGAGCGAAGGAAGCTAGACATATTCAGGTATCGCATATGGGATTTTCCTTGTAATTTTATACACATATGCATTGTGTATGTCGATGTTTGTTTTTCTAGCCATTTTGTTAGTTTGCATGGCAGAATGGATAAAGTACTGTGATTAAACCCTGCCATTTTAATTCTCGCTTGATGTCACTCTAATTTATATATTTTAATTTTGTACAAATGATTAGAGTCTCTCTTATCCGGGCACCTTGGGACCAGGAGAGTGCCCACATTTTAGAAAGTGCCTGTCACTTAGAGAGTTATGTTTGCAAGTGTAGGTTTTGTAATTTTGTGAAAATATTGGAAACTAACTTTTGTGATCCTTCTTTCTTTAACTTTTGTGATCCTTCTTTCTTTAGCTCATCAATATACTTCATTTTCCTTTCTGGCATTGAAATTTCCCTTTTCCTATTCTTCTTAGTTGCCATTCTTCAATCATCCAGTAGCAAATTCAAATTTACGTTCATGCTAATTTGTGTAACCTCGCCCCTAGTAATTATACACTTCCTCAAGTAATGCTGCCCAGGTGATTGCACTGCTCTCATCACATGCTGGCAACATGTACCACGCAAATAAATTGAGTTCTGCTTATTTTGTGTGCAGGCATAGCTTCATTAATGCATAATTCTATGAATCTTTACTGTTTTTATCACTGACAGGCCACTCTGCAAGAAATGTAATGCTGAGGTAAAGGGCGGTTCGAAGAAATTCTGTAAGAAGTGCAGGTAAGTGAGTGACTAGTGTAGGTTAAATGAAGGGAATGTAAAACTTGATCTTGTAATGTAATGTAATGTGTATGTGTTGTCCAGCCTTCCTATCCACGGAGAGCACATTGTGTACAAGTTCCAAGTTGTCCATCCGGAACACTTCAACTGCCATAATTGCAAGTATGTAGGAGAGATCTGTAGGATATTGAGACCTTATAGGTTTTATTTTGCATAATGCTCGTGGCACGTTTTTGTTTTTATTTGATACACTGTTGTTGTTTTTGTTGTTGTTTTGTCTAGGAAAACACTGACTGCGAAATGCCGTGAGAATGACGGTGAGCTGTATTGTTTGCGTTGCTACGACGATATGCAGTCGGCAATCTGTGCAGCCTGCAGGCAAGTATTGGTAATGTATAGTGGGTGTTGAAAATTTCTTTAGCAGAATTCACAGTTGGCAGAATAATAATAACCAAATGCAAAATGAAAGAACAGAGTTTAAATAGGCAACGTGAGCTTTTTATAAAAAGACTAAATATAGAAGTATGTGAACAATTATATACATTAAGAAAACAGGAGTCAACAAGTTCAAGTTAGGAATGCTTGTCAGTAACTATGCAGAGTGCAATCTTCCAACTGTGGGTTGGGGAGGAAAAGGAGGTGGGGAAGGGGTGGGGAAGGGGTGGAGGACGGAGACTGTTATGTAATAGATGCAGTAACAGATCCAAGAATACTTCTGAGGTATGTTTGTGAATAAGAATATTTCACTCTCATTCATCAAGCATGTTAGAATTAGCATAATGCAATCACTGGTCCAGCCACACTTATTAGCAATACGTTGCGGAAAGACAAACAAGATGGAGAGAATATTAGTTGTAATGCACTAAGGATGCAAATCTACTTTATAAATTACTTATTTAATTAAGAGGGAACTCTAGGCTTCTCATTATCTACTGAGCTGCAAACTCCACATCCAGGGAACTTGAGTGTTTGTAATAGCCTCAGAGGTGCTGTGAAAAACATTGAAGAGGACAGTTTGTATGAACGACTAGTGTATAAAAAATATATGGGTTTATTGAAGTTCCTTGATTGTAGTTGTCTGATGATTTACCTGAGAACCTAATGCACTCCATCACTTTTTCTCTGTCTTCTTTATTTTATTTTTAGCACACTAGGAGACTGTACAAGGCTATATTAATATTGTGGCATTCAAATTTAGTGTGTTTTGGTATTGAGATTTTTGGAAACTGGTCATTGCAGCTGTGGAATCCGCCACTAATAATGTACCATTTCATTATTTCATTTGACAGTGGGTGTGTTACTTCATGTTATCATATAATGTCTGTACTTAGACGTCCCATTGAAAGTCGAATCATCCATGCTCTGGGGAAGACTTGGCATCCTGAGGTAATATCCAAACTCGTTTGCTGTCAGGGTTACGTCCATGTGTGTGTGTACATATGTGTGTGTGTGTGTGTTTGTAGCACTTTGTGTGTGCTCACTGTGAGAAGCCATTTGAGGGACGCAGACATTTTGAAAAGAAAGGACAGGCCTACTGTGAGAGGGATTACAAAATGGTGAGTGGAACTTTTTTTTTTTGACAAATATTATTAGTTGTTCTTCTTTTTATTGTTATGAACATATTATTATTATAAAACCTTTTTTCCCCTTCCTTTAGCTCTTTGGGGACCTGTGCTTCAGCTGTAGCAAGCCATGTCGAGGAGATGGTGAGTGAGCATAGGACAGAATCAGCCATATGCAGCTACTGATTTTGTGTGTTTGCTTGCTTGCAGTTGTGAGTGTGTTAAACAAGACTTGGTGTCTGGAGCACTTCCGGTGTAGTGGATGTGACAACAGGCTGGCATCTTCCAGGTAGGAAGTGGGGGCTAGTGCATGCACGCACACACACACACAGAGCAGGTCTCATAGCATCATGTGCATGTCACATGCAGGAGTGGTGCCAGATACGCTGACATGGATGAGAGGCCGTATTGCAAGAGGTGCTTCGAAAAGACTCCAGTGGAGCTGCGAAGAAGACTGAAGAAACAATCTGACTAGTGAATCTTATCTGCCATTACCCATTGCAGACAGTAGAGACAGATTTTATTCCATAGTGCATTAATTAGGTGCAGGTTTCTCTCTCTCAAGTACATTCTTTTTGTTTGATCAGCAAAGTATGTCAATCAATGTTGCTAGAAATACGAAAACTTTATTTACTGATTTATGGCATTTAAGTCTTAACAATGTATAATCTTTCAGTTTGAAGGTAATGACATTATTTTAATTTTAATTTTAGGTCAGTTAACTTTTATATTTGAAGGCAAGAACATTATAAAGAAACTAAGGAGCTTGTTTATCTAATGTGAATTTGGAACAAGATTGATCTTGTTAAATATTTGTTATATGTTTTGAATTGCAATTGACATAGCTAGTCTGACAATACAAGCCATGTCTTGCAATCAGGCATGCATATAAGTTGAATAAAATCACTTAGTGGCCTTATATCTAGCTGCAGAACTATGAATATTTAATTTCACACCTGCGAAAATTAGAGTGAGACTAATATTTTCTGGATGTGTATGCAATAGCATGGGGTTTTCTGGGGTAGGGCCTGCTGGATTATGCTTGAAATTTTTGAATTTTTCTTTATTCTTTACAATTATGTTGTTATTCCAAAAGAATAATATATTATTCCATAAATTTTCTTTTTATTCTCTTACTATTCCAATTAGAAATAAGTGAAATAGTGACGATTGCAATAGCTATATAAAGTTGGTAGTTGTGAAATGAATGAGTGACAGTATCAATCAGTCTCACTTACTGTTATACTGAATTACTCAACATAGACGATTCGATACACAGTTAGCTAATTTTTCAGTGTAGCTAAGCCTTGAATGTCTCTTGTAAAATATTCAAATATTGTAACTTCTGACTAACTTTGGACAATATTTCCTCCAGTGTGTGGCTTCAAATGAGAGCAGATTATCATGGTCAACTAATTTTTCCTATTAGTTCAATGGTGTCTATTTTGTTTGGCTTTTTTAATCTTCTTGGCTACCTTTTCAATTGCACACTCTGTGTCACCAGCATTATCAGGAATCACACGGAATAATTTACTGCACTTTTTATGCTATTTATTAGTGATAAATATTCTGGAGATAATTATGTTCATGATATCCCCTTTAAAATTTGTAGCCACCTTTAGTATAATAATATATTAGCATTGTCCTGGAAAATCACATCCTCCTGTCCTGCGTTCATGTATCTAATTTCTGTATTTCAAATATTGTGCATACTTTCCTTGATTTCCAGCAGATATTGAACTACAGAATCAAAAGTAATGTCATTGAGCATGGTATGTTGCATCAGAATATGGAAAACAGTATCCTTTATTGATCTGGGTTATAATTATGGATTATATGGACTGATTATCCCTTTATTGTTATTTAAAGCTTATATTATTCTAGAATTATTCCACTATGCAATTTCGTGTGAAAAAAAATTCTAACATAATTCGGCAGGGCCTACTCACTAGCTTAAAAAATGGTCTCTGAATTAATCTCCCTCCTTGCAAGTTTATATGCTGGATACCTTCTGTATGGGGTGCCTAGAGTTCTTCATAATGATGCTGTACTCTCCACAACAGAGGAAGTGTCACTAAAAAGGAAATTTAAGCTGTTCAAATCATTTTGCACTTCTAGGCTTACTGATGAGACTTTATTAGTTTTTTTTTTAGTGCTAAGCTTTCTGCACTGTTTTCTTGTGACAATACTAGTTGACACTACTTTCAAGGCTAACTGCTCCAGCTCAGCATGAAGAACATCTTCGTACTGCTTACTTGCCCTCACAATTCTCTCCGCTGAAGTTTAAGATTACTTCGAACAAAAACAAAAAACAAAAACAAAAAAAACATCTGCCTTCCATGGTGCATGTTCTGACTTAATTTAGTGCATTTCTAGACTTTGAGGTAACTTTGAGTGCCTCACGGTAACTCACACACTAACAGTAATACCTTGGTATTGTATTGTCTTCTAACAGTATGGTACAGTGCGAGCTAGTAAGCTTAAAACTTTGATATCTTGACACATAACCCTGTATTACAATAAGAAAATGTTAATTAAATCTTAGTCTAAGATAATTTTTTTTATCAAAGCAACGCTGCTGCATAAAATTGTCACATATTCAGTTCAAAATATGATCTTGTCTTCATATATTCCTGGAAAAAAATAATTATGACTGATTTATAACAATATCTAATGCAAAAATACTTACAATAATTGAATTAATCTTCACTTGATGAAGATAGGCAGCAAATTAGGCTTTTCAGAGCTGACAGCCTTTGCTTTGCTCTTAGAAGTCTCATTCTCCATTTCTTATTGGTATGTTTCTAAAAAATGCCAAAATTAAAATAAATAACATAATTGATACATTTTAATAAACATACTTTCTCTCATTTACCTTGTGAGGTTTATCCTTGTGTGACACACTAGGATTGGTCTCCTCAAGATCTCCAGATATTCTGTCAGACTGCCTGACATGACACTCTGATTGATTGTCCACAGAAATCAAAACGTCTGTTGCTTCTTCCAAGTGACACTTCTGCCGGTTGTCCACTGAGGTCCCAGAGCTGCTTCGTCAACTTGATACTCCTGTTGGTTGTCTTCAGAGGTCACAACAGTCCTTGCTTCATTAACAACAGCAGCTTCACTTAAGCTGATTCCTGAATTGTCCAGAATAAGCTCATCATCATGGTCATTTATTCTGCAGCATACTTGATCAGCACTACCTGCTGAGGTGCCAGTAGCTTTGTTGCTGGCCGTTGAGCACTTGTTGTCCTTGTCCACTTCCCAATCTTTTACATATTCTGGGGTGTTGTTACTTGGAAGTGGTCTCTCATCTCGGCTTTCTGTCATACTGGACACAGAGTTTGTCAAATTTATCATGACTCTAACATCAGAGCATCCATATGAACGTTGGACTGATGGAGCTGTGATATGGTAGTCTCAGAGATGAGCTGATATCACTTTCAGTATCAGTATCTCCAGTTATCAACTCATCATTGCTGTTGCTGCACCAGTCAAACTCTTCATCTTTATCACAATGTTGGTCCCCATCACATAGGTAGTCATCGTCAAATTGTTCATCTTCGTCAAATTGTTCATCCTCATCAAATTGTTCGTCCTCGTCAAATTGCTCGTCCTCGTCAAATTGCTCGTCCTCGTCAAATTGCTCGTCCTCTTCAAATTGTTCATCCTCATCAAATTGTTCGTCCTCGTCAAATTGCTCGTCCTCGTCAAAACTTTCGTCCTCGTCAAATTGTTCATCCTCGTCAAATTGTTCATCCTCGTCAAATTGTTCATCCTCGTCAAATTGTTCGTACTCGTCAAATTGATTGTCCTTTGTCAAAAAGTTCATCCTCATCGAACTCGTTGAATTGTTCATCCTCTTCAATATCTTTGTTCTTGTCAAATTGATAATCCTCATCGAATTCTTCATTTTCCTCGCATTGTTGTTCCTCATAAAATTGTTGATCCTCCACAAATTGCTCATTTACACCAAATAGATCGGCCTTGTCAATTTGCTTGTCCTCATCAAATTGCTTGTCTTCATTCGGTTTTCCATCTTCGTCAACTATTTCATCATCCCACATAACTTCCAGTGACCTATTCATTTCGTTGTGGATCTTGCCCACAGTGTTGTTGAAGTCTTTTCTACCATACTTCAAGTGAGGAGGAGATCTAGGAGGTGTAGCTGCACGTGACATTTGAAATTGTTGCCAAAATTGTCCCCGTCCACGTCTTTGTCAGACTCTATCCTCGGACAACTTGTCAATATTTGCTGGTTGTACATGCCATTGCCATTGAGCTCTTTTACAAACTCATTGATCACTTCGGTGACATTCAGGTCTTCGTGCTGCACTTCCTTCATACACTTCATTAACTGCGAGGCAGAGGAAGTCTCGGGAGCTCTAGGGGTGCAGCAAACCGTTGCGATACTCTTCCTTTATCACTTCGTCATATTCCCAATCACCTTCATTGTTGTCTTTTTCCACATACTTCATCCTATAAGAGTGGTCAGGATGTGTGGAAGGCATATCGTGATAGACTGACAATGGATGTGCCCAGGTAGTCTCCAGGATTCCTTGATTGTTTCTACCTGAATACTTTCTCAGTAGCTCATCACTAGCCATAGTATGAGACTTCACCTCCTTGGTAAGGTCTGAACAGCTCGAAAACGGAGCTGGAGGATTCCTGAGCAGGACGGGATCCCAGCGTGCTCTAGCCCAAGTATTCGACGGGTAGGAATCGTTCACGCAGTCCTTGAAAATCGTGGGTGTTGAGAGCTGGCTGTCAAACACTTCAGCATTTTCCACATCCGCGAGCAATTTCATCGGTTCCCGCTCACCGTGGCGCATGTGCCCCACTCCTTCCATACACTCCCGTAAATAAGATGCGGGTGATGGAGTTGAGGGTCCGATGGGATAGGAATCGCTAAGTAGCCCAGGAGTTCTACAGAGAAGGTGTAGCCCAATTAGCGTGAGAGGTACTACTTTCCGTTTCCACTCTTCCGCTCCACACACTATTCACGAGCCCTATTTCAGCGCATTCAATCTATTCCTCAACTCAGGAATAGCGTGTCCTCCATCCAGTGGCACCCATTTGGGTTTGAGTATTCATTTTTCACAATCCAATAAGACTAGTGGTGTGCTTGAGCACAAATGGCGAGCGAGCCTAAAGACTATACTATTTTTATATGAATGATTTTGACTTCTAACACTGAAGCTACTGAAAATAAGGTCCAGTTTTAAAATTTAGCATACAGGGTAAAGGGATTTCAGTGCCATAGTAACAACTCTCTGCAACTGCTTGAATTGAAGGAAAAAAACAACAACAAAACAATACACGTTATTTAAAAGTTTTCTTTGTGATATTCTTTAGCTAAGTAGTGGTTGTAACACACAATGCTTTGACACAGCTGGACATGCACCTACACAGACTTACCTTCGCAGTAGTCTAGTGGACAATGTATTTTCAGGTAAATAGTGTTGCGCACGGCTTATAACCATGACAAAGAGCGCATTGACTTACCACCGCCGCTAACTCTAATAGAAAAACTGCACCCGCAAAAGAATTCAAACGGTAAACAATTCAATTTCTAGGGTGATACGGGTACTGATCAATAAACCAGAGGATTCTGTTTAGTGCAATTTGGAACGGGGTCGACCACATAACTAACACAAAAATGCGATGACATACGTACGTCCATATATATAAATAAATAAATAAATAAACAAACATCCCCGATTTTCGATTGTGTTACCCCTGTAAGTGTCTCGCTCGCTACGCTCGCTCGCCAATAAGCTGATACAGAAGTGAAACTTCACAAATTTCATTAAATCCAGTGGCGTCGCACCACCCTCAAAAGCACGCTGTATCTAGGTTTATTGGTGCACTTTCTGAGACCTGATTTTTAATCTTTGTTTTATAAAAACGATTTGTGTAAGCCCCCAGTAGATCTACCGCTTAGCACGCGGTGAGAAAGAGAAGCAGACTCAAAAGCTTACTGGTCAATAACCCAGGAAGCAACCAAACATTTTTTATAAGCAATCTAGTCTTGCGCACCCATTAGGTAAAGGGTTCTGCTGTCAAGTCCACCGTCCCACAAAGAAAAAAAATGGTATTTCTCTATAATTTAGTGAGAGTAGCTAGTTAGCATGAAAGTATTTTGAGCAAAACAGTGAGATTAATCTGCCTTAAAAATAACCAGATCTACACAATAAGAATTTAGCTAGCATGTAAACCCCGTCCTTCTCCACCAGATGAAAACCACTACATTCACCCTTGGAGTTTATTTTGAGTTGTGTTTGGAATTCTCAACTGATGCATTCTAATGATTTCACCAGTTCTGTGATAGCTAAATGTCTACTTATACAGAAGTTAAGTCTTGTCTCATACACCTCCTACGATCACACAGGCATATCACAGGGTTATCTAGTGGAGGGGGGGGGGGGGGGTAGGGGGGTGCAAGGTGGAGCTTTCCCCCCAAATTTCCCAGCTTCCTCCCTATATGTGCAGTATACATTAGGTTGAGCCCAAATTGATATGGTTTTATTTTTAATGGCAAATTTATTTGCCAATATTAGGTCATGTAGTTTTGTTTATGAGACCCTGCTAATAATATTTCCCAAAATACACACAAATTATTCTGACATGATACAAGTGTAATAAGATATTAAATGATGCATATACAATTGATAACACAAGCCACAAAAATACTAATCAGTAAAGTCCCCACTTTCCTTTAGACTTGTTAAAAACTCAGGAGTATTTAATTAATACAAATACATAATTAATCAATAGTTTGTAAATTAATCAATTAATAAAATATATAAATAAAATAATAAAAAATTGATAAATCAATAGATACAGAATCCCAAAATTAAACAATTAATATTAAATCAATAGATCCATAATTGATTAACGATAAATTAATTGATAATAATTATTAAGTACAAAATGCTAAATTAAATAATTTATAAAACTATATATATACATTGATTAATTAAATTAATTAAAAGTAAAACAAAAACATAATTTAAAAAATATAGAGTAACCCTAATAAAGGTACTCTGCCCCGAAAAATGAAAGATTGGCAAGTGTTTGATCACTTTGCAATGTGTTCGATCACTGATCACTTTGTGATTAGTGATTGATCACTTTGTAATGTGTTCAAACCACTTTGCCGGTTAAATGTTGCTGAGTCGGGTAACACCAGCAGTATAGAGAATAACAGGGTGTACTTTATAGAGAATAATGTAGCAAGACTTTCTTGCAGTGGGTTTGACCTCTAACCTTGGGCTTTAAGGGTACCCTGCCACACCGGAAACCGAGGTGCGTAACCGCAAATTGGCTGTTTTGTTTTTTTGTTTTTGCTGAGTCTTCATTTTGCTTTTTCTGTGTACTGTGGGTTTACTTGGTTGCTACAGGTGGAATGGGCACTACAGAGGACTCCAGCAAGCCAAATTTGAAGAATGAAGACCCGTCTGGGATGGAGATACAGCTCTGCACACCGGCTACTATTTAGCGTTATTTCGAAGTTGCCGAAAAAGCTACCAGGCTCTTTTTTTTTCTTGTGGGCTTCTTCGCAAATTACAGAGCCGTATTTCTAATATCTATATTCCTATTTTGTAAATAGTAAAAGTTTTAGGCAGCGCTATTCAAAAAAAAACAAAACCCTCTGTAACTTTATTCTAAGGGGGTATGCTGCTTGTGCGCAAAATTTGGTTTCAATTCAGTGATACAGTTATCGATTTTTATTTTCAAGTTGACAACTGATTCAATTTCACCCCGCCCCCCATAAAACGTTGAGCTCCGTGAACGCGCTATTATTGATAAGATAATTGGCGAGCGAGCGTTGCGAGCGAGACACTTACAGGGGTAACACAATTGAAAATCGGGGATGTTTGTTGGCGAGCGAGCGGAGCGAGCCAGACAGTATTAGGGGTGGATAATGCAAAATCGGGTATATGTATATATGTATGTGTGGATGGTACGTATGTCTTAAACGCGCTGGGGGAACTTTTTGCTCCAAAAAACACGGCTTTTTAGGCTTAACCCCAGTTTATTCTGAAACTACAGCATTAAGCAAGCCGTACTTTATACTTAAGCTCCAAAGTGTGAGAAAATTCCTGCGAAAACGCTTGCTTTTCAAGAAACAAAAAGTTGATTCTACCAGTTACTATGGCATTGAAGACCCTTTTTCAGACTTAATTTCAAAACTTCGCCGTTTTAGGGGGGAAACGGAGTGACGATTGTTGGTTGTCAAGAGCCATTGGTAGTCAGAATGCCGTAGTATTAACGCTAAGGAAGCTACTACTACTCGAGGGAAGCTGAGGTAAGTACTAATTCTATATTTGTTAGCTAAATATGCAAAAATAACTCTGGCCTTTCTTTTTTTGTAGCTAAGAGCTTGTTGTCAACAGTGACTGGTAAATTTAAATAGTCAGAATGGCTCAAATTTGGTACTACAAAAGTTATTACTGCTCAAAAAATGAGGTAAGAAAGAAATTTTTGTATTGTGAGCTAAAATGGATGTTCTTTTGTTTTTGTAGCTGAGAGCTTGTTGTCAAGAATTTGAGGTCCCCCAGATAGTTAAAGTAATTTAATTTGATACTACAGAAGTTATCAATACTCAGAAAATTCAGGTAAGTAGTAATTCCATATTTTGTTGGCTAAAATTACAAATAATAGCGTTTGTTTATTTTTTTTAATCGTAGCTGAGAGCTTGTTCAAGAGTTTCTGGTAATTGAGATTATCAGAATGGCAGATGTTTGATACTACAAAAGTTACCATCAGGTAAGATAGTGATTTTGTATTTGTTTGCTGAAATAAAAGGTCATAACTGCTATTATAGTGTTTGCATGAACTAAGCTAAAACATATAAACAATACTGTCGTTATTCAGCGAAGCGAGCGGAGCTGACTCTCTAATGAGTTCGCGATATAATTGGCGAGCGAGCGAAGCGAGCGAGACACTCCCAGGGGTAACTGCAATCTAGATTTCGCTATATTTTTTTATTTTTTTAATCTGTTTATGGGGTACGTGAGACTTCTGTTTTCGCCCGCGCTTCTAATTACGTAAGTTAGGTAAAGCGTTCACAGTTCCAGTATTTTTCAATTAACGAGCGCGGAGAATTCTGCTGCACTGCGCAACTTTGTTTCAACCAAAAAGTTTACAGCTACTCTCTTCTTGAAACAATTGTGAAGTCTTTGTCAAGCTGCGCTTGTTTGCCACTGCTTTCTAAGTTTATTCAGGTAATTCTGTTATTGTTAACTCTTCATGCCTAATCAGTTAGATGTAATTTCTGTCCTATTTTTCTGTAAAAAGAGTCTGCTCGCTCGCCATGCATTTGCGCTATTTGAGCGCACCACTAGTTGGCGAGCGAGCGTAGCGAGCGAGACACTTACAGGACTAAAAATGAAAAAATCGGGGATGTTTATTTGTATATATGTTTGGACGTACGTATGTCATTTTGTACTTTGACCCTCGCGTTTTTGTGTTAGTTATGTGGTCGACCCCGTCCCAAATTGCACTAAACAGGATCCTCTGGTTTATCGATCAGTACCCGTATCACCCTAGAAATTGAATTATTTACCGTTTTGAATTCTTTTGCGGGTGCAGTTAAAACTAGAAAACTTAAAGGACTTTCCATTTCTATTCGAGTTAGTGGCGGTGGTAAGTCAATGCGTTCTTTGTCATGGTTATAAGCCGTGCGCAACAGTATTTACTTGATTGTCCACTAGACTACCGCGAAGGTAAGTCTGTGTAGGTGCATCTCCAGTTGTGTCAAGGCATTGTGTGTTACAACCACTAGCTACTTAGCTAAATAATATCACAAAGAAAACTTTTAAATAACGTATATTGTTTTATTGTTGTTTTTTTCCTTCAATTCAAGCAGTTGCAGAGAGTTGTTACTATGGCACTGAAATCCCTTTACCCTGTATGCGAAATTTAAAACTGGACCTTATTTTCAGTAGCTTCAGTGTTAGAAGTCAAAATCATTCATATAAAAATAGTATAGTCTTTAGGCTCGCTCGCCATTTGTGCTCAAGCACATCACTAGTATATATATATTTGGCGAACGAGCGTAGCGAGCGAGACACTATCAGGGGTAACTCAATCGAGATTTCGCTATATTTATTTATCTGTTAATGGGTACGTGAGACTTCTGTTTTCGCCCGCGCTTCTAATTACGTAACTTAGGTAAAGCGTTCACAGTTCCAGTATTTTTCAATTACCGAGCGCGGATAATCCTGCTGTACTACCTTACCCAACTTTGTTTCAACCAAAAAGTTTACAGCTACTCTCTTCTTGAAACAATTGTGAAGTCTTTGTCAAGCTGAGCTTCTTTGCCACTGCTTTCGAAGTTTATTCAGGTAATTCTGTTAGTTTAGTCTGGGATCAGAGACTTTAGATTCTCTGATGCTAACTGAGAATGGAAAGGGTTACACTGTGCACTACAGTTAGATGTAATTTCTGTCCTATTTTTCTGTAAAAAGTCTTCTCGCTCGCCATGCATTTGCGCTATTCGAGCGCACCACTAGTTTATTTGTATGTATGGACGTACGTAAGGCATTTTTGTACTTTGACCCTCGCGTTTTTGTGTTAGTTCGGTTGTCGACCCCGTCCCAAACTTCACTAAACAGAATCCTCCGGTTTAGCCCCATTACCCGTATCACCTCAGAAATTGAATTGTTTACAGCTTTGAATTGTTTTGCGGGTGCAGTTAAAACTCAAAAAATTATGGGAGCTCCATTTCTATTCGAGTTAGTGGCGGTGGTGGTAAGTTAATACGCTAAGCCCTACTCAACAGCATTTACTTGAAAATTCATTGTCCACTAGACGAACCACGAAGGTAAGTCTTGCGTCAAGTATTGTGCGTTACAACTTAAGAAAGTCACAAAGAAAACTTTAAATAACGTGACTTGATTTTGTTGCTTCTTTTTCAATTCAAACAGTTGCGGGGAGCGGTTACATGGCATTGGATCCCTTTACCGCTTACATAATTTAAAAACTCGACTTTATTTTAGTAGCTTGAGTGTTAGTTGTTAAAATCAATCATTTAACAATAGTGTAATTGGCGAGCGAGCGTAGCGAGCGAGACACTTACAGGGGTAAAAATGAAAAAATCGGGGATGTTTGTTTATTTATTTATATATATGGACGTACGTATGTCATTTTGTACTTTGACCCTCCGTATTTTTGTGTTCGCTCCGCGTTCGATCCCGTCCCAAACTTCACTAAACAGAATTCTCCGGTTTAGCGACCATTACCCGTATCACCTTAGAAATTGAATTGTTTACGGCTTTGAATTGTTTTGCGGGTGCAGTTAAAACTCAAAATCTTATGGGAGCTCCATTTCTATTCGAGTTAGTGGCGGTGGTAAGTTAATGCGCTATTGTCACAGTTATAAGCCCTACTCAACAGTATTTACTTAAAAATGCATTGTC